>Ga0306926_10005019_pt1 | contig 14019 bp, 21 predicted proteins | sample flu12Cox44000178_FD_203759 | JGI IMG/M metagenome (GOLD analysis project Ga0306926, IMG submission 203759) | Lab enrichment of tropical soil microbial communities from Luquillo Experimental Forest, Puerto Rico - flux8day.12C.oxic.44.000.178 (v2)... | ecosystem: Environmental > Terrestrial >...
AGGCTGCGGCAGCGGCGATGTGGGGCACAGGGGAGTTACAGCATGTGATGAATCCGGACATGCCGTGGAACGAGGAAATCCGGGCAACCTGGGCCCGACACGAACGCCTCGCGGCCAGCCCGGGGACCGTCGCTCTCATGATGCCGCTCATGTCCCAGCTGCACGGGCACGCACTGCTTCCCACAGTCCGCGTGCCGACCCTTGTAGTGCAGCACGCCGACGACCCATTGATCCTGCCCGAGTCGGGCAAGGACGTCGCTGATCGCATACCCGGCGCGAAATACGTTGAGCTGCCAGGGCGCAACATATACCACTTCGTGGAACCGTGGCGCGAGTCCTTCCGGGAGATCTACGAGTTCCTCACCGGCCACCAGGCGGAAGTGGCCGAGGATCGGGTGCTCGCCACCGTGCTGTTCACCGACATCGTGGACTCGACGCGCAGGGCGGCGGAGATGGGCGACCGTGACTGGCGTGCACTGCTCGACGCGCACGACGCCGTCGTCCGGTCGCAGCTCGCTCGGTTCCGGGGCCGCGAGGTGAACACGTCGGGAGACGGTTTCCTCGCGATGTTCGACGGCCCTCAGCGAGCGATCCGCTGCGCCATGTCGATCCGCGACGCGGTTCAGGCGCTCGGCATCGAGGTGCGCGCCGGGTTGCACACCGGCGAGTGCGAGATTCGCGGCGATGACATCGGCGGGATCGGCGTGCATATCGGGGCGCGTGTGAGCGGACTGGCGGGGCCGAACGAGGTGCTCGTGTCCAGCACCCTGCGCGACCTCGTGATCGGGTCGGGACTCGAGTTCGAGGATCGCGGCGCTCACCAACTCAAGGGCGTGCCCGGCGAATGGCACATATCCGCCGTCGCTTCTTCGTAGCGGAGCGGATGCCCGAATGAAGGTACGAAGACGCGATCCTGCCGCCGCAGCGTGCCCGGCCAGATCGCCTGTTTCGGCCATGTGAGTGGCGACCAGGGGGGACGGGGGGATGGCGGCCTCGCCTTGCCGGTGGTCGGTGGTCCGGCTCTCCCTTGGCGTCGAGGTGGGTACCAGATCCCTTGGCGTAGAGGACATCTCCGGTCGTCTCGGGATGGTGCGCTGTGGAGTGGGCTGGATGGTGCTGTGCCACAGGCACTCCCAGGTGGTGCCCAGCGTCTCAGAATGCGACGGTGGGATGGTGCTCAGCCGGATGGCGGCGGCGGTCGGCGGGGGGCCGGATGGCCGAGGACGCGATGGTCATCGGACGATGAGATTCATCGCACCTGATCGAGCTATCGCTAGATATATCTTGTACGTCCAAGCATCTGGTGTGATGTTGTGGCACAGGGTATTTCAGCAGAGCGTGTTGAGGTGGCTACCGCGTGAGGTGTAGGTGTCTGCGAGATCCGTTGCGCGAGTGCTGCTCTGACGCGCTGTTGCATACCGTAGGCGATCAAGGCTGCGGCGTCAGCGGGGATGTCGAGGCTGTTGAGGAGATCCCGCCACCGGGCACCCTCCTCAGATGGTCCGGGCCGGGGATGGTCACGCCGGTCGGCGGAATGCCTCTGACGCCCCGCATGATTCACATCAGCGGTCGCGCCCGACAAGTGATCGGCCCGCAGCGTACGCCTACTCATGTCGCGGGTTCTTTCGGGCCTCGGCATGTTTCGGCCTCGGACGCTTGGCCGGTGGAGGGTTCATCAACTCGCTGATTCGGTCCTGGCGCAGGGCCTCCTCGACGGTCTCGGCAGCGCGGCGTTCTTGAACGATGCCGACGACGCGGGATGGCACCTTCGAATGCTTGATACGGCGCGGCATGTCACCCGCCCATCGGGCTGCCGGATATGCCGATGCGGCGCGGTCCTGGCGGATTCGCCCCCAGATGCATAAGCCGACCTTCCCGATACGCCTGCATGCGTTGTTCGGGCGTGAGCCGCCGCAGTTCGTCGTGCGTCGTCACCTGGTGGGGCATCGCAATGCGGTCTGCCGACGTGACCACACTGGCCGGGACCGCCGAGGTGATCGGCCTGGACGGTGGTGGCGCTGCGGTTGCTGCCTTCCAGGCCAGGGCAGCGTTGGCAGAAGTGCGGATGTCGGCCTCTGTCGAGGCATCGCTGAGAAGCGCCGCAGGGACACCCGTTTCGGCGGATAGGCGAAGTCTCAGGTTCTCGGCTTCCAATTGCCCTATGCGCCGGTCCTTCTCAGCGGCTAGATCCTCATCGGTCATGTGGACACCGTTGTGTGCTGTGCTAACTTTGGAACCATCGCAGCTAGCCGCCGTACGGCTGCGCGGTCGCGGTCGCCGGGCCGATCAACTGCGGTGCCGCAACATCTTTCGCGAATGCGTTCGTCAAAGCGTTGTGGTTCTGGAGCAGGATCGCATGTTGCCTGGCCTTTTGCGTGGCGGCGGCGGTGGCATCGGCCAGGCCGGGGATCCTGGACACCAGGGCATCTGACAGCCAGCCTGTCGGGATGTTGCGGCTCGCCAGGTAGTCGCCAAGTTCCTCTACGAGAACGGGGATTTGGGTATTGTCGGCACTGTTGATCAGACTCTGTGCGGCGGCGACGGTCTTGGCTGGGTCTTTGGCGGCGTCGAGTCCGCGCTGCGCCCTGGCCCAATATCGCTGTGCCGCGAGCTGACTTGACACGTCGTCGTTGACGCGCGTGTCCTTGACCAGATCGCTGACACGCTTCGTCGCGGCGTCGGCGTCGTCTTTCACGGCGTCGAGAGGACGCTGTAACCCCAGCGCCGCGTCGGAGACGCTGAATTTGCCCGCTTCGTCCCGCAATTCGTCGGGGTCGATGCCGTCGGGGAATGATCCGCGCCACCTGGTGTACAGGTCGGCGGTCTGCTGCTGCAGCCGGTGTGCTCGCTCAGCAGGGGTTCTCCCGCCGGGATCGGGAAGCTGCCCGGAGGGAGGTGGCGGAACGTGAACGCGGCGTGCTGGCCGGACAGTTGGAAATGTCATGGCTGAACTCCCTTGCAGTGCCGTTGATTTGAAGACGGACGTTAGGGACAGTCTAACGTGCCCGGCCTGTCACGCACTGCACGCCATCAGTGTGTGTCTGAGGGGCATTCAGCTGGGGTGTTCCAGTTCTGCTCGGGCCTGGTCGATTTGGTCGTATGCGTACGTCACCATCGCGGCGGTCGTCATCGCCTCACCCTGGCGGGCGAGCGATTCGTAGGTCTGGTCGCCGAGGACATCGCGCAGGTGGGTGATTGTCGTGTCGAACTCGGGGGTAGCTGTCCGGGTGAAGGCGGTAGCGGCGAAGCCGCTGATGGTGGCGGCGGGTGCGTAGTGTCCGAGCCGATCTAACAACATGGCCAGGACTGCAATCGCGGTGGGCAATATGGAAAAACTGCCGGAGTCGTGGAAGTTGCGGATCGCCAGAGCTACGTAGTTGAGGGCGTCCGAAGCCTCTGCATGGGTGGCCGCAAGCCTCGCCAGACTTCCCGCGTGGTATGACTCTCCAAATCGATTGCCACTGTCTTGAGCGATCTGCAGGCCCCGGCGGTGTGCTTCATACGCTGCGATGGGATCGACGTCGTGGTGGACCATGCCGTACGCCAGCAGAGCGTAACTCACGACCTCGGGATTGTCGGTTGCATCGGCGGCGGCCAGTAGGCCCTCTGATACCGCCATTGCCTCGTCATCGGCGCCGGTCATTATCAACGCCACAACCAAGCAAGCGCGGGCAAACACATGAGTGCTTGGGCTTCGTGCGAACGCGTTGCGGCATACCTCGACGTGCCGCTCGGGCCAACCCTTCACCAGGTACGCAGTGCCCGCCCAGACTTCGGCTTCGTGCGGTAGTTGATCAAAACGTCCACTTTCGAGGAGTGCCAAGCCGGCCTCGGCGTAGTCGATCGCATCGTCAATCCGTCCGGACGCATGGCATTGCGCAGCCGCCACGTAGAGCTGGGCCAGCCGGCGGTGTTCGACGGCCTTCGCGGCCTCAATGAGTTCCTCAGCCCACCCCGACGGCTCATGCTGCTCGAGCCAAATGCCGAGCAATGTCGCGTAGACAGCAGTGGTGGCGGCGGTGTCGAGGTCGTCGTGGTCGGCGGCCCACCGGAAGGCGGTGCGCAGGTTGGCCAGCTCCGTGGAAAACCAGTCATAGGCCTCGCGCTGCCGGGGGCTGTCCCACAAGGCAAGGATGTCAGCCTCACGTCCGGCGAAGTAGCGGGCATGCGCGGTCCGGGCCTCGTCCGCCACACCGCTGGCGACGAGTTGCTCCTCGGCGAACTGGCGGATGGTCTCCAGCATCGAAAACCGGGTCCGCCGCGAAGACCGGTCGGCGACCAACAGCGACTTGCGCACCAGAGCATCGAGTACCTCGAGGATGGCGTACTCGTCGAGGTCATCTGATCCGGCTACCGCGCAGGCGCTTTGCAGGTCAAATCCGCCCGCGAAGACCGAACAGCGGTCCAGCACTGTCTTTTCGGTGTCATCGAGAAGGTCGTAGGACCAGGCCATCGCGTGGCGCAGCGTGTGGTGGCGTTCCAGTCCGCGCCTGGACCCCACCAGCAGCCTGAACCGGTGATCAAGGCGATCACGCATTTCACTGGCGGTCATCGACGCCATCCGCGAGGCGGCCAGCTCGATGGCCAATGGAATCCCGTCGAGGCGCTGACAAATCTCAGTGACTGCGGCAGCTTCATCGCCGTCGACCATCGAGAAGCCCGGTGTCATGCCTTGAGCGCGTTCGACGAACAGGCGCACCGCCGCTGAGTCGATTCCCGCTGCCGCGTCCAGAGAGCGCACCGGCCACACCTGCTCGTCGGGGACTCCGAGTCCTTCGCGGCTGGTGGCGAGGATTCGTACAGTTGCCGAGTGCGCGAGTATGGCTTCGATCAGGTCGGCGGCGGAGTCGAGAACGTGCTCGCAGTTGTCGAACACCAACAGCCGCGACCGGCCCTCCAAGGCGGAGGCCACCGACTCGGTCACTGTCTTGCCCGGTTGCTGGGTGATACCCAGCACCGCTGCCACGGCGTCGGGTATCGCCGCCGGATCGGTGACTGCGGCGAGTTCGAAAAACCAGACGCCGTCGGGAAATTCATCGACGAGACGGGCCGCGACCTCCAACGCCAGCCGGGTCTTGCCGACCCCGCCGACACCGGTCAACGTCACCAACCGATGAGTCTTGACCGCCGCCGCCACCTCGTCGAGTTCGGACTCGCGTCCGATGAAGCTCGTGGGCGCGGGGCGCAGATTCCCCAGACCCGCATCCAGTGCCCGCAGGGGTGGGAACTCCGTGCGCAGGCCCTCTGCTTGGACTTGGAACACCTGAACCGGGGTCGGCAGATCCCGCAACTGTCGCGGTCCCAGATCGAGGAGATCGACCCCGCTGAGCAGAACCGCTGTTGAGTCGGCCAGCAGGATCTGACCACCATGGCCGGCGGCCATCACTCGTGCGGCTCGATTGAGCACCGTTCCGAAGTAGTCCCCGTCTCGCAGCTCGGCCTCGCCGGTTGCCAATCCCATTCGCACCGGCAACTGCAACTCCCGTTGCGCGTCGATCGCGGCGTTCACCGCCGACATCGGCGACGCGAAGGCCGCCACGAAACCATCGCCCGTGTGGCTGAACAAGAACCCGTCATACGCCTCGATCGCCGTGCGCAACACCTTGTCGTGCACGACGAGCGCCGCCCGCATCGCTTGCGCGTCGGCTTCCCACCGACGGGTCGAACCCTCCACATCGGTGAACAGAAACGTCACCACCCCCGAAGGAGCAGCCGCCGCAGCAGCGGACACCCCAGCAGAATCTCACAACGGACCTGCTCCTAGCTACCTCGTCCATCGGCGGAATCCGGCCCAGACACCCGCGCCCTGAGGCACGGCGTGGCGCGCTATGGGGTGGCCGGATCGCAGCGGCGGCAGCCGCGAGACACCGCCGCCGAGAAGTCACTTGCCGGTCCGCTTAGTCAGGGTCTGGTTGGGCGCAGCCTTAACGCGGCGACTGAACCGTATTGTTTCAGTTCCCACAGCGCGATCTGGCCTTCGTCCCCCAAGCCGCTCACCGTGCCTTCCCGCTGATAAACCTTCCGATGGTTCTGAAGGCCGTCAGCGTCGATCTTGGGGCCATTACGGGGCCATCCTTCGGGCGCACGAGAGGTGTGTGCCATGTTGTCCGGCCATCATCGGCTGCCCGCATATGTCGCACGACGGCGCATTTCGACGAACGCGGTGGAACCGTGCGGCGGATATGCGGTGCCCATGATCCATGCGGTAGTGGCATCGAGCGCACAGGGTGAGATAGTCGCCAGGCTCGATGCTGTACCGGCAGTTGCGCGTCGGGTCCGTGCGCAAATTCGCCTTGGGCGCGGCGGGATTCAGCGCAGCCTGTAGCCGCGTCGTGCCCCGGCACCTCTGGCACGCTTTCCGCAGCCGCTTCCGCGCCTGACGGTGGACCTGGTCGTAAGACATGACTCCCTCGTTGCCCCACAACACCTTTGAACGCAGTGTGGCACGGAAGGAAAGCTGGCGGCAACCGGCCCAGCTGAGGCATTCTGCCTCAGTTCGACTTAGCCACGGGTTCACGGCTCCTCGTCGTACCACTCACGAAGGCTTGCCGCGTACTCCGCATCAGAGTCCGCGTCGTTGTTTTTCGGCTGCCCGCTTCTTAGTGACGTACCCCTGTTCCGTTGTCCAGGCCCGTCCCGTCCCGTCCCTTTCGTTCAACGAATCGTTCAACGAATCGTTAGGCACACTGCCCCGCCGACGCGCCCGCTCGCGGCCAGATCGCTTCCCAGCGGCACGGTTCGCGGCCTGTTGCCGGAGCACCTGTTCGCGGGTGCGTTGGTAGCCAGAGTGATGAATGATGACGTAGGCATCGTCGTCGTCCTCCCACCAACCGCACTCAACCAATTCGGAAATGAACTCTGGATGAGGGCGTTTGGCCCACCGCGCTATGTCCTTCTTGCTGATCCGGCAGTTGAGCAGCTTGCGGTTGCTCCACACGAGCGCATCGATGTGCAGCCGGTGTGCCCCGTCGGACAGTTCCCAACAGTCGTCGGTGAAGTCGTCGCTGAGTTTGGTCCACGTCATGCTGCACTCACCCGCCTGGCCCACGGGTTCGCGGCCAAGAAGTCAGCGTGCTGCTGGTTTCTGCGCCCGACAGCGGCCCAGTCAACGGCGGCTGAAATAGCCTGTGACGCAGCGGCGTGCGCTTCCTGGCATGTGTCCACGCGTAGCGCCCAGTGCTGGGCTGCATCGAACACGCCCGCGAGCTTCGCCGGATGGTCGTCAGCCAGGTCGCACCAGCCGACGGTTCCGACCGTCGGGAAGGCCTGCACACCAAGCCGGTCCAGCATCCGGTCGCGGTAGAGGTGAACTTCCCACCACGAAACCGCTTGGGAGGAAAGGGGTCTGCTATCCTGGGTTTTGTCTGGCTGGATGGTGGTTCTGCTGGGCATTGGGGATTGGGTTGGCCCGTTGGCGTCAGGGGCGCTGGCGGGCTTTCCTATGTCGGGACGTGGCAGCCCGGTGTCGTTGGTATTCATGGTTTCCTGCTTTCGCTGTGCGCGTTGACATTTCGATTCCTCTCCAATCGGACGGTGCGGTGGTGGGTGTGTTAGTCGTTGACTGCGATGGGTTGTTTGAGGGCCTCGACATCCTCGACGTAGACGCGGATGGTGCGTCCGCCCACGCGGAAGGCGGGCAGCCTGCCGGATGAGATCAAGCGCCTGATGGTCTTATGGCTTACGCCCAGGTAGGCAGCGGCGTTGGCGATGTCGATGGCCTCGCGCCTGGTGAGGATGTCTTCACGGGTGACCGGCCTGGCCTTGGACTTCCTCGAATTGGCGGGCATGGCAACTCCTTTCGCGCATAACGCAAGGGAGCCAAGCGACTAAGCGAAAGACCATCTGGACCTTGAGATTTCGCTTAGCTACTCGGCTCCCCGGTTCGAGCGTTACGCCCGCTGCGAAGACTTACCACGCTGCCGTTTCGGCTTTGTGCCGTTGATCAGTTCCGTTGGGCTGCTGCCGTTTCGGCGTTGGCCGTCGCTTCCCTGAAAGCTGCTCAGCATATTCGGTTGTATGGGGGAGCTTAGACCCTGCGGCCCGGTGACGTCCAGCACCGCCGATTTGGACACCAGCCACCCGGATGGTCTGGGCACCTCGCGGACATGTCTTCATGGTGTCCAGCGATGGCCCAGAACAGCTCGGCGACACGGGGGTATCCATTCGCATGGTGGCCGTGTCGGTGACGGCTGCGGCGCAGACAGAACAGCCCCCGGCACCAGGCCAGGGGCTGAGTCTTGGCGACACTCAACGCCTACGGTTGCGCCTCCGATAGATGATGCCTGCGATCCAGATGACGTTCAGGACCACTAAGACGTAGCTGATGTGCTGGCCCATAGGGATCACCTCCTTACTTCGCATCCGTTACGGTTCCGCGCTTCGCCAACTTGGACAGCGCCTCTGCGACCTCCTCGGCGCGGCCACTGGCGATGCCCTGATAGATCAGCGATGCCTTCGGCGTCGAATGCCCGAGCCGCGCCATCGTTTCCGGCAGGTTGCCCACACGCGCCGCCTGCGTACCGGCGAAGTGCCGCAGGTCATGGATGCGAAGATCCTCGCGGCCAATGCTTTTCAGCGCCGGTCGCAGATAGTCGCGGAACACACGGTCATTGAGATGGCAGCCATGCACTGCCGGAAACAGTTGCGCGGCCTGGTCCGCCCCGACGTTGGTGTCTAGGTGAACCAGCAGGTCCGCGCGGATGTGCGGCGGCACAATGACCATGCGGCCCTTGCCGCTCTTGGGTGTGTCGATCCGGCAGCCGTCGCGGTGGGTGACGGCGCGGCCCACGCGAATCGCCTTGGCCCCCTCGGTGACATCCTGGCGGCGCAGCTCGATGGCCTCACCCCAGCGCACACCCGTCCAGGCCAGGACGAGGACAAGCGCCCGCAGCCTCTCGGGCCTGATGGCATCGGCCAGGGCCTGCACCTCATCCACGCCGAGGATGATCGCCTGGCGCTTGGTGGGCGGGTTCATCGCCCGCGACAGGTTGGCCGGGTTGGATCCGATGAGCTGGTCGGTGACGGCGGTGGCCAGGACGGCATGCAGCAGCCCATAGGCGTGGCTGTTGCGCCTGACGTGCTCGCCGCCCAGGCCCGCGAACCAGGCCCGCACCGCTTCGGGCGTGAGGTGGATCAGCGCCACCTTGCCCAGCGTGGGCGCGATGTGGTTGTCGAACAGCGCCTGATACCCAATCCTGGTGCGCGGCTTGACGTTGCGCTGATCGATCCAGGTCTGGCCGTACTCGGCCAGCCGAATATGCCGTACTGCAACGTCTTTCGCGCGTTTCTTGGGCGATGTCCACTCGTCGCGCTCGATCATGCGGCGCTCCCCGAGCAGCCACCCCTCGGCGTCCATCCGTGCGGTGAACGTCGTCGGCCCGTAGTAGCGGATCAGGTCGGGGCCGACGTAGCTGGCCTGGAAGCGGCCCGACCGTTTGCGGATCGCCCCCCAGCCTCGGTGGTTCGGTCTTCCGGCCATGTCGTGTCCCCTCGTGTGTCCAGGTGAGGCATCCTGCCTCGCCGCGCTGCCAATCCATTGCCAATCCAGATGGTCCGTTCCTGGCCGGACTGTCCAGTTCTGTCCAGTTCTAGCGCGGGCTGAAAGTGCCTGGTAGAAAGGCATTTTGGCAGGTCAGGCGTTTGCCTGCCGGGCAGTTTCGAATCCTGCCGGGGGCACCATCTGACCAGCGCAGATATAACGCTGCACAAGATTCGCACAACAGCGCGGCCGTTGGTCGGCTGCTTGTTAGCTTCGCTCCCGCCGTGATGACGCTGGGGTCGGCAGGTTGGCCGATAGGTCAGTGGCTGACAAAAGCATGGCGGTGACGAGGTCGATGAGATGGTCGCGACTGGTCTGGAAATCGCCACGGAGCCACGCGGCAACCAACTCTAAGGTGCCGCTAACGAGGGTGAACGCGGCTAGATCGGTGTCTTCCACAGCGGGTGCGGCGTCGCCGAGCAGTTGCCGCGTCATGACCGACATCGCTTGGGCGACTTGGTGCGTGCTGGCTAGCCGGGCGCGTTGCAGGACGTCACTCGTGTGCGAGGCGAGCAGCATGTGTGCTCGGCGTGGGTCTGCGGTGATGAAGTCAATGGCTGCCGCGGCAGCAGCGTGGACCTGGCTCCGGATGCCGAGACCGCCTTCAAGCGTGGCGGTAACTACTGTTTCGAGTCCTTGCTCGGCGAAATCCTGGGCCATGGCTTCTAGCAACGCGTCGCTGTCAGTGAAATGTTCGTAGAAGTAGCGATCGTTGAGGCGGGCGCGCGCACAGACAGCGCGCTTGGTGACCGCACCCGCTCCGGAATCGGCGAACAGGTCTAGCGCCGCATCGATCAGCGCGGCTCGTCGCCGAGCACGGCGATCGTCCGCGCTCACCCCGCCGTAGGCGCGTGTTGCCGGTGCCATCCCAAGCATTCTGCCCTGCCTCTTGACCCAACGGTGATTCTGGTGCAGTCTGGCACCAGTTATCTTCTGGTGTCAACCGGCACCAGAATGCTCGCGAACGAAGGAACTGAGATGACTTGTCCTGTAACCAGCGCGGTGACGTCTCAATCTCAACCTGCCGCTGACGCGTCGGAGTCGGGCGACGTAGTGGAACGGTTTAACCGGTTTGCCGGGTCGGTTTTTGTGGCATTGTTCGCTGCAGCCCTGTACGACCAGGCGATGCTGCCGGCCGTATCGGCGGCGCTGGAGGACACCGGACGTATACGTAACACCCCTTGGCTGCGTGCACTGCGCACTGCTGCATCGGATCAAATCGTCTTCTCAGGCGAGGAGGCCGATCGACGTGCCGAGGCCGAAAGGCTGGTACGGCTGCACCGCGACGTCAAAGGTGTCGGCAGCAACGGGGTCCGCTACAGCGCATTGAACCCTGAATCCTGGAACTTCATCCTCATCAGCACCTTCTTCATGCACCGCAATGCATTCATCGCAACCACCGGTGAACAACTCGACGCCGCCGCAAATCAGGCGGCCTGGGATCACTTCCGACAACTCAGCGCCGATCTGCAACTGCCTGGCCGTTCCCGGCTCATCGAAGACTACGACCAACTCACCGCCTATTACGACCATCTGGTCACCGAGAAACTTGAATCCACCAGCACATTGGAGTGTGCTGTCGCCTACACGATGCGACCCGCACGGCCCGACTTTCTTCCCGTCCTGACAGCACCACTGTGGGCTATCACCTCACCGCTGATCGGACATGTGTTGACAGTCTTGGGCTTCGGCATCATGCATCCCGGCGTGCGTGCGCAGCTTCCGACCGTCTGGACCCGCCGCCATGATGTCGAGTTCCAGTTGCTGACCGCACTTATCCGGTCCGCGTATCGATGGCTGCCGCGCCGCCTCACCGACACTCCGCTGGCCCGCAACCGCCGCGACTACGAGCGACTCATCGCCCGGTATAAGGGTATTGGGCTTACGTCCTTCGCGGCAGACTAAAGTCAGTTCAGCGCACTATATCTACAGGTCGAGATGCCCCTGGGGGGTATCGTCGGGGTCGAATCCTTCGGCCCGCACGGCTTCACGTTGTTCATCGTCCGTGCCCGTTTTGGACGTTGCGCCGGCGGTCACGGTTCCCCGCAGGAGTCGTGGCCCGTAGAGCCACGAACACCGCCCGGGTGGCGTGGTTGTACCGGCGCGGCAGTTCCCGGCGCGGCAACCCGAAACCGCCGGGTTCGATCCTGATAGCGTGCGGATCGACTGGAAGGTGAACACGCCATGACCCTCGCCACGTTCATCCTCGCTGTTATCGGGACCATCACCGCGACGGCGGCGCTGACGTGGAACATCCTCGCATTCGTCTGGCAAGATGGCCGGCCGAAACTGACGCCAGTAATCGGTTTCCAATCCCACGCTGGACTTGTCCTTATCGAAGCCACCCGCAACTTCCGCGACGTCCACGAATCACTCATGAGCGCCGCGCAACAGACGTCGCCCGGCGGCCCGCTCGTGATCGGGGTAAAGGTAATCAATGCCGGCCGGGAACCATTCCACGTCGCCGAGTGGGAGTTGCGAAGCCACCCAAGCAACACATCATTTAAGCAGTTCGAAAACCCGCTGGACTCACCTGCGGTTCCCTGCGATATTCCGCCTAAAGCCTCGCAGACCTTTTTCACAGACTTGAGAGCCGCATATGCGTTGGCAAGGGCCAGTAAGACAATCTTCAACGAAGAGCCACAGCGGGTCGTGGTCGCGGTATCGAGCGGTGGTCGTTCCTACACGACAAAGCCGGTAGAACCGGCGGTAATCGCGCTCGGCCGACCTCCCTCGTAGTGACGGGGTTCCGAAGGTGAGCACCTTGGGGCTTCGCGGCCGTCCCGCCGTCATGGCGCCGAACCTGTGGATTTCGTTAGCGGGGGTAAAAATGTCGCTATGCCTGGGAGGCGGCGGCATAATCGGCCCGGGGGTCCTCCCCACGGTCACCATCGCTAAATGGGGCGTCTAGCTGCGGTTTTGTCGGATGGTTGGGTGGTCAGCCGGCGGGGATGGTGACCAATGCTGCCGCTGGACGGTGTTCCAATCCCAAATTAGCTGGGTCGGATGGTCACCTTGGGCGTTGTTTGCTGTGCGGATGGTGCCCGTCAGCGTGGATGGGCGCCCGGTGGATTGCCCCGTCAGGTGGATGGTCACCGACTCGCCGGATGGTCACCGGCTCGCGTGGATGGTCACCCAGGTGCGGCATATTCTCCGAGCTGGCAGCGGGCTGGCGGCGGAACTGTAGGCATCGACGTAGCCACTGCTCGTCAATGCGGGCGACGCGGCAAAGCTCGACGAGGAACCATAGCGCTCCGGCGACCGTTCCGACTACGGCGATGAGCACCGTCGTGGTGAGCCATTCGTAGTGTCCGTAGGCGGCGACTGCCGCAGTACTTATCATCCCGGACAACGCGACGGCTAGCAGGAGGAACCCCGGCCATAGCAGGTTGTCCTTCATCGTGATACCAGCGTGCGGTTGCGTGGTCCGGAAATGATCGGTCGGATCGTGATGGCTGTCTCCCATCACCTCTCCCTCCCGTCGTCGGACGTTGAACTGGCTTCACTCTGCTGCCCGCCGGGGTGAGCCGTCATCACCCGAGCGTTGTTTCACCCGGGTGAGTTCTGGCGCCGCACCTGCTCACCAGTTGCGTCCGTGTTTGACGGGCGGCATCTTGCGGCCGCGGCGCTGATTGCACCGCAAGTGTGCGGGTGAGACTTCGCCTCTGATGTGGCCGCCGCCGTACCGGGTAATCCTCGGACCGACGCGCGTCATCGGCCCCGCGGAGGTCCAGGGCGCGGTGATCCAGTTCGCTGATGGAAGTGTCGACCGGCCTAAGGGTGCTGACGTCCAGCCGCCGAGCCTGCACGTCCGTGTCAGCGGCGACGAGACGTTGATCGTCGGGCACGCGATGGGGCTTGCCGCCGCCCTCGTCGAGGTGGCCATCGAGGTGGGCCGGTGGGCTGGCACCATAACGGACTGAACCGCGTCCAATCAGTCGATCGGGCCGCCTCTGTCGCTCTCCAAGAGGCGGCCCGATTTGTCAACGGGACCGCCGGCTCGGCCAACTTAAAAAGTTCTTGCAGTGAAGGGAATCTGCCTGCCAGTGCCGCAACTCAGACGGCTCGGCACGTTAACCATTTGGTGGCGGCCCAACTGCGGCTACCCTCGGTCGAGTGCATGACCAGACCGGCCAGTGCGTACCAGCACATCGAGATGGGGCAAAAATGGCCGACGTCACCTCTGGCAGTACGAGCCACGCGGCTATGGCTGGTCGTGTCACTCACAGATTTACGGCACCGGTTGCACCCAGACCGCGACATGGCGGCACGGGACGGCACCGAAACAGTACCTGGCAACCTATTGGTACGAGTGGCACAAGCCGATGGCGGAGGGCTAAGGGCGGCGACTCGGCGCGTAACCTGCACAGAGATGCGTGGATACGCGCAATGAGGAGTGTTGACGATGGCTGATCGACGCGCCATGAGGGGCAGTCGCCTCGGAGCCGTGAGCTACGAGACCGACCGCACCCACAACCTGG
>Ga0306926_10005025_pt1 | contig 14010 bp, 10 predicted proteins | sample flu12Cox44000178_FD_203759 | JGI IMG/M metagenome (GOLD analysis project Ga0306926, IMG submission 203759) | Lab enrichment of tropical soil microbial communities from Luquillo Experimental Forest, Puerto Rico - flux8day.12C.oxic.44.000.178 (v2)... | ecosystem: Environmental > Terrestrial >...
GACGACCTTGCGCGCGCGGCCGAGCAGGTCAAGGTCGGCGGTCTCCAGCTTGAGGCCGACTTCCTCGCTGATGACCTGGCCGCCGGTGAGGGTGGCGATGTCACCGAGCATGGCCTTGCGCCGGTCACCGAACCCGGGCGCCTTCACCGCGACCGACTTGAACAGGCCACGGATCTTGTTGACGACCAGGGTCGCCAGCGCCTCGCCCTCGACGTCCTCGGCGATGATGACCAGGGCCTTGCCGGACTGCACGACCTTGTCGAGCAGCGGGAGCAGGTCCTTGTTGGCCGACACCTTGGAGTTGACGATCAGGATGTAGGGGTCCTCCAGGACCGCTTCCATCCGCTCGGGGTCGGTGGCGAAGTAGGGCGAGATGTACCCCTTGTCGAAGCGCATCCCCTCGGTGAGCTCCAGCTCCAGGCCGAAGGTGTTGCTCTCCTCGACGGTGATGACGCCTTCCTTGCCCACCTTGTCCATCGCCTCGGCGATCATCTCGCCGATCGCGGTGTCGGCCGCGGAGATCGACGCCGTATTGGCGATCTGCTCCTTGGTCTCCACGTCCTTGGCGAGCTTGGACAGCTCCTCGCTCACCCGATCCACGGCCGCCTCGATGCCCCTCTTCAGCGACATCGGGTTGGCGCCCGCCGCGACGTTGCGCAGGCCCTCACGGACCAGCGCCTGGGCGAGGACAACAGCTGTAGTGGTGCCGTCGCCGGCGACATCGTCGGTCTTCTTCGGGACCTCTTTAACCAGCTCGGCGCCGATCTTCTCCCACGGGTCCTCGAGCTCGATCTCCTTGGCGATGGACACACCATCGTTGGTGATCGTCGGGGCGCCCCACTTCTTCTCCAGCACCACGTTGCGGCCCTTCGGGCCGAGGGTCACCTTCACAGCGTCGGCTAGCTGATTCATACCGCGCTCAAGGCCACGCCTTGCGTCCTCATCGAACGCGATCATCTTGGCTGCCATAGGCTCCAGTCCTCCGGAAACTATGTGGCTACCAGCGGATCGAGCCGACGCCCGCGACGGCCGGCCCCCCCTGTCACAGTCCCATCCTGCACAGGCAAGGCCTCATCGCCCCGAACCCGCCATAACGTTGTCACTCTCATTGCGAGAGTGCTAGTACCACCGGACCTGTTTAGCACTCTCAGGGTGAGAGTGCAAGTTGATCACCGTGGTTGGCCCGGCCTCAAGGCCGCTGACCAGGGACTCGCCGGACACGGACCCCAACGCTCGCAGCATGGACGAACCCTCTCAGCGCGGCACGCCACAGGCGCCAACCACGCCGATCAGGTTGAGGCGAGCGCCCAGCCACCGGTATAACCAAGGTATGTCCGCAACGGAGAAGCTCGCGATCAGCCTGCCTAAGGACCTGATCGAGAAGCTGCGCCGGGCCAAGGACGAGGGCCGGATCGATTCGGTGTCCGGGCACATCGCTGAACTCCTGCGCCGGGAGGACGACTGGCGCGATGCGCGGGCTACTCTGGACCGCATCTTCGAGCGGTGCCCGGGCCCGGAGGCCAAGCACTACGCCTGGGCCCGCCGAGCGCTCGGCGTGGGCCCCAAGCCCGTCGGGTGATCGGCGGCCGGATCCTCGACACCAGCGCTCTGCTCCAAGCGGCCCGAGGCACCCCGTACATGCAGGCGCTGCTCTACATCAGTCACGAGCACCTGATCACGCTGGTCATCCCGGCACCGTGCCTGGCCGACGCCCTGGCCAGGCTGCGCGACCCCGAGCAGCAGGCACGCCTGTTCGACCTGCTGAACTCGCCTATAGCGCACGTGGAGGAGTTTGGCGCCGCCGAGGCCACGGGCACCGGGCTGCTGCGGTCGAACGCGCTGCCCGCCCGAGCCTCCACCGGGGCTGCGCACGCCGCGTTCCTGGCCGCCGACCGTGGCTGGCCGGTGGTGAGCGCGCGGCCCGGCCCGATTCGCGCCATGCATCCCGAGGTGGAGATCGAGCCCCTCCCGTGAACTCTGGGACCACACCAACCCTGGTCCCACTTCTCCGTACGGGGTGCGCGTGCGGCGCAGGCTAACCCCGGCGTACGTTGCGCACGGAATCATTTGGCCCGGCACCCGCGTCCGGGTGCCGGGCCAAATGCCTAGCTTGATGAGCAGTTACGTTACACGGCGCGAACGGACTCTGCCTGAGGCCCGCGCTCACCCTGTGTAATGTCGAATTCGACCCGCTGCCCCTCCTCGAGGCTGCGGTAGCCATCCATCATGATGGCAGTGTGGTGCACGAACACGTCCCTGCCACCGTCGACCGCGATGAAGCCGTAGCCCTTGTCCGCGTTGAACCACTTGACGGTGCCCTGAGCCATTACTCAACAACTCCCTAACTACGCTCGGGCTTTCGGGATCCCGCCCATGCTTCTGCGGGACCCGGTGATCGCCGTAGTGCTAGACGCCAGACAAGTATTGCTTGCCGTTCTCGCCGACCGACTGCGACCGGGTATGACCATACCCTCTGCCGTGAGCCTGCGTGACCAGATACTCGCTGAATACAGCCAGGAAACTCTCCCGCGCCGAAGGAAGACCACGGACGCGCTGGTCAGCGGGGGCGAAACCGGATCGTGCCTGAGCGGGGAGTCAGCCGGATCTACAGTCAGCCGCCGGCCACCGCAGGGATCACCGACACGCGGGACCCAGCCGGGACCGGAGTGTCAAGACCCTCGGCGAACCGCACATCTTCGTCGCCCACATACACATTGACGAAGCGGCGCAAATTGCCCGCATCATCGACAATCCGTCCCGCCAGCCCCGGATACGCCGAGTCCAGGCTGGCGAGAACCTCACGCAGCGTACCCGGGTCCGCGTCCACCTCGGCTGAACCGCCGGTGAACGTACGGAGGATGGTCGGGATTCGGACGGAGACGCTCATCCGCGGCCGCCTTTCTCTGTTATCAGTTCCGTGACCATGACCTAGGTTGTTTGCAAGCGCAAAGTAAAGCTATGGTCACGAACTAGGACCGGGTCACGCCGCACGTGCCGACTCCCAGGCCTCGAACGCCTCCAGCGTGGGCCGGATCGCCGCTGTCCCGGCCGGTCCCCCGGACGCCACCGCGTCCAGGGTCTTCAGCCCGTCGCCCGAGTTGATGATGACCGTTTCCGCGCCCGGGTCGAGCAAGCCGTCGGTGAGGAGCCGGCGCAGCACCCCAAGCGTCACCCCGGACGCAGTCTCACCGAAGATGCCTTCGGTCGCGGCGAGCATGCGTATTGCATGCACTACCTCGTCGTCGCCGACGTCGGCCACCGCCCCGCCGGTGCGCCGCACGACATCAAGCACATACGGGCCGTCGGCCGGATTGCCGATCGCCAGCGACTTGGCGATCGTGGCCGGCTTGACCGGCTGCACCACGTCGTACCCGGCGCGGAACGCGGCCGCCACCGGCGAGCACCCGGTCGCCTGCGCACCGAACACCCGGTACTTCGTGTCGGCCACCAGCCCAAGCTCGATCAGTTCACGGAACGCCTTGTCGATCTTGACGAGCTGCGCGCCGGACGCGACCGGCACCACGATCTGCTCCGGCAGCCGCCAGCCGAGCTGCTCGGCGATCTCGTAGCCGATGGTCTTGGAACCCTCGGCGTAGTAGGGACGCACGTTGACGTTGACGAACGCCCAGTCCTCGCGGTCGTCGGCAAGCTCGGACGCGAGCCGGTTCACGTCATCGTAAGTGCCTTCTATGGGCACCATGGCGCCGCCGTAGATGGCGGTGGCGGCGATCTTCTGCGGCTCCAGGTCGGCCGGGATCAGCACCACCGAGCGGATGCCGGCCCGGGCCGCGGCGGCGGCCACCGCGTTGGCCAGGTTGCCGGTGGACGGGCAGGCCAGCACCTTGTAGCCCATCTCGACGGCGGCGGCCAGGGCGACCGCCACGACCCGGTCCTTGAACGAGTGGGTGGGGTTGCCGCGCTCGTCCTTCAGCCACAGTGCCCGCAGCCCCAGTTCCCTGGCGAGCTGGTCGGTGCGGGCGAGCCTGGTCCAGCCTGGCTCGGTGTTCGGCCTGGCGGCGACGTCCTGTGGCACCGGCAGCAGGCTCGCGTAGCGCCAGATGCTCGCGGGCCCGGCCTCGATTCTGGCGCGGGTGACCGGCGGCAGTTCGTAGCCGACCTCCAGCGGCCCGAAACACTCCGCGCACGCATGGCTGGCGCCGAGCGCGGACGTGGCGCCGCATTCGCGGCAGAAGAGGTGACTTGCGAAGCCGAATCCGGAAGGTGCGCTGACTGCTGTGGTCACGGTGCGGGGCCTCTCTCCCTCATCTGTCCCTGCGGCCGAATAGCCGCGGGCCGGAGTTGGCACCTGCCATGACGAGCCGCGCCTGGGGTCGAAGCCGCACTGTGTCAAGCGCCCCAGCAATCGCCGGGGGTTCCAGGGGGTCGCCCCCTGGACTAGCACTGCGGACCTCAGCGCAGTCGGTCAGCAGACCGACCAGCAGCCTTCGCCGTCACGGTGGTTGCCGGGGCTTCGCAGGGCCGTATCCCTCCACCCCTCTGGATGAGCTGTATGAAGTTGTGCTCACAACTTTAACTGATGAGGGCAACGGCTTAACTGACCGGGCAAACAGCTCTTTGAGTGCAGCGCCAGGGCCGGGCGGTGACGGTCCGATGCCCTAACCTCACGTTCCATGAGCGCCGAACAAGCGGGCCGGGTACTGATCGCTTCCAACCGGGGGCCGGTGTCCTTCAGCCTCGGCGACGACGGCAGGCTGACCAGCCAGCGAGGCGGGGGCGGGGTGGCGACGGCGCTGTCGGCGCTCGCGGGCCGTGCCGAAGTGCTATGGGTGTGTGCGGCACTGAACGACGCCGACCGGGCCGCCGCGCGTGCCGCGGCCGACGGGCTACTGGACATGCCACTCGGCGCCGGCGACGCGGCGGCGGGCGGGCCTGAGTCCGTGGTGCGGATGCTCGACATCCCGGCGCCGGTGTTCGACCGGGCCTACAACGGCGTCGCCAACTCCACCCTGTGGTTCCTCCACCACCTGCTCTTCGACACCCCGAACCAGCCCTTGTTCGGGCTCGCCTTCCGCCGCGAGTGGGAGTCGTTCCGCGCCTACAACGCCGCGTTCGCCGACGCACTCGCCGAGGGAGCAGGGGAGCCGGGCACGGGCACCCGCGCCATGGTGCAGGACTACCACCTGACTCTGGTCCCCCGGATGCTCGCACAGCGCCGCCCCGACCTGGCGATCGCGCACTTCTCACACACCCCGTGGGCGCCGCCGGATTACTTCGCACTGCTGCCCGACGACGTGGCGCGCGAGGTTCTCGAGGGCATACTCGGCGCCGACCATGCCGGGTTTCACGCGGAGCGCTGGGCCAGCGCGTTCCTGGACTGCTGCGAGGCCGTGCTTGGCGCCCAGGTGGACCGGGCCGCGCGGACCGTGCGGCACGCCGGGCACACCACCACGGTGGGCATCCACGCGCTCGGGGTGGACGCGGCGCAGCTTCGCGACCGGGCCGCGGCCGAGGACGTGCAGGCGCACATGGCCGCGCTCAACCAGGTAGCGGGCGATCGCAAGCTGATCGTACGGATCGACCGCACCGAGCTGTCCAAGAACATCGTCCGTGGCCTTGCCGCCTACCGCGAACTGCTCGTCACGTGGCCAGAGTGGAAGGGCAAGGTCACCCACGTGGCGTTCGCCTACCCGTCCCGGCACGACCTGCCCGAGTACCGCGAGTACACCGCCAGCGTGCAGCGGATCGCACGGGAGATCGTGGACGAGTTCGGCACCGAGGACTGGGATCCGCTGGTGCTGCAGGTCAACGACGACTATCCGCGCTCGCTCGCCGCGTACCGGCTAGCCGACGTGCTGCTGGTCAACCCGGTCAGGGACGGCATGAACCTGGTCGCCAAGGAAGCCCCGCTGCTGTCGGATCGCGCCTGCGCCGTGGTGCTGTCCCGCGAGGCCGGCGCGGCTGCCGAACTGGCCGCGGGCGCTCTGCTCGTGAATCCTTACGACGTCTCCGCCACGGCACAGGCCTTGCACGAGGCGCTGAGCATGGATAGTGCAGAACGGAAACGCCGTGGTGCCCTGCTTGCCCGGGCGAGTGCCGCGTGCCCACCGCAACAGTGGCTGGCGTCCCAGCTCAGCGCGCTCGAGGCGGCGGCTAGGGCAACGCCTCAGCCAGCGCGGCCAGCAGAGCGGCGACCTCCTTGGGCCCGTCGAGTACCAGGTCGGCGTGCGCCGCGAGCGCGCTGACCTCGTCCGAAGCGCTGCACACAGCGACGCCTTCGCGGCCAGCGGCCCTGGCGGCACGGACGGCCTCGAAGGCGGGCAGGTCGCCGAGATCGTCGCCGGCGAACAGAACCGCCGCGGGGTCACGCTCGGCGATCAGGCCGGCCAGCGCCGTGCCCTTGTTGACGCCGGGCGGCCGCAGTTCGATGACCAGCCGTCCGGGCTTGCTGTCCAGCCCCGTCTCGGCGGCGAACACAGCCATCGGCCCGGTCAGCAGCGCCAGCGCGGCCTGCGGGTCGGCGGCCCGGCGGACGTGTACCACGAGCGCGTGGCCCTTGTCCTCGACCCAGGTGCCCGCAGGAGCACCGGCGGCGGCCAGTGCGTCGGGCAGCAGGGCACGGGCCGTGGCGACCTCGGGCGGCGGCTGCGGCGAGGTGAGCTTGCCGCCCTCCCAGCGGTCGAAGCCGTGATGGCCGATCACGATCAGGCCGGGGATGCCGGCGAAGCCGCCAAGTTCCACGGCGACCGGTGCGGGCCGGCCGGTGATGATCGCAAGCGTGCCGACGCCGGTGGCGAGCCGCTGAAGGGCGGGCAGCACATCCGGGTGCGGCCGCGCCGCGGAGGGCTCGGAGACGATCGGCGCGAGCGTGCCGTCGAAGTCCAGGGCAATCAGCGCGTGGCCGGGATCTGCCATGATCGCGGCGAGGCCGGCCACGCCCTCGGGGGTCGCTCCTTCGGGGATCGACACCCGCGGCATCGTCACGCGGCGCCGCCCTCCCCACGCTCGGCCCGGGGCGAGCGGATCCGCTCACGGCGCGCCCGCTGGCGGCGCAGCCGCTTGACCAGGACCGGATCCGCGGCCATCGCTTCCGGGCGGTCAATGAGCTCGTTGAGCATCTGGTAGTAGCGGGTGGCGGACAGCCCGAGCTGGTCGGAGATCGCCTGTTCCTTGGCGCCCGGCTGGCGCCACCAGTGCCGCTCGAACGAGAGGACCCGCATCTCGCGCTCGGACAGTGCTGTCATCTGCCTCACGCCCTCTCGTGACCGCTTCCCCCGCCGGCGACACCCCGCCGGACCCTCCATCGTAGGCAGTACTACCGGCCTTCCGACAGCCGCCGGCGGAGCTTGTGATGAACCCCGGGGCTTCCGGCAACGGGCCTCGCGTCGTACGCTCACCGTTCGTGACCACCTTCGACTGCCTCACGCTCCTCACCGACTACGGGCTTGACGACGGGTTCGTCGCCGCCTGCCACGGAGTCGCCGCCAGGATCGCCCCCGGGACGCGGATCATTGACATCACCCATCTGGTCCCCCCGGGTGATGTGCGCCGCGGAGCCGCCGTACTCGCGCAGACCATGCCTTATATGCCGACCGCCGTGCACGTAGCGGTCGTCGACCCCGGCGTGGGCACCGCGCGCCGCGGCATCGCGGTCGAGGCGGGCGAAGCCATCCTGGTGGGCCCGGACAACGGGCTGCTGTCGTGGGCGGCCGTGGCGCTGGGGGGCGTGCAGCGCGCGTTCCAGCTCACCAACGGTGAACTCTGGCTGCACCCGGTGTCACAGACATTCCACGGCCGTGACATTTTTCTTCCCGTCGCGGCGCATCTCGCCGCGGGCACGGACCTCGTCACGGTGGGCACCGAACTGGATACTGGCGATCTGGTAACCCTGCCCGCGCCGACCAGCCGGGTGCACGACGGCGAGGCCGAGGGCGAGGTGATGTCGGTGGACCGGTTCGGCAATGTCCAGCTGTCCATCGCCGCGTCCGATGCCGACCGGATCGGCATCGGGTTTGGCTCCCATCTTGTGGTCCGCTGCGGCCGCCGCCAGCTCACCGTGCCCTACCTGGAGACTTTCGCCGCCGTCGCGCCCGGCGAACTGGTCGCGTTCACCGACAGTGCGGGGCTGATCTCGCTCGCGGTCAACGCCGGCGACGCCGCGCAGCAGCTGGGCCTGCCCCCCGGCGCGCACGTCCGGCTGGCGGCAGCACCGCCGGGGTAAACCGGCGCACCCTCGTCGGCGTCTTGGTATGAGCCGGGAAAACCCAGGGTCAAGCCCGGTCAGGCCATCAGCTCTGGCCACGAAACAGTCATGAACATGACAGAATCTGCACGTGCACTCCCGGAGGAGGACCGCAGTGATGCATGGTCTCTCCCAATGCGCGCAGGCTGGCGTTTCACCCGGTTTCCGCCGTCGTGCGCGTGTCGGCGTGGCCGTGGGACTCAGCCTGGCATTTATCGCGGCATCCGGTTCACCCGCCCTGGCCGATCAGGCACGGCGAAATGAATGGTGGCTGCGTACCCTTCACGTCACGAATGCGTGGCAGACCACGCGCGGCTCCGGAGTCACCGTCGCGGTGCTCGACACCGGGGTGGACCCAGCGCAAGCCGACCTGACCGGCTCGGTCACCACAGGCCATGATTACACCAACTCGGGGGAGACGGCCGGCACGCAGTTCTGGGGTATTCACGGCACCGAGGTAGCCAGTCTTATCGCCGGCCACGGCCACGGTCCCGACCAAGCCAATGGGATTGTCGGCGTCGCACCGGCGGCCAAGATCCTCTCCGTTCGGGTGACGCTCGAAGCCAATGACCCAGCGCTATCCAACCAGACCATTGCCGCCGGGCTGCCGAACGCCATTGCCAGCGGCATCAAGTGGGCCGTCCAGCATCACGCGACCATCATCGACCTGCCCTTGGACCCGGTGACCACGTCTGGTGCGCCCGGCTCGGGCGGAAGCACCGCCGAGCGGGCCGCGGTCAAGTACGCACTCTCCAAGCACGTGGTGCTGGTCGCGCCGGCCGGCGACGAGGGCGCGGGCGCCGACCCGGTGAACTACCCGGCCGCCTACCCCGGGGTCATCGCCGTGGGCGCGTTCGACCGGCACTTCGTCAAGGCACCGTTCAGCAGCCATCAGCGATACGTCGCGGTCACCGCGGCCGGGGCAGGCATCACCGCGGCCAGCCCCCCCGTCACCGCGGCCAGCACTTCCGGCACCGCTGCCAGCCCTTCCAGCAACTACCCGCAGCTCAACAGCACCAGCGCGGCGAGCGCAATGGTCGCGGGCATTGTCGCGCTCATCCGGGCCCAGTTCCCCACGCTGACCCCGGCACAGATCACCCATGCGATCACCACCGGCACGATGAACCATCGACCCGGCGGGCGGGCCATCGGCTCCGGTTTCGGCACCGTCGACGCGGCCAAGGCACTCATCGCCGCGGCGGGCATCGCCGAGAGAGTGCCCACGTCGGCCGCCTCGGGCACCGCCGGCCAGGCGGCACCCAGTCAGCCTGCTGGGCAGAACAACCCGATACACCGGAACATCCGCGGCGCCCTGATCAAGGACGCGGTCATTGCGGGCGTGGTCTTCCTGCTGCTGCTCGGGCTGATCTTCGCGATCACGGCATGGCGGCGGCGGAACGCGCGCTCCGCGCGCCTCGCCGAGGTGCGGGCGGCGGTCCAGCCGCCGGGGCGCAAGCCGGTCGTGGCCAAGTCCGCGGCGCGCGGCGCGGCGAAGAACGGCTCCCCGGCCGGTGTGCAGGCCGGGGCCGGCGGCCCGGATGCCGAGGAAGCCGAGCCGCAGCTCGAGCCGGCCGGCTTCATCGCCGCGCCGCTCGGCCCGGCGGCGGGAGGATCTGGGGCGTCCGGCTTCACGGGGTCGGCCTCCTCGGGTTTCACGGGTTCCGCGGCCGGGTTCACCGGATCTGGATTCAGCGGGTCTGGTACCGGGTTCACCGGCTCGAGTTTCACCGGTTCCGGATTCACCGGGTCGGCGTCGTCGGGGTTCGCTGCCGCGGGCCCGACGTCGGCCGTCCCTGGCGGGCTTGCGTTCGGCGCAGCGGGGATCAGCCGGGCAGGCGGGATCGCTCCTCCGGCAGGACTTGGGCCAGCAGAGGCGAGCGGTTCTCCGGCCGGGCCCGGTGCGGCGGGGATAAGCCCGGCGGCGAGGTCAAGCCCGGCGGGAGGGATCAATCCTCCGCAAGCACTGGGGCCCGCGGCGGGACCCGGCCCTTCGGCAGCGGGCGATCCTCCGGCGGGATTCGGCCCTTCGGCAGGACTTAGCTCGGCGGCAGGGCTCGGCCCTTCGGCAGGGTCCGGCTCGGCGGCGGGGGCCGGTGCGCAGGACGCCTCTCCGGCCGGAGCGGCCACGCCAGGCCTGACTCAGCCTGCAGGCGCCGGAACCGGCCTGCCGCCATGGGCGCTGATCTCGCAAGACCCGGCTGCCAAGGCCGCGGCCAGCGCGGCGATTCCGGACAGTGCGTTCCCTGGGGTTCCGGCGGCGCCGTCGGCTGGTGATGCAGCCAGCGGGACGGAGCCGGCCTCCGGCACCGCAGGCGTGGCCCGGACGGGCAGCCGGCTGACCCAGTCACCGCGCCAGTCGCGGGCGCCACAGGTATCCGGCCGGCCTCCCTGGGAGCCCGCGGCGGAACCGAACAGCGACCTGCCCTGGACCCAGGCTCCCGCGCCGTCCCACGTGGGAGCAGGCTCACTGCCCGAGCAGGTGCGCCCGGGCCCGCCTGCCCCGGCCCTGCCTGCCTGGGAGGAGATGGCGCAGCAAGCATGGCCGGGCGGCCCCAAGGCCGCGGCGCTGCATCCACCGATTCCGCCGGCCGACGAGCCGAACGCCCGGCCCGGTCGTGAGGCTGGCCGCCCCGGCGGGCCCCGGATCGTGCCCGCCGCCGGGCTGGTACCGCCTCAGCCGGCTTCGCCCGAGCAGCCAAGGCAGCCTGAGAACCTGCCCGGCTACGCGTGGAACACCAGAGCGGGGGTGGAGCCCTTCCGCGCGGCCCAGGCCGGCCCCGGCCCGGCTCCGGGACCCACCGGCGCCGCCCAGGCAGGCAATGATCCGTCGGCCGGAATCGCTTCACCGCCGGCCGGAGCCGCGACACCGCCGGCCGGAGCCGCTACACCGCCGGCCGGAGCCGCTACACCGCCGGCCGGAATTGGTTCACCCTCGGCCGGAGCCGCTACACCGCCGGCCAGCCCCGTCTCGGCGGCAGTCAGCCCTTCGGCCACCAGCCAGCCGGGCGTTACGCCCACCAGAAGGCCCAGTCTCGCCCTGCCCAGGCGTCTCGGCAGTTCCATGGCCCGCCCGGCGGGTGGTGCCGCCGGTACTGACAGCGGCGTGACTCCGGTCGCCGGGGGCCTGACCGGAGAGACGCAGGCCGACGGCCTGGCAGTCCCCGGCCCAGCCAGCGGGCTAACGGTTCCGGGCCCGGCGGTCCCGGGCCCGGCCGGCGGCCTGGCGGTTCCGGGGCCAGTTGGCGGCGGCGTTGCCGGTGCGGGCACTACCGGTCCCGTAGCGGACGGGCCGGACTGGCCTGCTGCCGGTGTCAATCAGCCTCCGTTCCCGCCGGCTCCACGGCCAGCCACGGACTTCGGCCTTCCCGGTGCCGGACAGCTGGAACGCGGACCGTTCCCGCGGGCAATCAAGCCTCCGACGGATCCTGGCGCGGCCGGTGCCGCTGCCTGGGGTCCCAGCACGACGGGTGCCCAGCCATCGGGTGGCAGCCCAGCCGGGCCTGCCCTTCCCCAGGGGGACAGCCCCGCGAACGGCCCCGGTCCGGCGAAGGGCGGTCAGCCGGGCGCGAGCGCCGCGCTCCCCACGGCAGCCAGGCCCGGTGCATCGAAACCTGGTGTGTCAAAGCCTGGTGTGTCGAAGCGCGGCGCGGCGAAGACAGCGGCAGCGAAGCCCGGGGAAGGCAGCGCGCGGCCGAAGACGGGCGTCCCGCCCTGGGAGATCACAGACTCCTTCCTTGCCGTGCCGCCCGCCGATGCAAGCGCCTCGCCGGCCCCCGGTGCGCCAACGGCTAGCCAGCAGAGCGGCGTGCGCGCCGCACCTCCGTGGGATACCGCGCCGATACCGGTCAGCCCACCAACCGGCGCGAACACGTGGGGCGGTGGACCGGGAGTGGCCAGCCCGTCAAGCGACGCAGGCTCGTGGGGCGGCGCGCCGGCAAAGGCCAGCCAGCCGGGCGGCGCGGGCACCGCGAGTGGGTGGGGTGGTGGTCCGGCAGCGGCCACCCAGCCGGGCGATGCGAGCTCGTGGAGCGGGCCCGCAGCGGCCGGCCAGCCGGATGAGCCGCGCGGCGCGGGCACGGATGGCGCCGGGCCGGCGGACAGCACCGAGAGCTTCCCCGCCGTGGGTTCCGGTGCGGACCAGCGGTCCCCCCGGACAAACCCGGGCGACAGCACCGAGAGTTTCCCGTCCCTGCGGCCGCGTGCCGATGAAGACGCGTTCCGCTTGTTCCCGCCGGTGCGGGGTACCGACAACCGTCCGGACGGCAAGGACTGACCAGCTCAGCGGCCTTGCTCAGCCGCCTGCGTGGCGAGCTCCTCCTTGCGCACCGATGCGTACATCGGCACGTATTCCTGCCCGGACAGGCCGCCGATGGCCTTCATTATTTCGTCGGTGACTGCCCTGCGGGCCTGCGCCGCGGGCCGGTGATCCCGGTATTGCTCGAAGGTGAGCGGCTCGCCCACCCGGATCCCGACCCGGTGCAGGGACGGGATGGAATGGCCGGGCGCCAGCACCCGGTCGGTGCCGACCATGGCCACGGGAATGACGGGCAGGCCCGAGGCCAGGGCCAGCCAGCCGACCCCCGTGCGGCCACGGTAGAGCCGGCCGTCCGGTGACCGGGTGCCCTCGGGGTAGATGCCGAACAACTCCCCCGCTTGCAGCAGCCCCAGCGCCGCCTCGAGGGTCTCCTGCGCCGCGCGGGCGCCGGCCCGGTCCACGGACAACTGCCTGGTGGCCTTCATGTATGCGGCCGCGATCCGCTGGCCGGGACGCTTCCCCGTGAAGTACTCCGACTTGGCCGCGAAGGTCAGCGGGCGGGCGAGCACCAGCGGCAGGAAGATCGAGTCGACCAGCGACAGGTGGTTGGAAGCAAGGATCGCGCCGCCGGTTGCCGGGATGTGCTCACCACCGGCGACCTCGGGCCGCCACAGCAGATGCAATATCGGCCCGGCGAGCACCCGGGACATGCGGTACTTCACACGACCCTCCACACCAAGTCATTCAGCCAAAGCTCAACCATAACCGTGCACCTGGCGACAGCGGTCAAACGGCCGCGGCAGCAGGTTCCCGCTCGCCGGTGCCTGCCGGGGCGCCGTCGCGGGACACGGCGCAGAGGATCGCCGCCACCAACGGCAACAGGAACGGCAGCGCGGCCGCGGGCACGGTGACGCCGGAGTCTTCGGACAGCCAGCCCAGCACCCCGGCCAGCCAGATCGCCGCCAGGGCGGGCTGCAGCAGCGGGATTGCCCGGTAGGCCCCGGCGACCGATTCCGCACGGAGCATGGCCGGCCGGGCGACCATCGCACCCGCCACGATCACGACGACCGGGATCACCAGGACGAATGGGTTCGCGGTCAGCGATCCCAGGTTCGCCGCTATCTTGCGGCGCAGGGTCGGCCCAGCCCCGCCGTGCAGCACCTGCCCTGCGAAGTGGCCGATGTCCGAGTGGCCGGTGCCGGGAACGAGGTAGTTGATCAGCGCGAGGACAGCGACCAGCACCACGCCGCTGACCGCGATGAGTGCCCAGCGGCGTGGGGTCAACCGCACGCCGGCCGCGGCGGCGAGCAGCACGAGGAAGCCGGGCACCATCGCGATGGTGCCGCCTACTTTGGCCCCGAAGCCCGGCCAGGCCGCCGCGGCCACCACCACGATGGCAACCGCCCCCATCACGGCAAGGGCCCGGCCACGGGCACCTGCGCGCAACGCGGCGCCGCCAAGCCACGCGGCGCACAAGATCCCGGCCGCGGCATACATCACCACGGCGTTGTTGCCCAGGCCGTAGAACCGGCCAGCTACCAGGGCGGACAGGCCG
>Ga0306926_10005026_pt1 | contig 14006 bp, 14 predicted proteins | sample flu12Cox44000178_FD_203759 | JGI IMG/M metagenome (GOLD analysis project Ga0306926, IMG submission 203759) | Lab enrichment of tropical soil microbial communities from Luquillo Experimental Forest, Puerto Rico - flux8day.12C.oxic.44.000.178 (v2)... | ecosystem: Environmental > Terrestrial >...
TTTCGCAACCGGCATCGACGTGGATCGCGTATCCGCCGCGGCCTTCGGCATCGGCCTGGGGCTGGCGGCAGTCGCCGGAATCTTCGCGCCCTTCATGTTCGGATCGGTGACGCCGGCCTTCGGCGCCGACGCCACAGTGACGTCGTTTGCAATCGTGGTGCTGGGATCGCTCGGCAATCCTCTCGGCACCGCGCTTGGTGGCGTCGTCTACGGCATCTGCTACATGGTGGTGCAGACCTATCTCAGCTCATGGGCGGATCTCTTGCCTTACGTGCTCCTGATTTTCATCTTGCTGCTTCGCCCGAGCGGTCTGCTCGGAAGGCGGGTGCGTGTTGCCTGATACCGCCGATCTGCAGTCCCTGTGGCACAAGCTGCGAGTCCTTTTTGGGAACTTCAGGTCGATGAGCGGTACCGGACTCAATAAGTCGGCTGGTGCCCATGATTTTCCGAAGTTCGCAAAAGGGTATTGCTGAAATGGATGGCGTGGGCACCAGAGCTGCGCTGAGGCACACGCTGCTTCTTGTGCTGCCGCTGCTCGTGATTTTCGCAGTGCTGCCGGGCGTCTATCAAAACCACCTCTTGCTGTTCAATTTCGTGATCTTTCTAATCCTCGCCCAGGGCGTGAACATCATCTACGGGTTCACCGGCTATCTGCCGTTTGGCTATGTGGGCTTCTTCGGCGCGGGCGCCTATGGGTTTGCGATCCTGGTGATGCACTATCAGTCGCCGGCCATACCGGCAGTTCTGGCGGCCGGCATCGTCGGGGTCGTGCTCGGGCTTTTGCTGACGCCGTTGTTGCGTCTGTCCGGTGCCTATTTTGCGATCGCAAACCTTGCGGCCTCGCTCGCGGTGCTTCATTTCGTCGCCAACCCGGCGCTCGAAAACATCACGCGCGGGCCCTATGGCGTCTCGCTCACCGGCACGTTCAACCCGACGCTCGCCTATGCGGCCGCACTCGCCGTGTTGGCGCTGACGCTCGCCACCGTCGTGTTCCTGAAAAACTCCCGCTTCGGCCTTGCGCTGCAGGCGGTGCGGGAAGACGCCGTGAGCGCGTCGATGGCCGGTGTGAGCGTTGTCCGCATGCGGGTGATCGCATGGCTCACCTCCGCCCTCGTTGCCGGTCTCGCAGGCGGCGTCTATGCCTGGTACGTCTCGGTGTTCTATCCCGATAACGTCTTCAGCGGCGAGTTCAGCATTTTCGCCATCGTCTTTGCGCTGTTCGGCGGCGTTGCTACGATCACCGGTCCCATCGTCGGCGTCATCATTCTCTACGGCATCTACAATCTGATTGGCTTCACCACTCCGCAATATTTCCAGCTGATCTACGGTCTGTTGATCATGGGGCTCGTGCTGTTTCTCCCGGCCGGCCTGGTGTCGCTGGCAACCCGCAGGGGCTGGCATGTCCCCTGAGAACGCAGCCATTCTCAACGTCTCGGGCCTCGTGAAACGCTTCGGCGGCTTTTTCGCGCTCGACGGGCTGAGCTTCCACGTTGCCGCCGGCGAAATCCTGGGGTTGGTCGGCCCGAACGGCTCCGGCAAGACCACGGCGATCAACGTGATCTCCGGCCTGTACGCGCCTGACGGCGGCGAGGTCATGCTCGATGGTGCCCCGATCGGCGGGGTGGCATCGCACAGGCTCGTTCATCGTGGAATCAATCGCACCTTTCAGATCCCCAAGCCCTTCCTGTCGCTGACGGTGCGGCAGAATGTGGAAGTGGCGCTGGCTTATGGGCGGGCCGCGGTGACGCCGCCGACCATGCGCGAGCTGCTCGACGAATACCGCCTGGCCGATCTCGCCGACCGCCCGGCGGCCGATCTCAACAACGCGCAGCAGAAGATGCTCGATCTGGTGCGCGCGCTCGCGACCCGTCCGCGCCTGCTGCTGCTTGACGAACTCGCTGCGGGACTAAATCCGGCAGAACTCGACTGGATTGCTGAACGCATCAAGGTGCTGGCACGAAGCGGAATGGCGATCATCGTGATCGAGCATCTGATGGGCTTCATCGAGCACGTCACCGATCGCGTCATCGTCCTCAACGCGGGCAAGGAGATTTTCGAAGGCAAGCTTGCGGTTGCTGTCCAGGTTCCACAGGTAATCGAGGTGTTCCTCGGAGGCGAGCATGCCGCCTGAAACAGCGCTCCTGAAAGCGGAGGGGGTCGATGCCGGGTACGGCACCATGCAGGTGCTGTGGGGCGTCGATCTCGATGTGCGTGCCGGCGAGACCGTCCTGCTGCTGGGCGCCAACGGCGCCGGCAAGACGACTTTTCTCAAGACACTCGTCGGTCTGGTGGAGACGCGCCACGGCGGCATCAAGCTCGGCGGCGAGGACGTGACGCGGCTGCGCTCCAGCGAACGGATGCGTCTTGGCATGACCTACATGTCGGAATTGGCCGTATTTCCGGACCTCTCGATCGAGGAAAACATCCGCATCGGTGCGCAGGCATTGGGGCACGCCGACTCCGCCACCCGCATTGAGGAACTCTATGGGCTTTTCCCGGCATTGCGCGAAAAGCGACGCGCGCCCGCCTCCAGCCTTTCCGGCGGCCAGCGCAAGATGCTCGGCATCGCCAAGGCTCTGGCCGCCGAGCCGCGGCTTTTGGTGATGGACGAGCCTTCGGCCGGGCTTTCGCCGCTATTCGTCAAGGAGGTCATTCGAATCCTGAGCGATCTGCGCGGAAGGGGACTTGCGTTATTGATTGCCGAGCAGAATATCGGCTTCCTCGAAGTGGCGACGCGGGTGTTCGTCTTGGAAGGCGGGCGCATCCGCTTTTCCGGCACGGTCGCGGAAATGACCGACAATGAGGCGTTGCACCGCGCATATTTCGGATTGAAGTAATGCGAACCATCAGAATCGGATCGGGCGCGGGCTATTCGGGCGATCGCATCGAACCCGCGGTCGAACTCGCCGAGAAGGGCAACATCCAGTATCTGGTGTTCGAATGCCTCGGCGAGCGCACAGTGGCTCTGGCGCAACAGGCGCGCATGAAAAATCCGGAAGCTGGCTTCGACCCGCTACTGGAAGAGCGGATGCGTGCCGTGCTGCCGCTCTGCGGCGACAGGGGCATCAAGATCGTCACCAACATGGGCGCTGCCAACCCGGCCGCCGCTGCCCGCAAAATCGTCGAAATCGGAAAGTCCCTGGGACTTTCTTCGCTCAAGGTCGCCGCCATCATCGGCGATGATGTGCTCGAGCCCTGCAAGGAGAGCGACCTGCCGATCATGGAGTTCGACGGCACGATCAAACAGCTCGGCAATCGCCTGTTGTCGGCCAATGCCTATCTCGGCGCCGAGCCGATGGCGGAGGCGCTGCGCGCCGGCGCCGATGTCGTGATCACCGGGCGAGCCTCCGACCCCGCGCTGTTTCTGGCCCCGATGCTTCACGCCTTTGGCTGGGCGATGGATAACTGGAACCTGCTGGGACAGGGAACGGTCGCAGGCCATTTGCTTGAATGCGCCGGCCAGATTACCGGCGGTTACTTCGCCGATCCGCCCTACAAGGACGTTCCGGATCTGGCGCGGCTCGGCTTTCCGATCGGCGAGGTCGGTGAGGACGGCAGTCTCGTCGTCACCAAGGTCGAAGGCTCCGGCGGCAAGGTGACCGCACAGACTTGCAAGGAACAGCTGCTTTACGAAGTGCACGATCCGACCCGATATCTCCAGCCTGACGTTACCGCGGATTTCTCGAACGTGACGGTCGAGGAGATCGGGAAGGATCGCGTGCGTGTCACGGGCGGACGCGGCAGCAAGCGTCCGGCCACGCTGAAGGTATCGGTCGGCTATGTCGACAGCTTTATCGGCGAGGGCCAGATCTCCTATGCTGGTCCCGGCGCATTGGCGCGCGGCCGGCTCGCGCTTGAAATCGTTCGTGAGCGGCTCAGGCTTACGGGTGTCGCCGCAAGCGAATTGCGGTTCGATCTGATCGGTGTCGATTCCCTGCACGGCTCGCAGGTCTCCGCACGTGCCGCTGAGCCGTACGAAGTGCGCGTGCGCGTCACGGGCCGCACCGAAAATCTGCGCGAGGCGATCAGGATCGGTAACGAGGTCGAAACGCTCTATACCAACGGTCCGGCCGGCGGAGGCGGTGCGTTCAAGTCGGCACGCGACGTCGTTGCGGTCGCTTCCGTCCTGCTGCCGCGGGAACTGGTGCGGCCACAGGTCCAGTTTGTGGCAGGGTGAATAGTGTGGTGGATTTGACATTCGATACAGTCTAGTAGCGAGTCCTCAAATCGAATGCCAAATCCCAAAACCACACTAGAATCTTATATTTGCCAGTGTCCCTTTGGTTCTGACATTCGTAAACGAAGGTGCCGCGATATGATACGAATGTCAGAACCGGGACACTGGCGATGAAGCTGCGCGAGATCGCTCATTCCCGCACCGGCGACAAGGGCAACACGTCGAACATTTCCGTCATCGCCTATGACGAAAAGGATTATCCATTGCTGCTCGAACAGGTCACGAGCGAGCGCGTCAAGGCGCATTTTGCCGGCGTCGTCGAAGGCGAGGTGGCCCGTTACGAGCTGCCCAATCTCTCGGCGCTGAATTTCGTTATGACCAAGACGCTGGGCGGCGGGGTGACGCGGTCACTCGCGCTCGATGCGCATGGCAAATCGCTGAGCTCGGCATTGCTCGATCTGGAAATTGGAGACGTTTCGGGCAACAAAAGAGCCGGTTCATGAGGCAAACAAACGATGCTGAACACTCCGACACTGGCCACGTTGGCTGAAGACCTCGCAAGCCGCCGCACCAGCGCGCGAAAACTCGTCGAGGAATGTCTTGCCAGGATCGCCGATCGTTCCGGCGAGGGTGAACGCGCCTTTATCCATGTCAACGGGGAGAGCGCCATCGAGGCGGCCGATGCAATGGACCGGTTGCGCAAGGCCAACGCCGCACCGTCGCCCTACGCAGGCATTCCCGTCTCGATCAAAGACCTCTTCGACATCAAGGGGCAGGTAACCCGCGCCGGCTCCCGGGCGCTCGAGGATTCGGCGCCGGCGGACGCCGATGCACCGGTCGTGGCGCGCCTGCGCCGCGCCGGCTTCATCGTGATCGGCCGCACCAACATGACCGAATTCGCCTATTCCGGCATCGGGATCAATCCGCATTACGGCACGCCGAAGAGTACATGGCGGCGCGAGGTCGGCCACGTGCCCGGCGGATCGTCTTCGGGGGCGGCGGTGTCGGTCGCAGATTTCATGGCACACGGCGCGCTAGGCACCGACACCGGCGGATCGTGCCGGATTCCGGCTGCCTATAACGGCATCGTCGGCTTCAAGCCGACACAGCGGCGCGTGCCGCGCGAGGGCGGCGTGCCGCTGTCGTTCACGCTCGACAGTTTTGGTCCGCTCGCGCGTTCCGTCAGCTGCTGCGCGGTGCTCGATGCGGTGCTGGCGGACGAAACCGTCCGGCCGCTGCGGCCGCGCCCGATCAGGGGCATGCGGCTGGCGGTGCCGACCAATGTCGCGCTCGACGAGCTCGACGATGAGGTGGCGCGAAGCTTCGAAAGGGCGCTCTCAAGTTTGTCGCGTCAGGGCGCATCGATCGAACGGATCGAGGTGCCGGAATTCCTCGATGTAGGCGTGATGAACAGCAAAGGCGGCTTTGCCGCAGCGGAAAGCTACGCCTGGCATCGCTATCTGATCGTCAGCCATGGCGATGTTTATGATCCCCGGGTGTCGTCGCGGATCCTGCGCGGAGAGAGCATCAGCGCCGCCGACTACATCGATCTGGTGGAGGCACGAAAATCGTTGATCGCGCGCATCGCGGTTCGGCTCGCTCCCTTCGAGGCCCTCGTAATGCCGACCACGGCGATCACGCCGCCGCGCGTCTCCGATCTCGCTGACGACAAGGCCTATGGGAAGGCGAACGTACTCTCGCTGCGCAATTGCACCCTGATCAACATGATTGACGGTTGCGCGATCTCGATACCTTGCAATCGCGAGGACGAAGCACCGGTCGGGCTGATGCTTGCCGCAACGGGCGGATCGGATCGCCGCATATTCGAGCTGTCGGCAGCCATGGAGGGTATGATCCGTGTTTGATCTGACATTCACCATCATCGATGCCCAGGGCGCGACGACGCCGCTGACACTTGCGATCGACCAGGCGGTAGTGGCCGGCTGGACCGGTCGCGATCCTGTGGCGCGCGACAAGCATATCGCTGAATTGGAGGCGATCGGGATCGCGCGCCCCGCAACGACGCCGATCTACTATCGGGTTTCGGCGCGGCGGCTGACCACGGAAGACGAGATCGAGGTTTGCGGCAGCGATTCGAGCGGGGAGGTCGAGTTTGTCCTCATCGGCTGGCAGGGGCGGATCTTCGTTGGCCTTGGCTCGGATCACACGGACCGCAAGGTCGAAAGCTACAGCGTCACGGTCTCCAAGCAGATGTGCGACAAGCCGATAGCGTCTTCGTTGTGGGAACTCGAGGAGGTCATCGACCATTGGGATCGCCTGATCCTGCGTTCTCATGCCTGGATCGGCGGCAAGCGGGAACTCTACCAGGAGGGGACGCTGGATGCGATGTTGCCGGTTTCGGAACTTCTCGCCCGCGGCTTTGCGGACGGAAAGTTGCCGGATGGCTGCGCCATGTTCGGGGGCACCTTTGCGGCAAAAGGCGGTATTCGGCCTGCGAGCCGCTTCGAATTCGAACTCGAGGATCCCATCCTCAAGCGCACGATCCGTCATGCGTATGATGTGATTACCCTGCCGGTGCGGGGCTGAAGGCACAAAAACCGGAGGAACTTGGGGGTTTCGGAAATCGGGTGGCCGAGATCGCTTCCGTTTGCGAAGATCGCACGCATGAAATCCGTTGCAAAACAAAGTGTTCGTACATCAGCTTGCGATATTGCCGGGCGTGTTGCCGCGATCGATTGGACGCAGGCGGCGAGCGATCTCGACGCGCAGGGTTGCGCCGTTCTCGGCGGATTGCTCTCGGCGCAAGAATGCCGCGCGCTTTCGGCGCTTTACGGCGATAACACGCATTTCCGAAGCCGGATCGTGATGGGCCGCCACGGGTTCGGAAGCGGTGAATACAAGTATTTTTCCTACCCGCTTCCCGATCTGATCGCCGAACTGCGAGCGGTGCTCTATGGGAATCTGCATGGCATCGCCAATCGCTGGAACGAGGCCATGGAGATCGACATTCGCTATCCTGAAAGCCACGACGCTTTCCTCAAACGCTGCCACGCCGCCGGTCAGACGAGGCCGACGCCGTTGTTGTTGCAATATGGGCCCGGCGACTACAACTGCCTGCACCAGGATCTCTATGGCGAGCATGTGTTCCCGTTGCAGGTCGCGATTCTGTTGTCCGAACCGGGCCGGGATTTCACCGGCGGCGAATTCGTGCTGACCGAGCAGCGGCCGCGCATGCAGTCGCGTGCGGAAGTGGTGCCGCTTCGGCAGGGCGATGCGGTGGCGTTTGCCGTGCATGTCAGGCCGGTTAAGGGGACGCGTGGATTTTATCGCGTGAACATGCGACATGGCGTGAGCCGGATTCGATCGGGTCATCGCCACACGGTGGGCGTGATCTTCCACGACGGCAAATGAGGGCTCCTTCCGTTGACGATGGATCTATTCGCCAGCGTTGCCGATCCGCACCCCTCGCCAGGGAGGATTGCGGAAGGCGCCGTGCTCCTGCGAAAATTTGTCGGTTCGCTCGATGCGGAACTGGTCGGCGTGCTGAGCGAGATTGAGGCCGAGGCCCCGTTCCGTCACATGGTGACGCCGGGCGGTTACCCGATGTCGGTGGCAATGACCAATTGCGGCAGCGCCGGCTGGATCACCGAATTGACCGGCTATCGCTACGGCGCCACTGATCCCGAAACGGGAAAACCCTGGCCAGCCATGCCGCCGCTACTCCGTGATCTTGCTCGCCGCGCGGCCGATTGCGCGGGCTTCGCCGATTTTTCGCCGAACGCATGCCTGATCAACCGTTACGTCCCCGGCGCACGCCTGTCCCTGCATCAGGACAGGGACGAGCTTGATTTCAAGGCGCCGATCGTCTCGGTGTCGCTGGGCCTGCCCGCGATCTTCCTGTTCGGCGGCTTGAAACGCAGCGACAAGGCCCGCCGGTTTCGGCTCGAGCATGGCGATGTTGCCGTGTGGGGCGGACCTGCGCGGCTCACCTATCACGGCGTCGCGCCGCTCGAAGACGGCGAGCATCGACTGTTGGGCCGCCAGCGCATCAATCTGACGTTTCGGAAAACGCAGTGACGAGTACGTTATCGTACAGCCAAATCCAGCAAGGCGTCGTCAGATGCACTCGGCGACTGCCGTGAAGTTAGGTGCGCATCTCCCATGACATAGGCGGCGAAGCGCGCCGCAGGCGCCGCGTCGGGAAGTCCGATCGGCAGGATGATCTTCAATTCCTTCGCCAGTTCGATTCCACTGAGCGGCAGTGCGATGAGTTGTCCCGCCTTTACTTCGTCGGCAACCGCTGCCGCCAGAACAAGGGAAATACCACGGCCGGCCCGAACCGCCCGTTTGACCGCCTCCGTATTTCCGAACCCGCCGACGGCGGTCAGACGGTTGGCCAGGGGGCCGAGTTGTTTCCTCAGAAGCGTGATCGTTCCCGTGCCCGCTTCTCCGCCCAGCAGGATCTGGCTTGCGAGTTCATCTGCCTCGACCGCGCTGCGCGTCGCCCAAGGATGGTTGGGACCGACGATGACGACGAGCGGCTCCTTGCGAAAGCTCTGACCGCAAAAGCCGGACCGATCGCTCCACCACTCCATCAGCGCCACGTCGGCGCTGCCGTTGGTCAGACGGTCGGCGACGTCGTGGTTGGGCCCGATCCACAAATCGACGGTGACGGAATCGGAGGCCTGAAAGGCGGCAAGCATGGATTGCAGCAAATAGGTGCCGATATTGCTGGACGCCGCAATGCGCAGGTTGGCCAAGGCGATCAGCGCGCGGCTGCGTTCGGCAGTGTCGAGCATGGCGCGGGCAAGCGGTGCGAATGCGGCGCCTTGCGAGGTCAGCTCGACAACGCCGCGCCGGCGCACCAGCAACGGCGCTGCAAGGTCTGCCTCAAGTTGCCTGATGTGCTCGACCACCGTCGACGGCGACAGGTTCAGATCGCGCGCCGCGGCACGGAATCCGCGCTCGCTGAGAACAGCGAGAAATGTTCTAGCGTGTACCAGATTCAGCATGAATGAACTGTTTGCTCGGGACGTTGACGGCGCCCGACGGAACCCGACCGGCAAGAACATCGAGGATGCTGCGTGCCGCCGAAAGTTCGATCTCGCGCCTTATCTCGGCGACGCCCGATCCGATATGCGGCGTGAAAACCGTCGGCGCCGTCGGACTGGTAAGCCGTGGATCTATGCTGGATGGCCTGTCTTTCAGGGCCCAGTCCTCGGATTCGAATACGTCCGCCGCATAGCCTGAGAGGTGCCCGCGCTCGATCGCATCGGCCATGGCCGCCTCGTCAACCAGCGATCCGCGGGCTGGATTCACGAGCCTTGCGCCGGGCTTCATCGTGGCAATGATCCTTGCATTGATGATGTGCCGGGTTTCGGCCGTCAACGGCAGGGCCAACACAATGTAGTCGGATGTGGCGATCACATCCTCAAAGCTTGTCATCCTGACATGGGGCCAGGATTTCGCGAGCGATGCCGGCACGGACTGATCGTAGGCCAGCAGCCGGCATCCGAATCCGGCGAGCCGTTCGGCGATTGCGCGTCCGACGAGGCCAAACCCGACGATGCCCGCCGTCGCGCCTGCCAGCCCTGCGCCATAAAGCTCGGCACGCCAGCCGTGAAATCCATCCGTCTTTATCCTTCGGTCGCCCGCGACAATGTTCCGTCCCAGCGAAAGCATCAGGCCAATTGCCAACTCGGCAGTCGGTACCGTCAGCAAGTCGGGCACGATGGTCAGCCACACTCCCGCCTTTGTTGCCGCCTGAACGTCGATGTTGTCGAAACCCTTCAACGCCGCGCCGATGACCCGAAGGCTCGGACAGGCGGAAAGGAAAGCCGCGTCGATCCTGTCGGTCATGAAGGCAAGCAGCCCGGTAGCGTCCCGGCTTCGGTCCCGAACTTCCTCGTGGGACCACGGCTCGAGTGCCGGATTGATCTCGAGGGTCGCGTGCTTTTCGAGAAGTGCGCGCGTTTCGGGAAAAACCCTGTTGGTCACGACGATCTTTGGTTTTTCAGGCATGGCACCGTTCAATTCGGTCATTTCAGGTGCTTCCGCAGGGCAGCGCCTATGCCGTCGACGATTGTGACGCAAGCCAGAATGCAGATAAGGATCGCCGATACCTGGGCATATTCAAGCACACGCAGCGCCGCGATCAACTCGAAGCCGATGCCGCCTGCACCGACCGCACCAAGCACGGTAGAGGCACGAAAATTATATTCCCAACGGTAGATTGTCGTATCCGCAAGCTGCGGCAACGCTTGCGGCAATACCGCATGAAAGATCACCTGCAAGGGCGAAGCCCCCGCGGCGCGCGCGGCTTCGATCGGTTTTGGATCCACATGCTCGATACTTTCGGCGAAGAATTTTCCGATCATTCCGACGGAATGAAGGCCGACCGCAAGCACGCCAGGCAGAGCCCCGAAGCCGACCATGGCCACGAAGATGATGCCCATGATGAGTTCGGGGATTGAGCGCAACAGATTCAACAGAACCCGCGCGGTATGGTAGGCGATTGGATGCGGCGTGGTCTGGCGGGCGGCAAGCAAGGCCAGCGGCAATGAAAGCGCTACCGCGAGCGCGGTTCCGGCGATCGACGTCGCGAGCGTGTCGGCCAGCGGCCTCAGCCAGCTATGGTAGCGCCTGAAGTCAGGCGGAAACATCTCGCTCGATAGCTGCTTGATCGCAGGCCAGGCATCGGCGAAGCGCTGCGGATCGAGTAGCCCGGTGAGTGCCATCGCGACGAAGATCAAAGTGACGATGAGGAGAACAGCGACGGCGCGTTTGAGCCGGGCCACGTTTTCGCGGGCCAGGATCGCCTCGTAGGTCTGGGGCGCGGAGTAGGTCATCCCTTGAGTTTCGAAAGGTCGAGATCGAGCAGCTTCGCGGTCTCGCGCAGGATGTCGTAGGCATGATCGTCCGTAGCAACGAATCTTTCGGCCCGAAACGTCTTCAGGATTTCCTTGTCGTCGAGCTCGATGAACGCGCTCCTGAGCGAAGCCTTCAGTTCAGGCGCGAGATATCCCTGCATGACAATCGGATAGTTCGGAATCGGATCGCTTTCTGCGAGCACCGTGATCTTGTCGCCATCGATCGAACCCTTGACGACCAGCGATATGAAGATTTCAAGGCTTAGACCGCCAGCCTGAACCTGGCCGGCCTGCACGGCGCGCGCGACCGCATCGTGCGCCCCGAGAAGAACATATTTGTAGTCGGTATCGCCGAACATGCCGTTGCGGGCGAGCAGCGCACGAGGGATCAGATGGCTGGAAGTCGAGGCGAAATCGCCATATCCCATCGTCTTTCCCTTTATGTCGGCGAGCGTCTTCACCGGACCGTCTACCCGCGCGATGATCACGCTCTTGTAGGTCGGCGAGCCCTTTGAAACCCCGACGGCGAAGGGCTCGATATCAGGCGCCTTCGACTTGGCCAGCACGTAGGAGAGCGGTCCAAAATAAGCAACCTCGATCCGGCCGAACCGCATCGCCTCGATCATCGAGGAGTAATCGGTCGTGACAACGAGTTCGATGTTTTTCCCAAGCGCGCGCTCCAGATATTTCTTCAGGGGCAGTGCGTTCTGGATGATAGTTGACGCATTCTCGTCGGGAAGCAGCGCCACGCGAATATTGCCGGGGTTTGGAGCCGGCTGGGCGGAGGCGCGACGGAGCGCGATAGCCAATCCGCCGACTGTGCAGGCGAAGAGAAAACGTCTGCGTTGCATGACCTGATCCATCTCGATGATACCCGGTTTTTGTTTTCTAGGCTGCCGCCATTTGAGACGGTGCTGCAAGGTAGATTTGGTCAAGCGTTGGCTGGCCCAACTGCGAGGCCGGGCCGTCGAACACGATCCGGCCGTTCGCCAATCCGATCACTCGATCGGCAAAGCGCCGAGCCAGGTCGACCTGGTGAAGACTTACGATCGCCGTTATGCCGTCCTCGCGGCAAATGCGGTGAAGGTCGGCGAGCACTTTCGCGCCGGTCGTCGGATCGAGGCTTGCCACGGGTTCATCGGCCAAAACGATCAGCGGCCGCTGTGCCATGGCCCTTGCTATACCGATGCGTTGCTGCTGACCGCCAGAAAGCTCGTCTGCGCGATCAAGGGCGCGCTCGAGCAGGCCCACCCGTTCGAGCGATTGTAAGCCGAGAACGCGGTCGGTGCGCGGCAGCGGAAACAGGGATCGCAGGGCACCATGCACGCTGACGCAGCCAAGCATGACGTTTTCCAGCGCGGTAAGCCGTCCGATCAAATGATGCTGCTGGAAAATCATTCCTGTCTGCCGGCGATGTTCGCGCAGCGTGCGGTTATTTTTGAAAATCGACCCCAGAGCCTCGACCGTGACGTCGCCCCGGGTCGGGGTGACCAATCCGTTCAGGCATCGAAGCAGTGTCGATTTGCCGGCTCCGGAGCAGCCGAGCAGCACGAGAAACTGCCCCTTCGGAATGGATGTGCTGACCGGCAAGATGGCCCTGACGCCGTTTGGATAAGTCAGTGCAATATCGTGCAATTGCAGCATTGAGAGCCTTCTGGGACCGCGCCGGGTCAAGCGTGATCGATATTTATGAACGGATCGCCCTGTTGTTCGGTAAAACCGATTATCAATCGTAGACGACAAGCAGATGACAGCGCCGCTGCGAACGCACCGGCCCTGACCTGTGGTTCGGCTAGGGATCGCTCGACTATGGCCTCGCCGGATGGATGAAGGCCCAGGGGCTGACTTCGGAATCCCGAGGCACCTCGATGTCGATCAGGTAGGGACCGCCATCGGCCAGCGCGTTTTCCAGCGCCGGGCGGAAACCTTCCGGCGAAGTCACGCGTACCGCGCCAACGCCAAACGATTCCGCAAGCCTGACGAAGTCCGGATTGACCAGATCGGCCGCCACCACGCGACCCTCGAAACGCTCGCGCTGATCGCGCCGCACATTGCCGTAAGCATTGTTGTTGAACACCAGCACGACGACGGCGATGTTGAACTGGACCGCGGTTGCCAGTTCTTGCACCGCGAACATGAAGCCGCCATCGCCGGTGATCGCAACCACGGGCCGATCCGGATGCGCCACCTTGACACCGAGCGCGGTGGGAAAGCCGGAGCCGAGCGTGCCTTGATAACCCGACGTGATGAAGGTCCGCGGCTCGTAAATCGGAAAACCGTACCAGGACGCAAAGCCGACCTGCGACAGTTCATCGGTCACAATGGCATTTCCCGGCAGCACCTCGCGCAGAATGTTCAGATAAGCCATCTGCGGCTGAATCTGCTCTATCTCCTTCAGTGCGGCAGCGGAGGCTTCGCGGATTGCGGTGCGGCGGCCACTGGATTTCTTGTAGCCGCGCTTTCGGACCGCAGCCAAAAGCTCGGTCGCGCCGGCCTTCGCGTCCGAAATCACCGCGGCATCCGATGGGTACCTTCTCATTTCCGCCGGATCGATGCGAACGCATTTCAGCCCGTCAGGGCGATACGGCCAGCGCGTCATGGTTGGCAATTCCAGCCGTGTCCCGATCCCGATCATGAGATCGGTCTTCGGCCACAGGCGATAGGCCGCTGCCATCGTCAGTCCGAGCTCATGGGCGTTGGAGACGATGCCGCGGCCGCTGCGGAACGCCACCACCGGTGCGTCGATCAGTTCGGCAAGCTCCAGGATTTCGTTGCGCGCGTGGATGGCGCCGCTGCCGACGAAGATCATCGGCGTCTTGCTCGCGGCGATCAAGGCGGCGGCCGACTCGATCCGGTCAGGGTCAGGTTGCGGTGCCGGAAAAAGATCGAACACCTTTGCCGGGCCAACTTCAGCGCGCTCGGTGAAGACGTCCCAGGGCATTTCCAGTGAGGCCGGGCCGCGGCGTCCCGACATCATTTCTTGAAACGCGCGCGAGACC
>Ga0306926_10005028_pt1 | contig 14005 bp, 13 predicted proteins | sample flu12Cox44000178_FD_203759 | JGI IMG/M metagenome (GOLD analysis project Ga0306926, IMG submission 203759) | Lab enrichment of tropical soil microbial communities from Luquillo Experimental Forest, Puerto Rico - flux8day.12C.oxic.44.000.178 (v2)... | ecosystem: Environmental > Terrestrial >...
CGGATCTTCTCCAGCTGTGTGGCGTCCATGCCCCCATCCTCGCAGCCCCGGCAAGGGGCGTGAGCAGCACGGTGTACGAACGGCGGTCACCGCCGCCAGGGCGGCTCGACACCGGGCGGACCTCCCGCTTCCACTCAGGTGTACCGCACTCTAGGGTCGAGTACCGCGTAGCTCACGTCGGCCAGCAGGTTCCCCAGGATCGTCGCCAGCGTGGCGATCAAGGTGAACCCGAGCAGGACCTGGTAATCAACATTCAGCGCCGCGTTGTAGAACGCCAGCCCCATGCCCGGGTAGTTGAACACCACCTCGATGAAGAGATCTCCGGCGATGAACGTGGGCAGCGAGAGCCCCAGCAGGGTGACGATCGACATCAGCGAGTTCCGGAACACGTGCCCCCACAGCACCCGCCGCTCGCCGGCGCCCTTGGCCCGCGCGGTGCGGACGTAGTCCTGCACCAGGTTGTCCATCACCGACGAGCGCATGAACCGGCTCCACAACGCGTATATACCGAAGGAGAACGCCGCCACCGGCAGCACCAGCGCCCGGGGATCGGACAGGATCTGGCCGACCGTGGTGCCCTGCGGGGCGAACGGCGGGAACAGGTGAATGTTGATGGCGAACCACTCGACCAGCAGCAGGCCGACGAAGAACTCGGGGGCGGCATACCCGACGAACGAGATCCCGGTCAGGATGTAGTCGCCGGCCGTATAGCGCTTGACCGCCTGGTAGAGGCCGAGCGGGATGCCGAACAGCAGCGAGACCACCAGTCCGATGGCGACCAGGATGATGGTCTTCGGCAGGTCCTGAGCGATCAGGCTCGTGACCGACTGGTTGAGCTTGTCCGAAAAGCCAAGGTTGCCGTGCAGTATCTGCCCGACCCATTTGACGTACTGCACGTAGAACGGCTGGTCGAAGCCGTACAGCCGGTTGTAGTAGGCGACCTGCTGCGGGGTCGCCCGCGGGCCGAGCAGCGCCCGGATCGGCCCCCCCGGGAACAGGTGCACGAGGGCCAGCGTGAACACCGTCACCAGGAACGTGACCAGCAGAGCCTGGAATACCCGCCGGATCAAGTACCCGGTCACGGTGTCACCGTCCCGCCCGCGGGCTGGTCAGCGCCCGCCCCGTGGTGTCATGAATTCCGCCCGTTCCTGCCAGCTTCTCACCGGCGCAGGCCATTCCGCCAACCGCCGCGATGCCCGCGCCGGACCGGTAGAGGCCGGCTCCGCCCTGCCCCTTGAGCCACGGGTGACGGCGACGCGGATACTCCGCCGGTGCGGGGTAGTTCGTGATCGCAGACCGGGCCAGGGATGACAGCCGTGTTGCGTCAAGACCCCTGATTTGTCCCTGGCCCGGGCGCTCCGGCTGTGTCGTCAACCGCAGCGCTGTCCACTCTCCTTGGCGGTAGGCCCGATATCTAGGGACCTTTGGCCTGTAACACGTCGCCGTCACCGGTGGGCGTGACGTCCCGGGCCGACCGCACGGCGCAGCGTCAATCGTGCTCGCACCTCTCCTTCGGCTCGGCCTCAGGATTCGCTCTTATCCTGTAAGCAAACCTGTTCTCTGTGTGAGGCAATGGATCGCGAGCCTGCTGGTGTCACGGACGCCGAACCGCGCCCGGCTGCGGCCCGCGGCCGGCGCCGACGGCGCGCGGCCGTCCTCGCGGTCACGGTCCTGGCCGCGGTGGTAGTGATCGCGGTGCTCACGGTGTTCGCGACCCGCCGCGAGGTGACCACAAATGCCGGTCCCGCCCCGACGCCCAGGCCCGCCGCGACCGCGAGCCCGTCGGTGCCGGCCATCTACCAGCGGGTCAGGCCGTCGGTGGTCGTCATCCGCACCAATGGCGCGCTCGGCTCCGGCGTGATCGTGGCGGATGACGGCACGATCGTCACCGCAAACCACGTCATCGCCGGCGCCACCCAGATCACGGTCACGTTCTTCGACGGCACGACGACACGGGCGGCCGTCGTCTCCGCCAATCCCAAGCTGGACGTCGCGGTGCTCAGCCCGGTGTCGCTGCCGGAGGTCGTGGTACCGGCGGCGCTCGGCGGCGATGCCGATGTGGGGGCGCCGGTCGTCGCGGTCGGCAACCCGCTCGGCCTGGCCGACAGCGTGTCCGCCGGAGTGATCTCCGGCCTCAACCGGACTGCGCAGACCGCAGAGGGCACCTACTCGGGGCTCATCCAGTTCGACGCGTCGGTCAATCCCGGAAGCTCCGGCGGCCCACTGCTCAACGCACGGGGCCTGATCGTCGGCATCGTCGTCTCGATCGCCAACCCGGCACACGAGGACGCCTTCGCCGGAATCGGGTTCGCGGTGCCCATCGGCGCCGCACTCGGCGGCGGGAGCGGCACCGGGCCCGGGCACGGGCCCCAGATATGACCGCCGAACCACCCGGAGGGGGACAGATGAGCCCGGCCAGTTCCGCGAACCCACTCGAGAGCGTCCTGTTCGAGGTCAAGCGCACCATCGTCGGCCAGGACGTGCTGCTGGAGCGGATGGCGGTCGCCCTGCTGTCCGGCGGGCACCTGCTCGTGGAGGGGGTGCCGGGCCTGGCCAAGACGCTCGCCGTGAAGTCACTGGCGGCGGCGGTCGGCGGGCAGTTCCAGCGCATCCAGTTCACCCCCGATCTGGTGCCCGCCGACCTGACCGGGACGCGGGTCTACCACCAGCACACCGGCGAGTTCCAAACCCAGCTCGGCCCGGTCTTCGCGAACCTGCTGCTGGCCGACGAGATCAACCGCGCTCCCGCCAAGGTGCAGAGCGCTCTGCTCGAGGTCATGCAGGAGCACCAGGTCACGATCGGCCGCGAGACCTTCCGGGTGCCCGAGCCGTTCCTGGTCATGGCGACGCAGAACCCGATCGAGTCGGAGGGCACCTATCCGCTGCCGGAGGCGCAGGTCGACCGGTTCATGATGAAGGTCCTCGTCAGCTACCCCAGCTCCACCGAGGAGCACGCCATCGTCGACCGCGCGCTGCGCCCCGCCGAGCCGATCCGGGCCATGCTGACGCCCGAGGACCTGATCCGGATGCAGGAGCGCGTGCAGCAGCTCTACGTCGACCCCGCCATCACCGATTACGCTGTCCGCCTGGTGGCCGCGACCCGCCTGCCGGGCCTGGCCGGCCTTGATGATATGAAGCGGTACCTGACCTACGGCGCCAGCCCTCGCGCCTCCATCGCGCTGGTCGTCGGCGGCCGGGCGCTGGCGTTCCTGCGGGGCCGGGACTACGTGCTGCCGTACGACGTCAGCGAGCTCGCCTCGGACGTGCTGCGGCACCGCGTCGTGCTGTCGTACGAGGCACTCGCCGACGACATCAGCGCCGACCACATCATCGCCCGGGTGCTGGACGCCGTGCCCGAGCCCGAGGTCGTCCTGCAGGGCCGGTGAGCTGATGCGCACCGTCCCCGAACGACTCCTGCTCCGCCTGGAATGGCAGGTTGTCCGCCGCCTGGAGGGACGGGTGCAAGGCGGCTACCGCACCGCGCACCGCGGGGCCGGGACCGACCTGGCCGGCCTGCGCGGCTACGTCGAGGGCGACGACGCACGGCACATCGACTGGAACGTCACCGCCCGGCTGGGCGAGCCGCACCTGCGCATGTTTAACGAGGACCGCGAGCTCACCGCGTGGCTGGTGCTCGACCGCTCGGCGTCCATGGCGGTGGGGGCACCGGGCCGCGGGAAGGCTGACGTGCTCGCCGAGCTGTCCCTCGTCCTGGCCCGGCTGTTCAGCCGGGGCGGGAACCGCGTCGGGGCGCTGTTCTACGACACCGGGATGGTACGCGTGGTACCGCCCGGCACGGGCCGCCAGCACGTCCTTCGCATCGGCGCCGAGCTCGCCCGCACCGTCGATGCCCGCCGTGGCAGCACAACCGACCTCGCCGCCATGCTCGACGCGGTAGCGCGGCTCGCCCGGCGCCGCAGCCTCATCGTCGCCGTGTCCGACTTCATCGGCGGCGGCGACTGGGAACGCTCCCTGCTGCGGCTGACCCCGCGCCACGAGGTTGTCGCCCTGCGCGTCATCGACGCCGCCGACGACGAGCTGCCGGACGCCGGGCTGATCGTCGTGGAGGACGCCGAGACCGGTGAGCAGCTCGTGGTCGACTCCGGCGACCCGCTGCTGCGGGCGCGCATCCGGGCGGGCGCTGACGAGCGTGACACCCGGCTGGACGCCGGCATGCGCCGGGCGGGGGTGCCGCTGCACCGCATCAGCACCGCGGATGACCTGGCCGGCTCGCTCATCGAGGTCGTCACCCGAACCCACCGCAGGCGCGCATGACACTCGCCTCTCCCGCGCTGCTCGCCATCGGCCTGCTCGTCGCCGCGGCTCTGGGCTGCGGCGCCGTCGCCATCTCCCGACGGCGGGCCGCGGCGCTGGCGGCGGCGGGCGTCGCCGGGCCAGGCCGCGCCCGGCAGGCAGGGGTGTGGCTGACGATCGCGGGTATCGCGGTGCTCGCGATCGCCGTCGCTGGCCCGGCGGCATCCCTCCCGGTGCCGCGCACGTCGGGCACCATCATCGTCGCCATGGACGTGTCCAACAGCATGGGCGCCACAGACGTCGCCCCGGACCGGCTGGCGGCCGCGCAGCGGGCGGCGCGGTCGTTCATCGCGGCCCAGCCGGACAGCATCAACGTCGGCGTCGTCGCCTTCGAGGAGGGCGCGCTCATCACCGACCGTCCAGGCGGCCACACCGAGGCGGAGGCGGCGATCGGGCGCCTGAAGGTCTCTGGCGGGACCTCGCTGGGCTCGGCCATCATCGCCTCGCTGTCCGCGATCACGGGCAAGGCGATCCCCGTCGGACGCAACGGCACGGTACCCGGCATCGGCTACTGGCCGTCGGCCACGATCGTGATCTTCTCCGACGGCCAGGACGAGGGCGCGGCCAGCGCCACGACCGCGGCCACCGCGGTGGCCGAGAAGGCGGGCGTGCGCGTCGACGCCGTCGGGATCGGCACCACCGGAGGGACCACCGTCGACGTTGACGGCTATCACCTGTTCACCGCGCTGGACCCTGGCGCCCTGAGGTCGATCGCGCAGGCCACCCGCGGCACGTACTACCCCGCCTCGAATGCCGGCGAGCTGGACGGCATCGCATCGACGATCAAGCTCCGGCTCACGGTCACCAGCCAGCGGCTGCCGCTCGCGGGCGCGTTCATCGCCCTGGCCCTAGTGCTTCTCGCCGCGGGCTCCGTTCTCACCGTGGTCCGATCGGGGCGGGTGATCTGAATGTCGCTGTCCTGGCCGTGGGCCTTGCTGGCCCTTCTGGCCATCCCGTTGGTGATCGCGGCCTGGTGGTGGACGCGGCACCGGCGCCGCCGCGGGGCAGTCCGCGTGACCTCGATCGCCCTCGTCCGCGCGGCCCTTCCCGGCCGCAACCGCTGGCGCAGGCTTATCCCCGCGGCGCTGCTGCTGCTCGGGCTGGCCGTGCTCAGCATCGGTGCCGCGCGCCCGCAGGCAACCGTGCCGGTCCCGTCGTCGTCCGGCACGATCATGCTTGCCCTCGACGTCTCGGGCTCCATGTGCTCCACCGACGTGCGCCCGAACCGCATAACCGCCGCCGAGGACGCGGCCGGCGCCTTCATCAAGTCCGAGGCGGGCGGCCCGCGCATCGGCCTCGTCCCGTTCGCGGGAACCGCCGGGGTCCTCGTCACCCCGACCACTGATCAGGGCGCGCTGCTGCGTGCGCTGAGAGGCCTGTCCACCTCGCGGGGCACGGCGATCGGCCAGGGCATCCTGACCTCGCTCGACGCCATCGCGCAGGTCGACCCTTCCGTCGCGCCGACCGGCGCCCGCCCCCCTAGTGCCCACGGCTACGCGCACGACGTGATCGTGGTGCTCACCGACGGCTCGAACAACGCGGGCGTCGACCCGCAGACCGCGGCACGGCAGGCCGCCGCCCGCGGCGTGCGTGTCTTCACGATCGGGTTCGGCACCGCCAACCCCGCGCCCCTGGTGTGCAACGGCTCGCAGTTCGGCGGGTTCGGCGGGGGCGGATACGGCGGCGGGTTCGGCGGCGGATTCGGCGGGCGGAACCCGCTCGTCGCCGACTACGGCACGCTCCGGCAGATCGCCGGCATCACCGGCGGCAGGTTCTACCGCGCGCAGAACGCCGACCAGCTCAAGTCCGCCCTCGGCAACCTCTCCGGCACGTTCACGATCATCCGCGAGCACCTCGACATCGCCGCGTGGTTCGCCGGCGTCGGCGGCCTGTTCATCGCCGCCGCGCTCGCGCTCTCGCTGTGGTGGAACAGGATCCGCCGGCCATCCGCCCGCCCCGTCGGCCCGCAGGCGCCCGCCCAGGGTCCGCGATCTGGCTACTGATCGATTAGCGCGGACGATTCTCAGTCGATGCGACCGACAATCGTCCGCGCTGCGCGATCTTGGCGCCGGACCCCGCCGGACGAGGCTCAGAGCGCCTCGATCAGCACGAGAACAGCGGTCAGCACGCGCTGGACGGGAATGGCGAGGCCGATGTGAGCCAGCGCGGCGCCGGAGGCCTCCAGGCCGGGTATCCCGCCCTCGGCCGGGCCGCGCCGCCGGGGCCGCCGCTGGCCCGGCGTGACGTCGGTGATCCGGTAGCGCGCGGCCGGGTCAAGCCCCGGCACCCGCAGGGCCGCCGGCTGGTCGTTCCTCGGCTCATCGAGCTGCACGTAGCTCATCAGGGCCGCTGACCGGTCCGGCGCGACGACGCCCTGCATCCACGCGGTGTCATCCGGCGTGTCGATCTGGACCACCCGGCCGTTGTGGATGAGACTGCGATGCTGCTGGTACAGCCGGATCCAGGCGGCAAGCTCGGCGAGCTCCTCGCTGCTGGCCTGATTGATGTCCCACTCGATGCCGAAGTGGCCGAACAGGGCGGTGCCGCACCGGATCGACAGCGGCATGTAACGCCCCGTCTGGTGCGAGAACGGCGCGGACACGTGCGCGCCGAGGTACTCCGGGGCTACCAGCTGCCCGGTCCAGCGCTGGATCGGCTGCCGGGCCAGCGCGTCGGTCATGTCGGAGGTCCAGACGCGCTCGACCCGCTCCAGCATGGCCAGGTCGATCCGGCCGCCGCCGGACGCGCACGACTCCCACTCCACGCCCGGGTGCCGCAGCCGCAGCTCGTCCAGGAGCGCGTAGACGGCCGCCGCCTGGTCGTGCGCGGCCGGGGCGCCCGACTTGGTGCCGCTGCCGGCGTCGATGATGTCCCGGTTGCAGTCCCACTTGACGTAGGAGATCTCGTACTCCGACAGGAGCTGGCTGATCCGCTCGAGCAGGTAGCCGGTCACCTCGGGGCGGGTCAGGTCGAGCACGAGCTGATGCCGCTGCAGCGGCGGGGTGCGCTGCCCGGTGGCGAGGATCCAGTCGGGATGGGCGCGTTCAGGCCGGAGTCCGGGCTGACCATCTCGGGCTCGATCCACAGCCCGAACTGCATGCCCTGGTGCCGGACGAAGTCCACCAGCCGGTGCAGCCCGCCGGGCCAGACCTCCTCGTCCACCCGCCAGTCGCCCAGGCCGGCCCGGTCGCTGCGGCGCCCGGCGAACCAGCCGTCGTCCAGCACGTACCTTTCCACGCCGATGCTCGCGGCCAGGCGCGCCAGCGACCTCAGCCTGCTGAAATCATGGTCAAAGTAGACCGCTTCCCACACGTTGAGGTTGACCGGCCGCGGCGAGCGCGGGTGTGCGGGAAGCGACCGCAGGTAGCCGTGAAACTGGGCCGACAGGCCGTCGAGGCCGTCGCCGGCGGCCGCCAGGTAGACCCAGGGGGTGGCGTAGGACTCGGCCTCGCCCAGGGTGATCTCGCCGGGCAGCAGCAGCTCGCCGCCCCCGATGGTCGTCACTCCGGACGGCACCCGCTCGACGCGGTGCACGGTGTTGCCGCTCCAGGCCACGCGCAGGCCGTAGACCTCCCCGTGGCCGAAGGTGAAACCGGGTACCCCCGCCACCACGACCGTGGCCGAGTCGTGGCCGGTGTGACCGCGCCGGCCCTCACGCAGCCACAGGCCGTCCCCGACCTGGTGGCGCTGCGGGATCCGCTCCGCCGTCGGACGCCCGGTGAAGTCCAGCACCTCGCCGACCCGGCCGGGTAGCGGGAAGACCACTTCCAGGCTGTCCACGACGTAGGGCTGACGGCCGGTGTTGGTCACCGTGTGGCGGCCCCGGATCGCACCGCCGGGCACGGCCTCGATCTCGGTCACCAGCCGGAGGCCAGCGGCAGCGTCCTCGGCCTCGATGCGCGCCCGCGGGCCGTCGTGGGAGTACCGCGTCGGCCGCAGCCACGCCGACCAGTCGCGCCCGGCCGCGGGCTGGCCGCCGCCGGCGCGCAGCCGGTGCCCGGACAGCCCCGGCCGCCCGAACCAGCCGGCCGCCTGCTCGGGGAGCAGCGGGCCCGGCCGGCCGAGGCTGAGCAGCCGCGCCGCGTCACCCGGATCGATTCCCGTAACGGGCACGGCCCGGGCCCAGGCGGCCGGAAGGCCATCCGGGCGCGGGAAAACGATCAAGCCGGTGCGGCTCGTACCGTCCGGCTGGGCAATCAGGAAGGGGCCGGGACCGGCGCCGGCGTGATCATCGGCGGTCATGATCCCATTGTCAGCTCGTCCGGCCACGGGGCCGCCCCTGGGCCTGATCCCCGGAGAGCATAACTGCGGCAGCCCGCCGAACCCCCCCAGATTCCCCGGCCGGGCTGCCGCTGTTATCTAGGTGACGCGCCAGGCCCGGAACCGGTTAACACGACCGCGCCAGCGTGTCCGCGGGCTGACCGCCGCGGCATGCGCCGGTAACATCAACACCCAGGGTCCCGCGGAGGGGGGAAGCATGTACGCACGCCAGCATGCCCTGGATCACGCGGACCAGACCGCTTTCATCATGGCCACGTCCGGCGAGACCGTCACGTTCGGCGAGTACGAGGCCCGGTGCAACCAGGTGGCGCATTTCCTGCGGGCCGCGGGGCTGAAGCGCGGGGACCACATCGCGGTTTTCATGGAGAACCAGCTCCGGATGCTGGAGATCGAGGGAGCCGCCGAGCGCGCGGGCCTGTACTACACCTTGATCAACATCTACCTGGCGCCGGACGAGGTGGCCTACATCGTGACCAACTCGCGCTCCCGGCTGCTGTTCAGCTCGCCCGCACGCCGGGACGTGGCCGAGGCGGCCGCGGCGCGGTGTCCTGAGCTCGAGCGCAAGCTGATGACCGGCCCGGACGCGCCGCCTGTGGGCTGGGAGTCCTACGAGGCCGTCGTGGCGGACTTCCCGCGTGACCCGATCCCGGATGAGTCCCTCGGAGCGGCGATGCTCTACTCGTCGGGCACCACCGGCCGGCCCAAGGGCGTGTTGCGCGAACTGCCGGACGCCGGGCCTGGCGATCCGCTTCCGGTGATGGACTTCGTGAGCGCCATGTTCGGGTTCCGGCCCGGTATGACCTATCTCAACCCGGCGCCGCTCTACCACTCGGCTCCCCAGGCGAGCGTGGGCGCGTCGCTGCGGCTGGGATCGACGACGGTGGTGATGGAGCATTTCGACGCCGAGCAGTGGCTGGCCCTGGTCGAGCGGTACCGGGTGACCAACTGCCAGATGGTGCCGGTGATGTTCAGCCGGCTGCTGCGGCTGCCCGAGGAGGTCCGGGCCCGTTATGACACTTCCTCGCTGGAGTGCATCGTGCACGCCGCCGCCCCCTGTCCCGAGCACGTCAAGCGGGGAATGATCGACTGGCTCGGCCCCATCATCACCGAGTACTACGGCGCCACGGAGGCCAACGGCTTCACCCACTGCGACTCCGCGCAATGGCTCGCGCATCCCGGGACCGTCGGCCGGCCCATCCTCGGCGAGCTACTCATCCTCGACGACGCGGGCCACCAGTGCCCGACCGGCGTGGACGGGACCATCTGGTTTCGCGGGGCGACCGCGTTCCAGTACTTCCAGGAACCGGCCAAGACGGCGGAAAGCCGCTCCAGCGACGGCATGACGAGCACCGTCGGAGATGTCGGCCACGTCGACGACGAGGGGTACCTGTACCTCACCGACCGCAAGACCTACATGATCATCTCTGGCGGGGTCAACATCTATCCCCAGGAGACCGAGAACCTCCTGTCCGCGCACCCGGCCGTCCTTGACGTAGCCGTGATCGGCGTCCCCAACGAGGATATGGGCGAGGAAGTCAAGGCGGTCGTGCAGCTGGCGAACCCCGGCGACGCCGGGCCGGACCTGGCCCAGGAACTGATCTCCTTCTGCCGGGACCGGCAGGCGCATTTCAAGTGCCCCAAGACCGTGGACTTCGTGGCCGAGCTGCCCCGTTCCCCGACCGGCAAGCTGTACAAGCGCGTCCTCCGGGACGCATACTGGGCCGGCCACAAGACATCGATCGTGTAGCGGAGTAGCGATGAGCACGGGCAGGCCGCCCTGGCGGCAGGCGCTGGACCGCGCCGGACGCCCGCTGGAGGACGTCACCGCCTCCCCCGCCTACGCCAACCTGCTGGCGGTCGGGATCATGGCACGCCGGGCCGCCGCCGGCGCGGTCGGCCGGGTGATCAGCGGCATGTTCGGGCCTGTGCGGCGGGTAGCCAACGTGCCCAGCCGTGACGACGTCCGGCAGCTCAGCCGCCAGGTCACCGCGCTGTCCAGCGAGGTGCGGGCGCTGGCCGAGTCGCAGCAGGAATCCCGCAGGCGGGCTGCGGTCAGCGAGCCGCCCAAATCCCGCCGTCGACCGGGATGACCGCGCCGGTCACGTACGCTCCCCCGCGCCCGCTCAGGAACACGGCCACGCCCGCCATGTCGTCGGGGCGGCCGATCCGCCCGAGCGGGGAGGCGGCGGCGATCTGGTCGCCGAACGCGGCCAGGGTCGCGGCCATCATCTTCGACTCGAACGGGCCCGGGGCCACCGCGTTGACGGTGATGTGCCGCGGCCCGAGCTCACGGGCGAGCACCCGGGTGAGCTGGTGCACCCCGGCCTTGGTCGACGCGTAGGAGTAGGTGGAGAACTCCGGCACCTGCAGCCCGTCGATGCTGCCGATGTTGATGACCCGGGCCGGGTCGTCGGCGGTTCCGGCCGCCTCGAGCATCGGCAGGAACGCCCGGGTGACGAAGAACGGGGCCTTGAGGTTGAGGTTGATGACCTTGTCCCAGCCCGAGGCCGGGAACTCCGCCAGGGGCGCGGCCCAGTTGGCGCCGGCGTTGTTGACCAGGATGTGCACGCGCTCCTCGGAGCGGCCGACTTCGGCGGCCAGCCGCGCGCATTCTTCCTCGCGGGACAGGTCGGCCGGCACGGACACCACCCGGCCGTACGCGGACAGCTCGGCGGCCGCCGCCTCCCCCGCCTCCGGCTTGCGCGAGCTGACGTAGACCACCGATGCCCCGGCCTGCAGCAGGCCGCGCGCGATCATCAGGCCGATCCCGCGGGTCCCGCCCGTGACGACGGCGACCTTGCCGGTGAGATCGAACAGGTCCACGAGGATCCTCCGAGTCCGTCGGCCGGGGCGTGGCCCGACGTTAGCACCCGCTGACCTGCCCGATCCGGTCCGGGTCAGCCGCCGCCGCGGCCGAGCCGCCGGCGCACCACCTGGCGGGCCAGGTCCAGGACGGCGGGGTTGTCGTGCAGGACGAAGTTGGCGTCGGCGGCCAGGATGATTCCGTTCAGCTCGAAGGCGAGCCGGTCGGGGTCCTCGCCGGGGGGCAGCTCGCTGCGCTCGATGGCGGTGGCCGCGAACCCGCGCAGCAGGTCCACGAAGCCGGCCTGGAATCCGGCCACCGCCTCCTTGACCGGGCCGGGACGGGTGCCCATCTCCAGCGCCGCGCCGACGAAGAAGCACCCGCCGGGGAAGGTGCGGCGCTGCAGGTGCTCGAAGAACGCCTCACACACCGCCGCGAGCTGGGCCAGGCCGGGAGGAGCCGCCAGGGCGGGCTGCACGACTTCCGCGACGAAGATCCGGCCCGCTTCCTCTACGGTCGCCAGCTGGAGCTCCTGCTTGGAGCCGAAGTGCGCGTACAGGCCGCTCTTGCTCATGCCGATCGCCGCGGCCAGATTGCCGATCGACAGGCCCTCCAGCCCGTCGACGGTGGCCAGGGACGCGGCGGCGCGCAGGATCGCGCCGCGGGTGCGTTCCCCGTCCGCGCGCGAGCGCCGCGGTGCCCGAGGAGCACCGGGCGAGGGCTGTTCAACGGTGTCCGTCATCGTCATTGACAAGATAGCACGACCGGTCGTACTTTCATCTTAGTACGAACGATCGTGCTAACTAGCCCAGCGAAGTCCCGGCGGCCAGGCCGGGCTAGGGGCATCACACCCGAGGGGGCAGCGATGGCTGGCAAGGCAGTGATCAGTCTCACCACCGGCCTGGAAGACGCCGAGAAGGTGACCGTGGCGTTCCTGGTCGCGGTCGGCGCGGCCGAATCCGGGCGGCCGACCCTGATGTTCCAGACCAAGGAAGCCGTACGGCTCGCGCTCAACGGGGTGGCGACCGGCGTCTCCTGCGACGGCTGCCCCGCCCTGCCGGACCTGCTGGCCCGGTACGAGAAAGCGGGCGGGCGGTACATGGTCTGCCCGATCTGCTTCAACTCCAAGCAGCTCGACAAGGGCGACCTGCTCCCCAACGCCGAGCTCGCGGGCACCGTCCAGATGTGGGAATGGATCGGCGACGGGGCGACCACCTTCAGCTACTGACGCCGGATCGCGGTGACCGGCTGCCTCGGCGGCGGCCCGGCCGGCCGTGACGGCGCCGGCGGCAAGACCTGCGGCAGCCAGCCGAGCCAGCGGCCGGCTCGCCGCAGAGCCCTACGTCCCGTTTCCCCGGGACCTCCGGCTGCAGCCCCGGATCGGGCTTGCGCAGGCCGGCGGGCTACCCGCGGCGCGCAGCGTACGCGCCCGCGTCCGCGACCGGGGTGGCCTCGGCCGCGGCGAGCTTGAGGAACGCGGCGGCCAGCTCGAAGGTCTCCCCGACGCTGTGGCCCGCCAGCTGCGCCTCGTACGCCCGGTACCTGGTCATCTCCCAGGCCTGCCGGGGCGACGGAAGGAACGCAAGCTCCGGCTCCGGCACCGACTTCCACGTCGAGGCCCTGATACGGCCCTCACTGCCGCCGGACCGGGCTTCCGCGGGCTGGATGAAGTCAGCCGGATCGAGGTACTGGCCCATCCGGTTCCGCACGAAGCGCAGCCCGGCCAGGGTTTCCTCGATCATCCGGCGGTCCGTGGGAGGCCAGCCGGTCAGCAGGCCGTCGTAGGTGTCCGGGTGATAGCGCACCAGCGTGGCATCGACGATGGTGACCCACCAGACCGCCTCGCTCACCACCGCGAAAAGGCGCGCCCGGTCTCGGGCCGTGACCCGCAGCAGCCGTCCGGTCGCGTCACGCATCGCGCTCATGGACCAGTCGAGCGCGCTGGCCCCGGCCGCGTGATCGCTGGTGTTCTCGCGGTTCCATGCCACCCGGCAGCGAGCCGAGCAGAACCGGGCATGCTCACGGCGCGGCGCGTAGACAGAGCCGCACTGCTCGCAATTCCTGGTATCAGCCATTGCGGTCATGTTACGCGTAACGCGCGCGCCGGTCACAATTACGGGCGCGGCACGGTCCGGGCCACCGCTGGTTCCCGGCGCACGCGGCCGCCCGGCTGCTTGCCGTTTCCCTCCCTATGGTCAGATGACAGATGCCGGCTCCGGGCGGCGGCCGGCCATCGGCGCCAGGCTGCGCCCGGCCATCGCGCAACACAGCCGGAGAACCGCTGGACACGACCAAGGGAGATGGAGCGATGACCCAAGACAGCACCCCGAGCGAGCCTGGCGTCGTCACCAAGGTGAGCCCGCGTTCGGTGGCCGATACCGTCTCGCGGCTGACGGAACTGTGCGCGGCGAAGGGGCTGAAGGTTTTCGACGTGATCGACCAGAGGGCCGCGGCCCGCGAGGTCGGGCTCGACCTGCGGGAAACCACGCTGGTGCTGTTCGGCAGCCCCGCCGCAGGCACGCCGGTCATGGTGGCCGCGCCGCTGTCCGCGCTCGACCTGCCGCTCAAGGTGCTGATCTGGGACGAACACGGGCAGACGAACGTGAC
>Ga0306926_10005029_pt1 | contig 14004 bp, 11 predicted proteins | sample flu12Cox44000178_FD_203759 | JGI IMG/M metagenome (GOLD analysis project Ga0306926, IMG submission 203759) | Lab enrichment of tropical soil microbial communities from Luquillo Experimental Forest, Puerto Rico - flux8day.12C.oxic.44.000.178 (v2)... | ecosystem: Environmental > Terrestrial >...
ATGTCTACCGGAGCACCGTTTCTGGCCCCGTCTACCATACGGTCGACAGCATTCGGCTCACCTTCAACACGCCCATCGATCCGCAGACGTTTACAACAGCACAGGTCCTCAGTCTTGTCGGCCCGCAAGGTCCGGCCATCCCGATCACAGCCGTCACGCCGGTTGAGGGAACGCACGACGCCCAGTTCGACATCACGTTTCCCAGGCAGACGAGGCTGGGTCATTACACCCTGGTCCTGTCCGCCGATATCCGGGATCAACAGGGACGCCCGATGGACCAAGACATCGACGGCGTGGCCGGCGAAGTACCCGACGACGAATACGTACTTCGCTTTACCCTCCAGCCACCCCGAATCGTGAACGGCGGTCCGACGAACATCAACTACGATCTCCCGATCAGCACGGCGTTTGTGGTCTTCGATCAACCCATCGATGTGAGCACGTTCACCCCCGACAAGATTTCTTTTGTCGGGCCACGCGGCCCAATCCCCATCACGTCGATCACGCCGGGCTCGTCGTCGCTGTTCCGCAATGCCTTCGACATCCATTACCCCGAGCAAGGCGCGACGGGCAACTATCTGATGATCATCGGGCCCGATATCCGCAATCCCGCCGGCTGGCGCATGGATCAAAACGGCAACTTCATCGATGGCGAAGTTCCCGGCGACCAATTCATTCTGCACTTTGGTCTCACGGGGCCAAGAATTACTGATAGCTCTCTGATCCCGCTCCGTAATGTCCTGCCGGGTCAAGCCAGCACATTCCGCGTCCAATTCAACCGCCCCATGGACCCTGCTACGTTTACCGCGGACAAGGTGGCTAGCTTTACGGATCCGAATGGGGATCCGGTCACAGTCACAGCGGTGCAGGTGTTATCCGGTACGAACAACAGAGTCTTCGATGTTCGCTTCGCCCCGCTCGGGATTACCGGCGAATATACGATAGTGATCGGGCCCGACATCCGGGACCGCTTTCGCAATCCGATGGACCAGGACGACGATCTCGTCGGTGGCGAGATCCCCGACGATCAATTCTTCGCTAGCTTCAAGGTCGGCGGCCCACGCATTCTGTCGGCCGGGCCTTTGACCAGTTTCACGGCAGCCGATCATATCCGCGTGACCTTCAACGAACCGATGGACCCAATGACGTTCACGACCGACCAGACCGACCTCACCGGGCCGGAGGGCACGATCCCCGTGTCGAGCATCACGGCTGTGTCGGGCTCCGACGACACGGCGTTCGACATCGTCTTTCCAGCCCAAGACACTCCGGGAAGCTACCGGATGGTCATCGGACCCGACGTTCGGGACCGCTTCAGCAACGCGATGGACCAGGATGATGACTTCGTGACAGGGGGGATTCCCGATGATCAGTACACGGTCGATTTGTGGGTGGGCAACTCGTTTGGGCCGGATGGATTCGGCTACCAGGGAATGATCGAGCCATTCCGAGATCTGGAGCTGTGGGGTCAGCCCGACACGTTTACGGTCCTCGACGAGCCGGCCTACACGGTCCGACCGCTCAACCTGGGCGTGAATCGCTTCAATTTCTATGGCCACAGCTACACGGGTTCAGGCCAGCTATTCGTGACCACCGACGGTTACATCAGCTTTGGACGCCAAACCATCTACATCCTGCCGACCGACATGACTTCGGAGCCGCTGGACGCCGCCATCGCGCCCTTGTGGGAACGCTGGAACAAGAACATAGGCGACCCGACCGGCCCGATTGTCCTGGGCATGTACGACGATTTCGACCCGGACGGCGTTCCCCATCAGCTAATCATCGAATGGAATCGGGTGAACTTCTTTGGCCGGGGCAACCCCCTGACTTTCCAAATCATCCTGAGCATCAACACCGGAACCGACATGGGCGACATCGTCTTCAACTACCCCAATCTGCAACAGGGCGGCGAAGTAGACGAGGGAAATAATTGCACAGTCGGCATCAAGGACGCCGGAGTTCAGGGAGACAACCGTCTGGTCGTCAACCAGCTCGGCCGCAGCCCGTTCGTAGGCACCGGTTTGGCCATGCGATTCCACAAGGAAGGTTCCAGGGCCGGCGCGTTTGAGCGGCAATCGCCCCTGATTATCTCGGCAAGTCAATTAGCGCCGCAAGCTCCCATTATGTCGGCGGCTCCGGGGCTTCGGGATAAGGACTCCTCCATTTCGCAGTTACTACCCGAGCTCAAACCGCTTCCATCGACACCGAATTCTGTGGTTAGGCTCTTTGCGCGGATACCACTGCGGAGGGGGAATATCGGATTCCGTTCAATCTCCGGCGATGACCCCATTGTGGGAGCAGTGCCGGTGTGCGATTTTCTAGAGGATCTCGCATGAATTTGTATGGGATGCGCCCGAAAACGGCGGTATTAATAATAATTAGAGGTTATTGGCAAGTTGCAAACTTGCCGCCACATTAGGGCAGAGAACTCGTATGACTGCTGGCTACTCCGGCACTCCACTCGCGAAGAAGCTCGGCGTCAAGACGGGCAGCAGCGTCTTCGTTAGCGGGACACCCGTGCCCTATGAACAGCTTCTCGCTCCGATTCCAGCCGACGTCAACATGCAGTCCGCAATAGACTCTTCGACGGACCTGGTGCATCTGTTCGCCGACTCAAAAGCCGAACTCGCCAGCGCGCTGAAGAAATCATTACAGAATTTGAGGCCGGACGGCGTAGTATGGGTTTCCTGGCCGAAAAAGGCTTCCAAGGTGCCAACGGATATTACCGAAGACACGATCCGAGAATTGGCCTTTCCTTTGGGATTGGTGGATATCAAGGTCTGCGCTGTCGATCACATTTGGTCGGGGTTGAAGCTTGTTACTCGCAAAGACCTTCGCCCTGGCAACTTTGGCGACAAAAAGCGCAGAGGAAAGAAGAAAAAGGGCACATCGTAGATGCGCTTCAGGGGGTCAGGAATCTCACTTTAGCGTGATGGTACAGCTCTGAATGTTGAACTGGTAAGGTCCCTTGGGAAAACAGGAGTAGAGCAAGTAAAACGACAAACCGTCCATGCTGATCCACTTGGCGGGAATCTGTGGCTGAAAACGGTTCTCCGGTGCGCCCCACCCTTCCAGATATGCTACGGTTGTCCACGGGCCCCAGGGGGTCGGGGCATCAAATATGCCTAAATAACCGTTGGGAGCATCGTAGGGCGCCGTGACACAGAGCAGGTACCGCTCGATGGAAGGGCTGTACACGACGCTGGGGCGAAAGCAGCCGGCGGGGTTGCTGAAGACGGGTTGGTGATTGCCCAGATCGTCATCCCAGATCGGCGCGCCGCAATCATCCCATCCCGCAAAAAATTCATAGGCATCCGGTTCGATGATTCGGTCCACCGGCACCCGCGCCAGGAGGATGCCGTCGTAAGGCAAATAGGCGCTGGATCCGTCGGGAGAGCAAAAAAAGGCGTAGTCGTCGGGCGCATCTTCGTAGTTGCGACCCGCGTTGAGCCAGACCGGGTAGCCGATTTCCGGGAAGGACCACTTTTCCCAAGTCCAGGTCTTGCCGTGATCCACGGACCAGGCCAGGCTGGAACCGGTGCCGTCATCGTGGAGGTTGCGGACCCACATATAGAGGACGCCGTCCACCATCAGCATGCCGCTCGCTTTGCGCCCGGCACTGCCACTCCCTTTTCGTTGACCGGTGGGCGAGAAAATGTTCTGGCCGGCGATGTTCGGCGGAAAACCCGTGACCCGGGCCGGCCCCATGCTCCAATCTTGGCCTGCGTCAAATCCCGAGGCGTCGCAGTAAACCGTGTATAAATCCCCATCATCCGCCCAGGTGATGGGCCAGTTGTCGCCCTCGCCGATGGATGTTCTTTTGGCATCAATCTTCAAGCTGCCGATGACCGGGCTGGGAGGATAGGGCGATGAACCGGCCATCGCGATGGACGCGACGATCAATATTCCTGGTAGCATGGCCGTTCCGGATTGGAACACAAGTTGAGGGTGACTTCCGCGCCATCCGGCCCGAGGCCCTTGGAGGTTTGCAGGCACCAGAAGTCGGTCATTTCCCCCTGGTATTCCGGATCGTTTTGAAAATCCTCGCCGTAAACAAGCATCGATTTGCAACTCAGATGCCGGCAACGCGGATGTTGAGGTGTATCGGACATATGACGAGTCCTCGGTCATTGGTCATTAGTCTAAGGACTAATGACCAATGACGAATGACAAATGACTAAACTTCCCAATACTTCTTGTGGCCTGCGGCAGTGAGCAGCGCCCGCTTGACGGCCACTTCCACGAGTTTGAGTTTGTAACCGTTTTCCGCGAGCGGTTTGGCGCCCTTGGTCGCGGCCTTGCCGGCTTCGGCGGCGGTTTCTTCGGTGATGGCCTTGCCTTCGAGTGCCTTGGCGGCATCTTCCGCAACAAGCGGCATCGGCGCCACGTGGCCCAGAACGATTTTCACGTTCGAGGCCTTGCCGCCGTCGTATTTGAATGCCGCGGCGGCCTGGACGAGGGGCCAGTCGTAAGCCTGTTTGTGGCGAACTTCATAACTGCTGTTTTTCTCTCGGTATCTTGGCAGCGTGACCGAGACGACCATCTCGTTTGGTGCGACAACGTGCTCCCGCTGGGTCGGTGTGGTCGGTGCTTGAAAGAATTTATCCATTTCGATGGTTCGCTTTTCCCCAGGACCGTGGACTTCCGCTCTTGCTCCCAAAGCTATCAGCACGGGCGCCAGCGTTGAGGGATTCACAATCACGCATTTTTGCCCCTGAGTGAACACGGCATGGTAGCGATTGTCCCCATCGAGCGCGAAACATTTGTCGCCGCCTTTTAGCAGGCAATTCACATGTTCATCCCGGAAATACCAGCAGCGATTGCGCTGGCACAAATTGCCGCCAAGAGTGCCCATGTTGCGGATCTGCGGCCCGCCGATTTGCCCGGCCGCGGCTGCCAGGGCCGGATACATCTCCTTGACGTTCTTGTCTTCGGCGATTTCGGCCAGAGTCGTTCCGGCCCAGATCGACATGGCGCTGTCGGGAGCTCCTCGCAACAGACCAATACCCTTGAAATCTTTGATGCCGGTCACGGACACAACCTTATCCGGCTGGGCCACGTACTCCTTTTGCAGATCGTGTAAGTCCGTGCCCCCGGCCAGGAGTTCCGTGGTTCCCCATCTTGCATCCAACAAACCGATCGCCTCTGTGACGGTTGCGGGTCGATAATATGTAAAGTTCTTCATGATACTTTCCCTCCTTTTTTGGCGAGGGCTGCCAGAACGCGTTCGGGAGTGAACGGTGCGTACGGCACCCGGACGCCGATGGCATTGAAGACGGCATTGCCGATCGCCGCCGTCGTGGAAATGGTCGGCGGTTCGCCGATGCCGATGACGCCGCGTTCCGGCATGTCATGCATGTGCACGATGATTTCGGGCATGTCCTCAATGCCGCCGAGTTTGTAAAACTCCATGTCGGGGTTGACCTGGCGGCCGGTGGTGCGGTCCATGATGCGCTCTTCGAATAGGGCGGGGTTGAGCCCCATGATGACGCCGCCGGCCACTTGTGATTCGCAGCACAGTTTATTGATGATCAGGCCGCAATCCTGCACGGCGACGATCCGCTTGCACCGGACCAAGCCGGTCTCCGTATCCACTTGAACCTCGGCAATCTGCACGCCGCAGACGCCTTCCTTGGACAACCCTTGCGTCCAGTTGCCGGTTCCCACGATGGTATCCATCCCCAACTTGGCACAACCTTCCTTCCAGGACCAGGACTTGTTGTTGGCCTTGTCCACAATTTTGCCCGGTTCGATAGCGAGGTCTTCCTTCTTGGCCTTTAGGCGGTCGGCCAATTTGTCGAACAGGGCGTCGCGGGCAGCGATGGCCGCGTTCAAAGTGGCCGGTGCCACACCAGGACATGTCGTGCTGCCGCCGGACGGAGTGGATCTTCCGTAGGGGCTTTCGCCGATGCGGATTGTGATGTTGGGAGGTTCCAATCCCAGCATTTCAGCGGTGACAATGGCCAAGACCGTGCGGTTGCCGGTTCCCAGGTCTTGCGTGGAGCTTTCCACCAAAACCGACCCGTCACTGCTGATCGTGACTTTGATATCGTTGTTCACGTTGCCGCGGCCGCCCCAGGTGTGGATTGCCATGCCGATGCCGTGTTTGATGGGACCTTTTCCCGGACCCTGGCCTGGAGGATGCCATTTTTCTTTCCAGCCGGACAAATTGGCGGCGATTTTTATTTCTTCGGTATACAAATCGTTCCGGATGCTGTTCCACGAGAGCGGATCGGCATCTTTTTTGGTGGGCGGCAAATTCTTGAGCCTTAGCTGCATCGGATCCATTTCCAGCTTGGCCGCCAGGTCATCGATCGGCCATTCGGTCATGATGCAGCTTTGGGGATGGCCCGGGGCTCGCCAGGCCCGTTGCATCGCCGTATTGAGTCGGACTGCGAAGGCCTCCTTTTTGATGTTCGGAATCGAATCAATATAGACATAGGGAAGGTCGTTAAACCGGACCCCCACGTTATTGCCGATGCCGCCCGTTCCATAGCAATTGGCTTGAAAAGCCGTAATTTTACCGTCCTTGGTCCCGGCAATTTTCACCGTACCAAAAGCGGAGGGACGGTTCCCGGCGGTCGTGACTTCTTCGTCGCGGTCGAGCATGAATTTGACCGGTTTGCCGGCCTTGCGGCTCAATTCGGCGGCCGCCACTCCTTCGACGCCGGGGTTGAACTTGCTGCCGAAGCCGCCCCCCATGTAGTGAGTGATGCATTTCACTTTCGAGGGCAGGATTTTAAGTGCCCCGGCAAACTGGGTCGGCAAGGCCGATACCGCTTGGGTAGAGCACCACACCGTCAAGTTGCCTTCGGCGTCCCATTCAGCGACCAGCCCGTGGGATTCCAGGCACTGATGAGCAATAACCGGCATCCCGTAGATTCCCTCGACCACGGCGTCGGCGCCCTTGAAGGCATCGTCCACATTCCCCTTGGTATCTTTGTTGGCGCTGAACACGTCGCCTTCGGGCCTGCCGGTAGTCTTGGCATTTGTCCCGAGTTTTACGGAATGATGTTCATCTACGTTGTGAGGCAGGATATCGTATTGAACCTTGACCGCATGGATGGCATCCAGCGCATGTTCTTCGGTGTCCGCTGCAATGGCGAGAATTTCCTCCCCCGCATACATACATTCCTTACCGGCCGCCGCGATTGAGTGCAGCGCTTTGACGCCGGGCATCTTTTCTGCCGCTGCCGTATCGATGGCAACGAGCTTGGCATGGGCGTAGGGGCAGCGCAATATGCGGGCGTGCAGCATATCTTTGCGGGCGATGTCAAAGCTGTATTTGGCGGTGCCGGTCGCCTTGGCGGGGCCGTCAACCCGCGAGACGTTGGTACCGATAATTCGCCGTTGTTTCGGCCAGGTATTTGCCATGGCTTAACCCTCCTTTCCTTTCCCTTGGCACAACGAGGCAATGGCGTCGCGCATTTGTTTGTAGGTGCCGCACCGGCAGATGTTCCCCGCCAGAGCGTTTTCAATCTCCGCGGGGGTAGCCTTGGGGTTATGGTCGAAAGCGGCCCGCATGGCGACCACGAAACCCGGGGTGCAGAAGCCGCATTGCTGCGCGTCCGCCTTGACGAACGCCGCCGGCACCGCGTCGAGCTTGCCGTCCGCGATAAGCCCTTCTGCGGTCCGGATCGATTTGCCGCGGGCTTCGAGGGCCAGCATGCTGCAGGAATAGACGACCTTGCCGTCGAGCATGACAGTGCACGCTCCGCAGGTGCCCCGGTCGCAAACACGCTTGCAGCCGGTTACGTCCAGGTAGTTGCGGAGGGCATCGAGCAGCGTGACGCGCGGCTCGACTTTCGTCATCATCTTGGCTCCGTTGACCGTCAGTTCCAGTTGAACCGGGGCGGGACCCATGCCGGCGGTTGTAGTTTTTTCGTCGGCGCCTGCCGCAAAGGCCTCCACCGGCGCCCCGGCGATGGCCGAAGCCGCGGCCGCGACGCCCGACCCCTTGAGAAACGCACGGCGCGACAGTCCGGGTCCGTGTTTGTTGTGTCCCTGAGAATCGTTCATCGCTCAGGACCCTCCTTTGTTAATGTTGGGTTAATCCCGGTTGGCGGCAGGGCGGCACGACATGCCGAACAGCATCTCCCGCCGCAATCGTTTCGGTGTCGGCGATTGTAAGCCTGGAAGGGGTTTCGGACAAGCAGCTCGGGTGCGGATTTTTGAAAATTTTTCGTGAAGGGCTTTTCCCGATTTTGACTACGATTTTCAAGATTTTTTTGAAAATGGCTTGCATTGGAGTGAAAAAACGATCTTAATCCAAGAGCCTGGGATTTCGTACAGGCATTCGGGGACTGGATAAGAACCGACTCGGGCTCGAAGCCCACGCTCCAGCTAACTGTTCCCCGACTAGCCACTAACCTCTGACCCGAGCATCATGTTCCAGACCCTCGTGCGTCGTTTTCGGAATCAGCGACCCTTTTCATGCCGCCGATGTACAACCCGATGGATGTGACGTTGATAACGTTCTGACCAACCTTTTGGATTGCCTGCCCATTGCCTGCCCCGTCACCTTCGGTGAGATGAATGGCTCATGATCAATTGGTTTTTTCGATGACACCAGGGTGGCACGCAAACTCCATCGGCGGCAATCCAAGGCACAGACGGTCGGCCAATCTCCCTTGGCCGCCTGTGCCTTGTAATGACAATTTGTCATCCTCTGGCAGCGCTCACCTGTCATCAAAAAAACGAAATTTCTTCCTTCGCCGAGTTAACAATAGAAGGGGACGGAAGTGAAAGGAGATAGAAGCCTCCAAAAACGAATGTCACTCTGCAATCTGGCAATTCCCAATAGGTTACGACAGTTCGTTTCCCAACCGATCGGACACCCCCCTCTTTCACACACCGCTTCTCAATGACCAGTGACGACGGACCATATCGCCCGCCACCGTTTCCGACGTCATTCAAATTACCAAATTGGATCGGACTCGTTTCGTCATCGCCTACAACAGCAGCTGGGGCGGAATAGTGTTACCCTCCCAAGATTCCGTGGCGGGTGGTATATTCAATTCATGTTCCACTAGAGGTCAACAACCATGGATGCAACACATAACGACACGAGTGAAGCCGCCATCTTCGCTCGCCTATTTGAAGGACGAAACGGCAATCTCTCCCGGTAGGTGGCTCGGAAGGTCCTTGCGATCACCTTCACGGAAATGGACCAGGCGCGCATGGAGGAACTCGCCCAGCGAAACCAGAAAGGACGGCTTTCGGTTGGCGAACGCGAAGAGCTAGAGAATTACGTCAAAGTCGGAGATCTTCTTGCTATCCTCCACTCGAAAGCTCGTCAAGCGCTGAAGAGACACAAGGCAGCGGCACGCATGCATGACTAAACGGATGCGGGACCAGGTACGTCGGCGTGCGGCGTATCGCTGCGAATACTGCCTTCTTGCCGAAGGTCTCCATCCAAGCCGATTCACCCTTGAACATGTTGTCGCCGAGAAGCATGGAGGGCTTACGGAGCTGTGGAACCTCGCCTGGGCTTGCCTTCATTGCAATCTCCACAAGGGAACAGATCTCGTTGGCCGAGATGGCACCGGCTCGAGCGCCAAACTGGTGCCGCTCTTCAATCGCCGTCGTCACAAATGGAGCCGCCATTTCCGCTTTGAAGGACCGTATGTTATACCTCGCACAGCCATCGGTCGCGTTACGGTGGGGGTACTCGCCATGAACGAGCCTGATCGAGTGCAACTCCGGGAAACACTCATTGACGAAGGACTTTTCCCACCGACCGAGAGCTGAAACCTGGGCTCGAACCTAATTAAAAGGCGGCAGAAATGGTACTTCGTCCATAATCCCAAAGGCCCCGAAGATTTTTGCCGATTTTTGTTGACCGTCTTTCCAATCCAGGGATAATGACCACAATGAGATTTACCCGGTTTGCGCTCAGCGCGCGTTTAGGTGAGCAACATCGAAAGACTTCGCAATCTTTCCAGATTGTCAGCATCTGTTGGGCGCCGTTTGGCAGGGGCGGGCACCGGGGACGGTTCATCCATGTTCTAATCAGGCTTGCGAAAATGGAATGATTCGTCGTTGGACTTGGATTAGCACGGCAAACCGAATAGGCTGTTTCCGCAAAGCTCGGGGGAACTGACGTGTTCGCGCCAGCCGCGGATACAAGCCATGGCTCGGAGTGCTCGTCGTTGCCTGTTTACGCCGGCTGAGTGCATTGAAGGCAATCCCGTCGCAGCCGGGCTGGTCAGCCAGCCTTGGTAGTACCGCTGGTCGAGCAGCCGGGCATACGCTTGAGGTGAAGCCGACGAACTGCTGGCACCGAACCGCTGGTATGAGGAGTTGGTGACGACGGGCAGCCGTCGCCAAGAGTTGTGGCGGGCGTTTCTGCTGACCGACGACTCGAGGGAAGAAGTCCTGCGCCGTCAAGATTGGATTATCGGATCAGATGCGTGTCGCCATCGCCTGCAACAGCAGTTGGGGCGCCCGACACCGCGAAGGCGGGGTCGGCCCATACGCACTGCCGCGGAGTCGATCGAAGATGTATTACGAATTATGCTCGATGTCTTCCGTGGACATGAAGTTGCATGAAGCGTCCCCAATTTCTTCTCATGTTCTGTTGACGCTTGCGATAATGGAATAATTGTTGAGCAACCGTTACCACCTGGTGCTGCAGCTTGCCGATACTCGGCAGCTGTTGCGGCTGCTGGCGGGTATAATGGTCGCTTACTGGCACCGAACCCCTGGTATGAGGAGTTGGCGACGACGGGCAGCCGTCGCCAGGAGTTGTGGCGGGCGTTTCTGCTCGCCGACGGCTCTAAGGAAGAAGCCGTGCGCCGCCAAGATTGGATTATCGGATCGGATGCGTTTCGCCATCGTGTGCAACAGCAACTGGGGCGCCCGACACCTCGAAGGCGGGATCGGCCCATACGAAGTCTTGCGAAGCCGATTGAAGATCGATGACTAATTATGCCAGAGGTGTCCGGTGGACATGAAGTTGTATGAACCGTTCCCAATTTCCCGCAGTCACAGCAAGGGCGAATTACGAGACCGAACGGAGGAAATTGAGCATGTTCGACAGAATTGCTCGGCACATGAAATATGTTGAACGTGCGATCAGTGGAATGTCTCCCAACAGCGCATTTGCCTTTGCACTGGCATGCACCGAGCGACAATGGCTGGTCTTTGAACGGGCCTCAGAGGGAACGCCTTCGATGCAGTCAGTCGGTTCCAAGCTTCGTCACGGTGTAGACGCTGCCTGGGAGCATGTGAAATATGCGATCGCCCTGCCGCCTGGTTTGGCTATAGGATGCCGTCGAGAGACTTCCCAGGCAGACGATTTCATGGATGCCAGCGCCAGGACAATCGCAAATTCAATCGTTGATCTTCTTGACGCGATTGAAAGGCGGGATGTTACGTATGCGCATCGCCTGTCGTACAGGAACTTCGACCTTCTTGAATTGCTGCTCGATGAACGCGGTGTGCTCCTGAGCGATCTAAGGGACGAGTGGGTCGATTATCCTTCTGAGATTGCACAGGTCCGTGAACTTGTCGAGCAAGAGATGTCGCAACAGAATCGAGACTTGGAAACACTCAGCGAGAATTCTTCTTCTGCTCGATTGGAGGAGGTTCGACGGACTTCCGCAGGAAAATCACTGTTCGCAGAAGCGCGGCTTCCGTAGCCAGAAGGGCCGTGGGAATGCGCCCGCCGGCAACGAACACCGTATACGCGTCCTGCTCATCCCCGGTGATGTTCCTGAGGGAAAGGATTCTTCCCTTGCAATCAGCCATTCGGCAGCCATAATAGGGGGCAATCAAAGCTACTGGAGAGTTGCCTCATGAGAATTCCCAGCCGCCTTGGGCCACAAAAACTTCCGGTTACGCGTGCCAAGCTTCCAAGTATACGGCTTTCCAAAATTCATTTTCGGCCCTTGGTTACCGCCTTGGAGGATCGCTTTCTGCTGGCGACGTTTACCGGGCTTGCTCTTCCCAACTATGCCCTTGAGGGAATCACTGCCGACCCGGACGGCAACTTGGGGCGCGAGTCAGGGACGGTTCACAGAAGTTCCGACGTAGTTTGCGATTATTGAATAATTTGTCGTTCATCATTGGAGAAACTGTCAGGAATCCTTTAATGTCAACGCTTTGCCCGTTTTTTTTATTTTGTTTGGGATTTATTTTGAACGGGTCCGTCGCTTCGGGGCAGACTCCCGATTTCGGGCACGGACGGAGGGGGCGTTCCGATTTTTTGCTTAATCGTTTGGAAAGGCCGATTAAGTTCGAGGGTTTTCCCAATCCTCAATTAACGCTGTTAGAATGCCTTGCATATTTCGACGAGAAATACGGTTTGAAGATAATCTTCGATGAAGGTGCGTTCAAAGAAGACGGGGCGAAAAACCTTCTGGATTTAGCTGTCTCAGATAAAAACCTCCCCAAAAGCCATCCGGTAAAATTGAAAACCTTATTGCGATTGTGTTTGGCACAGATTCCAGTACGCTCACGCGGGATTTTCATTGTTCGGGGCGAATACGTGGAAATTACTAGTGCTAAAACGATGAAAGGCGAACTGCAAGAAAGGTGGGTCGAATTAAAGCAGGATTTCAGGGTCTTATTCCGGACCATTGGAGAAGGGTTGCTAAACTTGGAACCGCTCCCTTTTGCAGACATGGCCTTCTGCCTTAACGAATTGGCTTCCTTTGACGCAATTCTTCAGGAAGTTCTCGGGGAACACAATAACCCGGATTGCTTTCCAAATCACAATGCCAAAAGACGCCGATGATAGCGCTATGTCATATTAAGCCACAGCCGGCCGATGCCGATTGGCTGGCCATCAGTGGCGTAGAGCGACATTTATTCGTCATTGGTCCTCGGTCATTAGTGACAGGCATTGGTTATGGGTGACACGTGTTCGTCAGATCGATGCGTGCCCAGTCGCAGCGGTCGCCTTCAGGGCCGACTTAAATAGCGAGGAGTCGTATCTCACGCCACTGTGAGATACGGCGCCAAAAGGCGCGTTAAGGTCTTGGTCAGGAACGGCTTGCGTAGAAAAGGGCGGGCATGCATTCGGCTGAGATACGAGTTTCGACGACGCCGAGGCGCGACCGAACCGAGCGTTGATAACCTGTGTTTGGCCCGCTCAGATTGGAACCGTAAGGTTGGCGCCGTCACCAAATCCTTTTACATTAGACTCAGCGAAGTATTTCTCTTGTTACTGTCCCGGAGGATCCCCCAATGGCAACCGCCTCGGACCGCCGTTATTTTCTGCAAACCGCCGGGGCCCTGGCCCTGGGGGTGGCGAGTGCACCGTACATTAGGTCAGCCCCGAATGAGACCATTCAGGTCGGCTGCATCGGTACCGGCGGTCGATGCCGGGCTTTGATGAAATCGCTCGCCGCCATACCGAATGTGCGCATCGCGGCGGTTTGCGATATTTACGATGTACACCTGGATTCGGCACGGAAAATGGCTGATCCTAAGGCGGCGGCAACCAAGAGCTACAAGGAGATCCTCGACCGCAAGGACATCGATGCCGTGCTCATCGGCGCGCCCGATCACTGGCACGTGCCGATGACCGTGGATGCCATCGCCGCCGGCAAAGACGTCTATGTCGAAAAACCTCTTACCCACGACCTGGCCGAAGGGAAGACCGTGCTCGAAGCACTGGACAAGCACAAGCGTATCGTGCAAATCGGCACGCAGCAGCGCAGCATGCCGCAGTTTCAAAAAGCATACGAGATCATCAAGTCGGGCCGGATCGGCAAGGTGTTCAAAGTCCATCTGACCTGGAACCGGAATCAGGACCGCATTCGCCGAGTGCCGTTGAACATCGATCCGCAGAAAGTGGACTGGAAAGCGTTTTTGGGTAGTGCGCCGCCGCAGCCGTTTGATGAATACCGCTTTCGCAACTGGCGCTGGTTCTGGGACTTTGGCAACGGCATCTTGACGGACCTGATGGTGCACTTCATTGACGTGGTCCACTGGTTCCTGGAGGTCGAGCATCCTCTCAAGGCTGTGACCATCGGCAACCACTTCATCACCAAG
>Ga0306926_10005030_pt1 | contig 14002 bp, 25 predicted proteins | sample flu12Cox44000178_FD_203759 | JGI IMG/M metagenome (GOLD analysis project Ga0306926, IMG submission 203759) | Lab enrichment of tropical soil microbial communities from Luquillo Experimental Forest, Puerto Rico - flux8day.12C.oxic.44.000.178 (v2)... | ecosystem: Environmental > Terrestrial >...
GACCCGGAGGTTCTTTGCCGTTCAAAACTCTGCTCAAGTAAGCGCGCTGAACGCCGGAGTGCCTAGAAAAGGCGCCTTGACCACCCTCGCGCTCAACTGCGATTCTCAGCAAATCAACAACGTCATTATCGTCAAATACACCGACGTACGCCTTGCGAAGCCCGACAAGCTCCGCAATCGCGGCGCCCACAACTCTCCTGCCGGTCAAAATTGTGTTTAAGTGACTGCGATTAATGCCGTGGTGCCTAGCAAAGGCGCCTTGACCACCCTCGCGTTCAACTGCGATTCTCAGCAAATCAATGACGTCATTGTGGTCAAATACAACTGCGGTGCGGTGTCTTTCCGCGACGGCTCTGATCCTCGCGAGTTTCCGTTTTTTGATGGTCGCGATTTTCTGTCGCTTTCGCTCCTGATATCGCCGTTGCTTCGCGGCGTGCCCTGCTCGCCATTCCGGCCTGTCCCGGTTGCGGTCGCGATATTGCCGATTCTGCTCGCGGATTTTCTCGCGGTTCTTTTTACGATATTTCCGGTCGTACTCGCCGCGCCTTGCGCGATATTTTGGAGTCTTCTGGTACTCGCGGTAATATTCCCGCCGTCGCTCACTGTCCCACGTTCCCACGGACTCGACTCCCCTCTAAGCTGAAAGCGAACGTGTCGCCCAACGTCTCCGCCTGCGTAAAGACCATCCTCCCGCGCCGAGCGCGATTCTCGTAGGAGCGCTCGGACCAAATCCGTACAGCAACGCCGGCCGCATTCCCGGCGACAGCTATCAACCGTACCCTTCTGTAACCCCTAGTTACGGGTCTACTTACGGGTCAGATCTCTACTTACGGGTCAGATCTCTACTTACGGGTCAGATCGTTCTCGTTCGCCCTACAGTTCCCCTTACAGCCATTCGCCTTACGGCAATGATAACTGAGGCCTAAGCCTGCGCCATTGCTGCCACCTCGGCGAGTGCGGCTTGCCACTTGATCCGCTGGCGGTGATCTTATGCAGCTAACAAATGAACGCTGGCCCGCCCCTCAGTGCCGCGTCTCATTTCCCCGATGGTATTGTGAAGGCGTAGCAAGCAACCGGCACAAATTGGCCGCCGATGATCCTGGTATTGCTACCAGCGGGCATTAGCTGATAGCCGAGGTCCAGTAATTTATCCGGTAATTCGGAAAATTGCGGCACCTCGACCAGCAGGCGCTTAACGTGAGGCGGTGAAATTAAATAGCCGCCATTTCGGGAAATAAATAAACTCAGGGCTCCCCATAATTCCTTTCGTTTCTCATTGGCCGCAGTCTTGGCTTTTATCTGATCTTCGAGGCTGATAACGGCCTTGATGGTATCGAGTGGCTTGCGTTTTTGTTTGATCTCAGCCACGGCGGCTAACTCGATTTACGTCCAGTGCCCGGCGCAATCTTTGGGCCGCTATTTGCTTCAGCCCTTGTGAGCCAATTACCAAGGCTCAAGTTTTTATTGCTTACATACGGTTCGTCTTTTGGTTCACGTTCGGCCGCCCAGCCGGGAATTTGTTTGTTGTCGTCGTGACGATGCGCCGGACGGCGCTCACGGTTATACGATGGCTTGCCGACATTGACCTTGATGTGTGTTGGCATCAATGCACCGTCGCCGGTGTATCGGCCGGGAGGCAGAACGTCGCCAGCATGGCAACGGCCCGTCGCGGATTGATGCCGTCACACTGCGCGAGATACTCCGTGTACGAGTCGGCCGCCCCCATGGGGCAGGAGAGAGCGCGCCGCACGAAATCGCGCCAGTAGGCCGGGTCGTCGAGGCTATTTGCGGGCTCTCGGGCCATTGGTTACGAATGTATACTAGGCAGCGATGTTGGACTATAGTTACATGTCGTAACCTAGAGGTGATGCTATGGCAAAACGTGGCCCAAACGAAATGTCTGAAATCCGCGAAGGCGGTGATCCCTACAGGGTGCTGAAGGACGCTTTCGAGTACGGCCGGGCTTTGCCCTACGGCAAAAACCCGCACGACTACACTGCGCCGGAACGGGCGCCCCATCGTATGTCGCCGGCACCCGATTGGGAGGATTATCGAGCCGGATTTCACGAGGTGAAGGACACTTCGGTCTCTAAGCCGCTCGATGAAAGCGGACCGCAGTTTCGAGACTCTAAAGCGGCTCACCACAACGATTGCAGCAACACTTGGGTGCGCGGCTATGGGCAACGGCCAGCCTTTGATAGCGGCCCTTCCGGCTTTACCTACGATAAGCGGCGTAAATAGGAGATCGCCATGAGCGACGATTTTTATTTGGAAAGTGGAAAAGCCAGGCTTCAGGAGATCGCCGTCGAGCGAGCCGATGCGCTGGCAAGCTTAGAGCGTGCCAAGCTCCAAAGCGACTATGACACAGCAGGGCAGTGTGTGCAGCAGCTCGCCAATCTCGACAGCGAGCATAATAATCTCGTCGGTCTCTATAATCGTTACGTTGCCAGCCAACAGCCGCCACCACAACCGAGTCCGGAGGAACGTAAGGCTCGAACCTGGGACCGTATGGATTGGCAGGATGTGGTCGACATGACCAGGACAAGCAAATACGCCAGGAATATTCGCCCCGACGATCCCTACATGCTCGCCGGCTATTACGAGGCACAGCGCCGTCGCTCTCGTGGAGAGTAGCCGTGTTCGATCCTAATGAACGCGACATGCTCCGCACTCTCGGGACGATGGCTAATACGGCCATAGACCGCTCTTTCGGCAACAAGCTCGCCGCCCGGGAGACTCTCCAGAACTATATCCGAACCGATAAACGGTTCGACCAATACGATGCTCCCACACTTGCCGCCAGGGTCGAGGAATGCCGCTCGTGCGGCGCCAAGCTTGATCTAACCGATCCGAGATTGATGGGCCGACCAGCAAGGCCGTTGGAACGCGATCAGTCTTGGTAAGCGTAACCACGAGAGGCCGCTATGTCCGAAACGCATGTAACCACTGAGCCGGTTACTCCCGATGCACCATCCAATGAGCGCGTGGTTACGCCACCGAAGAGGGATAGGGCGGAATATATGCGCGAATATCGCGCTAGAAGAGCCGCCAATAATCCATCACCGGAAATTAAGGACCAAATAGAGCGGGATTCTAATTCCGACATTCACAAATCTAATTCTGAGCCGGTGAATAATGAGCCGCAATCAGAATTGAATAAACTCGATGAGCAAATAACCGCCGAGGAATATAAGCGGAAGGTAATAGAAGCCGATGCGGCAACCGAGCATCTAAAGGCACAAATTGCGGCGACCAATCAAGCGCAAGAATTGAACCGCCAAGTCAACGCCGCACGGATGGCCCCAAAGCCACCGACACGTGACGAGCTATTGGAGTATTGGCGCCAGCAAGGTTTGTCGGATGCCAATTTGAAATTCCTTAGGGACAATCCTGATTTGATCGATGGCTATGAATTAACCCTTCACGCCGCTAACCAGGCGACCAACGAGGGCCATGTACCGGACACCCCGGAGCACCGCGAGGCGACCAAAGTGATTTTTCATAAGTGGATGGCTGAGGCACACCAAACGGCGGCAACCAAGCTAAACGAACCGCCGCCAGAATTTTTCAAGCCGACACCAGCACCATCACCAACATCGCGGCAACAGGCGCCGAGCAAGTCATCGCATTACAGTGCGCCGGTCTCACGTGAGACGCCAACGAGTCGTATTCACGAGGCTGAGCAAGACCCCACCCGCATGACGCTAACGCCTGCCGAGGTTGAAGCCGCCAAGATTTCCCGCATTAGCTTGCGCGAATATGCCGAACAAAAACTCCGAATGCTGCGCTTGCGCGCTAATGGCGAGATCGAACCATGAGTTTAGCGGAAACCGGCGTGTGCCAACCCGCCGGGCTGGAGAGCAAAGCGGTGCCGCACTTTCGGAACTTGGCACGGCACTCGCGGAGCTTTTTGGTCGCCGGGCCGGATCAAGCGGTTTCCCTCCGCATGCCGGTCCACGCCCCATACAAAGCCTTGTGGCCGAAGCCTTCCTCAGCCGTGTTTTTCTCCTTTAAGCCCACGGCTGACCGGGCAGAGCATGTGTTTCATAAGGTGGGGCGAGCGTTTCAGTAGTCGGCAGTGATCGCGGATGAACCGACACAGCCGATTGCGCCCTCGATGTCGGAGCTGATGTTGAGGGCGCTCTAATTACGGACGAAGCCGCCAAAGACAAATAAAGATAAATCCGCCGACGATGAGGGCAGGCATAGTCAAATCAGCAGTATTCCATCCTGAAACCGAGGGCATTTGACATATGCCGGCATTAGAAAACGCCAGACATGAGAAATTCTGCCAAGAGGTAGCATCAGGCAAAAGCGCTTCAGAAAGCTATGTTCTGGCGGGTTATCAAGCATCGAGGCGCAATGCATCGAGATTGCGACAATTGACTTCCGTTAGGGCGAGAATCCGTGAGATCTGCGAGGCCGGCAGCAAGTCCGCCGAAGTTAGCATCGCCAGCCTGTTAGCTGAGCTTGAGGACGCTCGCGCTAAGGCAACCACCTTGGGTCAATTGTCTGCTGCCGTTCGTGCGACTGCCGAAAAAGCCAAGATCAGGGGGCTTATGACTCAAAAGATCGAGGTTGAGGTTAACCAGGCAGAGTATGAGCCCCAATGCTGCGAAGAGGTTTTAGCTAATGTTGCTCAGATGGTCGGTATCGAGGCCGCTAAGGCGCTCGCCGTGGCATTTAAGCTTGAGTTTGATGAGCCGGCCATCAGGGCTTGGTATGACGGTCCTAATGGATCACAACGCCAGCAAGCAATTGAGTGGCGCCCACCTCGATCTGATCGCAAGCGAGAGCTTGGTTAGCTAACAGTGCCAAACGGTGCCACAGCTTACATGTTTACGTAACACGTCATCGATCGACGGCTATTGATCTGACTCGGTTTTTTCCTACAACCTTTACGATTTTCAGGCCCTGCTGCTTACTAAATGCTTGCTAACGTCCTTACGTTGGTCTGTACGGAAAACCCCCCGAAGCTTTAAAGAGGCTGTACGGCAGACAGATGTTTCCTGTACGGACTAGGCGTAAGGCCGGCCATACTTACCCCAAGCAGACACGAAAAAAGGGCCGCTAACCCGAAGGTTAGCGACCCTGTGATGGCCGGCAGTCGGTTAGTTGACGGGGTGCAGCTTAGGCTTAGCCTTCCCCTTCAGGGCAGGCTTAGCCTTAGCGATCACATCGGTTTGGCTGATGTGAAACAGGCCACGAACTCCGTGTTCGCCTCTTTTGACCATCCGGCCTTCGGCCATCCATTGCTTGAACGGCTTGATGGTGTATGGCTTGGACCTATCGGTCCTGTCCATCAGCACGATCTGATCGAGCGGGATGCCCTTACGGCGAAAGCCGTTGACCAGGGCTTTGTCCTTTTGCTCAAGCGAGTTGCCAACCCTGGCAACAGGTGCAGCATCCTTAGATGCAGCACCTTGAGTTTGCAGCGCCTTAAGAACAGCGCCGACGATCTGAGCGAGTTGAACTTCGTTCAATGTGTTGGTCATTGGTCGATCTCCGTGGTTTGGCTGGAGGGTTCAGCCCTTTCATCTCTCTTCCCTCACAAGGGATCGGGAAGAGAGTGAAAGGACTGATCCTTGGGGATTTTGACCGACTGCCGACCGGAGTTTGGCTAAACGCGAGCGCCCGACCGGACACCAGTTCTGCTAACTGGGTCCGGTACAAGGCGGTAGGGCCCGCGCACAAAGGAACGCTCGTCCAGAATTTTCCCTGTCCCGCAACGTCTATGTAAAATTTCTACAAAAATGGGACCCGTTCTTGGCTGCAAACCAATACAGAACGGATTGTGACTGTTTAGGTCTCACTGTCTGCCGCTAGGCGAGTCCGTGGATTCGCGTTTGCCCTTGGGGCTATCTACCACCCCCCGACTGAAATAACGCATGGGCGGGCTTACGGTGACTCGGCGCCGGGGCTCCTAGCGCGACGGTATCGGTTGGCATTGCTTGTCGGCTCTTGTGGCACTGAAAATCCGGCTGCGGCGTATTGGGCCAGCTTCTTGGTGAGAAGCTGGCGACTGATGCGCAGCGCCTTGGCGACCTTGCGGCGACTACCGCCGTGTTGATTCAGCGTGGCGAGGATTAGTTCACGCTCGCGATCGCGGATGGTCATAACAGCCCCTGCCTCCATAGCTCCGCGATCCTGACAGATTCGGGCCTTGCCGCGTAACTCACTTAGCCTTAACGCGGGAAGGCTTGCGCCTCCCCAAAAACAAAGGGACCGGCACAATGGCCGGTCCCCCTGATCGCTCGCACTAACCTTTGGTAACGACCGGTGGCGGCGGGGCTTTGCCCTTGCCGTAGAACGGTCCGGTTTGTGCGGAGGCCGCGACGCTAAGGAGAGTAAGCGCCGCTGCCGTCAGTATAGCGAGTACTTTCATGGCACCCCTCCGTTTGTCATGACACAGGAGAAACCAACGGAATCACGTTGCCACGAGCGCTGAAAAGAAACACTGAAAAATTCAGACGATGGTTAATTCGCAACGCGGGGAAGCTTGCCTCCCCGCGTTGTCAAATCAGTGTCGGACGATGGCGTCGTTGTCACGCTTAGTGGCAATCTGTAAGGCTCGGCAAAAGGAATTGGCCCTCTCCTGGCGAGCGGTCGGATCGCTAAAGTTTAAGTGCAAGATAGCGTTGACCAACAAGCCAAGCGCGCACAGCACCTCGCCATTGTTCATATCCAAGCCGATTGGAGCTTGCGCTAGACGATCAAAGCACTGGTCGATTTTATCACGATGAGTCATTCGGTTTGCTCCGTGAGTTTCGGGGCGGCCTGTCCGCCCCTCTCACCTCCGGTGAGGGGCGGAAGGCCGAAAGAACGCGTGCGCAATTTGGCGCTTAACCGAAATCCCGCCAGTGGTCTGGTTCCCGCTTTTCGACGGGAATTCCCTTATGCGGGGATCGCTGCCGTGGCACTACGGCGGAATTCATGGTTTTGGACGGGAAGAGTTAACTCACACTCAACTGAAAATTAAGCTTAGTTGTGCCCATGCCATGCGGGGTTTTTAATGTCGGAATGGTGCGTCTGAGCAGGTGATGCGCCATACCAAGAATGTGGACCTTTGAAGTTCCTGCGTATAGCCTCGCGTCAATCAGACCGCAGACTGCTGGACAATAAAATCGTTTTGCTTCGCGTCGAATTCCGTGGGGCTCCTGATGCGCTTTAGAGATGGGATAAAAGCATATAGCTCGCTATGACGTACGATTATTGGGAGATTTGTCGGGAATTCCGCAGATTGACAGCGCAGCGATCCGCGGAATCAGGAATGTGCTGCAGAAAAACCGTCGGCGGCGTGCCTTGGTGTTGTGCGACTTTGGTTGATGGAACCGAGAGGCTTCAATTCACCAAAGCTGAGTTGGGCTTCATTGCAGGCGCTGATGAGTCAAAGCACGAAATGGTCCTCAAGCAGAATGGTCTTTTATTGAAGCCCAGTGGACGACCAAAGTGGCCGGAGGTCTTCATTGGCAAGGTTTGGGATGCGCAACTTCTGACTAACAGCCTGCGCGATGGTTTGCTATCCGCGGTTCTCGAAAACGTAGCGCATCCGACGCGCCCAGTGCTTTCAGCGAATGGAAGCTCAGTTGTAAGTGTCGGCTCCGTCCACGATTGTGTAGCCGAGTACGCCGCGCATGAGCTTCGATCAAACTACATACTTTTTCGAGATTTATGGCGTGCAGCGGTCGAACTGACTGGGATCAAGCCCTACTACCCTTATAGATCGCTTCCCGGAAGATGAGTTGATGCTCGGATGAGTGACGCTCACGGCATCGGTAGCAGTCACAGCCTCGTCCCCAGCGCCTAAGCACATCGGCGCCACCGCCGCGCCTACTCAAACCCCAGGGTTAACAGCCCTGGGGTTTTTTTTATTTACTGCTGCGCCATGCGCCAACACGGCAGGTAAGGCCGCACCATTTGGCGGTTTTTCTCCGCTTTGTGCCTTTGCCGTAAAGAAACAGACTGCCGCATCGCTTACATGATCCGAGGCGAGCGTCGTTGTCTGCGGCTGTTACGATTTCCATGTACATAAAATCCATCAGGCTGCGCATAGTCCAAACCATGCGGCCGCCGGGCTCCAATGACATGCTATCCGGCGAGGCGTGGCGCAGTGACTCGTTTGCGGCCTTGCGTGCGCGGGCGACATCACCGCTGCCGGCGTCTTGTAATAAGCGGCGCAACACTCTTTGCCGACCTAAAATGATATTGCGCGGCTCAGCAATACCAATCCCGACAAATCCCAACACGTCGCCGGGCAAGCCGAACCGCGACAGGAACGTGACGCGCTTATCATCGTCGGTTGCATTGACGAACCTGCAAACCAGCGCGTCCTCCAGATCGACCGTCTCTCGGATGACCGTGTGTTCCTGTCGGCCGGATCGGTAGGCAAACCAATCTGGCCCACTGCGCCCGTAACGTGGCGCCGCAATATTCTGATACCGCTCGCGGTGAACCAATTCGATGCCATCAGGGCACCGCGTTGCCTTAAGCCGCAGACTTAATTCCATAAGCTCTGTAACGCTAATTTTTCGACTTACTGCATAATCCCCTACCAAGCTTTACTATCCTGCGCAATGCGATGGTAGAATCTCCGCACAATTTGGATTTTCCCAGGAGGCAACGGGATGCCTAAACGGCGCGGACTTGCGTGGGGTGCGCGGGGGATTGGCAAGGAAATCGATCGCGACGAACGCCAAGCGCGGCATTTGCTGGAAACGGGGCAAATCAAATGCGCCCGTAAGAAGGGCGGCTTCTGGGTCGCTCCCTTAGCCGGCTTGGACGAGGAGTTTTACGGCGAGCCTAGCGAAGACGACGACGCCGCCGCTGCGTGACGCTGAATTCGCTCGGCGTGATGCCGTCGGCGTTGGGCGATTCCTTGAATGTAACTGACGGTGCTTCGAGCCCCCGGGCCAAGGTCACGTGAGAGTGGCGGCCCGGGGAGGCTCGGATCAGCAAGTAGGGCTGAGCAATTGACGAGTATTCTATCACGGCTTTTCGGGCAAGCCACCTCATGGCGGCGGGGGACGCCATGACGGAGCAAATTGAAGCTAGCCTCAAAAAGGTCCGGGGCCGCAGCAAGAGCACCCTGACGTTGATCGAGGCGATGAAGAAGATCGCCGAAGACACGCACCCGATTACCGGCAGAGGGATCGGCTACAAGTTATTCGCCGCCGGCCTCATAGGCGGCATGAACGAAATGAACGTCGTGTACCGTGCGCTCAAGATCGCACGCGAGGAAGGCACCATTCCGTGGGAATGGGTGATAGATGAAACCCGCGAACTGGAGCTGATCAGCACTTGGCAAAATCCGTCACAGTGCGCCGATGGCTTCTTCTATCGCCGAGACCTGTGGCAGACCCAGCCAAAAACCGTAGAGGTTTGGTCCGAAAAGGGCACCGTGCGAGGCGTGCTTTGGCCGGTGCTAAGCAGGCTCGGCGTTGGCTTCCGCGTTATGCATGGGTTCTCCAGCGCCACCAGCGTGTGGGGTGTCTCGAACCAAGGTAATGACGATCGCCCGCTGATCGCACTTTATATCGGCGATTGGGATCCGTCCGGCATGTGCATGTCGGAGATCGATCTGCCCAAGCGCATCAAGGAATACGACGGCGATCACATCACGCTTAAACGCATCGCGTTAACGGACGAGCAGACGGGGCCGCTGCCGTCATTCTCGGCGGACAGCAAGACGCGTGACACCCGGTACAAGTGGTTCAAAAAGACTTACGGCGATCGTTGCTGGGAATTGGATGCGATGGACCCCCGCGATCTTCGCCGCATCGTGGAAACCGAAATCACTGCCCTCATTGACCGCGAGCTTTGGGAGCAACAGGAGGCACACCAAAAGCGCGAGAAAAAGTCCATAGAGGTCATGCTGCGATGGTGGGCTAATGTTGAATCGTTGAGGGGGGCGGCGAGTGTATAACGGTCCCCGCCGGCGATTGCCGAACCGCCGCGATAGCGTGAGCTTCAATTTCAAGTGCAACGACTTGCACTATTGCTGCACGATTTCCCGATTTGATGACGGACGGCTCGCCGAAATCTTTATCAACAACGCTAAGGCCGGCTCACACTCTGATGCCGCCGCTAAAGACGCTGCCGTGGTGGCGTCGATTGCGCTGCAATACGGCGTACCCGTTGACGTGATCCGCCGCGCCTTGCTGCGCGATCCCCGTGGCGTCGCCTCATCGCCGCTTGGCATTGCCCTCGATCTCATCGCTGAAAGCTCGGGGGCCTGACATGCTGGCGAGCACTCCCGCTATCTCCACCACAACGCTGTCGAGCACCTTTCACGACTTCACCGTGCGTCAGCTCCGCGTCGCCTTTCTGCGCGCCGGAATCATCAAGAACGAAATCGCCGCCATGGGTATCGCGCTCAAGGCCGGGCTGATCGATCCGGAAAACGCCATCGACCATTTGGTTGAGATCGGCGCCGGCGGCCTCCTGACCTGGGAGTCATCGTGATGATCGACAAGCCAATCCCCGCCTACAAGATTTCAGTTGTCCAACTGCAATGCACGATGTGCAAAGCCGAAACCGCCGCAGCGTGCTCTTGCGGCGCGACCTACAGAGTTAAACCGGCCGAGCGTGCGGCAGCCGCTATCACGGAGCATCCGGAGAAATCAGATCGCGCCATCGCCGCCGAGGTAGGCGTCAGCCCCACAACGGTCGGGAAGGCACGCGCCTCAACTGTCCACACTGGACAGTTGGACGAACCTCGCATCGGCCTAGATGGCAAGACGCGCAAGCTGCCGAGCTACATCCCCGAGCCGGCGCCGGAAATTCGCAATTCGCTGATCGAGCAAGCCTTGGACGTGGTGCGCCAGATGACGCCGGCCGAGCGGGTCGAGTTCATACGACAGGTGGGTCGCCTCTGATGTTGCCTCTCCAGCGAGCCATTAACCGCGTCGAGCGCCGTTGGCGCCGCGCAGCGACATTGGAACGCTTGTACGACGCTGGTCCCGCCGCCGTGTATGCCGGTCTACTGCATTACGGCCAGGCCAAAAACTACAAAGCGGGTTGGGCAGCGCATTCATTCAAAGAAATATTCGGCACTTGGCCACGGTCGCAAGACCGCAAAGTCGTGCCGAAGGAATTGCCGGATTTACTGATTGAAGAGTGGGCAGCCACACGTCAGCGCAAATCGCCGCGACGGTCATTGCCATTGTTTGGACGAGGGGCGCCATGACTAAGAAGCGCAGCGTCTGGAAAAAGCCGCCGACATTCACCAGCAAGAAGCTTGATTGGTTAGCATGCGTCAATTTCGATAGGCGATTGAAGCAATTCCCCACCGCTTTCAAAGTCGCTTACGTCATCGCCAATCAGGTCGATGAAATCAGAAATACAGCCTTCATTTCGGACGCGGCAATTGCCGACAAGGCTGGCGGTATATCGGTGAGCCAAGTCCAAAGAAGCCGCAAGCTGCTGCGCGATACCGGATGGCTGAGCTGGAAGCGGACCCATAGCGCCAACGTCTACCGTCTGCTGTCCGAGCATGTAAGCGGCGTGTGGGACTCGATCACCGCATCAAACGAAGCGCGCAAGGAAAGGCGGCGGAAACGCCGTAGCGATTGGCAGCACCGCCATTTCACGTCGAGACCAGTGCCAAAATCAAACGGTCAGGCTGGACCTACAGGTCCCATTCCAAACTTTGAGACCGGTCGTACAGGACCTGTTCCAAAGTTTGAGATCGGTCGTACAGGACCTATGGGGATCGGTCGTACAAGACCGACAATCACCTTAGAGAGTTCACGTTTAGAGAGTCTTAGACAAGAGAAGGAGGATTGATGTGACTGAAGCCTATCCACTGCAATGGCCGGACGGTTGGCCAAGAGCCAAACATAATTGGCGCGAGAGCGATAACCGATTCCGGGGCGTTAGCGTTGGCCGCGCCCGTGATCAGCTCATGGACGAACTGCGTTTGCTTGGCGCCACCGAGATTGTGGTGTCGTCGAACGTGCCGGTAAAGGCCGATGGCCTGCTCTACTCTGACAACAAGCGCCTCGATGATCCAGGCATCGCCGTTTATTTCAAGTTCAAGAAGAAGCAGCGGGTGATGGCACGTGATGGCTTTGTTTCAGTCGCCGGTAATCTGCGGTCACTGGGATTGGCGATTGAGGGATTGCGCCAGCTTGAGCGCCATGGCGGCTCGCTGATGTTGGAGCGCGCCTTCGAGGGCTTCCTCGCCATCGCGCCGCCCGATTGGAAAAAACCGTGGCGTGAAGTGTTCGGTGTCAAACCAGATTGGCGGGGTGATCTCAAGGCGCTGTATCACGAGAAGGCTCGGGAACGGCATTCTGATGTAGGCGGCAGCGACACACTGATGGCCGAATTGAACGTCGCTTACGAAGAGGCATGTCGGGAGCTTTCGGCTTAATGCGCCCGAGTCCCCGTGATGCCGACATGAGAGCGCAGGACGGAATGCCGCCAGGCTGCGAATTTCATCCCGGCGAGTGGGTCGCTATCGCCGTAATCATCGCAGTTATGGCTTGGGTAATGTTGAGTTGACTGAAATGAAACAACGCAGCCCACGCCGACCGTCAGTAACGAGTATCGTCAAGCAGGCGACGAAGGCTGGCGTTGTGGTTGCTCGTATTGAAGTCGAACCTAGTGGAAAAATCATCATCGTCACTGGCACTGGCGATTCCGCCGATGTAACAGCGAATCCGTGGGATAGCGTTCTAGCCGGAAATGGCCGCCGCGACGGCCCGTAACTTGGCCCCTCCTCTTGGAGGGCCAAGTGTAGGGCCGAAACCGAAGGATGCAGACACCATGAGCGGCATTAGATTGAAATACGTTCATCAGTGGGTCGACAAGCGCGATGGCGGTGCTAAGGCGCGGTTTTATTTCCGCCGCCACGGTCGACGTGTCCCCTTGCCCGGCCTGCCCGGCTCGGCCGAATTTATGACGGCTTATCAGTTCGCGCTTACCGAGCAATTGCCGCAGCCGCAGATCGGCGCCAGCCGGACCAAGCCCGGCAGCATCTCGGCGCTGATCGTTACCTATTTCGGCTCGCCGAAATTTTTGTCATTGAAACCGGCCACGCAGCAGACCTATCGCCTGATTCTGCAAAAATTCCGCGCCGAGCATGGCAACAAGCCGGTGGCGCTACTTACTCACAAGCACATCAACGCCATGTTGGCGCAGAGGGTCACCACACCGGCCGCCGCCAATCATTGGCTGCGCCTGATGAAGATGCTGATGGCTTTCGCCGTCACCGAAGGCTGGCGCAAAGACGATCCCAGTATTGGTATCGAGCGCCTCAAGACCGACTCGGCAGGATTTCATACTTGGTCTGAGGGCGAGATTGCTATCTTTGAGGCCAAGCATCCGGTCGGCAGCAAAGCACGGCTGGCGTTCGCGTTGCTGCTCTATACCGCGCAGCGCCGCTCCGATGTCGTGAAAATGGGCCGGCAGCACGTTCGCGGCGATGTGGTCCATGTGCGCCAGCAGAAAACCGGAGCCATGCTGGCGATCCCATTGCACCCTGCCCTCGCCGCCATCATCGAGGCGACACCAAGTAAGCATCTAACCTTCCTGGTCACTGAATATGGTCAGCCGTTTACGGCTGCGGGCTTTGGTGGCTGGTTTCAAGCTCGCTGTGATGAGGCAGGACTGCCGAAGCATTGCCGCGCCCACGGACTCCGTAAGGCCGCTTGCAGGCGTCTGGCCGAAGCCGGATGCTCCGCCAATGTCATCGCCTCGATCAGCGGGCATACCACTTTGCGGGAGGTCGAACGCTATACCAGGGCCGCCGATCAAGAGCGCATGGCGCGGGAGGGCATGGCGGCCATAACGCGAACAAAAACTGGCAACGGCGCGAGACGCGTTGCCAAATCGAACAAAAAATCCTGAGATTTCAGAGGTCGGAACTAGGGATGGCAGGAGTGGAGGGACTCGAACCCCAACCCCCGGTTTTGGAGTTCGGCAATAGCGATGACATCGTGTACTACTTCGTTCTGATAAGTCCGAAAAATCAGCCTCTATCGAGTCTCGGCAGTCGGCT
>Ga0306926_10005034_pt1 | contig 13998 bp, 16 predicted proteins | sample flu12Cox44000178_FD_203759 | JGI IMG/M metagenome (GOLD analysis project Ga0306926, IMG submission 203759) | Lab enrichment of tropical soil microbial communities from Luquillo Experimental Forest, Puerto Rico - flux8day.12C.oxic.44.000.178 (v2)... | ecosystem: Environmental > Terrestrial >...
GGAAACATCGCAAAAATCAGCTCTCCGACAAACTTCTTCAGCAGCCTGCTAGACCAGCCGTGCAGGCGCCTAGGACAGCGGCCGGCGATGCTGACGGTACTGACGCACAATCCATCTTTCCTTAATGACAACTGGTCCTGCGCGCTCTCTCCTTTCCACACCGTGTGGCGGTTCACCAGGATGCCGCGCGCCGCCAGTTCGGCTGCCAAGGCCAACAATGTCGGGTCGGGGGCTTCAACAACCCTCGCCACCTCCCAAGCCGAAGCGCCGCGCCCATCGGCTTAGCCCGCGCTGCCGGTCGGCCCGGAAGCGTTACGACCACTTTCACCATGCTCCCGAACTTCAAACCATCAGGCATGAGGGGCCGTTCGCACATCGAGGAATAAGCTCGTGCATTGGGGCTGGCCGCGACCCTTCTTGAATCATATTCGCGCGAGCAACAGCAACGTGCTCCTAGTCTCTTCGAAGGACGGCAGTCCGGCGCGCAACTCGGCTCTGGCCCTAGTTTGCGGGAGGTAAAACCCGACAGGGGCAGGCCCTTACGACGATACAGACCGCACCGATTGCAGCAGCGACAGGAGCTCGGCCTTCTTCTGGCGGAGCTGCTCGAACGTGCACTGGCGTGGAGACTTGTCGGGCCGCCAGCGCAGGAGCCGCGTGCCGTGCCGGAACCGGTCGCCGGCGAAATGGTCGTAGCACACCTCGACCACGAGCTTCGGGCGCAGCGGCTGCCACTCGCCCGAACGCCTGGTCGACCAGCGGCTCGGACCGCCCGGCGTATTCCCGGTGAAGCTCGATGGCGCAACCAGCGCTTCGAGCTTCCTCGTCAGCGCCGGCTTCTCGCGCTGGCGGATGGTCGAGGTGAAGCCGACGTGATGCAGCAGCCCCTTGCCGTCATAAAGGCCGAGCAGCAGCGAGCCGACGAGCGGCGCCCCCTCGTTGTAGCGGAAGCCGCCCACCACGCAGTCGGCGCTGCGGTAGTTCTTGATCTTCTGCATGGCGGAGCGATCGCCGGAGGCGTATTTGCGGTCGCGCCGCTTGGCAATGATGCCGTCGAGCGTGGCGCCGACGCGATCGAGCCAGCGCTTCGCCTCGGCAAGCCGCGTCGTCGCCGGCGATAGGCGGATGCGCGGGGCGGCGTGGCAGTGGCGGCGCACGAACCGCTCGAGCGCGGCACGCCGCTCGTCGAGCGGCTCCTCCACCCAGGCGCGGCCGGCCTCGTCCACCAGGAGATCGAAGACAATGAGCAGCGCAGGCGTCTCCGCGGCAAGCTTCCTGATGTGGCTCTGCGCCGGGTGGATGCGCTGCAGCAGCGCATCGAACGAGAAGCTCTTCCCCTCCGGCACGGCGATCTCGCCGTCGAGCACGAATTTCTGCGGCGCCAGCGCGCACAGCGCCTCGACCAGCTCGGGAAAGTAGCGGGTCAGCGGGCGGCCGGACTTCGACTGCAGCTCGAGCCGGCGCCCGTCGCGGAAAGCGAGGCAGCGGAAGCCGTCCCATTTCGGCTCGTACTGCCATTGCTCGCCGGAGGGAACGACATCGACCGACCGCGCTTCCATGGGCGCGTACGGCATGCGCAGCGGGAGACTCATCCGGAATGGCTCAAATCGAGTTGCATGCGCAATGCAGCCTAACATGACGATCGAGAGCAACTCCATGCTCGCGCTTGCGGCCGATGCCATTACCGCGCAGGCATGAAGCCTGATTGGCGGGCCGACGATGTGCCGGTTCGTTCGCTCGGCAGTCTAATCGTCTGCACGAGCTTCAGCTTCAACCGCTGGCGCCACTCTCGGAACTTGTAGGGGCGGGACCGGGGTCCCCAAAAACGCTGCACGTTTTTGGGGTGCCGCGCAAACCCGCCCCTACGCGTGCAAGCGCGGCGTTCTCTGCAGGGATGCCGTTACGTCCGCACGGATGTCCGGCCGAATTGGTACCGGCGCATCTCCGCCGTCATCCGATTGCGAACCAAAGCCTGGCGCCTAGACGAACAGGCAAACAAATGAACACCCTTTAAGGGGGGCGTTCGTGTTCGTTCGCCTTGTTCGCATTCGAGCTCCGGCGAACATACCCGAACAATGTTCGCATGTGTTCGTGTTCGCCTGAAATGTTCGCTGCGCTTGCTACTGCGGGCTCCACCGATAGCAGGGGCCTGACTTGTAGTAACAGACACTGTTTTGGTAGTGGTAGCCACCCATGGTGGTGCCCTAGTGTACCCGGTCGCGCCCATCTGGTCCAACGTTGCCGTAAGCCGTTTGATGTTTCCACCAGACCGAATGCCCCCAGTGGTGCGCCGACCGACCGCGTGCAAAGGACGTTCCGACGGAAGCTGGTGCAACGGTGATGAAAGCCATCGCAAATGCCAGTATCTTTGTGGTGTTGCTCAACATCGCCATTCTCCTCGTCATGAGTTCATGTTGGCATCAGCCCTAGCAAATGCGGCCGTCGCATCTTCAGTCACATTGCCCACAGACGCTCACGGCACAGTGATGGAGCGTGATGCGCTGCCCGCTGTGCAACGGGATAGCCGGTTGCACTGCATATCCGAGGGCGCCGATTTGCGGTTGGTGCAGCGCGCCTCTTGCTTTATGTTGGTGCTTTATTGAGTGGAGAGCACGATGCGAGCATCGGTCTTCTACACGCTGGCCAGAACTGCGATGCTACTGGGCGCAACGCTCTTTGCCGAAACAAAGGCTCTGCAACAAGTGCGTTACATATGCCGGCGAGGGTCATATGACGGTCGATGTTACCGCGTCTCGCGGCGACATGTCCGGTACGTGCGACCCCAGGCCAACCGCGGCTCTGAATGGAATCACCCATATAATCCTTATTATTGGGGTAGTGGGGTGATGACGAGCGACTGAACCAAAGCAACAAGCGCCTGGATTCGCACAGTTTCAACCGCCGTTCCCGCCGGGGCTTCACCTGCGGCCTCTGCAGTCAGGAGTTCGACAAAGCTGTAGCGGTTACGCGCGGCACGCGCGGCGTTCCCTGCAGGGATGCGGTTTACATTGGCGCGGATGTCCGGCCGGGTCGGTCACCGCACATCAACAAGCGGCACGTCTGACTTTCCTGTGCATCTCCGCCGTGATCCGCGAGTCGAATTCGCGCTGTACCAATATACCGTGTGGAGGAAAAGCTTTTGCGAGCGATTTGTGACCGCCGTCACACTCAGGTGCACTGGCCGGCCTTAATACAAAGCAGCAACGCACCCCGAAGGAGTCCACGCCTGCGGCCAGGAGGAATTGCGATGATCACCGAACTCGAACCGATATTGAGCATCGATTACAAAACATTGGTCCTTATCAGCATGTCGGCAGCGGTGCTCGGCATTTCGCTGCTCGCGCTCGCATTGTGGCTTGAGAACAAGACTCCGAGCGCGCGTCCACACCCTCTGGTCGCTGTGAAGGGCTTCGCTGTCATTACCCTGGTCATCGCGGTTGTGGGCGTATGGTTTGCCTCGACCACTCAGGCGCGCATTGATCCGCCGATGAATGGTGCCCGTATCGATCCGCTGCAATTAATGACGACACCAAAAAAGGATATACCGACCGATCACTTCGTCGATTATTCGCTCGTCTACGAATAGAAAAAAGCTTCAACCGCAGGCGCCGCTCTCGGAACTTGTAGGGTCGGGACCGGGGTCCCCAAAAACGCTGCGCGTTTTTGGGATGCCGCGCAAACCCGCCCCTACTCGCCTGCGCATCGAATGGCGGACAGGAGCCGGTGTCTTTGACAAAAAAAAATCTCTTTTGACGGTAACCTGTGCCGGGCATGAAGCCCACGCATCAAGTTAAATGAACACCTTCCACGAATGGCTGGAATGACGAACGCAGCCAACAAAGTTTGCGCTCGCCCGCAGCGCAGTCTTCGGCGCGTTTGCCATCACTCTCATAGGCTTGCAGGCGGCCGTGGCTGCGGAGCAGGCAAATTCAGCTCCTGGCGACCTTGCAGCGCCGGCCGCGACAGGCGCAATCCGCGCGCATCGAAACGGCGCCGCTTCCGCCGATGCCGCCGCCCAAATACTCCCCAGCGTCCCCAGCGCGGCACCAGCGCTGCCTACTATTGGCCCAAGCGCCGGCGAGCCGCCCAAGACGGGACCGGCTGTTGAGCGAAAGCCGTCGCATCCTCCCGCTGCCGCTGCTCCCGTTCTCGGCGCAGGGTTTTGACATTCCCCAATACAACAAGCGCCTGGGCTGGGATGCTGTGTTTAATTCTTCATTTCCCAGGCGGGCTGGGCGTTAAGCGGATTACGTTCCCAGGCGTTCGAGGGCTGTCCGTAAGAACGAGCCTGCGGACGCGAAGCATGGTAACGCGGGCGCGAGACATGATGCTGACCGCATCTGTGCCCTCGGCATCGCACTTCCTGGGGCATGGCTTGTTGATGAACGGCCGTGCGCAGCGCCGACGCAATCGGCGGCATGGCTTGCGCACCCGATCCAATGAAAAGCATCGCGCCTGCGGCAGCGACTGAGCACAAGATCGATCGCATCGTTCTCTCCGGCGGAATGAAGGATGAAATCTGCCGGTAGCGTATCAGAGGAAATGGTGGAGAGGCCAGCCAAACATGACGCTCCTCGCCGGCGTCGATGCAATCAAGGTGCGCGTCTCACGAGGTCAAGCGACATGAACACGCTGTTTGGGTCGGGCACGTAGTCGGCGAAGGGTGGACACTCGGTAAAGCCGTGGCTCCTGTAAAGCGCACGCGCGGGCAAAAAGTACTCCCACGACCCGGTCTCGAGGCTCAGGCGCGACATGCCGTTAGCTCGCGCAGTTGCAATGATGTGGTGCAATATCGCACGGCCCGTTCCCTTCCGGCGCATGGATTGGGCTACGTGCATCGACTTGACCTCGCCGTGCTCCTTCGACAGGCGTTTGAGCGCCCCGAACCCCAGGAGCGCCTCATCGTTCCAGATCGTCCAGAAACTGATGTCGGGCGATTGCAGGCCGCTGACGTCCAACGCGTGCGCACTTCCGGGCGCCGTCTGTGCTCTGGCCGTGCTCAGATGGATATGCAGGAGGCCGGCAACGCGTGGGTCGCTCAAGTCGCCCTGGATGATGCGCATCATCGCGTTGGCATCTCGCAGCTGCTTGCGATTGTTTTCACGTCTTATCGCGCTTGCGGTCCAGTGCCGCCGCCTGCCGCGCCAATTGCCGCCATTGATGCGCGAGGTCCAGGTACAAAACCCTGGTCTCGGGGTCTTTGACCCTTTGCGCCGCCTCTTCGCATTGGGCGGCCTTTTCGCTGTAACGTTCGGCGCGTTGGCTCATGCAACGGAAACTTACTTCGCGGATGGATCGTACCCGGCCGATTGCTGCTGCATCCCGCCAGGGTCGTTCGTCGCGCCAAGGTCATTCGTCCTGCCGAGGCCATCCGTCTGCTTGGCCTGGCCACGGCCATTGCCTTCTACGGCCTGGCCATCGCCATCTGCTGCGGCCCGCAGATTTTTCATCGCTGCGCGCGTCAAGTCATCGAACTGCTCGATGAGCGCAAAATGATGATCCAGACGCACGGCGGCGTCCGCCCATGCGGTGGCCATATCCAGGAGCGCCTTGCGATGCTCGATGCTGATTTGAGCACGTTGTGCCCAGCGCATGCACTCGCGGGCGAACGCGCGGTACTTGTCTGCCTCGGACATGGTTCAAACCCCTTCGACTGCTCTGAAGGAAGGCGGTGCAGGGGGGTCGATCGATCGGCTTAAAAGGTGGGAGGGGGCCGAGGTCGGAGGGGAGAATGGAAGGGAGCAGCAATCGCGACGTCATGGCTGCGCAGGGTCGGATCAATCACATCAATCATGGCACGCCCCTACACCGCCTTTCCTTTCGCCATCTCGATTAATTTTGTTTACCGTTGCGGTTCCCGTCAAGGGGCGCCGCGCGGCCCCCAGCTCGGGATGCCGGGCGAGTTCCGCGCATGCGTTGCCAGCGCGAGAGCGATCAAATGCCGGTCCGCAAAGCCGAGACATTCCCGCCGGTGACCATGGCGCACATTCGCGGTCACGGTTGCCGGGACCTGCTCATCTACTGCAGTTCCGGGCGATGCCATCACAGCGCAAGCATGAATGGCGATTGGCTGGCCGACGATGTGCCTGTTCGCTCGCTCTGCGCTCGCATGGTCTGCACGCGCTGCGGCTATATCGGCGCCGATGTCCGGCCGGACTGGTCGCCGCATGTCAACAAGCGGCACGTCTGAAGTTGCCCCGTCTATCCGCTGTGATCCGATTGCGGATGAGCACTCGGTCGGCCAACCGACGTTCAAACCCGGCCTTTTCGCGATCGCGTTCCGACGCAGGGGGAACCAAAGGCGCCGCGGCCGGTTGGCCGGAACAACAACACGCACAAGGACTGCGCCATGAGCGACCCGAGGCTAGAGAATACGTCCCCGCGCGGACCCTACCAGCGGGATCAAAGCTACGGCTCCTGGGTGATCGGCATCATCGTCGTCATCCTGATCATCATCGCCGTGGCCTACGGCATGCGCAACGACAGCAAGACCGCCTCCACCGGCACCCCGCAGACGACCGGACAGGGGATGGCGCCAGGCGCACCCGCCTCCCCGCAGCCGGGCCCGCCCGCGACAAAGCGGTAGGAGCGCTGGCGCAGACGACGCGCCGCTACTCCGCCGCCTCCTTCGCCTCCAGGTTGATGGCGGATTTGGCGAGATCGGTGAGCGTCTTGTCGGTCTTGATCTCCTCCTGCAGCGTCGCATCGAGCAGCGAGACCGCGTCCGAGAGGCCGAGCTCCTGGGCCCAGGTCTTGAGCGTGCCGTAACGCGAGATCTCGTAGTGCTCGACGGCCTGCGCGGCGGAAAGCAGCCCCGCATCGAGCGCGGGCGAGCGCTTGAACTCCTTTATAACGTCGTTGCCCTCGTCGATGATGCCGTTGATGGCCTCGCATGTCTTGCCCTTGGCCGGCTCGTCGATCATGGCAAACACCTGCTCGAGCCGGTCGACGTGGCCTTCGGTCTCGCTCTCGTGCTTGTGGAACGCGGCCTGCAGGTCGGGCGAGTGGGCTGCCTTGGCCATCTTGGGGAGCGCGGTCAGGATCTTCTTCTCGGCGAAGAAGATGTCCTTCAGCGTATCGTGGAAGAGGTCGTGAAGCGTTTTCGCCTGCTGCTTGGCCATGACTGTCTCTCCTGCGTGCGGGATCGTGCATGCAAACGCGTCCCCCATGCTCCGGTTCCCAACCAGCACGTGCGAGCCGCCGCGGAACCTACAGTTTCCCGTCCCGGTTAGGAGATCGGCTGCACCGCAGGGGGACGCAACGAGGGATCCGTGGGCGAGAAAGCGCAAAGCCCGGCATTGAAGAGCGTGCCGATCACGGCCGCGCTGGGCTCCCTGCAACGAGCAGTCGCGAAACGTTTCGACACCGCGCGGGTACGGCGCTGGACGCGCGCCGGCTGGTGCGGAACCTTCGAACGCTATCACCGCGCGCGCAAATCGCTGCGCACCTCCATCTCGCCGCAGAGCCGGCGCGGGCTCGACTGGATGAATTTCTTCCTCGCCGACGTACAGATCAGTTTCGGCGCGTTCGTCGCCTTCTATCTCTCGGACCTCGGTTGGACCAAGGGCGACGTGGGGTTGGCGCTTACCGTCGGCACCGTTGCCGCGCTGGTGAGCCAGATCCCGGGCGGGGCGCTCGTCGACGCACTGCGGTGGAAGCGCGCGCTGGCCGCGCTGGGCATCGGCATGATCGGCGCCTCGGCCCTGATCCTTGCGGTCATTCCGAGCTTTCCGCTCGTGTTCGCGGCCGAGGTGCTGCATGGCCTCTCGGCAGGGGTCATCACGCCGGCCATCGCGGCCATCAGCCTCGGGCTGGTCGGCCGGCGCGCGATGTCGGTGCGCACGGGGCGAAATTTCAGGTTCAACGCCGCCGGCAATGCGCTCACCGCCAGTCTCATGGGCCTCGCCGGGCAGTATTTCGCGCGCAGCGCCATCTTTTTCGGCTCGGCCGCGCTGTGCATTCCCGCGCTGCTGGCGCTAAGCCGCATCCGCGCCGACGAGATCGACTACGCGCGGGCGCGCAACGCCGGCACAGGCGAGCACGCCCAGACCTACCGCCTCTTCGATCTCGGCAAAAACCGCAATCTCTACGTCTTTGCCGCCTGCGTCTTTTTGTTTCAGCTCGCCGATGCCTCGATGCTGCCCATCGTGGGCGAGAACCTCGCGCAGACGAGGGCCGCGTCCGCCTCGCTGCTGATGGCGGGTCTCATTGTGGTGCCGCAGATCGTGGTCGCACTGCTCTCGCCGTGGGTCGGCTACCACTCCGAGCGATTTGGACGCAAGCCGCTCCTGCTTCTCGGCTTCGGGCTCGAGATCGCGCGCGCTCTCTTGTTTGCGTTCTCGTCCAATACCGTGGTCCTCCTCACCGCGCAGCTGCTCGGCGGCATCAGCGCTGCTGCGGTGACCGTGCTCACCGTGCTCATTGTCACCGATCTGACCACCGGAACCGGCCGCTTCAATCTGGTGCGCGGGTTCATCGGCACGGTGGCGGCGATTGCCGCCTCCATCAGTACCACGGCCGTCGGCTTCATCTTTCAGTGGATGGGCCAGTGGGAAGGTTTTCTCACCATGACCGCAGCGAGCATCCTCGCCACCGCGCTCCTGTGGACCGCGATGCCGGAGACCAAGCCGGGCAAGTATCTGGATTGATCGGCCGCGCGGATATCTCCGGGTTACAGAGTTGGCCTACGGCAAGACAGTACTTTCGGCGTGAACTATCAACTAAGTCGTCATTCCGGGGCGAGGCCCGCCCCAAGTCGGCTGTTGCCGACTTGGGCAATTAAGGTGCTGATCTCGGGCAAGCCCGAGATCAGTCGGCCGAGAACCCGGAATCCAGTAACCACCGAAGAAGTTTACTGGATTCCCGGATCGCCACTTCGTGGCGCCCGGGAATGACAACCTTCATGGAATCGATCGTCTACTTCTCGTCGGTGATCGATTTGGAGGAGCCTTCGGGGGCAGCCCGCATGCCCGGCGGGCTCTGCCCCTGCGGGCTGCTATTGGCTGGAGCACCGTCCGTTGTCGTGTCGAGGGGACCGGTCGGGCCCCGGTCGACGCTCTCCGCGCTGCCGGGCTGCGGGACCTTCTCTGCCGCGAACGCCGCGCCGATCGCACTGGCAAGCGTCATCGCGAGCAGCACATACATGGCACGGCTCCATCAAACATGCCGTGGTCGCAAACCCGACGGGGCTCAACGGCGCGGCGCGGCATTCGTTCCTCGCAAGCCACTCGCCACTGTGCGCCCCCTGTCGGCAAGCATCAGGCGGCGACCCGGGCGTGCCCGTTCACCCGCGGCGTGCTTCGCCCAGCGGCAGCGCGCGCTCCTTCGTCCTCGGCAGCCGCCTTGAGCCGCGCCCGCAGCAGCGCGAGCACCGCAACTTCCTCCGCCTCCAGGCCCCCGTCTTCCTCGCGCCGCTCGCTCTCGATCGCAAGCCCGAGGCTGCGGTCGAGATAGGCGGCGAGCACCTCGGGGTGGACGTAGCATTTGCGGCAGATGGTCACCGTGTTGCCGAGACGCGCCGCTACGCGTGCAATCGCCACGCGCACATTGCGCTTGGCCTCGGCGGCGCCCGCGAAGCTCGCGAGCTCGGTGAGCTCGGTCGCCGCCATGACCGTGCCTGCCCAGGTGCGAAAATCCTTGGCCGTGATATCGGCGCCCGTGATCTCCCGCAGATATTCGTTGACATCGCCGGAGGTGACATCCTGCAGCCGGCCCTCTTCGTCGACGTATTGCAGCAGCTCCTGTCCCGGAAGCTCCTGACAGGCGCGGATGATCTTCGCGATGCGCCGGTCCCTGATGCGCAGCGACCACTGCTTGCCGCCCTTGCCGGTGAAACGGAAGCGAACCTCCGATCCGTTGACCTCGACGTGGCGGTTCTTGAGCGTGGTCAGGCCGTAGCTCTTGTTTTCTTTCGCGTAGTCATCGTTGCCGACCCGGATCAGCGTGGTTTCGAGGAGGTGCACGACGGTGGCGAGCACCTTCTCGCGCGGAAGGCCGCGCAGCGCCATGTGCTCGCGCACCTTGGTGCGGATGGCCGGCAGCTGTTCCGCGAATGTCAGCAGGTGCTCGTATTTGGTGCTCTCGCGCAGCTCGCGAAAGCGCGGATGATAGCGGTACTGCTTGCGCCCGCGCGCATCGCGCCCGGTCGCCTGGATGTGCCCGTCCGCCGACGGGCAGATCCACACGTCGGTCCACGCCGGGGGAATGGCAAGGGATTTGATGCGCCTGAGCAGCTGGCGATCGCCGAGCGCGGGCCCCTCGGGCCGCAGGTAGCTAAAACCTCTGCCGGCCTTCTTCCGGCGCAGCCCCGGATGATGGTCAGAGACGTAGCGCAGGCCGGCTGCCTGCGCCGCATCCTTGGGATCGACGATAACCTCAATGTCGCGAGCGCAGTGAAGCAACTCCTTCATTCCTCCGCGGGGAACAACGGTTCCGGCGCGCCGTTGTTCCAGGCGATGGGGTCGTTGTCGAAACAGACGGGGAGTAATTGAGCAGCGCAATGTCTGTAATCTGACAACGAATCGTGCTTGGCGCATTCTCAGAAGAAGTAAGTAGATTGGGTCGAGCCCTTAAGAACTCGACCCCACGGCGTTGACCGAACGCGCGAATAAGAAAAAGCGCAGTTGACCGCGCGCCAATTCGGCGCCGGGAACAAAACAGGTGGCGTGGCGTTGCGAGATCGCCGCCTCAACTCTGGGTGGCCGCGGTGCCCTGCTTTTCGCCAACGCCGAGGAAGATCACGTCGGGCTCCTCCTCCTCCTCGGCCTCGTAACGGATGCGAAGCCGCCGTGTGCGCAACGCGCGCGGAGGAAGCCTGTTGGCGTGCCGATGCATGGCGCAAGAACGCCGTAGCGGCCGACATGTTCCTGAAAGGTCGAGGAGACGACAATGGCCAAGAAACGCAAACGCAAATACTCGAAGGGCTCGGGCGAGGAGGTCCGCCGTGAGATGCATCGCTACAAGCGCGGCAAGGCCAAGAGCGGCAAGGGAGGCCGTGGCGGCAAGGTGAAGAGCCGCAAGCAGGCGATCGCAATTGGGCTCTCCAAGGCGCGCAAGAAAGGCAAGAAGGTGCCGCGCAGGAAGAAGTGAGAGGCAACCATGCCACGCGCTCAGTCCGGACTCCCTCTCCCCGCTCTGGAGCGGGGAGAGGGTGGGGCACCTTGGACGTTTGCGGCTGCCGCCCCTCACCCCACCCCTCTCCCCGTTAAGAACGGGGAGAGGGAGCAGAACGAGCGCGTCGCTGCGCTGATCGCCATCTCAATGGAACGTGGCCTAGTCGCACGACAGACTCTTGGCGCGGAACAAATCGATCGCGCACTCGGTTCCAGATGCGTGCTGTGAGAATTCGCCCCGCCAAGAACGACTGTGCCAATGACCGATCTGCAGAAGCTTCCCACCTGGGCCGACAAGCATCACGTTCATGCGGTGGTGGAGACGCCGCGCGGCAGCCGCGCGAAGCTCAGCTTTGACCGCAAGCTCGGCGCATTCACGCTTTCGAAGCCGCTGCTTGCCGGGCTTACCTATCCGTACGACTGGGGCTTTATCCCTTCCACCTGCGCGCCTGATGGCGACCCGCTCGACGTCCTGATTATCCACGACGCCGCGACCTATCCCGGGCTGGTGCTCTGCTGCGTCCCAATCGGCATTCTTGAGGTCGAGCAGGTCGAGGACGGCAAGAAGGAGCGCAATGACCGCATCTTTGCTGTGCCCGACCGATCCCCGTTCGAGGGCAATCTGCAGGACATCCGCCGGTTGCCTGGCCGCGCGATTGACGAACTCGAGAAATTCTTCAAGGCCACCGACGCGCTGGAAAAGAAGAAACTCCACTTCCTGGGATGGCACGGCCCCTCGCGCGCCAAGAAGACGATCAAGAAGCTCGCGAGGTAGGGGGCAATTCCATGAAGGTTGTCATTCCGGGGCGCCACGAAGTGGCGAACCCGGAATCCAGTAAACCTCTGTCAGTAGTTACTGGATTCCGGGTTCTCGGCCCACCCAAATCGGCTGTTGCCGATTTGGGCACTTGAAAGTGCCGATCTCGGGTAAACCCGAGATCGGTGGGCCTCGCCCCGGAATGACGATCTTGGGATGTATCAGGTGAGCGCGAACGGCGCCCGGGATGACAATCGCTCGCACTCACTCCCCGGCCGCCAGGCGCTTGGGCTGCTCGGCCCTGGCGGCAAGCCGGTCCATGCGCCGGATCGAGTTGCGGATGACCTCCATCTCGCGCTCGAACTCCCGTGCCTTGTCGGCCCAGTTCTCGGCCAGCAGGCGATGCCCGGCATTCCAGGCCTGCTGATACAATTTGTGCGCCAGCGCCACGCGCTCATCGAGCGCGCGCAACGCGCTCGCCAGCGATCGCCGCAGGTTTTCATCGAGCGCAAGGCTCATGACCTCAGCGGTGTAGGTGTGACCTACATGGCAGCGATAGCGGGGCATCTCCTCCTGGTCGATCTCCCACATCACGCCGCCACAGTCGGGGCAGGCCAGCACCGAGCGCCTGCCAATCCCATCCATGCCGTCCATGCTGCTGTGTCCGCTTCTTGCGATTTCCACCTCGTATTTGACGCTGCTCGGCAGTGGCCTTGCAGGCCCGACCGGCTCCTGCACCAGGCGCGCGAGCAGCCCCGGCATTTCGGCCAGTGCTGCCACGTGATCCGGCTTGGCCCGGTTCAGCGCGTTGAGCGGCATTTCCGCGAAAGCCGCATCGGTCGGATCCTGAACCACCGTGATGCCGCCTGCCTGACGCACCGCCCACAGGCCGGAGGCCCCGTCCCCCATGGTGCCGGTCAGCACCACGCCCACCGTGCGCGCGCCGCAGCACAGCGCTGCCGAGCGCAGCATCGGATCGATGGCAGGACGGGTGTTGTTCTCGCGCGGCCCTTCCCCGAGCGATAGCCGGTCCCCATCAAGCAGGAGGTGACGGTCGGGCGGGGCGATGTAGATATGGCCCTTGCGGATCGCCTCGCCGCTCTCGGCAAACCGGGCGGGCATCGGACCCGCCCGCGCCAGCAATTCATCCAATGTCGAGCGAACGTGGCTCGGCAAGTGGATGGTAATGAGAATGGCAGCGGGCAAATTGCGCGGCAGCCCCTTGGCGATAAAGAGGAGAGCGTCCACGCCTCCCGCGGAGGTCCCGATCGCAAGCACATCCCGGTTGGCCATGCCATCCTCCAGCGGGCCAGCCCCGGAGCTCGCCCGGAGAGAACGACCCGCTACCCACGCCAGTTCCATCACGTCGCATTCCGAACGCTGGGTGCGTGAAATCCGCTGGCGCCATCGGCGGCTTTGGCGCTATGCTTGATGCAGGCCGGGGGCAAAGTGGGCGTCGTGGCCGACAACGATAGCCACAACGACGGCGAGAAGCTCGCGCGCAAGCGCGAGGACACCCAGCCTGTCATCGTGACGATCGGCGCGTCCGCGGGCGGCGTGCACGCCCTGCAAACGTTCTTCTCGGCTCTGCCCGAGCATCCCGGCGCCGCCTTCGTGGTCATCGTGCATCTCGATCCGGCCCATCGCAGCGAGATGGCCGCCATCATCTCGACCCGGACCAGGATGCCGGTGGTGCAGGTGGGCACGAGCGAGCTATTGCGAGCGGATCATGTCTACGTCATTCCGCCCGACCGCCGCCTGCAGCTGATTGATCATGAGATTTCCGCGGTTGAGTTCGAAGAGCCGCGCGGCCACCGCTCGCCCATCGACTCGTTCTTTCGCTCGGTCGCAGAGCGACTGGGCGACGGCTTTGCCATCATTCTGAGCGGCGCCGGATCTGACGGGGCGATTGGCGTGCGCGCGGTCAAGGAAGCGGGCGGCATCATTCTGGTGCAGGATCCCAACGAGGCCGAATACGCCTCCATGCCGCGCAGCGCGATCGCAACAGGCGTTGCCGACTTCGTGCTGCCTGCGCGCGACCTCGCCCAGCGCCTGGTCGATCTCATCCGCATCAAGGAAAGCGTTGCGATTCCCGACATACGCAACTTCGACGAGGAGGTGCTGCGGCGG
>Ga0306926_10005040_pt1 | contig 13990 bp, 14 predicted proteins | sample flu12Cox44000178_FD_203759 | JGI IMG/M metagenome (GOLD analysis project Ga0306926, IMG submission 203759) | Lab enrichment of tropical soil microbial communities from Luquillo Experimental Forest, Puerto Rico - flux8day.12C.oxic.44.000.178 (v2)... | ecosystem: Environmental > Terrestrial >...
AACGTTTTTGTCGCGGGATGCAGTTTCTGCCTTCCCCATTGCTTCCGGGCGCCTGCCACAACCGTTGCCAGGTGCGCTGTGTCCCTGATCGGCCGCGCTCTCACGATCAACCTGGCGATCCTTCTCGAATCGTGCTCTTCCGCTTCCCGGTAGAGCAAATCGGCCAGTTCCTCCTCCGGCCACCGATTCACAATCTCTTCGGCCGTCAACGTGTCTTCCGCCGCTTGCCCGCCACTCATCCTCATATCCAGCGGACCGGCCTCCCGGAACGAAAACCCCCGTTCCGGCCGGTCCAGTTGCATGCTAGAAACTCCCAAGTCGGCCAAGACCCCGTCCACCTTCGCTATCCCCAACCCTTGTACGACCTCCACAATCTTCGAAAACGCTGCATGCACCAGCGTCACCTGGTTCCCAAACTTCTTTAGCCTCTCCCGCGCGATCTCGAGCGCCTGTCCGTCCCGGTCCAGGCTGATCAGTCGCCCGGCAGGGCGTCCCGAGACTGTCCCCGGTGACAGTCGCTCGGCTATGGCCGCCGAGTGTCCGCCGGCTCCGAGCGTCGCGTCCACGTAAACTCCGTCTGGCCTTACGCGAAGCCATTCGAGCACCTCTGCCAACAGCACCGGCGTGTGTGGTGCGCCCAATTCCTTCTGCCTGCTCTGCCCTGCCGCCCAACTGCTACCTTCGCCCCTACAACTGCCGGCTATCCCGACACCGACCGCGCTTGCCCTTGGCCGGCCCGGAAACCAGCCACCCCACACGCATCAAATGCCAAACTCGCCGAGGGCTTTGTCGTCTTCCGCCGTGTACGGCTCGTTCTTCAACTGGTCGAGCACCCTCGTATGGTTCATCACTTCCAGGTAATCCAGCTTCCCAAACACGTCCACGTCGCCCTTCGTTTGCGCCGCCTCTCTCAACACCGGCGGCAGCAGAACCCGTCCCTGCCCGTCCATTTCGACTACCTGCCCGAAATAGCTCGTCCGCATCAGAAACTTGCTTTTCGCCGGGTTCGTGCTCGGCATCTCCGCCAGTTTGTCTTCAATCTCTCCCCACACCTTCAACGGATAAATCAGCGCCACTTCGCCGGTCTTGCTCGTAATGTAAAACTGGTTGCCGTACTCTTTGAGCGCTTCGAGAAACTGGGCGGGGATCTTCAGACGACCCTTTTCGTCCACCTTCGCCGGAGAGTTGCCCCTCAGTTTCATGGATTCCGTCTCGTTGGAGGATCAGTTTGCCCACTTCGTCCACTGCCCCCTAAAACGTCCTACTCCCTACTACTGCTAACCACTTTCCCCCACTTTCTCCCACAGAATGGGCGTTGTCAAGCGGAATTCGCACCGTTTGTGAATAAATTGCCAGTCTATTTGCGCAAGATCAAACAACTGGCCAGCCGCCTCCACCCCCCAACATCTCGGTGAGCCGGCCGGCCGATTTTCCCCATATGTAGCGGGTCCCGTCCTTGGTAGCGCTGGCCTTCAGGCCCACGCTCCTGCCCTCGTACCGCGCCCTCTGTTCATTCTGAGCTTCGAAGGAAGCGGCCGTTTCCGCCAGCAACCGTCCCTCTTCGTCCCGGGCCTTCGCCACGCCTTGTAGCCGCCACCCGAATGCATTACGCTAGCCGTCCAGCCAGAAAGCTCGCTCGCAATGCACATCAAAATCCTCGGTTCGGCCGCCGATGGCGGATTCCCCCAATGGAACTGCGCCTGTCCCAACTGCGCCGGCCTCCGCAGCGGCTCGCGCCACTCACGACCACGGTCGCAATCCCAGATCGCCTTCTCCCCCCTCCCCGATCTTTGGTTCCTCGTCGGAGCCTCGCCCGATCTCCGCTCCCAGCTTCTCGCTGCTCCTGAGTTCGCCCCTTCCCCAGACAGCCCCGGCCGTTCTGCCATTGCTGGCGTCTTCCTGCCCTCGGCAGAAATTGACGCCGCTCTTGGCCTCCTTCACTTGCGTGGGACACCGGGTTTCTTCGTCTTTGCCACGCCCGCCGTGCAACGCGTCCTCAAGAGCGAGAACCGCATCTTCCAGGTCCTCGAACGCTCCGACCCGCCCGTCCAGTGGCAACCCCTTTCCGCCGGACGGCGCATCGGCTGCCATCTTTCTGACAATCCGGGTGACGCCCCGACTTTCTTCTACACCACGATCGCGCTGGGCGGCCCCTATCCGGACTACGTCACTGACGATTTCCTTCGCACCGCGCCGTCCGATCAATCGGCCGTCGGATTCCTTTTCGAACAAAACAGCAAAAAGGTTTTTGTCGCTCCCCGCCTCCCCGGCCGCACCGGCGAATGGACCAAGCTCGCCGCCAGTGCAGACGCCGTTCTCATCGGCGGCGCCTTCTGGTCCGAAGACGAACTCCTCGCCACCGGCCGCACCACCAAATCCGCTCGCGAACTCGGCCACCTCCCGCTCTCCGCCTCCGACGGTTTACTCGCCCAGTTCCCCGCCGACGCCAGCGGCCGCAAAATCCTCATCAACATCAACAACACCAACCCCGTCCTCGACGAATCCAGCTCCGAGCATCGCGCCGTGCTGGATGCGGGCTTTGAAATCGCCTACGATGGTATGGAAATCACCTTGTGACGGAGCCCCGTCGCATGTGCGTCTCCCCGCGAAGCGTACCGCTTCACACGATGCGGAAAGAGATATCACCGTCATTCCGAGCGGAAGCGAGGAATCCCTCTTCGATCAAAACGTGGGAAAAAGGGATTCCTGACTCCGGTCCGAATTACGGATTCCTGCGCGCCGAGGAAACTCGATGAAGCCTGAACTTACCGCCACTCCCCGTCTCGCCCCCGGCGTACGCCTCAACGAGAAAACCCAACTCCCGCGCATGCTCCTCACTCCCAAGCAGTCTCTCCGCCTCCAAGGCCCCAGCCTCGAAATCATTCAACGTTGCGATGGCCATCACACCGTTCACCAGATCGCCGAGCAACTCCACAAACTCTACCCCAAGGCCGAACCCGACCGCGTCACCGGAGACTTACTCGGCTACCTCGAACTCCTTCACCAGCAGCAAGCCATCGAATTTTGATCCATTTTCGTAGCTAATCGCTCGTCGCCCCGGCTCTCGCCGCAACGGCCCCTCCAGGACTCACCTTCATCACCACCCTCGTGATGAACACCAGGCAGGCAATCAGCACGATGCTTCCAAAAACCATCAACGTATACGGCGCGCCCAGGTGTTTCGCCACGCCTCCCGCGATCAAGGCTCCGATCGGCTGCACCCCCATAAACATCGTCGCGTAAACTGCCATCAGCCGGCTCCGCATTTCGTCAGGCACCCGCTGCTGAATAATCGTATTCGTGGCGGCCATCTGCGATGTTGCCGCGAATCCCACCACGAACAGCACCGTCGCGCACAACCAGAACGTTCGGGCCGCCGCCATCACCATCAGCGCAATGCCGCACGCCGTGCACGTCGTGGCAATCCACCTCGCCAGTCCCTTGTACTGTGTGCGCGCGGCAAACTGCAGCGCCCCTAGCACTGCCCCGACTCCTGCCGCGCTCATCAGCAACCCCAGAGCCTTCGCCCCTCCGTGCAGGATGTCTTTCGCGTAAATCGGCAGGAACACCGCATACTGCAATCCGAACAGGCTCAGTACACTCAACAGCACCAGTGCCGACCGGATCGGCACATCCGACATCGCAAACCGGAACCCTTGTATGAAGCTGCGCACCGGCGATTCTTCCGAGCGTTGGCGCTCGCTTCGCTCGATCCGCATCAGCAGCAGCGCTGCCAGCACCGCGATAAAACTCACTCCATTCAGAAAAAAACACCAACCCTCGCCCACGAGCACGATCGTGAATCCCGCCACGGCAGGCCCGATCACCCGGGCTCCGTTAAAAATCGAGGAATTCAGCGCGATCGCGTTCGGCAAGTCCTCTTTCCCCACCATGTGCACGAAAAACGCCTGCCTTATCGGCACATCAAAGGCATTGACAATCCCCACCAGAAACGCGATCACAATCAAGTGCCACACATGAATCACGCGCGTCAGCGTAAGAGCCGCCAGCAGAAAAGCCAGCACCATTGAGCACGCTTGCGTTACGATCACGCCGCGGTGCCGGTTATACCGGTCGCCTACATATCCGCCCATCCACGCCAGCAGCAGCATCGGCACCTGGTTCGCGAACCCGAACACGCCAAGTAGCGCCACCGACCCGGTCAACCGGTACACCAACCACTGTTGCGCCGTGGTTTGCATCCACGTGCCGATCAGCGAAATCAATTGCCCAACCATGAACAACTGGAAATTCCGGTGCTTCAGCGCCCGGAACCGTGTGGAAAGATCCAGAATCGAATTCACTCTTATCCTTGGATGATTCTTCTTAGCACTAGTCACCATGCCGCGAATCTTCCGCGCTTGTCAACGCACACCCGTCATCTGGCGCAAACCATGCAAAACAATTTGGATGCAAACAAAAAATCCTCCCTCGAAAGAGGAAGGATTTTTCGATTTTCGTTTTCGATTGAAACTTTGAAACCGCTCTACTCTCCCGGTGGTTCCGGCGCACCACCCAGGTGCGTGTGGCTCAAATCCCTCAGCATGGACTTCTCGTCGTCGCTCATGCCTCTTGTGAAGTTCGGATCATTCAGCCGCTGGTTCCGCGCCGATTCCGGCATGTTCTGAAGCACACCCAGTTTTTGCTTCATCATTTGCTGGCGGTCCCACGGCATCTCCTTCCACTTTGGCAGCACGTCGCTCTTGATGTGTTCGCGTTGTTCGGGTGACAGTTGCCGCCAGTTATTCTCTTTGATCTGTTGGTCCGCCTTCTGCTGTGGCGTCATCCGGTCCCACTGGTTGAATTGCTGTCGGATTTTCGCCTGTTTATCCGGCGACAAACTCTGGAAGGCTTTGCTGTTCTGGAAGACCTGTTCCCGCTGCTGCGGCGTGAGCGACCGCATCTGGTCCACCCACGGACGCGCCGCTCCATTACCCGCTGGCTGCCTGGTTGACAATCCCGCGCGCTGCCCATTCCGCGGACCATTCTCATTATTCAAATTCGTTTGCGGCCGGGCATTCTGTGCCCCCTGCGGCCGGTTGTTTCCCGCATGCGCGTTCGATCCAGGACGATTCGGATTCGCCGGCGGACGATTCGCGTTCTGGTTCTGCGGATGCGCCGCAGGCGGTGCCGGTGGGTGCTGCGGCGGACGGTCTGCATGCGGATTCTGCGCCCGCGCAGACCCGGTCCACGCCGCGCAACTCAGCGCCGCCAACAGCACCAGGAATTGGGTCCCGTTTTTCCGCACTTCTTTTGCTTCCTTTCACCTTTTACTTCCTTTACATCTGCTGCTGTGTTTCAGTCTCTTCTTCCGCCTGCACCGCTTGCGGCAATTCCTTCAACGGTTCAAAGTTCGAGAGCAGGTCGTGATCTTCGAGCACCGGCAGGTCCTGCATCATCTGGGCATCCGCCTCCACCGGATTGCTCCACGGCAACGGCGGCGCCTGCGGCCTCTGGTAGAAACCAAACCACAGCGCAGCAACAAGCAGCGCCGACGCCGCAAACGCCACCCGCGGCGAGACTCTGAGCCACGACCACCAGCCCTGCTTTACCGGTTCCGCTGCTACCAGCGCGCGCACCCGCACATCAAACTCTGCCGAAGGCTCTATCACCGGCAACTCGTCCAGCAACCCCGACACCGCGCGAAACTCTTCCACGCGCAACCGGCATGGCCCGCATGCTGCCAGATGCTTCTCCACTTCCTGCCTTTCGTTCGCTTTGAGCCGCCCATCCACGTATCCCAGGATCCGGCTCTCCATTTTTTCGCAACTCATGACGGTCTTCCCTTCTTCCTTGGTCCCGAACTTCCAAACTCCGTTAGCCTTGCAAAATCCATCGCCAACTTCCAACCCTCTGCGCTCCTTCAAAACCCGTCATCCTGAGGCCCCGCCTTCGAGCCGAAGGATCTCCACCTTCACACCTTCTCCCAACCCTCCTTCAGGCCCGGCCGCCTGCCCGGGCCACGAGTGGTGCCAGTTCCACTCGCAGCGACTCATACGCCCGGAAAAGCAGCGATTTTAGCGCGCTCTCGGAGCAATTCAGTATCTTGGCGATCTCCGCATAATCCAGCTCCTCGTACTTGTGCAACAGCACCGCGGCCCGCTGCTTCTCTGGCAACTTCTCGATCGCGTGCCGGACCATCTTCTTCCGCGCATCCTCGACTAGGTGCTGCTCGATATTCGGGTGCTTCTCCGGAATATCCAGCGGCTTCTCGTCTCCTTCTTCCGCGTCGATCGTCATCGGCGCGTCAATCGAAACTTCCAGTTTCTGGTAGCGCGTATCTCGCACCGAATTCAGCGCCAAGTTCGTCGCGATCCGGAACAGCCATGTCGTGAACTTGGCGCTCGGCACGTAGTCTTCTCTCGCGCGATACACACGTAAGAACACTTCTTGGGCGAGATCTTCCGCCTGCTCCCGGTTGCGCACCATCCGGTACAGGAAGTTGACTAGCGGCGTTCGATAGCGCTGCAACAGAAGCTCAAAGGAAGCTTCGTCGCCCGCTTTCACATCCAACATGAGTTGGACGTCGGTTCGGACCATGGCCGCCACACTTTAACAAACACGTTTGTTCTCAAAAAGTTGCAGTTCGGTAACTAACGGGGGGACGAGTACTTCCGGTACGTGGGAGCCTTCCTAGACCTTGAATAACCCTCTTAGAATCAACAGAGTGGCTACGCCGAGAAACACCAGCAGCGCCATCCTCCAGTTCGGCTCCCGGTTCACTTCCGGCAGCAGATCCGTTGCCGCCACGTACACGGTCACGCCTCCCGAGAGCGGTAAGGCGTACTTCAATTGTTCCTGAAGCTGGCTCGTCAACAGCACTCCCGCCAGCGTCGCCGCTCCCAATAACCCGGCTGCGGCGATTGCGTTGCGCTTTCCCTGACCACTTGCCAGCACCACCGAAGCCACCGTGAATCCCTCCGGCAACTTGTGCAGAAACACGGCCACGAAGATCATGATTCCCAGCCAGTTCGAAATCAGGAACCCCGCCGCAATCGCCACGCCATCAAAAAATGTGTGAATGGCCAGCCCCAGCAAAACCGTTCTCCGCGGGTGGTGCCCGTGCATCTCCTCTGTATGCGTCTCTTCCCCGAAATGAAAATGCGGCGCGATCGTGTGTTCGAACAGATGAATCAGGAAGAATCCGATCAGCACAAACACCAGCGCATTCTCTCCGGCTAGCTTGACCGATTCCGGAATCACTTCCACAAACGCCACACTGAGCATGTACCCCGCCCCCAGCGCCAGAAAATATTGCAGATACTTTCGCGGCCACTCGCGTCGCACCACGAAATATCCGCCCAGCACGTTGCCGCCCGCCGCCACCAATCCGAGCAGCGCCGCCAACGCCGTCCGAAATGCCAGGTCATGACTCATTAAAGTTGTCAGTTATCAGTTCTAAGTTCCGACTTCGCTGCCACAAAGAAACAACGCACGAACTACCTGCCCTGAAATCGGCGGTACAGTCGTCCCGACCGGAGAGACTCGGCCTTCTTCCGCGCCGATTTGTAGCGGGCCGAGTCTCGTAGCGGAGGGATCAAAGCAAACAATTCATGAAGAGCGACCCAGTTCTCTCGGAGCTGCCAGTTAGTCCCCACATCACGCGGTGCTTTTCTCAAACTTAAGACTTATGACGTAGGACATCAAACTTCTCTATCCACTGTGCCGGAAAAGAATTACGTCCCCTTCCTGTACAACGTATTCTTTCCCTTCCAGCCGCACCTGCGCCTTTTCCTTCGCCGCCGCAATGCTCCCTGCCGCCAGTAAATCCTCGCACCGCACCACTTCCGCTCGAATGAAACCCTTCTCGATGTCGCTATGAATCTCACCGGCTGCTTTCACCGCGGTCGCGCCCTTACGAATCGTCCACGCCCGAACTTCCGGCTCACCCGCCGTAAAAAACGGAATCAGCCCCATCAGGTCGTACGTTGCGCGAATCAGCCGGTTCAGGCCGGGCTCCTTCAAGCCATACGACGCCAGCAGTTCCGCCGCTTCTTTCTCTTCCATCGCCGCCAATTCCGCTTCCAGCCGCCCGCATACGGCCACCACCGCTGTGTTCGGCCTTCCCTGCAAAGCCGCCAGCTTGTGCTTTTCCATGGCCTTATCCATCTCCGCGGCTTCGTCGTCTCCCAGATTCAACACGTAAAGCATCGGCCGCTGCGACAAAAACAAGAACCCGCTGATCGGCTTGCGCTCCTCTGGCGTCAATTCGAGTTCGCGTAGCGGCTTTTCCGCTTCCAGATGTTCCTTGCACTTTTCGAGGACCGCCTTTTCGTGCTCGAGCAGCGGATCCTTTTTCTTCTTCAGGTCTTTTTCTACGCGCTCCAGCCGTTTCGACACCTGGTCATGGTCGGAAAGAATCAGCTCCAGGTCGAGATTCGTCGCATCGCGTAGCGGATCAATGCGGCCCTCGGCATGGGGCACGCTCGGGTCTTCGAAAACGCGGATCACGTGTGCGATGGCGTCCACATCGCGCAACGACGCCAGGCTCTCCCTCATTCTTTCCTTCTGTACCCCTCCGAGGTCCACGTACTGCACCGTCGCGTATGTGATTTTCTTCGGGTTATACAGCTTCGCCAGCTCGACGAGCCGCGGCTCCGGTACTTTCGCCACTCCGACGTGCGTTCCCTGTCCGCCTTTGGCCTCTACATGCGCCTTCGTCAATATCTGAAACAGCGTGCTTTTTCCGACCTGCGGCAGTCCAATAATTCCCGTTTGCATAAACTCAAAATCTTAACACACTCGTACCCGCCCACTTTCCGCTCAACTTTACCCGTTCGGGCGTAAAGCCCCGGTCCTTTAGGGCGGGGATATAAGCCCGTTTTTCAGAGTGGTGTTTTCTGTTGTCGGATATAGTCCTGCAGAATGTTGGTGCACCCCCGCAACTAGCAGCGAAGTAAGACCGCGACCAGAGCACGCCTTTCCAATGGCGAGCCGCCAAGTCAGGTCTCTCTTGTCGGAGTATTCTGCTGCACACGCCTTTGAGCGAGTTCGGAGAACAACCCTCGAAGTCTCTTGATAGCATCTCCATCGAATACTCGATGCCATACTTTGTGATGAAGACCAAGTGTCCGTGGCAAATGTCTTGATGTCTTGCCATAGACTAATTACGATAATTCCGTGCTCAGGGTGCAAGGCTACAAATTCGAAGCCCTGCCGAATGGCGAACAACTTCGCAACCTGCGACGTTTTGCCGGCTCGTGCCGCTTCGTCTATAACAAAGCCTTGGCGTTGAACAAGCAGCCTGGAACATCAAAGAGGCGGGACTCGCATCGTTAGCCTGCACGCATCCTTCGGGTGAAGTAAGCCCGTCGTGTCAGGAACCCACCGAAGGCATCGCTGCTTAGCAGGCGAGCCAGTAGGAATCCCCAGCCTTCAGGCGGGGGAGGATGTCAAAACTGCCATCCCGAGCCTGCCTACCGCAGGCAGGCGAAGCGACGGATCTGTTTTTCTTTCTTGGCCGTCCTCCGCTTTTCCCTCACCAAACTTGTCCCCCTGTGCTACCGTTTTTCTCCGCCATGACTGTCAACCATCCTCCAGACCATCTCGCTTTCAATCTCGATGATGCCGTCCGCCATCTCTCCGAATGTGACGAACAGCTCAAACGCCTCATCGTCGAGGCCCCTCCCTTCCGGATTGACGTCGCCGATGCGCAATCGCCCTACGAAGTCCTCCTCGAAGCCATCACTTACCAGTCCATCTCCGGTAAAGCCGCCGCCACCATCTTCGGCCGCATCAAAGCGCTCGGCGAAAACGGAAAACCGCCCACCCCCGAGAAAATGCTCAAAATTCGCACGGCAAAACTGCGCAAGGCCGGACTCTCTGGCGCCAAAGCCGCCGCCATGAGGGATCTCGCCAGGAAAACCATCGCCGGCATCGTCCCCTCACACGACGAAGCCCTCAAGCTATCCGACGAGGAGTTGGTCGAGCGTCTCGTCTGCGTTCGCGGCATCGGCGCCTGGACCGTCGAAATGTTTTTGATTTTTCGCCTCGGCCGCCCCGACGTGCTGCCGATCCACGACCTCGGCGTCAGGAAAGGCTGGTCGGTAGCCTACGGCAAAAAGCACATCCCAAAACCCAAGGAACTACTGAAATTCGGCGAGCGCTGGCGCCCCTATCGCACCGTCGCTAGCTGGTACATGTGGCGCGCCTTCGAACGCGCCGGCTACAAAGTCACCAACAAGATCCGCCCCCGCAAACCCCGCAAGCGCAAAAACGAAAAGAAAAAGCGGCCGTGACCACTCCGTATTCCGCCAGCGGCGAAAAAGTCTTGAACTGTCATTCCGAACTTGCCGGCGGCAGGCAGGGCTAGTCTGCGGAGTGAGGAATCTGCTTTTCTTCTCTTCCGAGCCCCGACGGGCGCCTGCTCGAATCTTTAACTTTTACGACTTCCCCACCGTCTCCTTCACCAGAAAAAACATCCCCGCCAATCCCGCCAGCAGCACCGCCCCTTCAAACATCACCGACCTCCTGTGCAGCCCGTCGAACTCCACCCGCCTCGGATCATCCTCCGGCGTGTTCTGCACCGACACCATCTCCCTCTTCAACTGCTCCATCCGCGTGCTCACCATGAATTGCGAAGCCGCCGTCAGCACTACCATCAGCACGACGCACAGCGCCGCCGCCGTGGTAAAGCTCCCGAAATCCCGCGTCCTCGCTAGCCGCGCCACCAGAAATACCAATCCCAGAAATATTCCCGAAAAATGCAGCCGCGCCAGCGCGTACCCCACCATCATTCCCGCCGCGTCCCGGCTTCCCAATATCCCGAACGCCCCCGGTGCCACCACAAAACTCAAAAACACGTCCGCTCCCAGCCACAGGCTCAAACATAGAAACTCAACCGCACGAAGAATCGTTGACATGTTTATTTTCCGCTAAACTAACTTGGATGGTGCAGGGAGTGGTGGGCGATAAAGGACTTGAACCTTTGACCTCTCGCGTGTGAGGCGAGCGCTCTAACCACTGAGCTAATCGCCCGTCAGTTTACAACGGGTAGAAGGCGTGCCGCCGGCAGAAACCGTTGCTGCACCCCCTTCATCTATTTGTAACAGGAAGACTCTGGGTTTTCAACCAATGCCGACCGCAACCTCTCAGGTGGTCTCGCAGCTTCAGCGCTCCATCTCGCGCGCCATTTTCGGCAAGGAAGATGTCATCCAACTCGCCCTCATCACTCTTCTCGCGCGCGGACACCTGCTCATCGAAGACGTTCCCGGCACCGGCAAAACCACCCTCGCACAGGCCCTCGCGAAGTCCTTTCACTGCTCCTTTCAGCGCATTCAGTTCACTTCAGACTTGCTCCCCACCGACGTCCTCGGCGTGAGCGTCTACAATCCCGAATCTCGCGAATTTGAATTTCGCCCCGGCCCCGTTTTCGCGAACGTCGTTCTCGCCGACGAAATCAACCGCACCACCCCGCGAACCCAATCCGCTCTTCTCGAGGCTATGAACGAAGCGCAGGTCACCGTCGACGGACGCACTCTTCCTCTTCCTCAGCCCTTCCTCGTCATCGCCACGCAAAACCCCGTCGAGCATCACGGCACTTACCCCCTCCCCGAGTCCCAGCTCGATCGCTTCCTCATGCGCATCAAGATGGGCTACCCTTCGCACGAAACCGAGCGCGAAATCCTGCGCAGCCGCGCCGGCGATGATTCGGTCGCCGCGATCGAACCGGTCGCCGGTATCGCCGATGTCCTTTCTATGCAGGAAGTCGTCGCGCGCATCAAAGTCGATTCCACCCTTCACGACTACGCCCTCGAGATCGTCAATCGCACCCGCAAGTCCGATCAGCTTCTTCTCGGCGTGAGCCCGCGCGGCACCCTCATGCTCCAGCGCGCCGCACAAGCCCGTGCTTTTCTCGATGGTCGCGACTTCTGCCTTCCCGACGATTTCAAGCAACTCGCCATTGCCGTCTTCTCTCATCGCGTGGTCGCGAGCGCCCGCCACGCTTCGCTCCAGAAGAAATCGGAGACCACCGAAAGCGTTCTCCGCGAGATTGTCGATTCCGTCCGCGTGCCTCTATGACGTGCGCCCGAGCCCATGCTTGTCCTCCCGACCCTGGAGACACGCTCTTCGTGGGTCGAAGCCGAGCGATCGTGGCTCTTACTGTCCCGTTCGGCTGACACCATCATGCCGCTTCATTCGAGCACGTCCAGCACTCTCGCCAAAAGCGATCGCCCTGGTCTCCGCGCCTTTCTGCTCTCTCTAGCGGCGCTCACCATCGCCATGCTCCTCGCTCTTTATTCCGGCGCTGCTGCGCAACTCGGCCACTTCGCCCTTGCAAGCACTTCCGCCTTTGCCGCTCTTTTGGTCGCCGCCTGGGTTGCCGTCGCGCTTGTGCCTGTCCTCGCGCGACGCACTCCCCTCCGCTGGTTTACCTTTCGCATGGAATACCGCCTCACCCGCGAAGGTTGGATCTATCTCGCCGGAATCGTTCTCATTTCGCTCGCCGCCGTCAACACCGGCAACAATCTCCTCTTTCTCATCCTTGCCTGCCTTATCGCCAGCATCCTCATGTCCGGCATTCTCTCCTCTGTTACTCTCGCCGGCGTCGCAATGCGCCTCAATCTTCCGGAGCACATCTTCGCGGGACAATCCGTCCGCGCCTCCCTCGAACTCAAGAACGAAAAGCTAACCCTGCCATCCTTTTCGCTGCGGGTCGAGGGCGTCGCCGCGAAAGACCAGCCCGCCGCGCTCCTCTCTACGCCCGTTTATTTTCCCTACATCCCCCGCCGTCAGTCCGTGAAGCAGTCCGTCCCTCTTCTCTTCCCGAAACGGGGCGCCTATCGCCAGGAAGCCTTTCGCATCGTTACCCGCTTCCCTTTCGGCTTTCTGCAGAAGGCGCGCCGTCTCGATCTGCTCAGCGAGGCCTTCGTCTATCCATCCGTCGAAGCGACCCCCGAATTCCTTGAGCTTCTCCCCGGCGTCCAGGGCGTCATCGAAAGCGTCGCAAAAGGCCGCGGCCAGGATCTCTACGCTCTCCGCGATTACTTGCCGACAGACAGCGCCCGCCATGTCCACTGGAAGGCTTCCGCTCGCTCCGGCTCGCTTATGGTTCGCGAATTCGCACGCGAGGATGACTACCGCGTCCTCCTGGTATTCGACCCTCACAGCTCTGCCGCCGAACCCAACGCCACAATCGCAGACACGAACCGTTTCGAGCAGGCCGTCACCTACTGCGCTGCTCTCGCGTGGACTCTTCGTGAACGCAACGCCCTTCTTGAATACCGCAGCGATGCCGCTGACGTTCCCCTCGCTCCCGCCACAGAGAACATCTTTGCCATCCTCCGCCACCTTGCTCTGGTCCAGCCGCTCCCCCGCGATTCCCGCCAGGCCCTTCTCGCCGAACTCGCCTCCAGCCCCGAGACCTTCAAGCTCATCGTCACCTCGCAGCCCCGTGGCTCCATCCCGGCCGAAATCTGGAATTCCTCCTACGTTGTCTTCTCCGAAGAGCTGAACTCCTGAACCTCGCTCTTGTGCTCGAGCGTCACGCCGGCGAAAACTCGGCGCGCCGAGAGATCGCCGACCAACCGCCGTTGCCGGCTTGCCGGCTGGAGGCTTCCCACCCTTGCTTCTAAACTGTCTTGGGCCTCAAGCTTCTTTTCCCTCAGTCCGGCGCACTTCGTTTCGTGGACGTCTGGTTGACAGCCTCGCTACCTGGCGTATGATTCGTCTATTCCACCGGGCGGAGATCGCTTTCCCTGTGGTCATATTCTGCAACTTCTAGAGAACAAGTCGGTCGGCACGCATCTCCGCCCTTTGGTTTTCGCCGAATAGCGACGAAAAATCCAAAGTTCGTTGTCATCCTGAGGACCACACCTTTCTGCGTGCCGAAGGCATCTCACCGCATGCCCGTGCACGCTTTGCAAGCCGATGCCGCCGCGCAGATTCAGTGCGCTTGCATCCCTTTCCGCCGTGCCCGCCCTCGGCTTTTTCAAATGAAATGACTGCTCATACCACACTGGGGGGGGGCTGCCCCGGTTTTTTTTAAGAA
>Ga0306926_10005041_pt1 | contig 13989 bp, 14 predicted proteins | sample flu12Cox44000178_FD_203759 | JGI IMG/M metagenome (GOLD analysis project Ga0306926, IMG submission 203759) | Lab enrichment of tropical soil microbial communities from Luquillo Experimental Forest, Puerto Rico - flux8day.12C.oxic.44.000.178 (v2)... | ecosystem: Environmental > Terrestrial >...
AAAGGCTTCGCTTCCTTGCTTCGTCAGCAATAGAAGGCTTTGCCTGGCATCGGATCCTGAGGCCTCTTTCTTGATTAACCGGCGCTTCCGGAATTCTCGCAAGATGCGACTCAGGTATCCGGCGTCGAGCCCCAACTCTTTGACGAGCTCGGCGGCAGTGGGCCTGTCCCGGTGAGCCAGCTCATAAAGCACCCGGGCTTCGGTCAGGGAGAACGGGCTGCGCGACAGCCGTTCCTGCAGAATACCGATTTGTCGGGTATAGAATCGGTTAAAGTGACGGACGGGCTCGACCCGGTTGGGTGAAACCGTTGTTGCGACCTCAGTCATAGTGATAATCCCTGCTGAGCCCGATTCTCGGGCAATGATTAACATTGTCAAGTATGTACATGATTTAGTCAATGAAATTGCAGAGGGCGGAATCTGGCTACGCCAGCAAGGTTAACCTGGTAGCGAACCTTCCGAAATATGGAATCAAACCGACGAACCGGGGATGATGCCTCGAGAGAAAGCAGGCTGAGGATCAATCGCCGTCAGCCCGAGCTCGCCGATGCGAGGATGATGAACTGGACCCGTTTCTTTAAGAAATGAAGCGGACGCGAACAGCATCCTCAAGCTCGACACCACCAGATCCTCAATCGAGGAGTGCGTGTCTGAGATCTTGGCTGTTTTTGATCTTTAAGAGGCTGCAGTAACTGGCAAAACGGTGCGTAGGACCGTGACGCTATGCCCCCAATGCTGCGATACCCGAGAGATCTCCGCGAGCAGATCTTGATCGAGCAAGAACTTCACGGGATCCGTTACTCTTCTCTTCCCGGCGTGTTTGGATCGTGAAGGATAACCGTGGCGAATTTCCAGCCGCTCTCCGTTTTGTGGAGCACGTAGGTTACGCCCACCCGCTCCAGTTGCTGCCCATCGGTCCCGTACCGGATCGCCACTCCGCCAATTAAGGCAGCGGATGAACTGAGCGACTTGACGTAGTCCAGTTCGAGTTCGCTCCGGCCATACCCTTTGGTTCGCAGACCTTCCATCACCGGCCCAAAAACAGCCGCGAGCGCCGCGCGATCAGGTATCGGGATAACTCCTTGCGGGCCGACCAGCAACGAAGGCTCGTTGAAATACGGCAGAATCGCCTGGACATTCAGCGTACTGAAGTCGCGATAATAATCGACGATAACCTGGTTCACAGCTTCATTGGCCATGGATCGATTATACTTGATCATCGCAGGTTTCCAGGAAGTTTCTCCGTTCCTCGTCTGACAAGGCTGCCAAAAGAAGGAGTTCAAAGTTTCTGAGGAAGATCGGAAGTTTATTCTGGTGGAGAGCATAAAGGGACAGATGAGATGTACCTCTTCTCTCTGGTTCTTGGCGCGTGACCCACGCGCCCCACAAGGCGGTGCCAACCAGACTCACCGTGTGGAAGACAACGAGCCTGTTTCGTGATCAATCAATCACTTGATTGACAGCGATGGAACTGCGTGCTCTCTTGCAAATCAACTGATTGATTGAATGAAAGAGAACTCCCGGATCGATCATTGTGACCTGAGCAGGCTGGGTGCGCTCCAGGAAACCATCAAACAGCTGCCCTCTTCCGAACGCGCGGCTCTTCGCGAGTGGCTCAATGGTTACGAAGGAAGTGTTTTGATTTTCTTGAACCCGCCGGATTCCTCTGACCAACGTTGGGAGAGACCAGCTGCTCCCGGGCCGCTGATATGAAACGGTCCAGGAAGATAGAGTCACGTACGGCGGATACATCGGTGGCAGAGCCCGTGCCGCGAAACACCGATGATGGCCGTCGCCTCAGCCTTGTTCGAGCTGCCTATGAAGTCATCGCCAGGGAGGGCTTCGAAGGGTTGAGGACGAGGAGCGTTGCCGAACGAGTAGGCGTGAACATCGCAACACTCCACTATTATTTCCCGACTAAGGAAGCTCTCATCGGCGGCCTGGCGGAGTACCTCGCGTCCCAGTTTGTGAACGTGCATGCGCCTCCCGTACCGGCAGGCCGAAGCCCGGCCTTGGACCGACTCCGTCAGGAATTCGCAGATGCCCGGTTCTACCGGCGGGAGCGGCCTGACCTGCTTACCGTCATGCAGGAGTTGCAGCTGCGCGCTCAACGCGATCCAGCAATTAAAGCCATCATGGACCCGCTGATTTATCACTGGCGGGCGGGCATTGAAGAAATGATCGAGAACGGCATCCGCGAAGGGGTCTTCCGCCCAAACCTCGTCCCGGTTGTCGCGGCCGCCTTAATCGCCTCCACCATTTGGGGTTCGATGAACGTCAGCGTTGGAATCGAAGTGATGGACCGGGTTTTGGAGGAAATCGAGCGGTGGCTCGTCCTCCCATCGGGCAAAAAATCCAGGAACCCGGGATCGGTAGGGACGCGCTTCGCCGCGTCCTGAACCCAAGACAGTTCGCGAAACTCGCCAGGAGGGACCCAATGTTTGACCGTCCCCTTCTAGCTGTTTCAATGTTTGACCTGTCCCGTTCTAGCTGTTTTCCAAGCGGTTTGCGCAGCAAATGGCTAGAAATAATGCCGCCAATGGTCGGCGTGCGACAAAAGGCTAGCTTGGAGCTGACGCAGCACCAGAGCATTTTGCTGCGCATGTTGCCCCGGCTTCGGATTGCCCAACTTCCAGCCTGCCAACGCCGAACGTTTTTCCACCAGGGGATTCGTGCTCTGCTGTTACCGGCAGCTCACATTTTGTCTCATCGAAGTGAACGCAACCGCCACTGATGTCGATTCCCGCTGGGCTGTTGGGTTTCCCTGAAAACATTGGGCCAAAAGCGGCGGTTGAGCTCAAATTCTCCTTGGTGTTCTTCGCGGACTGTTGGACCGATGACATAAGTAGATCGTGGTCATTTATTCTTTTCCAGCGAGCACCTGCCTGGCCCAGCACGCCCCGGCAATGAAGGCTGCCAACTCGACCGGAACGTATCCCTTGTCGCCGCCAAGGCCGATTTGCCTATGATAGGCCCAGGCCGCTTCGACCACCGAAGAATCGAAGTCATCCTTTCCGAGATTTGAATCAGACCGTGGTTGATCAATTCAGCATGCATAAAATATCTATTGCATGCAATATTTGTGTGACTTTCAACCCTCGTCAAGGGAGCGTTGCATGCAAAATTATAAAAAGGCGTGCAATTCGCTTGACCGCTCCAGTGCCGATCCAGTACTTGTTGAGGAAACTCTGCCACCATGCGCCAGTCCACACCCCGCAAGAACTCAAATAAAACGCAGGAGACCGAAAAGGCCACGTTTCTCGTGGTTAAAAGGATCCGCGAGGCGATCCTCGATGAGGTATTCAAACCCGGAGACCACTTAGGGGAGGCCGAATTGGCGGAAAAATTCGAAATCAGCCGGTCGCCCGTCCGCGAGACGCTCATGGCCCTGGAAAAAGAAGGCACGCTCGTTATCAGTCCGTACCGGGGTGCGATTGTGAAACCGTTGTCCGCAGAGGAAATCCTGGACATTGCGGAACTCAGGTTGGCCCTCATCTCTCTGGCCCTCAAACCGGCGCACTGTCACCTCGCCCCAGCGGACTTTGACCAAGCCTATGAACTGGCGAAGCGATTAACGCGCGTCAACAAGGCTAAAGAGCATTTTGAAATTAATCGTTATTTTTGGGATGGCATTTTCAGCAAGGCCCAACGGCCGATCTTGCACGAGACTTTCCAACAACTCGAGGACCGAGGCACCCGGTATGAACCACTTTTGCTCAAGCTTTTTCCACCAGAAACCAGGCCACGCCAGCGAGAGGTACTCATCGAAATCTATCGGAAAGGAAACATATCGGAGGCGTTTCGGGCTTTTAAAAAGATCTATTTAGAAATCGTTGATGTGGCCATAAATCACCTCAAAAGCCTCTGACCACCGGCATGATAAATGGACGTCGACGGAATCGCTCGGCCATGCGATATGGACCAATCAATAACAAGAGGTAAGACATGCCACAGATCCGACTAGATGTGCCTCTGGTAGCGCAAGAGAAAGCAAATTGCTGCTGGCACACGAGCGCGTACATGACCTGGCTGTATTGGCAGAAGAACGGCAAGGGTGCGGGCCCGATGTTCACCATTCCGAGCAGTTATGCAGTGGCCGATACCAGGGGAATTGGCCCGGCTCAATTTATTACCTTGGCCCGAAATGTTGGGCTTGCCGCCTTGCCCGTGAAGAACCAGCATTCTGAGCAAGATCTTTTCGACTACCTCAAGAATTCAGGGCCGGTCTGGTCCGCGGGCTTTTGGTTTGGAGTCGGGCATGTCATCGTGCTGACGGGTGTCGATCAGGGCAAGGTGTATTTCAGCGATTCTGGAGGCGGCCTGGCCAAGGAGGGCACCGTCAAATGGTTCAACGAGAAACTTGCGTCGCAGTTCCAAGGCTGCCTGATGGTGAAGGACCAGCAACGATACTAGCCCCGGAATACCTCTCATCCACTCATAAGACGCCTGCAGAGTGTTATGGCTTCCGCAAGGGTGCGAGATATGCAGAATCGTAAAATAGCAGATAGCTACCAAAGCCGGTGAAAGCTCCAGCTTTCACGTTCAGTATGGCGGTGCAGGATCTTTGCTCTGCAGCGAGAAGTAAAACGACCTCCCTTTGAGTGAGCCACGGGACGCAGTGGTAGCCGCCGGATTTTAGGCTCGGCAAGCGGCTCGACTGAGCTCGCCGAAGTCCTCGCCCTACCAACCCTGGGCCGGGGCCATCGTCTATGCTAACAAACCAGCGTCGTAAGTGAAATTTGATCCGTCCCGAATTGCCGCCCTCTCCCAACCTCCTGGATCCTGGATCCTAAATCCTAACTCCTTTGCCCACCTCATCGCGAGCTTCGTGCGTCTCTTAAGAACGCGTAGACCACCTTCTGGATCTCGCGCGGGGCAACCGCTCCCGCCCCCATCCGCTCAATCCCCCGCAAGTCCAGCTGCGCCGAGGATATTAAATCCGAGCGCCAGACCAACGTGGCAGGCTGGCCCTCAATGGTCACCGGCCACAGCTGATAGAAGGTCAGTACTGTGTAAAAGCCGCCACTTGAGTAGTACTGGACGTCAGCCACCTGGAAACCATCGCCGACCGCTTTGGAATAAGACGCGCCAAGATTAACCGCCGCTCGCCCTTCCGCATCAAAGATTTGCCAGTACAGATTTGGCCTGAGAGAACCCCTGCCGCCGCCGATCCCGGCTCCCTCGATCAGCGAAGCGAACTGCACGCGCACCTTGTTGTCCTCTCTCATCAAACGATTGGCATCCTCGGAAACCCGCACGGCTGCTCCGCCGGTCTGATAAGGCGGTTGGGCCGAAAACCCGCCCGCGACATAGGCTTGAGCGTGCTCGGCTAAGACCTTGCTCCAGAATGAGTCTACCGCTTCCCGACCTCCTCCGATAGGACCACCAACGAACAGCTTTGCCTCTGCCAGGCTGAGCTGCAGCTTAGCGGCATCCCCGGGCAACCTCTCCGTCGCTTCCACCAGCGCCTTGACCGAAGAATTTAACGGGACGGAGGCCAGCGCGCGGAAGTCGGTTGGAGAGGGTCTACCGGAAACGTCAGCCTGAGTAAAAATTCGTAATTCCGGGTGCGGAGTCGGATTCCATTGTTGTTGCAGGACCACCGTTCTTTGCACGGGCATTCGCACAACATAAACAGACTCGACCGCCAGCCCTCTCCCGAAGCTCATCGCGGGACCTTTCGAAGCCAATACGGCTCCGCCCGCGAGCTTGTTCAGATCTGCGTCTTTAAACACCGACAAGGATCGTACCTCGCCGATAGGATCCGCTTGTACCGGGTTTCCGACCGAGAGAAAGGCCAACAGAATCGATAGAGTTCCAATAATTCCCTCTGAAGTCAGGAGGGTTGGCGCGCGACCCACGCGCCCTACAAGGGGGGCAGGAAACGTTCTCCTGAAGGAGAGCTTAACAGTTCTCAAGAAGCGAAGATACCCTGATCCGATTTTTCGGTCAATCGAGGCTGGAAAGCTAGGTAAAAGCTCCAGCTTTTACGGGCCAGAAGCGCCCTCCGCGAGATCACCCCCCCGACCCCCGGATTCCCGGATCCTGCCGCTTTCGAAAGGCTGATATCTGACCTGTCCCCATTGCTTCTTCACTTTTGACCTAATGCGAAACGTTCGTGTCGCCAGTAGCCGTCGCAGTTACACCCCCTTCACCGAGCTTGCGCTTGAATAGTTCGAGTGCCATCCCATAAACGATCCGGGCCGCAGCCGCGTCGTACCGGGCTCCCTCATCCCGCATGAAGGCGTGAGCGCCATTGAATTCGTGCCAGCTGAAGTTCGTATTGGCATCAGCCAACCCATTGTAGATGACGGCTCTTCCTTCGCGCGGCACATGTGGGTCCTGCCGGCCAAAAACCATCAGGAGCTCACCCTTGATCTCGGGAATACGGTCCAGCGAGTCGTCGTTGAGACCCTTGCCCAGGCTGCGTTTATGAATGTCGGTCGGATAACAGCAGGTGGCAGCAAGTACTTCGGGATTCATCGCAGCCCGAAACGCAAGATGTCCCCCGATACAGAAACCCATTGCCCCCAGCTTGCCGCTGCATTTCGGGTGAGTCTTCAAGTAGCTCAGCACCGTTCTGGCATCGTCGTCATAGCTGGACAGTTCTTTGCCGATTTTATCCGCATTCCCGCGATCCGCTCCACCCTGATCGTACGGTAACACTGTGCCAGGGTGTTCCAACTCGTGAAAAATCTCGGGGACCGCGACAAGGAATCCGTGACCGGCCAGTAGGGCCGCGGTTCGCCGGATGGGACCGGTCACCTGGAATATTTCTGAAAACAGGATCAGGCCGGGGTAGCGACCGTCTGCGCCCGGACGAAAAATGTGCGTTCTCATCGTGCCAACCGGCGTTTGCAGGTCGGCGGATTCGTCATCTTTTATCGTCATAAGTAAGTATTCTTCTGGGGACCGAAGAAAAGGTGGTCCCATAATTTGTATTGGAGATAAAACCAGCTGCTTTTGCGAAGTCAAAACCTTCTATTCCCCTAAAAAAGGCTTCCTTATCCGACTGACCTTTCCCCCAGGACGTTAGTTAACGGTTCTCGGATCCCGACATTTCCTTCCCACTCAGCAGCAGCTAATATAACATTCCAATCGCATGAGCCGTGACGAACTTGTCCTTCTGGCACCGGTTTCCGGTGTGATCTACCCTCTCGAGCGCGTTCCCGACCCGGTTTTTTCACAGAAACTGGCTGGTGACGGGATTTCAATTGATCCCGTCGACAACATCCTGCGGGCGCCTTGCGCCGGCGAGATTGTGCAGCAGCATGCGGCCTGGTCACGCGGTGACATTGAAGACAGCCGGCGGCGTTGAGGTGTTGATGCATGTGGGCATTGATACTGTCACGTTGAAGGGCCGGGGTTTCACCCCACGGGTCAAGGTAGGGGACAAGGTCGAAACGGGCGCCCTGCTGATCGAATTCGATCTGGATTACATCGCGACCAATGCGAAGAGCCTGCTGACCGAAGTGATCATCTCCAACAGCGATCGCGTCTCTCGCACAGCCTACGGATCCGGCACTGCAAGTGTGGGCAAAACTCCGGTATTGACACTGACGCTCAACGCCGCAGCGGAGGCGCCCAAGGAGGAGGCAGGTCCGACGCTGACTTCCGAAGCTATCGTTCTTCCAAACCCGAACGGACTGCATGCGCGACCGGCGGCAGTCTTGAGCAGCATGGCCAAAACGTTCCAAAGCGATATCAGGCTTCAGCTCGGCGATCGTCCCGCAAACGCTCGGAGCGTCACGTCCTTGATGGCGCTGGAGACCGCGCTAGGCGATAAGGTCTTGCTCGTGGCCAAAGGTCCGGATGCTCGTGAGGCATTGGACAAACTTACCCCGATGATCGCAAAAGGGCTTGGTGACGAGGGCTGTGTTCCGGCGTCCGCGCTTGCGACCATGACGGTGGCACCGATAGCGGCCCCAGCCCCCCTGAATCCTGGCCTGCTACGTCTCATCGGGCAGACCGTCGAAGGCGCCCGCAAGCATGACAGGTTCGTTGGAGTCTGCGGAGGCATCGCTGGTGACTCGCAGGCCGTGCCTATCCTTCTCGGGCTCGGGGTAGACGAACTGAGCGTGAGCCTGCCTTCGATCCCCACCATCAAAGCACAGGTGCGCCGTCTCTCTTACGCGGATTGCCAGGCCCTCGCCCAGCAGGCTCTGAAATGCCGCACCGGCGACGAAGTCCGCGCCATCCTTCCCGAAGCCTAATCCGCACTTCACATTCCCTAACCCTAACTGATGCAACACCATGTCCGCCTTCTCCGGTGCTTTCTCGTATCTCCAGAAGATCGGCAAATGCATGATGCTGCCCGTCTCGGTGCTTCCCGTGGCGGGAAGCTTGCTTGGCGTCGGCAGCGCGAACTTCTCGTGGCTGCCGCAAATCGTCTCGCAAATTATGGCTCAATCGGGCGGTGCAATCTTTGCCAACCTCCCGCTACTCTTCGCCATTGGCGTCGCAATCGGCCTCACCGACAACGACGGCGTGGCGGCTCTGGCGAGCACGGTGGGATTTGCGGTTTTCCTCGCGACGATGGGGGTCTGCGCAAAACTGCGCGGGATCGAAACCGCGACCAACATGGGGATTCCCACAATCGAGACCGGCGTTTTTGGTGGCATAATCGTGGGCCTGATTGCGGCCTCGGTTTTCAGCCGGTTCTATAAAGTTCAATTGCCCACTTATCTTGGCTTTTTTGCCGGGAAGCGCTCAGTTCCGATCATCACGGCTTTTGCCGTCATCATCGCCGGAGTGATTTTGAGCTTTGTCTGGCCGCCGATTGGCAACGCGATCAACGCCTTCTCAAACTGGGCTGTCCATGGGCAGCCTGCTCTCGCATTTATCATCTATGGCGTCGTGGAACGTTCGCTCCTCCCCTTTGGTCTGCACCACGTCTGGAATGTTCCGTTCTTTTTCCAGGCCGGCGAATTCCTCGACCCGAACACGGGCCAGACGGTGCGAGGAGAAATCGCACGCTTCATCGCGGGCGACCCGACGGCAGGCAACATGACCGGCGGTTATCTCTTCAAAATGTGGGGTCTGCCGGCCGCGGCGGCCGCGATCACCCTGGCCGCCCGGCCGGAGAATAGGGCGAAGATTGCCGGCATTATGATGTCGGGCGCACTGACGGCGTTTCTCACCGGGATCACTGAGCCGATTGAGTTCTCGTTTCTTTTCGTCGCGCCGGTGCTCTATGGGATTCACGCGCTGCTGGCCGGGGCGGCATATTTCATCTGCATTAAGCACGGGTTCACTTTCTCACACGGGCTGATCGACTACATCGTGCTCTTTCCGAAATCACACAACGCACTTTGGCTCTTCGTCATCGGTCTGATCTGGGCCGGTCTCTATTTCACTGTTTTCAGCGTTTGTATCCGGAGGTTCAATCTGGCGACTCCGGGTCGCGAAGCGGTCGAGGAAGCCGCAGTATCACGCTCGGCGGGCGGTAATGAGTTCTCGCTCCAGATCGTCCGCGCGCTCGGCGGGCGAAGTAACATTGTAAGCCTCGATGCATGCATCACGCGCCTGCGCGTAAAACTCAAGGATCCGAGCAAGGTAAGTGCGGACAAGTTGAAAGCGCTGGGTGCGGCAGGCGTTGTGATGGTTGGCGACGGCGTTCAGGCGATCTTTGGCGCCCGTTCGGACGTGTTGAAAACGGAGATTGGAGATTACCTCAAGACGGCGGGTCCGGAGGCTGACGAGGTGGAAGCTCCATCCCCGGTCAAGGCCCCGCCGCAAGCTGGCATCCAGCCAAAACTTCGCGATCCACTTGCTGCCGAGAAAGCGAGGGCCCTGATCAACGGGCTCGGCGGCAAGGCCAATATCCAGCGAGTGGACGCCTGTGCCGAGACTCGCTTGCGTATCGTTACCACGAACGGTGCCCTCGATGAAGCGGCATTGAAAGCTGCCGGTATCGAAGCCATCGTGAGATTACCCAATCGCGTTCTCCATCTGCTCAGCGGCCTTAACGCCGACCAATACGCCGCCGAGATGCGAGGTCAGCTCGCGAGCTGAAGGTTAGGAGTTAGGAGTTAGAAGTCAGGAGCCAGACCTCCGTGAAAATTGCCACGAGCACGATAAAGAGGGACAGGTCAAAATATCGAAAGGACGCACAGCTTGAGACCTGGTTGGATTCGGGAGAAACTAATTATCATGGCTGACAACTCCAACGCCGACCTTGTCGTTGCCTTTTCTACGGCCAGCTCACCTGAGGAAGCTCGTCGCATCGCCAACGCCCTCGTCACCGAGCAACTCGCGGCCTGTGTCCAGATCGTTGACAATATCCATTCGACCTATCGATGGCAGGGCGGGATCCGATCCGCCGCCGAGTCCCTCCTGCTCCTGAAGACGCGGGGCGACCTGCTGCCCCTGATCGAATCGCGCCTAGGCGAACTTCATTCCTACGAGCTACCCGAACTGGTCGCGGTCCCAATAGGGCAAGGCGCGCGCCCTTACCTCGATTGGCTCCTCGCTTCAACCCGGCTGAATGACAGATGACAAATTCCAAAAGCTAGGGACCAAAGAAGGATCGGGGCATTCGCGTGCATTCGCGGTTTTTTATTCTGCCCTTGCTGCCCAGCCACGCTCCAGCTCCCGGGCTGCTTCAGTGAGTCCAACCCCGGGAACAGCGCTCAGCTTACCAACCGCGAATGGACGCCAATGGACGCGAATTAAAATTCACTCATTCGCGTTCATTCGTGTGCATTCGCGGTTCCTATCCTGCCCCCTCTTGCCCGGCCACGCTCCGGTTCCGAAGCTGCTTCGGTAAGTCCAACCCGGGAACAGCGCTCAACTACCAACCGCGAATGGACACCAATGGACGCGAATTAAATTCACTCATTCGTGTGCATTCGCGGTTTTTTCCTGCCCCTCTTGCCCGGCTACGCTCCGGCTCCGAAGCCGCTTTGTTAGGTCCATCCCGGGAACAGTGCTCAGCTACCAACCGCGAATGGATCCGCCGTCGCTTTTCAAGCTATGGCGGACAAGACTTCGGCGAGCTCAGTCGAGCCGCTACCAATGGACGCGAATTAAAATTTGTTCATTCGCGTGCATTCGCGGTTTCTATCCTAGCCCCCCACTTTGTGTCCTGAACGACCTGGACCAAGGCCAGACTGTGTTAGTCAAGGTTGCGGAGACAAGCTGAACACCTACCTTAATGCGCAGTTGTCAAGCTGATAGCCCGGATATTGCATGACGGCTGCCGTTATGCAATATCCGGGCTGGCTAGTTAATCAGGGATAAGATGCAGTTTCTGCAACTCCTGTTGGCTAGGCAATTGAGAAGCATTCCAACCGCCTCCGAGGGCTTGAATGAGCGCGACGCTGGCAATCAGCCGGTTTTCCTGGACCAGCAGAGCAGTCTCCTGGTCGGTGAGCAGGGTCACCTGGGCCGTAATGACTGTTGTATAGGCAACCGTCCCGGCCTGATACTCGTTTAATGTAATTTCCACGGCTTGCCGCGCTGCCTGCACAGCCGCTTGATCCACGCCGCTCTGCCGGCCGAGGATTCGCAGACTGGCTAACTCATCTTCGACGTTCTGGAACGCGGCCAGGACCGTCTCCCGATAGTTAGCGACACTCTGGTCGTACGCCGCACGAGCCGCCGCTACTGCCGCTGAACGCTGACCGCCCGACAGCAAAGTCTCACTCGCATTGGCCATTAAAGACCAGACCTGATCGGAGGCAGAGAACAACGCAGCCGCCGGGCCTCCAGCATAGCCGAAACTCGCAGACAGGTCGATGGTTGGATAATAGGCTGCTACCTGCACACCAATAAGCGCGTTCTCCTGCTGCATTTGACGCTCCGCGTCAGCGATGTCAGGCCTTCGCTCAAGCAAAGCCGAAGGAATCTCGGCCGGCACAATGGGAACACGTTCCGCCAGCGCAGTCGGGGAAATCGAAACCTCGGATGGCGGTTTGCCGACCAGCAGCGCGATGGCATGCTCGCTCTGCGCTCGTTGAACACCCACATTGATCGCTGCAGCCTGTGCTGCCAAAAGTTGTGCCTCTGCGTTAATCACATCCGAACGTGCTGCCGTTCCGGCCGCATATTGGTTTTTGGTTATGTCCAGAGACCGCTGATAGCTTTTTACCGTATCTTCCAGCAAACTCTTAAGGGAATCAGCGTAACGCATCTGGAAGTAATCAGCAGCCAGCTGGGCCTGCAGCGAGAGCTTGGCTGCAGCGAGTTGCGCAGCAGACGCCTGGGCGTTGGCTACACTGCTTTCCACACTGCGACGAATTTTTCCCCATACATCCGGTTCCCAGGTGGCGGTGCCTTCCAATGAGTAAGAAGTGATCGCTGCCCCGCCACGGAAAGTGTTATTTCCACCGCCAGCCTTTTCACGTTGAATTTGCGGCGTCGCAGCCAGGGAAGGGAAGAAACCAGATTGCTGTTCCCGGACTTCGGCCCGCGCCTGCTGAAAAGCTGCTTCGTCTTGTTTCAATGTCTGATTTGAAACGTTGACCTGCCTCTCCAGGCCATCCAATGCCGGATCCCGATAGACCGACCACCAAGCACCCCGGTTAATCGTGTCATTAGGGGTAGCTACCTTCCATCCCTTGAATTCTTTGTATGCTGTTGGAACCGGTGCGGACGGACGATGGTAATTTGGTCCTACCGAACACGCGACTGCTAAAACCAGCAAACCAATACAGGCGGACGCCCGTCGAAATCTCATTATCTAGAATGCTTCGATGTCCTGACGATGCGGAGGGGCCGTGTACCGCCGTCCGAACGTCGCGAGGAAGCGAATTCCTCCCGCGCGCTTGGCCTGTCTTTCGGCCGCAACCAGAGACGGAGCCGGTCCAGATAGAGATAAACCACCGGCGTAGTGTAAAGAGTCAAAATTTGACTGATAACCAGGCCCCCAATGATCGATACGCCGAGGGGCCGTCGAAGCTCTGACCCGTTGCCGCTGGCGATTACCAGCGGCACGGCGCCCAAGATGGCGGCGAAAGTCGTCATCATGATCGGACGAAACCGGATCAAGCTGGCTTTACAAATTGCGTCGTACGAGCTTAAGCGCTCCGCTCGTTCAGCCTGAAGCGCAAAATCGACCATCATTATCGCGTTTTTCTTAACAATGCCGATCAGGAGGATCATTCCTAGCAAGGCGATAATGCTAAACTCCATGTTGAATAGAATAAGTGCTATCAGTGCGCCTAAGGTCGCCGAAGGCAAGGTAGAGAGAATGGTTAGCGGATGAATATAACTCTCGTACAGTATCCCGAGGATGACATAGACAGCAGCCAGGGCGGCCAGGATGAGAATCGGTTCGTCTTTCAGGGACGACTGAAACGCATTGGCCGTTCCGGCGAATGTGCCATGGATTGTACCAGGCATTCGAATCTGATCGATCGTCCGTTGAATCGCATTCACGGCATCACTTAAGGCATAGGGCGGCTCCAGATTGAATGAGATGGTTGACGCGACGAAAAGTCCCTGGTGGTTTACCGATAGCGGAGCATGGTCGTACTCATAGTGAGAAAAGGCCGCCAGCGGAACCATGGTCTCAGCCTGCGTTGTCACGGCAGCGCCACTCGAGGCGCTTGACTTACCCTTCGCAGCAATCGCGTTCGTGGCCTGATTCCTGGCTGAGTTGCCGGCCGAAGAACCTGCCGAGAGGCCAGCAATATTCCCCGAACTTGCGGAGGCAGCCGCGGAACCGGCCGTGCTTGCGGTATTCCCCGAGTTTGTCGATGCGGTGGAGGGCGCAGTGACCGTCCCGGAAATTGCGTTTGAGATTTGCATGCCGCTGGCAATCTGGCCTGAAGTGCTGACATACAATTTTTTCAGAGTCTCTGGATTTTGCCAATATTCAGGTGCGACCTCCATAACAACGGCGTATTGGTTCATTGCATTGTAGATCGTCGACACCTGGCGTTCTCCAAACGCATCGTACAATGTGTTATCGACAGCGCCGGGAAATAATCCGAGGCGGCCCATCGTCAGACGATCAATCTTCAGGTCGGCTTGCAGTCCATTCTG
>Ga0306926_10005042_pt1 | contig 13988 bp, 8 predicted proteins | sample flu12Cox44000178_FD_203759 | JGI IMG/M metagenome (GOLD analysis project Ga0306926, IMG submission 203759) | Lab enrichment of tropical soil microbial communities from Luquillo Experimental Forest, Puerto Rico - flux8day.12C.oxic.44.000.178 (v2)... | ecosystem: Environmental > Terrestrial > Soil...
TTTTATGCACCCGGTGTCGCCGATATTGGGTTGGAAGCTGATAGGGCCCGGGATTCGCGGAAGCAATCCGGGTCAGTGTCACAGAAAGGCAAGGCGACCACGACCGCTAGACCACCCCCGGGCATGTTCTGCGCGCTGATCGTGCCGCCGTGTACCGCGAGGGCGCGTGCGGCAATCGCCAGTCCCAGTCCCTCCCCCGCCGTGCCCTGGTGCTCCCGGGCGACATCCACCCGGTAGAAGGGCTCGAAAATCAGGCCGAGATCCTTCTCCGGCACCCCCGGGCCGGAGTCATGCACAGCGATCTCGACCTTCTCGCCCAGGGGACCGTTCGGAACGCGTCGTCCACTCACGACCACCACGGCGCCGTTAGGACTGAAGCGCACGGCATTGCGGATAACATTCTCGAAGGCACTCCGCAGCAACTCTGGATCGCCGCACACCCGCAGCCGCTCAGCTGCCTGCACGTTCACCAGGCACCCCCGGGCGTCCGCCTCGATGGCGACGTCCGAGGCGATGTTCTGCAGCAGCTCGCCGATATCGACGCTGCGCTGCTCAATGAGCGCATTCTCGGAGCGCTCGAGCCGCACGAGCTTCAGCGTGCGGGCGATGAGCTGCTCGAGGCGGTCCGCCTCGCAGGCGATGCGTGCCAGGTAGCGATCCGCGCCGCTGTGCTCGCGCCGCGCGAGCGACAATGCGAGCTGTAGTCGCGTGAGCGGCGAGCGCAACTCATGCGAGACATCGCGCAGCAGTTGCTGCTTCGCCTCGAGGAGCTGTCGCAGGCGCTGCGCCATCGCGTCCAGGTCGGCTGCGAGCAGTCCCAGGTCATCTTGCCGCCCATGCAACGCCGGCAGCACCCGCACATCGAGGTCACCGGCCGCCATCTGCCGGGTGGCAAGCCGCAGGCGATCGACTGGTGCGGCGAGGTAGCGCGCCAGGAAGTAGCACACTCCCGCACTCGCCGCGAGCGCGATCGCGAGAATCGCTAGCGGCACTCCCGGTAACTCGAGCTCGCCGAAGAGCCGCGGACTATCGCGCACGGGCCCGACGACTACGTGATAAGTGCTGCCGTCGGGCGCCACCAGTACGAGTGCACCCCCGATGGGTGCAATCGCACCGGCGATTGCGCCGGCATCGGACGGGGGGCTCAGCGATCGCGGCAGCGGTCGACCCAACATCTCATGCCCGTCGCGATCCACGATGAAGGTGCGGCTGAAAGGGTCCGCACTGAGCGACTGAAGCCAGCTCTGCAGTGCCGCGGGTCCGCCGGATTCGAACGCTCGCGCCGCCTGTGCGAACAGCTGGCCGCGCTGTATCCACGGGCGATCGGTGCGGTGCGCGGTGGCGTTGACGGCGACGGTGACCGTGCCCACGAGAATGAGGGCGAGAGCTGCCCAGAAGGCGAGGAAGATGCGCCAGTAGAGTGAGTGCATGCTCAGTCTGCGGGTGCGGCCGAGGCGGCGCGGGCGGGGACGAGGGTGAGGGCGTAACCGGCGCCGCGCACGCTCTGCACGTTCACACGATCGGTGCAGCGCGCGATCTTGCGGCGGAGATTCGAGACGTGCGTGTCGAGGCTGCGATCGGTCGGCAGGAGTCGCCGCCCGAGCGCCTGCTCCATGAGCTCATCGCGTGTCACGGTGCGCGTATCGGCGCGCACCAGCAGTTCCAGGATCCGCAGCTCCGCGGAGGTGAGCTCGAGGTCCCTCTCGCCGGCGTGTGCGCAGTGCGCCCGAAGGTCGAGGCGCAACGGGCCCCATACGATCAAGCCGCCGCCGTCCGCTGCTTCGCCGGGCACGCGGCGCATTACGGCGCGAATCCGTGCAACCAGCTCGCGGGGACTGAAAGGCTTGGCGAGGTAGTCGTCGGCGCCCATCTCCAAACCCACGACTCGATCGACTTCCTCTCCTCGCGCCGTCAGCATGATCACCGGCACGCGGCTCACCGCACGGATGCGACGCAACACTTCGAACCCTGACAGCTGCGGCAGCATGACATCCAGAATCACGAGGTCGACCTGCGAGCCTGCGAGCTGTTCGAGTCCCTCGGGACCACTCGCGGCGGTGCACGTGATGAAGCCTTCGGGCGCGAGATACTCGACCAGCATCGCGCAGAGCTCCTGATCGTCATCGATGACCAGCAGCCGTACTTTCGGCTCGTTCGGGGAATTGCCAGGCTCCACGGCGGAACGATACACGGCCGCCGCGGTGTTCCGGGTCGCCGGGCCCGCAAATAAAGAATTCTTTGCACTCCACGACGCGCGGCGGATCAAATCACTGCGAAATCAAGCAGGAGGCCGCCGCAGCCCGAAGAACCATCTGCCCCCGGCGGGCGTAGGACGCACCTGACGTCCGGTACGGCGCGTCGCCTTCCGGCGACAGGTCAATGGCCGCGTCAAAGGCAATGCACGCTATTTCGAATCAAGGCTAGTAAACTGCGCCGCTAAGGGGATTCGCCGGCTAAGGAGTCGTGCCATGGCTATTTCGAAATGGAAGTATGTGGCAGGAGCCGCAGCTGCCGTGTTCGCGTCCGCTGCGTTTGCTGATCCCATTGGACCTACCTGCGGTAGTTGTTTCGGCACGATTTACACACTGACCTACGACCCGGTGCCGGATTCCACAACCGCTACGACACAGACCTTTGACATCTTCCTTAGCCTGAATACTGCTGGAACGACCGGGGTCGGCCCGAATCTTGCGGCTGTCGCGCTTAAGGTGTCGAGTTCCGCTACCGGCATGTTATTCAGCGCACCGGCGGCGGGTTGGACGGAGATGGACGGTGGCCTCGCCGCCAATGGCTGTACTGGTTCAGGTAGTGGATTTGTCTGCGCGCAAAACCTGACGACCCCGCTCACCGTGCCCGATGGCACCTATAAGTGGGAGTTCGATGTCACGGTCCCCACTGGAACGCTTATCACAAGTTCGCTCGGGTCGAGCGTCAAAGCGCTCTATGGGACAGGCTCGGGTACCGCCTTCAAGAACAACGGCATCACTTCCGAGGACATTACACTTCAACCCATCTCATCTTCTGTGCCCGAGCCTGCCACGCTCGCGCTCTTCGGTTTCGGTCTCGTCGGGTTAGCACTGCGCCGCCGGCGCACGCCTCCGCGCTAAGAGCGAATCGACTATTGAGGCGTGAAAGCGCCGCCTTCGGGCGGCGTTTTCGCTTCTAGGGCGGTCGCACTCTGCATCGCCCCACCGACCGGGCCGGTAAGCAACACGGATCCCGGATCCGGTTCGCGGTTCTACATTTCTTTGCACTTCTTTGCCCCAAGTCAGTACCGGGTGGGGAAGCGCCTGTGCCACCGTTGGGCCTCTCCTCCTGGGGGGCGGTCGGGCGGTCCGTGCTGCCCCATTTTTTTGTGTACGCTACCGCGGCGCCGCGTTCGGCAGCGGTTAGTCCCGAGGTGTTCGAGGCCCTGCACTTACTCGCATGAACGACGAAAATCGTTTCTCAGCGCCTTCGACCGTGGCTGAAGTCGACACACGCCCGAGGTGGCGGAAATTCGTAGACTCTCACCGCCGCCTGCTCTTGGTGGCAGCAATACTGCTCGGTTTTCTGCTGCTGGCGTGGCTGCTGACGCCGCATGGCACACCGTCCGCTCCGGGAGGCCGCTTCGCCGGCGGTGGACCGATGCCGGTGGGGACCGCCGTCGCGCGGACAGGTGACATGCCGATTACGCTCATCGGCCTCGGCACCGTGACTCCGCTCGCCACGGTCACCGTGCAGAGCCAGATCAGTGGCCAGATCATGCACATCGGGTTCAAGGAGGGGCAGACAGTCAAAGCCGGCGACCCTCTGATCCAGATCGACCCACGCCCCTACCAGGTGGCGCTCGAGCAGGCCCAGGGCGCACTGGCGCGGGATAAAGCTCTGCTCGCCAACGCCCGGGTAGATCTCGAGCGCTATCAGACGCTCTTCGCGCAGGATTCCATCGCTGAGCAGCAGCTCGCCACGCAGAAGTCGCTCGTGGCGCAGTATGCGGGCGCGGTAACTACGGACCAGGGCCAGATCGATGCCGCAAAACTGAATCTCACCTACTGTCATATCGTGTCGCCGATCGCTGGTCGCGTCGGCCTGCAGCAGATCAACGTGGGCAACTACGTCACGCCCGCAGAGCCCAACGGGCTTGTCGTGGTCACGCAGCTCAAGCCCATCACTGTCGTATTCACGTTGCCGGAGGATGACATTCCGCCGTTGCTTCAGCGCCTGCACGCCGGCGCCACGCTGCCCGTCACTGCGTGGGACCGCACCAATACGCATCAACTCGCGTCCGGCACGTTGCAGTCGATCGACAGCCAGATCGACACCACCACCGGAACGATCCGCCTCAAGGCCGTGTTTGCCAACGATGACGAGAGTCTGTTTCCACAACAGTTCGTCAACATAGTGTTACTGCTCGACACGATGCACGGTGCGACGCTCATCCCGCAGGCCGGCGTCCAGCGCGGGGCGCCTGGGACGTACGTTTACGTAGTCAACTCTGATCAGACCGTGAATGTGCGGCAAATCACACTCGGAGCCGGCGATGCCACCAACGTCGCGATCACCGCCGGGCTCAAGCCCGGCGAGTCCGTGGTGGTCGATGGCGCCGACAGGCTCAAGGACGGTGCGAAGGTGCTGCTGCACCAGGGCTCCGGCGCCGGAGCGGGCGCCCCGAAAAGCGGCGCTGCGCGCCAGCCGGGCCAGGGCCGGCGACACTCACAGGGCAATACGGGCGGTAGCTGACCGCACCGAGGCGGGTCGCCATTTGGGTGACCTCTGAAGCAGCAGCGTATGAATCCCTCCCGTATCTTCATCCTCCGGCCCGTGGGCACCTCGCTCCTCATGGTGGCCATCCTGCTGGCTGGCATCGTTGCCTATCGCTTCCTGCCGCTTTCTGCGCTGCCACAGGTCGACTACCCGACCATTCAGGTCCAGACCTTCTACCCGGGGGCGAGCCCCGAGGTCATGACTTCGGCAGTCACCGCACCGCTCGAGGTGCAGTTCGGGCAGATGCCGGGGCTCAACCAGATGTCCTCGACGAGCTCGGGCGGTGCATCAGTCATCACGCTGCAGTTCAGCCTTTCTCTCAGCCTCGATGTGGCTGAGCAGGAAGTCCAGGCTGCGATCAACGCGGCCGGAAACCTGCTGCCCTCCGACCTGCCCGCACCCCCCATCTACGCGAAGGTGAATCCAGCCGATGCGCCGGTGCTCACTCTCGGGCTCGTCTCGAAGACCCTGCCGCTCACCGATCTCGAGGATCTCGCCGACACCCGGCTCGCGCAGAAAATCTCGCAGCTCCCCGGCGTCGGCCTCGTGAGCGTGAGCGGCGGACAGCGCCCCGCGGTGCGCATCATCGCCAACGTGCGCGCGCTCGCCGCGTACGGACTCAATATCGATGATCTGCGCACCACCATCGCCAACAACAATGTCAATGCGCCCAAGGGGACGCTCGATGGCCCGGCACGCTCCTGGACCATCAACGCCAACGATCAGATCCAGGATCCCAATGCCTACCGCAACATCATCATCGCCTACAAGAACGGCAACGCCATCCGCCTCTCCGACGTCGCCGAGGTAACGAGCGGCGCGCAGAACGTGTACCTCGCGGGCTGGGTAAACAACACCCCGGGGATCATTCTCAACATCCAGCGCCAGCCAGGCGCGAACGTCATCCAGGTCGTCGATCGCATCAAGGACCTCCTGCCGCAGCTCTCGGCGTCACTCCCTGCATCGGTCGAGGTATCGGTGCTCACCGACCGCACCAACACCATCCGCGCCTCGGTGCGCGATGTCGAGTTCGAGCTCATCCTCGCGGTGATACTGGTGGTGCTGGTGATGTTCGTGTTCCTGCGCAGCATCCCCGCCACCGTCATCCCGAGCCTCTCGGTGCCGCTGTCCCTGGTCGGCACGCTCGCCGTGATGTACCTGGCAGGCTTCAGTCTCAACAACCTGTCGCTCATGGCGCTCACCATCGCCACCGGCTTCGTGGTCGACGATGCGATCGTGATGATCGAGAACGTCTCGCGTTACATCGAGCAGGGGATGCGGCCCCTCGAGGCGGCGCTCAAGGGCGCGGGCGAAATCGGCTTCACCATCGTGTCCCTCACCGTGTCGCTGATCGCTGTGCTGATTCCGCTGCTCTTCATGGGTGATGTGGTGGGGAGGCTCTTTCATGAGTTCGCCATCACACTCGCAGTGACCATCGTGATCTCCGCGGTGGTGTCGTTGACGCTGGTGCCGATGCTGTGCGCCAAGCTGCTGCGCCGTCATGACCCCGCCGAAGAAAGTGGCTTCGCACGCTGGGCCAATGAGGCGTTCCAATCCCTCATCGACCGCTATGGCGAGAGTCTCAACTGGGTGCTCGAGCATCAGCCGCTCACCCTGGCCGTCGCCCTGGGGACGCTGATCCTCACGGTGGTGCTCTACATCTTCGTTCCCAAGGGATTCTTTCCGGTACAGGACACGAGCGTCATCCAGGCCATCACCGAGGCGCCGCAGACGGTGTCCTACGGCGACATGGCACGGCGTCAGGCGAGCCTCGCGGCGGTCATCCTCAAGGACCCGGACGTTGTCAGCCTGTCATCGTTCATCGGCGTCGACGGCTCGAACGTCACGCTGAACAGCGGACGCATGCTGATCAACCTCAAGCCAGTCGATCAGCGCTCCGCCTCGGCCAGCGAGGTGATCCGGCGGCTGCAGCAGGAGACCGCAGGGGTGACCGGTATCTCGCTCTACATGCAGCCGGTGCAGGATCTGACGATCGATACCAGCGTGAGCCGCACGCAGTACCAGTTCGTGCTCGAAGATGCGAACCCGGAGGAATTCAATACCTGGGTGCCGCGGCTCGTCGCGCGGCTGCAGCAGCTGCCCGAGCTCGCGGACGTGGCGAGCGACCAGCAGAACCAGGGTCTCGCGGCCTATCTCACCATCGACCGTGATACCGCGGGCCGCTTCGGCATCACGGCGGCAACCGTCGACAACGCGCTCTACGACGCCTTCGGCCAGCGCATCATCTCGACCATCTTCACGCAGTCGAACCAGTACCGCGTGATCCTGCAGGCCGATAGCTCTGTCATGGCCTCGCTCGATGCGCTCGGCACCATCTACCTGCCCTCCTCCACGGCGGTCGGCGGACAGGTGCCGCTCTCGGCCCTGGTGAAAGTGTCGACGCGCGTCTCACCGCTCGCCATCGATCACCTCGGCCAGTTTCCCTCGACGACGGTGTCGTTCAATCTGGCGCCGGGCGCAGCGCTCGGTGATGCCGTGAACGCGATCCGCAAGGTGGAAGCGGACATCCACATGCCCCCGAGCGTGATGACCACCTTCCAGGGGGCGGCGCTCGCCTTCGAGGCGACACTCGGCAACGAGGTGTTCCTCATCATCGCCGCGATCATCACGGTATACATCGTGCTCGGGGTGCTCTACGAGAGCTTCATCCACCCGGTCACAATTCTCTCGACACTCCCCTCGGCAGGCGTCGGCGCGCTGCTCGCGCTCCTCGTAGCCCGCATGGATCTCAGCGTCATCGCCATCATCGGCATCATCCTGCTGATCGGCATCGTCAAGAAAAACGCCATCATGATGATCGACTTCGCGCTCGTGGCCGAGCGTGAGCAGGGAATGCCGCCGCGCGAAGCCATCCACCACGCATCGTGCCTGCGCTTCCGGCCCATCCTCATGACGACGATGGCGGCGCTGCTCGGTGCTCTGCCGCTCATGCTGGCGAGCGGGACCGGCGCGGAGCTGCGTCGCCCGCTCGGGGTGACGATCGTCGGCGGGTTGATCCTGTCGCAGCTCCTGACGCTCTTCACGACCCCGGTGATCTACCTCTACTTCGATCGCTTCGAGCGCCGCATCGCGCAGTGGGGCAGCCCTGGAACCGACGGCGGCGCGGTGAGTCCGACCGGGGTTCGCGGACCGGAGAACACGCCATGAGCATCGCCGAGGCGGTACCGCGGCTGAATCCCTCCGAGCCTTTCATTCGCCGCCCGGTGGCGACCACGCTGCTTACTCTCGGGGTCGCACTCGCTGGCGTGATCGCCTACACCCTGCTGCCCGTGGCACCGCTGCCGCAGGTGGACCTGCCGACCATCTCGGTGAGCGCTTCGATGGCGGGTGCGAGTCCTGATGTCATGGCGGCGACCGTCGCGACGCCGCTCGAGCGCCATCTCGGACAGATTGCCGATGTCACCGAGATGACCTCCTCCAGCTCGACCGGCGCCACGCACATCACGTTGCAATTCGGCCTGGAGCGCGACATCGACGGCGCGGCGCGCGATGTCGAGGCAGCGATCAACGCCGCGCGGGCCGACCTGCCGACAGCGCTGCGCAGCAATCCGACCTACAAAAAGGTGAACCCGGCAGACGCACCGGTCCTGATCCTTGCACTCACCTCGCACACCCTTACACCCGGTCAGCTCTACGATGCCGCCTCCACCATCCTGACGCAGAAGCTCTCGCAGGTGCGGGGTGTCGGCCAGGTCAACATCGGCGGTTCCTCGCTCCCCGCAGTGCGCGTGGAGCTGAACCCGACGACGCTCTTCAAGTACGGCATCGGGCTCGAGGATGTGCGGGCTGCGCTCGCAGCCGCCAATGCCAACACGCCGAAGGGCTCGATCGACATCGGAGCGGACCGCTATCAGATCTATACCAACGACCAGGCGACCCTTGCCGCGCAGTATCGAAATCTGGTGATCGCTTATCGCAATGGCGCGGCGGTGCGCCTCGCCGATGTCGCCGAGGTGCTCGATTCGGTCGAGAACGTACGCAATCTGGGGCTCGCCAACGGCAACCCCGCAGTGCTCGTGATCCTCTACAAGTCGCCCGATGCGAACATCATCGCGACGGTAGATGCGGTCAAGCAGCTGCTGCCCGCGCTGCAGGCGTCGATACCCACCGACATCGACATCAAGGTCGCGATGGACCGCACCACCACCATCCGCTCTTCGCTGCGCGCGGTCGAGAGCACACTCGCCATGGCAGTGGCACTGGTCATCCTGGTGGTGTTCCTGTTCCTGCGTGATTGGCGGGCGACGCTCGTGCCCGCGGTCGCGGTGCCGATTTCGCTCCTTGGCACCCTCGGCGCCATGTACCTGCTCCACTACAGTCTCGACAACATCTCGCTCATGTCGCTCATCATCGCCACGGGGTTCGTGGTCGATGACGCCATCGTGGTACTCGAGAACATCACCCGCCACATCGAGGCCGGTATGCCGCGCCTCGAGGCTGCGATCCAGGGAGCACGCGAGGTGGGCTTCACGGTGTTGTCGATGAGCCTCTCGCTGGTCGCGGTCTTCATCCCCATCCTGATGATGGGCGGCATCGTCGGGCGGCTGTTCCGTGAGTTCTCAATCACACTCTCGGTGGCGGTGCTGCTCTCGCTCCTGGTCTCGCTCACCACCACACCGATGATGTGCTCGCGACTCATCCGCCGCAGCGAACCGCACCGGCAGGGCCGGGTCTTCCGCGCCAGCGAACGGGCCTTCGAAGCCGTGCTCGGTGCCTACCGGCGCTCGCTTCACTGGGCACTCGACAACCGTGGCCTCGTGATGGTGATGCTCGCGGCGACCGTAGTATTGAACATCTATCTCTACGTGAAGATCCCCAAGGGGTTCTTCCCGCAGCAGGATACCGGGCGACTGATTGGCGGTATCCAGGCCGACCAGGCGATCTCCTTCCAATCGATGTCGCGGAAGCTGCGCCAGTTCGTCGCCATCGTGCAGGCGGATCCGTCGGTCGAGTCCGTCGTCGGCTTCACCGGCGGCGGGTCGCAGGGGGGCGGACAGACCAACAGCGGCTTCATGTTCGCATCATTGAAACCGCGTGCGCAGCGCAATGTCAGCGCCGATCAGGTGATCGCGCGCTTGCGGCCCAAGCTCAATCAGGTGGCAGGTGCGCGCCTTTTCCTGCAGGCGGCCCAGGACATCCGCACCGGAGGGCGACAGAGTCTCTCGCAGTACCAGTACACGCTGCAGGCCGACAGCATCGCTGATCTCTACCATTGGGCGCCGCTGCTCACCGATGCGCTGCAGCGCGAGCCGGCGCTCACGGACGTCAACTCCGATCAGCAGCAGAGAGGCCAGGAGATCGAGCTCGTCATTGATCGGGATACCGCTGCACGGCTCAAGCTCAATCCAGCGGCAATCGATAACACTCTTTACGATGCCTTCGGCCAGCGCTCTGCGTCGACCATCTACAAGGCGCTCAACCAGTATCACGTGGTTATGGAGGTGGCGCCCGAGTACTGGCAGAGCCCCGACACACTGAAGAACCTCTGGGTGAGCACCGCGGGCGGCACGGTGAGTGGCAGCCAGTCGACCAACGCGGTGGCGGGCACGGTGATTTCCCAGGCCACCGCCGCCAACAGCACAGCGGCGGCGATCGCCGCCGACACGGCGCGCAACCAGGCGACCAACAGTCTCGCCAACACCGGCCACGGCGCCGTCTCGACCGGCGCAGCGGTCAGCACCGCGTCCGAGGCAATGGTGCCGCTTGCGGCATTCAGCCACTACGCCCCCGGCAACACGCCACTCATCATCAACCATCAGGGCGCGTTCGTCGCGACCACCCTATCCTTCAACGTAACGCCGAATCACTCGCTCAGCGATGCGCAGGCGGCGATCGCAGGCGCCGTCAGCGAGATCCACATGCCCTCGACCGTGCACGGCAGCTTCCAGGGGACCGGGCGCACCTACGAGGAGTCACTCGGGAATGAGCCGATCCTGATCCTGACCGCGCTCGCTGCCGTGTATATCGTGCTCGGGGTGCTGTACGAGAGCTACATTCATCCGATTACCATCCTCTCGACCCTCCCCTCCGCGGGCGCGGGCGCGGTTCTGGCGCTGCGCCTCTTCAACAGCGAATTCAGCATCATGGCGTTGATCGGAGTGATTCTTCTCATCGGTATCGTCAAAAAGAACGCGATCATGATGATCGACTTTGCCCTCGATGCGCAGCGCCAGGGACATCCGCCCGCGGAAGCGATCTACACGGCAGCGCTGCTGCGCTTCCGCCCCATCATGATGACCACGATGGCGGCGATGCTCGGTGCCCTGCCGCTCGCCTTCGGGAGCAGCGAGGGCGCGGAAACTCGTCAGCCGCTCGGTATTTCGATCGTTGGGGGGCTGATCGTGAGCCAGGTACTGACGCTGTACACCACGCCGGTCATGTACCTCTACCTCGATCGTTTCGGTGCGTGGTCCCGGGGACTGTGGGCGCGGATGCATCCCGACTCACCGACCGGAGCTCCCGCAGAGGTCAGAACATGAGGCACCGGATCCAATCTCTCTTGGTTCTTGCCGCGGTAGCGGTCGCAGGTTGCGCGGTCGGACCGAACTACCACCGGCCCACGGCGGCAAACCCGCAGCAGTTCAAGGAAGCCGAGGGCTGGAAGCCCGCCGAGCCGCGTGAGGCGGCAAGCGGTACCGACTGGTGGTCGATCTACGGCGATGCGACACTCGATTCACTCGAGAAGCAGATCGACATCTCCAACCAGACGCTCAAGGCCTCGGAAGCTGCCTGGCGTCAGGCGACAGCGCTCGTGAGCCAGGCTCGCGCGGGACTCTCTCCTACAATCGGTGTGAGCGCTACCGCCACACGTTCGGGGGGTTCTGGGGGCCGGGCGACGGCTGCGGCGACCGGCGGGACAGTTACGGCGCTCACGCACCCCGTCAACGAGTTCGAGCTCGTCGGCACTGCCACGTGGGATCTCGACATCTGGGGCAAGATCCGGCGCACGATCGAGAGCGATGTCGCGAACGCTCAAGCGAGTGAGGCCGATCTCGCTGCCGCGCGGCTCTCCGCGCAGGCAGCGCTCGCCACTGACTACATTCAATTACGGGTGGCGGACGAGCAGCAGCAACTGCTCGCCAAGACGGTCGACGGGTACCGGCGCTCGCTCGAAATCACGGAGAATCAATACCACGTCGGCGTGGTCGCGAAAGCTGACGTCATTACCGCCCAAACACAGCTCGGGGGTGCCCAGTCACAGCTGATCGCCATCGGTGTGACGCGCGCGACGCTCGAGCACGCCATCGCGGTGCTCATTGGCAAGGCGCCGGCCGATTTCTCGCTGCCACCGGAAACCCTCGGAGCGACCGTGCCGGTGATTCCGACGGGCGTTCCCTCGAGCCTGCTCGAGCGCAGACCCGACGTCGCTGGCGCCGAGCGCAGAATGGCGGCCGCAAATGCTCAAATCGGCGTGGCGATCGCGGCCTACTTTCCGGACCTGACTCTCACCGGTACGTATGGTTTTGCGAGCAACGTGGTATCGGGCCTCGTGCACGCCTCGAACAACTTCTGGTCCGTTGGCGGCGCGCTCAACGAGACGCTGCTGGACTTTGGCGCGCGGCCGGCGCAGGTCAGGCAGGCTCGGGCTGCATACGATGCCACTGTCGCCAACTACCGCCAGACGGTGCTGGTGGCGTTTCAGCAGGTTGAGGACGAGCTCGCCACGCTGCGCATCCTCGAGCAGCAGGTCGAGGTGCAGGAGCAGACGGTCAAGTCCGCCGATCTCTCGGTGCAACTCACGCTCAACCAATACCGTGCGGGCACGCTCGCCTACACCGCGGTCGTCACGGCGCAGGCGATTGCTCTCGGCGATGCGCAGACGCTGCTCACCATCCGCCAGAGCCGCTTGGTCGCGAGCGTGGCGCTCATCCAGGCTCTGGGCGGCGGGTGGGATGCAGCCTCGCTCGGCACCCCGGAGGGTACGGCAGCCCGACTGACTGCTGGGGCTGCGCAGACGGATTGAGCTGCCGACCACTTGAGGGCGTGCGCGTTGCCGTGCGCGCTCTGACTGACAGACAGCCTCGCTCCAAGGTTGCACCCAATTGGTTCACGCCCCCGCGAGCGCTATCCGATTTAACATTTTTAGCACCTCCACTCACTGGCTCTTGCATTCAGGTTGGCCTGAAGAAGACTGTATGATGAATCACATGCTGGAAAAGTCTCCCCCTGCCTTTGCTTTCGGCGAGAACTGGACACGCTTTCTCACTTCACTGTCCGAAAGACAGATCGAGCAGGCCACGCGCGCCGTAAGCGCCCTGATAGGCCGTGACCTGCGGGATACGACATTCCTGGACATCGGCTCCGGCAGCGGTCTGTCGTCTCTGGCCGCTCGTCGGCTCGGCGCCCATGTGTACTCATTCGACTACGATCCCCAGTCCGTTGCCTGCACGCAAGAGCTGCGCCGGCGCTTCTTTCCGGGTGATGAGGCTTGGAGCGTGGCTCAGGGATCCGTACTGGACGAGCAGTACCTTGCAACGCTCGGACAGTACGACGTCGTCTACTCCTGGGGTGTCCTGCACCACACGGGACACATGTGGGTCGCCATCGAGAACGCTGCCCGCCTGGTTCGTCCAGGCGGGCTGTTCGTCATCGGGATCTACAACTTCCGCGGTGGCAGGCGTGGCACCGCGATGTGGGCCAGGCTGAAGCGCTGGTACTGTGCGGCGCCCCGCTGGCAGCAGATCGCGTGGGAAAACGCCTTCCTGGCCTGGAACGTGCTCTCAATGGCGGCCGTCGCACGCAACCCGATTAGAATGATCCAGGAGTATCACGCGGGCCGCGGCATGTCGTGGCGTCACGATGCGATCGACTGGCTCGGTGGTTATCCGTATGAAGCCGCAACACCCGGCGAGATCCTGGAATTCGTGAGGCGAAAGTCCAACTTCGTATTGATAAAGCAGAACATCGACCTGAAGCTGGGCGTCAGTGAGTTCGTGTTCGAGTCCGTGCCGCCATCGGCTCGGGGCGGAATACCGCCCGACACGCCGGCATGACGGCCTCGATATGATTCGGCGGACGGGAAGCTCTCAGGGTTCCAGGGATGTTCAAATCGCTACGACGCCAGCTCACGAATCCATCAGATGGCCTGCTGCTGTGTGCTCTCGTGTCGTTGAGCGCGTGCCTGTTCCTCGCGTCAGAATCAGCGTGGTACGGTGACGCGACCACCTACGCAGGTGATATTCGCGCCGCCAAGCTGATCGAGCCCGGCCATCTGCTGTGGC
>Ga0306926_10005047_pt1 | contig 13985 bp, 8 predicted proteins | sample flu12Cox44000178_FD_203759 | JGI IMG/M metagenome (GOLD analysis project Ga0306926, IMG submission 203759) | Lab enrichment of tropical soil microbial communities from Luquillo Experimental Forest, Puerto Rico - flux8day.12C.oxic.44.000.178 (v2)... | ecosystem: Environmental > Terrestrial > Soil...
TTTAAAAGCGATGCTCGTTCTTCAGCACGGCAAAATTCCCCCGAGCCTACATTTCAACACCCCGAACCCACACATCGATTTTGAAAAGCTGAAACTTCGCGTTCCGACCTCTATTGAACCTTTCCCCGAGATGGGCGGTGAACGTTTGGCCGGCGTGAATTCATTCGGTTTCGGAGGGGCAAACGCGCACGTTGTCCTCGCGGAGCCGCCACCATCGCCACACTCTGAGCATGAAGAAGTCTGGACGGAGCGCGCATGGCCTGTGATGCTTTCTGCCCGCTCGGAAGATGCGCTTCTCGGCTACGCGATGAAGCTAGCCGCTTGGCTCACGGAAGGGTTGAATCTCAATGGTGATTCACCTGTTTTGCCAGACCTAGCATACACGCTAGGCGCGCGACGTAACCACCACGCGCATCGCTTGACGTTGGTCGTACGCTCAATACCTGAGTTGATTCAAGAGCTCGACGCTTTCGCGATCAAACAGGAGAGCGTGAAAGTTCGCACGTCGTTCACTCCCCGTCGGGAATCCGCGCCCCGGATCGCATTCGTGATGAGCGGGCAAGGTCCGCAATGGTGGGGCATGGGCCGCGAGTTGATGCAACGTGAAGCGGTTTTCCGGAGGATGATTGAAGAGTGCGATTTAGCGATGCGCAGCATCGCCCAATTTTCTCTTCTCGAAGAGGTGAGCCGACCCGAAGAAAGCTCGCAGATGCATCGCACTGAAATTGCACAGCCCGCAATTTTCGCAATTCAGGTTGCATTGGCAGAGCTGTGGAAATCGTGGGGAGTGCAACCTGCGGCAGTTGTTGGACACAGTGTCAGTGAAATTGCGGCGGCTTGTATTGCCGGCTTGCTGTCGCTGTCGCAGGGTGCGCGAATAACTGTCTTGCGGGCGCAGTTCATGGATCGTTGCGCACGTGGCGAAGGGAAGATGCTCGCCGTCGCGCTTGGTGAAGTAGAAGCACGTGCGCTTATCGACAAACACGACCGCACAATCTCCATTGCGGCATTCAATGGACCACGTTCCCTTACGCTGGCTGGTCCACGCCATTCGATTGAAGCGATGTTGGCGGAACTTGAATCGCAAGGTGTTTTCGCACGGCTTCTACGCGTCGACCACCCGTTCCATCACCCGATGATGCAGCCGGCTTCCGAAGCGCTCGAGAATGCACTGGGGGATCTGACGCCTCAACGGGAAAAAGTTCCATTGTTTAGCACGGTGACCGGCAACCGTCTTTCAGGCAATGTAGGCGGAGGGGAACACTGGGGTCGCGGCGTGCGGCAACCCGTACAGTTTGCGCCGGCAATCAATGCCATTGCTGATTTTGGCGTCGACATTTGGCTGGAGCTCGGAGCACATCCCGCCCTCGCACACTCGATCCAGGAATGTCTCGCCGAACGTGCGGGTTCCAAACTGATCGTTATTTCTTCAGTTCGGCGCGAGCGCGAGCATGAGTCGTTAATTGAAGCCGCGATGGATTTGCATCGCGCGGGTGTGGCACTCGACTTCAAAGCGATGATCCAGTCGCGGCGTTTGCTCTCGCTTCCAGCCTATGCCTGGGATCGAAGCCGCTGGTGGAACGAGGCTCCCGAATGGCGGGAAGGTCGTCTAGCGCCGGGCGGCCGCGGCCTCCTCGATGCAAGGTTGTCATGTGCGAAACCGACTTGGACGGCGAGGCTCGACAGCCGCCACATGGCCTTTCTCAAAGACCACAAGGTCGATAACCACGTTGTTTTTCCGGCCGCGGGATTTGTTTCTTTAATATTAGAAGCCGGTGCGCAGCTCTTCGAGGGACGTCCTTTCGTGGTCGAGGACTTCGAGATTCGCAAACCACTCATTCTGCCCGAAGCAACCGACGCCGTTCGCATCGAGATCTCCTATGAACCTAACGAACGCACTTTCGCCATTCAAAGCCGATTCGCGCAGGGGGCTTCGTGGTCGTTGCACGTTGTCGGTTCAATGCGCGGAGAGCGCACCAACTCGGCCTTCGCATCATCAAGTTTTGAAAGTGAACAGAAAAGTGGGTGTGTCGATCTTAAACCCGTCGAGATCGAAATGTTTTATCGCTACATGAGCGATCTCGGGCTGCGCTACGGCGAAGAGTTCCGCTGCGTGCGAAAACTCTCAGCCGCATCCGGTGAATCGGTCGGCGATGTGGCGGTATCCGACGCAATTGCTCCTCGGGCCGGCCATTATCTGCTGCACCCAGTGATTCTTGACGGCGGGTTACACGTTTTCTCTGCTGGCCGATCCACGGTCGAAACGCGCGATTCGCAGCTCAAACTGCCGGTGCGTTTCGGGCGAATTCTTTTTCTGCGGTCCCCTGGAGCGTCCGCAAGAGTGCGCGCGAATGTCCTCCAATGCACCGAAGATTTCGTCGAAGGCCGTATCAGCCTTTACAACGAATCCGGCGAGCCGTGTGTGCTTGTGGACGGCTTCCGTGCCATCAACGTTGCAGGAGTGCGCCGGGGAGGGGTCGGCGGAACATGCGATGTTTTATACCACCTTGAGTGGGAACGCACTCCGACAATATCTCAACCGGCGAGCTTGCCTCCGGCACCGCTGGAACGCCTCAGGGATGCTGCGCGAAGCGCGCTCCAGAACGTGATCGTTGGCCGCGGCAGCGCGCGGCTCGAAGCCGCGATTAGCGCTCAGGACGATCTCGCTGCAGCACTGCTTTGCGCCGGTCTTCGCGATATGGGGGTTCAGGACAGTTTCACAGCCGATTCATTGAGCGTGGATGCTGCGATGCGTCCGGTGTTTCAGCAGCTGATGTTGAAGCTCGAAAAACGTAGCTTGGTGGAAGTAAATGGGTTCAGTTACAGCACAACTTCAGCGTTTACGGACTCTGCGAACTCGGCTCCTGAGGCGCAGCGGTCCTTCATTTCTCAGCATCCGGGCCATCTTCCCGAAGCGTTGCTTGTTGCCGGAAGCTGCGCCGAGCTTGGTCCGATCTTGCGAGGCGAAAAGGACGCGGTCGAGGTGCTCTTCGCCGGTGCGGGCACGGATTTGCTGGATCAATTCTACGGGAGCGGTTTAATCGGCAGCCACTGGCTGGCGGCGATTGCTGCCGCCGTGCAAGAAGCCGCGCGCATCCTCCCTGAGGGACGCGGACTGCGCATTCTCGAAGTCGGGGCCGGTACCGGCGGTCTGAGCGCACAAGTATTACCGGTACTGGAGCGCGGCCTGCACTCCTACATTTTCAGCGATATCTCTGCTGCATTTTTCCCAGGTGCCATACAAAAGCTGGCGGCATTCCCAGAAGTGGAGACGAAAATTTTCGATCTCGAAAAGCCGGCCGCCGAACAGGGTTTTGAACTCGGCTCGTTTGACTTAATTATCGGTACCAACGTGCTCCATGCGGTGGCTGACGTCCGCTCGACTCTGCGCAATCTGCACGATCTGCTTACACCGGGAGGTTCGCTTGTTTTCATGGACATCGGCAGACCACACGTATGGGCCGAAGCTGTTTTCGGCCTAACGAAAGGCTGGTGGCGCTTCACCGATCGTGATCTGCGCCCCGTCCATCCTCTGCTGGGGCGTTTGCAATGGGAGTCGCTATTACAAGAAACGGGTTTTGGTGAAACGACCTCGCAGCCCAGTTTGGTGGGAACCGATGGCGACAACATGTTCACCGTGTTTGCGCGTAAAACGTGGCGGGCGGCTGCTTCGCCCGATCTTGCCCTCGAAGTCCCGGAGGAAAAATCGTGGCTCATTTTTGCAGATGAGGGTGGCATTGGATCCAAATTGGCAAATCGCCTGCGTGCGACAGGCGTTGCGTACCGAACCGTTCGTCGCGGGACCTCTTTCAATGCCGCAGACAATGAGACGTTCATCATCCGGGCAGAAGTGCCCGAAGACTGGCGTCAGCTTTTTGCGGAGTTCAATGACGAGGCTGAACCGGAGCGAATTGTCTACCTTTGGAACCTTGATGCGGAACTCGATGAAAACGCGGTCTTCGGGACAGACGCACTACTCCACCTTGCGCAGGTACTTGAAACCAGATGGCCTGCCGCCAAAATACGCATCGACTCAGTAACGCGCGGAGCGCAAGCCGTCGGCCGTGACGGCGAGCCGACAACTGTATTTCAGGCGCCCGCGATCGGGTTAATGCGTGTTATCCTGGGCGAACATCCGAACTACATTTGTCGTGGAATCGACTTACTGCCAACGGCGTCCGAGGCGGACGAGACCTTGCTGTGGGCAGAACTACTGCGTGTCGACCAAGAATGCGAAGTCGCATTTCGCGGGGAAGCGCGTTATGCACAACGGCTGGATCGTGGACGTCCGCGGATAACGCGCAGCCTTGACTCCACAGTGCCACTGCGTCTCGAATCGCGTGAGCGCGGTCAGCTCGATTCGCTGAATTTCGCGCCGTTCGTGCAGCCATCGTGCGGTCCTACCGACGTGATTATCGATGTCAAAACGGCCGGAATGAATTTCCGCGACGTACTCAAGGCACTCGCGCTGTATCCGGGCGACGCGCCGGACGCACGCATTTTCGGCGACGAAGTCAGCGGCATCGTCTCCGCGGTCGGGGCGGACGTTACTCGCGTAAAACCTGGTGATCGTGTCTTCGGCCTCGCGGTGTTTGGCCTTGCGACCCAAACAATCGCGCGGAGCAGCGACGTGCGTCGCATTCCGGACAATCTTTCATTCGAGGAAGCAGCCACGCTACCTGTTGTCTTCATGACTTCCTGGCACGTGCTGAAGAACGTCGCGCGGCTGCGGGCGGGTGAACGCGTGCTCGTTCACGCGGGTGCGGGTGGCGTGGGTATGGCGGCAATCCAGATTGCGCATCACTTGGGGGCCGAGGTTATTGCCAGCGCCGGAAGCCCGATCAAGCGCGCTCTGCTTGAAACGCTCGGCGTGAAACACGTGATCGACTCACGACGTGGAGATTTCGCCGACGCAGTCATGCAGCTGACAGGCCGCCGCGGAGTCGATGTCGTGCTCAATGCACTCGCCGGCGAAGCGATTCCAATGGGCCTGGCGTGTTTGGCCGAGGGTGGCCGCTTCATTGAAATTGGCAAACGCGACATTTATCAAAACTCGCGCATTCCGCTGTGGCCACTGCGGCGCAACGCCTCGTTCCATGTAGTCGCGATGGACGCTGTCTTCGCCGGCGACGAATCGCTGACTCGTCAGATGCTGGCGGAACTCACAAACCTCGTTGAACGGCGCGTTCTGCGCCCGCTGCCATACCGCGTCTTCCCGGCGAACTGCGTCGATGCGGCCTTTCGGCTGATGGCCACCGGCAAGCACATCGGAAAAGTGGTTGTGTCATTTTCGGAACCGTTCGTGCCGCGACGAGGCGAGCCACTTGTCCCGAAATTCGAAATCAAACCAGACGGTTGCTACCTTATTACCGGCGCATTTGGCGGGTACGGCAAAGTGCTGGCCACCTGGCTCGTGAGCTGCGGTGCCCGATATCTGGTGCTCTCAAGCCGAAGCGGCGCCGCTTCACCGCAGGCAGAGGCTTTTGTGCGAAGCCTTCGCGATCGCGGAGCGACCGTTCAGATCGTAAGAGCGGATGTCAGCTCCGCTCAGGACGTGGCCCGCCTATTTACAGAAGTCCGCTCCACGGGCCGGCCACTACGCGGTGTTTTCCATCTTGCGATGGTCATTGACGACGCGCCTCTGGCTGCGCTCACCCGCGAAAGAATGGCAAGCGTGATTGGCCCGAAAGCACTGGGTGCCTGGTGGCTCCACCAAGCCACACGCGAGATGGCGCTCGATTGTTTCGTCTTGTTCTCGTCGATGTCCTCGATTTTCGGCAACCCCGCCCAAGGGAACTACAGCGCCGCCAACGCTTTCCTCGATTCGCTTGCTTACCATCGTCGCGCTCTTGGTTTCCCAGCACTTACGATTAATTGGGGCGTGCTCGGCGGCGAAGGCTACGTCGCGCGCAATGAGCGCGTCGCCGAATTTCTGGCAAAGCAGGGCACTACGGAACTTTCTCCGGCTGAAGTGATATCCATTCTCGAGTCCTCGTTGCGCGCAGGAACTCCGCAAGTCGCCGCAGTCCGCGTCGATTGGGCGAAATGGGGAACGTTCTTTCGTGGACTGCAAGAGAGCCGGCTGTTCAAGCGTGTCTTCGCTTCGATCCAAAGCCAGGAAACCAACGGCGCAACGAGTGATTGGCGTATCAAGATCGAAGCTGTCGCGGCTGCGGAAAAGGAAGCTGTCATCGCACAGGCCGTGCGCGAAGTTGTCGGCGCTGTTTTGCGAGTGAAACCCGACAGTCTGCGGGACGACCAACCGCTCACAGACCTCGGCCTCGATTCGCTGATGGGAGTCGAGATTGAAAGCTCGCTCGAGTTGGCTATTGGCGTTGCCCTTCCGCCGACCAGCTTGATGCGCGCTCGCACCATTGGCCAAATCGCAACTTTGATCGCCGGTCATGTTGGTGGTGCCGCGTCGACGAAATCCTCGACCGAACCAACCTCGCTGGAAAAACCTTCCATTGCTGCAGCGGAGGTTGATCTGGACGCGCTTTCAATCGAGGAAATCGACCGGCTTCTCGGTGATGACGAAACTCCTGAACTTGAGGCGACCCCGCATGTCTGAGGAAAAACGGGATCAGTTCAAACGATGGCTTGAAAGCGGCGAAGCGCAGCTCCATCCGCTGACCTTTCCTCAGCGCGAATTGTGGGAAGCTTCACCTGCGCCGGTGACAGATGTGTCGAATCACATTTGTTGCATTATCAATGTGCGAGGTGCGATGTCTCAGCGAGATTGTCGGGCCTCTCTTCAGAGAGTAGTAGAACGGCAGGACGTTCTTCGCCTTTCTTTTTTACCTGGAAAGAATCGGCCGATTCAATTGGTCCGTAAGCACAACGCGCTGGCGATAAATTTTCGTGATATTTCGCCGCAAACAAGGCCGGAAGAAATCGAAGAGCTGGCGCTCCAGACATTTTTCGAGCCGTTCAACTTGTTACAAGGTCCTCTTTATCGCGTCGAGGTACTCCGTCGTGCGGCGGATGACCAGGTTTTGGTTTTTGCGATTCATCACGCCATTGCCGACGGCTGGACGTTGGGCGTTTTTGTGCGGGATCTCTGCGCGGCCTACATACAAGAATCCCTTGGCACGCGAAAGGAACTCCGCCCGGTTCCGACATCTTACTTCGAGTGGGGTGCTGCTGAGCGCGCATGTTGGCAAGTCGCAGAACTTCAGCGCCGCATCGCTTTTTGGGAATCACATCTTGCGGGAATACGCCGTCTTTGGTCTACAGCGGATCAGTCTGATATTGTCTTCGTTCCACGTCGGTTGGTTTTTCAATTAGGGGCCGACATATGCTCAGCGGTGCGCGAACTCGCCCGTCGCAACAGCGCCACTCTATTTAGTACGCTACTTGCCGCGTTCCAAGTCACGCTGTCACGTTGGACCGGCGAAGAAGATATCGTGGTTGGAACACCCGTGGCGAATCGAACTAGACCGGAGGTCCGCGAGACTATGGGATATTTCTCCGGTGTCGTGCCGTTGCGCGGCCAAGTTGACCGGCAGCGTCCGTTTTCTGAGCACTTGCGAATCGTCCACCAGGCGGCGGTTGATTCGTTTGCAAACGCGATGCCTTTCGCAGAGCTTGCCCGAGCGTTAGACGACCGTCCAGCGCCGCAACGAAACCCGATTTTTGAAGTGCGCTTCGCTTTACAAAATCATCCTGTTCCCGACGTGGAAATTCGCGGACTTTCACTCAAACTCAGGATGCGCTCGACCGGTACGCCACGGTTTGACTTGGGGTGCGAAATCACTGAACAAGGCGACAAGCTCGAAGTGGTCTGGTTGTTCCGAGAAAGTCTGTTTTCCCAACTCGAGATCGAAGAATTGGATCGCTTATTTCGAAGAGTGTTGGAAAATGTTTGCTACTTACCAGAGGGGCGGACTGCCGCCCTAGCGACTTAAGTTCATGAACATCGCAACTGCTGCCGAGAGAGTGCCCGAATTGGAGGAGGAACATGAGGTGAGCAGCGTCGCATTCCAGAGTCTCGTTATCTCGTTCGCTTTAGCCGAAACTTCAGTCTGGCTCGCAGTGCGGATGGGATGGTATTGGCTCGCAGTACTGTTTGCGCTGCTCATTGCCCATCTCATGCACGGTATGTTGATCGGCCTTCACGAGGCGATTCATGGCCTGTTACGCCGGAGTCGGCGCTGGAATGATTTCGATGGTGTGCTCATAGGCATCTTCAGTTTTCTGCCTTTCACTCTTTATCGCGTGGTCCATCAATCGCATCACGTGCACCTCGCAACCGAGCGGGATGCAGAGCTGTGGCCATTTGTTTTGCCGAACACCCCGCGCTGGAAGCGATGCCTCGCTGCTTTTCTCGAACTCAGTGTTGGCTTCATTTACACGCCGTTGCTTTTCTTGCGCATTTTCTTCGGTCGAAACTCGTCGATCCGCAGTCACAAAGTGAGACGGAGGATTTGGATTGAACTAGCTCTGGCGGCAATAGTGTGGACCAGCGTTATTGGGGCGGTGGCGTTTTGGGGAGTTTGGGAATATTGGTTTTGGATGTATCTGGCGCCGGCGCTGGTCGCTGCCAATCTCCAAAGCTGGCGCAAATACATTGAACACGTCGGGCTAACCGGCAACACCGCGAACAGTTCAACCCGTAGCATCGTGCCGAAAAGCTGGATGGGGCGTGTTTTTGCTTACACCCTTCTGCACGAGCCTTATCACGGTGTGCACCATCAGCATGCGGGATTGCCCCATTCGGTATTGCCTCACTTCAAATCCATGCTCATACCGAAAAATCCGGGCGAACGCGTGCCATTTATGAGCTATCGACATGCGTTGCCTGACCTCGTTCGCAGCCTCGCCAATCCACGCGTCGGGGCACAATGGTGTCATACAGCGCGGAACTGACTTTGATTTCGTGAATGGGGAAGCTGCGGGTACGGGCTATGTCTTCGAGTCCGCCGGCCTGAGAAAAGAATTCGAGGACGGTCGCGTTCAGGCTCTGCGCGGCGTCGATTTTCGAATCTGCGAAGGCGAATTTGTGGCAATTGTCGGCCCGAGCGGAAGCGGCAAGACAACTTTGTTGCAAATGCTTGGCGCGCTTGATCGACCAAGCGCTGGAACGTTGTCATATCGAGGTGAGTCGCTTCTCGATCTGGCAGACCCCGCCGCCTATCGAGCTCAAGAGATCGGCTTTGTCTTTCAAGCGTTTCATCTGCTTCCGACGTTTACCGCGGTCGAGAATGTGCAGATTGCAATGTTCGGACTTAAACAGTCTGCCACGGCCCGGAAGGCGCGAGCGTTCGAATTGCTAAAGGCAGTGGGTCTCGAACATCGCATGGACCACTTTCCTGCCAAACTCTCCGGAGGAGAACGCCAGCGTGTTGCGATCGCAAGGAGCATCGCAAATTCCCCATCTGTCGTTTTGGCCGATGAGCCCACCGGCAATCTTGATAGTGAAACCGCGCGGACCGTTCTCGATCTTCTCAATACTCTTCACCGCGAGCGAAACATGACGCTCGTGCTCATCACCCATGACATGACGGTCGCGAGATGCGCATCGCGCGCCCTTCAGATGAAAGACGGTCAAATCATCTTCGACGGCGACCCGGTAAATCTCTCCACGGAACAGATAAGATGACTTTTTTCGATGTAATCACCCGCGGCCTGACCCGCAGGCCGGTGCGCACGGGGTTAACCTTGGTCGGGATTTCAGTCGGCATCGCTGCGGTTGTCGCCCTAATCGGACTGTCAAAAGGTTTGGTCACGAGTTGGAGCGCAGCGATGAAATCGCGTGGAACCGACATCGTAGTTCATAACATGCGTGGCTCGTTAACACCCAAACCATTTCCGGCCTCGGCCGGCGATCGCATCGCACACTTGCCGGGCGTCGCGGGAACCTGTCCAATTCTCGTCGATTTGATGAGCATCGAGAACGCCGAAATGATGATTGTGTCAGCCCGCGAGTGGGGCGGATTTTGCTGGGATAATCTCAAGCTAGTATCGGGCCGGCTGCCTAACAACCAGACTGAGCGTGCCGTCGTTCTTGGCACTACTGCGGCAGATGTGCTCAAAAAGAAAGTTGGCGATACAGTTCAAATCGAGACCGAGGAACTCGCTGTCGTTGGCGTTATTGACGGAGGGGCGCTCGTGGAAAACGGATCGATCATTCTTTCGTTGCCGCTGCTGCAACAGATCACCGGCAATCTGGATAAGATCAGCGCGATCGACGTGCGAGTTACGCCCGGCATGAGCGAGGCTGACATCCGGCGGCTCTGTTCCGAGATGTCTCAGCTCATCCCGGAAGCGCGCGCCGAAATTGCGGGCGAACACCTTGAGCACAGTCAAGGTTACCGCGTGATCAATGCAATGAGCTGGGGAACTTCCCTGCTGGCCGTGCTGGTTGGTATCCTTGGCGTAACCAACACGATGCTCATGAGCGTTTTCGAACGAAGACAGGAGATTGCCATCCTGTTGGCCCTCGGATGGAAGCGCTGGCGGATCGTGCGAATGATTCTGTTTGAGTCAGCCATGCTTGGATTTTTCGGCGGTATCATTGGGGTGCTACTTGGCATTGTCTGCGTGCACGTAATGAAAATGGCGCCCGCCATCCGTGGCTTGCTTGAACCGGATCTGAGCGTTGAACTCATGCTCAGAGCCATCGCTATTGCGATTTTTGTCGGCGTTCTTAGTGGCCTTTATCCGGCGTGGCGCAGCTCTCGATTGACCCCGAGCCATGCATTACGCGGATGAACAGCGAGCCGACCGCCCCACGGAAATTTGTGAACCTTTGCTTCACCGCCATCTGCTTTTTAGCCATACCGATCCTGGCTTTCGCAGCTGAACCCGCGTCCGATTTGGCAGCTCGTCTGAACGCAAAGGAACAAGGCTCAACGTTCGTCCGTGCGCGGATGGAAACAGGTGATGCAGAAAAGCAGTCGCTTCAGCTTCAAATCAAGTCCCGTGTTTCATCTACAAGCGCTGATATTGTTTATCACGTACTGTTTCCAAAGGAGCGCAAGGGTGAAGGAATTTTGCTACATCGATCCGGCGGTCGATTTAGCGGGACGCTTTTCACTCCACCAAACACAGTTCGAACGATCGCGTCTGCGAAATTTTCCGCGCCTCTCTTCGGTAGCGACCTTTCCTATGAAGACATAATCGACAATCCATTCGCATGGGATCGGCAGGCAATCGTTGGCACCGAAGTCATCAACGGCACTACCTGTCAGATCCTGGAATCGAAACCAGGCAAAGGCCGCAGCTCTTCCTACTCCAGTGTGCGCACGTGGGTGGATCCGCGTCGATACGTTCCACTTCGCATCGAGAAATACGATGCCTCGGGCAAACTCGTGCGCCGTATTAACACAACTCGCATTCTGCTTGACGGAGGCGACTCCATCCCAGCCAATCTCAGTGTTGAAGGTCCTCGCGGCACGACGACTGAGATAGATGGCTCGCGCATCAAGCGTGGCGTGACCTACGAAGACATCGAATTCACGGTAGATGGCTTAAAGCAACTGTCAGTTCCACCCGCTTCGCTCGAGTAATCAAGCAGCTAGGATTTAGAGTGGTAACATCATTGAAAGATTGCAGGGCATCCGGCCAGATCTGAATTTCCGATTGCTAGCTGTCGGCTTAGTGCGATATAAAGGTAAAATGCGGCAATATGATTCTAGGCTTTCGGGTATGGCCGTAAGGGACTTCTTTCATTCACGAGACAGAATTTGGTTCTGGTTTGCCATAACCAGCCCGTTAACGGGATTAATATTGGGAGTATTTGTAGCTTGGCTCGTGAGTTGGCTGACAAGCTAGCAGGTTCGGCCGCTGCGTTGACGCCCTGCTGCTGATTATTCCCAAGTTTACGGAACCAGAAGAAACTTTCCTGTGTATGGATCTTTCACGACGGACCCGGACGCAAAACTGGTGACATCGATATACTTTCCGTCCTCCGGTGTATAAGGACTCGTGACCATGCCTTTCCGGCCCGGCACCGGAATTCCATAGGGCAAACCAGCTTTTATTTTTTCCAAATCCGCGGCTGAAACACGCGGCACTTCTTTGGGGGGTTGTGATGGTTGTGCGGCTGTGCTTGGCGTCGTCGCGGTCGCAGGTGCTGCTCGCGAAGTGGATCGCCGCGTGACGTGCGGCGTCTTCGCAGGTTGAGGCGGAGGCTGAGGCTCAGACTGTAAAGGCTTGGAAATCGATTGACCAACTTTCTTGAAGAAGTCTCCCACCGGATTGGCGTTTACAAAGGGTTCGCTCAAGAACAAGAGCGGGATCACCAGCAACAATAAGCGGTTCACCTTCATCGCAGATAACTCAATGAATCGTCTGGTTTGTTTGCTGGTGCGTTCTAGTGACGAAAACCGTCGATGGATTCATAGGTCTGGACTACAGCGCCGCTCGCGTCCAACACGCGGACTGTTGCGTAGTGCGCGAGCCTGCGTGACCGGTATCTCGCGAACGCAACCGCATGGCGGACTGCGTCGGGTCCTGAATTCCAGATCGGGCCGCACTGAAAACTATCGCTGATCAGATCAAAGCCATCCCCCTCCTTGCGGAGACGAAGCTCGTAAACGTCGTCGCCGGCAGTCACCCCACGGCTGTTCTGTTCTTTACGCTTGCCCCCCATGAGCGCTCAGTTCCCGTGTCTCCCCCTTTGAAAAGCTAGCAATACCGATGCCAGCCAGTTTGCCTAGGAAACACCGGCTTGTGTCGGCTTTGCTATGTCGAATTTACTTACACTCCTGTATCGGCCCGATACGTTGTCCGTTGTCCAGAATGGCAGCAACGTGATCGAAACGCACGAGCACAAAGGCGAGGTCAAAGAGGCCTAGCGCGAATCGCGGTATCTCCCAGTATTTCATCCGCGATCGTTGCACGTTGTTCAAGAAACTGCCCCAGCTGCTTTAATTGCATCTCGCGTTGTTCAAGCAGCTTTCTAGACTCGCACAACACGCGCAGTGGCTTGGGAACGTCATCGAAACACACGAGCACAAGGGCGATTTCAAAGAGTGGTGATGGCGATCGAAACACAAAGCCGCCACGCCGATTAAGCATGACGGCTGATTGTGCTGTCTTGGTCTGCGAATTACCGATTTTCGACGGCCACTTCCGGTCCAGACTTGCTCAGTTCAAGCTGTGTGCTCACTTTTTGCAGCCCCGCAGTAAGCGCTTCAATTTGCTTTTGCTGCTTAGCAATGGTCGCCGCTTGCTTTTGCAGCTCCTGACCCTGTTCTTGCACTGTGCGGTGCTCTTTGAGAAACTCGTTGAGCAACATCGCGTTCACCGCGTCGTAGCGCACTGTTTCTGGCTTACCTTCGGAATCTCGCGTCACCAAATCGGCATTGACCTCGGCTACTTCCTCGGCAACCAAGCCGAACTGCGGGGTGCCAGAAGCATCGACTTCTTTTTTGTAACGGAATCTGACTGGCTTGAGTCCCAGAACAGATTCACTGGCCTTATCCATCGGTTTGATGTTCTCTTTGACGCGCCGAGTAGAAGCCAGTGTGCCGATCTTATTATCCGCATTGACGTAAATTGCTCGGGCGGACGCGACAGAAGAGTAAACGTTCCTGATTCGCGTGGTGTTGCTCTCGCCAGCGACACCCAAAACTCCCGTACCTATGCGGACATTGCCACCGCCGGTTGTAAGATTGTGGCCCGCATTGGTGCCCAAACCAACGTTGTTTGAACCCGTACTACTCACCAGTGCATCCACACCAACGGCTGTGTTGTTGCTGCCGATAATGTTGTTGTATAGGGCCACGACACCGATGGCGACGTTGGCGGCACCCGTAGTGTTGCTATAAAGCGCATAAGAACCGTTAGCCGTGTTGTAGCTGCCGGTGTTCGATTGCAGCGCAAAGTAACCAGTGGCCGTGTTGTTGTTCCCAGTAGTGTTAGCTAGGAGCGCATTAACACCAGTGGCCGTGTTTTGGCTGCCGCTAGTGTTCTCAAAAAGGGCTTGAAGACCATTGGCCGTATTGTTGCTGCCGGTGGTGTTACTGGTGAGCGCATTA
>Ga0306926_10005049_pt1 | contig 13983 bp, 14 predicted proteins | sample flu12Cox44000178_FD_203759 | JGI IMG/M metagenome (GOLD analysis project Ga0306926, IMG submission 203759) | Lab enrichment of tropical soil microbial communities from Luquillo Experimental Forest, Puerto Rico - flux8day.12C.oxic.44.000.178 (v2)... | ecosystem: Environmental > Terrestrial >...
ACCTGAAGACGAAAAACTATGTCGACTTCGCCAACGTTGTCGTCAACGGGCGCAAGAACGTCAACACGGCGCAGGAGAGCGTCATGCCGTCGTTCGGCACCAATCCGAACGTCATGTGCTACATAGGGGACATATTCGTCTATTTGCGGGCGCGCGCCAATGACGCCGTCCCGCGCGGAAGACCGCAAAAGCACGAAGACAAGCCCGAGGCGGCGACCCAAGCGGAAAACAGCTGCCTTGGACACAAGAGCTGAGCGCTGCCGGGCACCAACCGGAGTTCCGCGTGCCGACGCACCCACGGTTCGACGAGAAGAGATCGATGCCGAGTTCCGCCGACGGCAAGTGGCTGCGGATGAGCTTGTGCGTTTCGGCCGCGGCGATCGCGGGCACATTCCTGTGCGGCAAACTGCTCGCGCAAGCCGTGGAACGCTTGGATTGGTCGATCGAACTCGTTGATCCCAAGGTGCTCAGGGTCTGCGCCGATCCGCACAACATGCCGTTCTCGACCGACCGTGGCGAGGGCTTTGAAAACAAGCTCGCCGAGTTGCTGGCCGATAAGCTCGGCAAGGGCCTTTCATACAGCTGGTACCCGCAGGCAACGGGTTTCGTGCGCAATACGCTCGCGGCGCACAAATGCGACGTCATCATGGGCGCGCCGCAGGGCGACGATCTAGTGCAGGTCACCAATCCGTATTACCGCACGGCCTACGCCCTCGTGTTCAAGCAAGGGCACGGCCTGGAGGGCGTGGACACGCTGGGCGATCCTCGCCTCAAGGGCAAGCGCATCGGCATCGTGGCGGGGACGCCTCCTGGAAACAACATGGCGACCAACGGTCTCATGGCCGATGCCAAGCCCTATCCGCTGGTCATCGACACCCGCGTCGATTCCTCGGCCGCAGCGATGATGCATGATCTCTCGACCGGCGAAATCGATGCGGGAATCCTCTGGGGCCCAATGGCCGGCTATTACGCCCGACAGGCGACGCCGGCGGCAACCGTCGTGCCACTGGTCAAGGAGACGGCCGGTCCCCGCCTCGCCTATCGCATTGCCATGGGCGTGCGGTACACCGATCAGGATTGGAAACGCGAGCTCAATCGCGCCATCCGAGAGAATCAGCCCGCCATCAACAAGCTGCTGCTGAGCTTCGGCGTGCCGCTCCTCGATGACAACGATCGAGCCATCACGGAGGACGGGAGTCCCAGATAGGTCCTGCGTCCCGGCGGCCGCCCTCACTCGAGCGATTGTTGGATTGCACGGGCGAGTGCAAACAGACGTTGCTCGATGAGAACAGGCACTTCGCAGACGAAATTTACCGTCTTGCGGCGCTCCTCGAAGATACGCGTGTCCCATTCGACGCGGTTGGTCAATTCTTCGATTTTGCTCTGGTCAAGATCAGGCCGCTCCTGAAGCTCGCGCAGCTGGAGAATCGTGGAGCGGATTTGGTCGGAAAATTCCTTTTGTTTTCGCGCATACCGCTCGATCCCTTGCATCACTTCGCTGCGTTCGTGATTGAGGGTTTTGAACAGTCCCGCAAATAGCAGTTTCGCCTTTTTCTGCCGTTCGGATTCGGTGCCCGTGACGATATCCGAGATGGCCTTCTGCGCGTCATCGAGCGGCGTGCGGCGCGCCGCAAGCCGCGCGACCAAGTCCTTTATCGTGGCATCTTCCTCCCACGCGTTCCCGACGTCGTCGATGGACGGCCCGGTCCACACGGCGGCAACGGAGATTTCCGGCACTTTGATTTGACTGCACGGCCAATCGGGGAAGCGCGGATCGGCGGCGAGCGACATGCCCCGCAAGGCCAGCTCAATGGCGACGGCCACAGCGATGGACCAACATCTCATGCGCCGCCGCCTCCAGGCTCTCCGCGACGCGCGAGAAATCCTCGCGAGGGATCGTACGCGAGGATCGCACCGACCATGAACAGAGCCGTGCAGCCGCCGACGACCGCGAGCGAAATCCAATTGATCTGGCAGTAAAGTGCAAAGCGGACGAGCTCGACCGCATGGGTGAATGGATTGAGCTCGCACACGTAGTAGAGCAGAGGACTTGCTTCCCTCACGCGCCACAGCGGATAGAGCGCGGATGACGCGAAGAACATCGGGAAGATGACGAAATTCATCGCGCCGGCGAAATTTTCGAGTTGCTTGCTGACGGACGACATCAGCATGCCCAGCGCGCCCAGCATGAGGCCCGACAGGACCAGGGCCGGCAAGACGGCGATATATCCGAACGCCGGGGCCTCGATCTCCCAGAACCACGCGATGGCGAGGAACGTGTAGACCTGCGGCAGCGACACCGCCATGCCGGCCACGAGCTTCGACGAGAGCAGGAACCATCGCGGCATCGGGCTCACGAGCAGCGTGCGCATGTTGCCCATTTCGCGATCGTAGACCATGGACAGCGAGGACTGCATGCCGTTGAACAGCTGAATCAGCAGCATCAGTCCCGGTGTGATGTAGACTTCGTAGAGTATGTAGGTCTCGTAAGGCGGGATGATGGATACGCCGAGGACTTGGCGAAAGCCGGCGGCGAAGATGAAAAGCCAGACGAGGGGACGAACCAGTGCGGCCACGAAGCGCTCGCGCTGATGCAGGAAGCGCAGGCCTTCGCGCCAAACGATCCCCTTGAGGCAGATGGCGTACTGGACCGGCGCGAATCCGGTCATCCTGGGAAACGTGGCCAATTCGACGGTCATGGGGCCTCGATTGCGGCGTCGGCGCCCTGCGTCAGCCGAGTGAAGGCTACGCGGATATCTTGAGCACCAGCGGCTTCCACCACGCGCGAAACGGACCCATGCGCCAGAACCCGCCCTTGGTGCAGCACGATGACGTCGTCGTCGTTCGAGACCTCGTCGATGAGATGGGTGGCCCACAGCACCGAGGCGCCGTCTTCGACGACCAGTCGACGCACGTAGCCGAGGATATCCGCTCTTGATTTGATGTCGAGACCGACCGTCGGCTCGTCGAGCACAAGCAAGCGGGGCCGATGCAAGAGCGCGCGGGCAATTTCGACGCGCCGCATCTGACCGCCGGAGAGGTTGCGCACTTTATCGTTCGCGCGGTCCGACAGCGCGGTGCGCGCCAGCACCTCATCGGCGCGCGCGCGGCCGTCGTGCTTGCCGATGCCGTGCAACGCGGCGTGGTAGGTCAGATTCTGAACCACGGAGAGATCGAGGTCGAGGGTGCGTTGTTGGAATACGACGCCGATCATGCGCAAAGCCTCGCTCGACGCATGTGCGATGTCGCGGCCGAAAATCCGGATATGACCGCGCTGGATGGCGTAGAGGCGCGTGATCAGCGAGAACAATGTGCTCTTTCCCGCTCCGTTGAGGCCGAGCAGAACGGCGAAGGTGGATGGCGTGATGGAGAAGGTCACGTCGTCGAGTGCCTGACGCCTGCCGTAGCAATGGCTCACGCCTGCGATGGCGACGGCGGGCGGGTCGACGGTCGTCATTTCCTGCATCATGCCCGCGTCCGGTTCCTCCGGCGCTCGCCAAACGGACGTCACGCCGGGCCTTCCCATGGGTCGCCGAGTGGCGTCCGCCGCCGTGCCTTGCTTCGGCCTTGCGGTCTGAGACTCGCGAAAGCGTGTCGCCCAGTTGGGTCCCACGCGGCAAACACGAATGTAGTGGTTTCTCAGACCGGCGTGAAGCGAACGGCGAAGCTGTCACTGCTGCGAAATTGCGATACCCCAAGGAAGCTCGCCGACCTGGATCGTCTTGATGACCCGCAGATTCGCGACGTCGATGATGGAGACGTCATTCGATACGCCGTTGGTCGTCAGAAGATATTTTTCGTCGGGGGTAAACGCCATGTGCCAGACGCGCTGGCCCACGAGAAGATATTTCTGGACCTCGTGCGTCGCGCCGTTGATCACGGCGATGCGATTGGCGGGGCCGAGCGCGACGAATCCGGTCTTGCCGTCCCGGGTGATGCTGATCCCGACCGCCTGGATGGCTTCCTTCCGCAGCCCCGGTATATCGAAGGTGATCTTCTTCTTCACCTCGTGTTTCGCGGGGTCGACGACGCTCACGGTTCCGCCGATTTCGGATGAAACCCAGACCTCGGAGGCGTCGCGCTTGAACTCGGCGAAACGGGGCCGCGCATCGACCAGCACGTTGGCGACGATCCGGCGCGTCTCGGTATCGATGAAATGCGCCATATTGCTCGTTTCCGACGTGGCGACGAGGGTCTTGCCGTCCGGACTGAGACCCATGCCTTCCGGCTCGACCCCGACCTGCACCTCGCCGAGCGGAACGCGCCGCTCCAAGTCGATGATCGTGACCGTGTTGTCGTTCTCATTGGCCACATAGAGGATCTTGCCCGTCTGATCCTGCGTGAACAGCTCCGGATCCGGACCTGAGGGCAGAGTGGCGACCACCTCGTAGGTTCTTGTGTCGATCACTTGTATGGTGTCGTCGTCTCCGACCGCCACCAGAATGAATTTCTCGTCCTTGGTTAATCCGATCCCGCGCGGCCTCTGGCCGACCTTGATCGTCTTCACCACCGTGAATTTGTCGGTATCTATCACGCTGATGGTATTGCTCTTCTCGTTCGAGACATAAGCGGTGAAGGCGCTCGCTTGGCCGCCGATGAGGACGAAGATGCCCACGCCCAGCAGACGGTTGCGTATCCCGGCGAAGCGGGAACTTCGTCGGCGCCGAAAACGCCCGATGCTCCTCTTCTCCGTCATCGGCTATTTGAGCCTGCATTGAGTCTCGGGACGGTCGATCCCGAGCGTATCCAGTTCGGACACCTGATGCAGAAATCCTTCCTGCGGGGAGACCGAAACGATCATTCTGCCGTCGCTCAGAAGGATGGGTTGACGAAGTTGAAGATTCCAGTCGCGCAGCGTCAACCGCTGGCCTTTGAACGCGGCCAAGGCGAAATCGGGTCCTGTGAGGAAATCCAGCATGACTTTTGGGTCGGCCGAACGCGTTCTCGACACGCCTTCACCGATCATCCGCACGGCGGTCCAAGCCTGCATGTCGCGTGCCGTCATTCGCCGCGAGAACTGCCTCATGAAGCGGTCCTGCAGCTGTACCGCGCCCCACTGGTCGTGCGAGGCGTCCCAGCTCGTTGGAACGAGGCCGGCGGACCCTGCGACCGGCCGCGGATCCCACGTCCGGTACGGCAAATAGGACGCAAAAACCTCGCTTTCGTCCGCCGCCACCAGAACATCGTAGGCGGGCGCACCTTGCGTGAAAACCGGCAGTTGGCGCTGAATCTGTACGACGCCGCTGTCCGTCCTGCGCGCGCCGCCGGTATCCTCGAACACCTTGTCCTGGACAATTCGCGCTCCGAACCGCTTGGCCGAGCGTCGCAGCGCATCGCCGTAGAGCTTGTCCTCGGCGTGGGAACCGACGACCAACAGCCATCTGCGCCACTGCTTCCAGACCAGATACTGCGCCAGGGCGTCGGCCAGCATCGACCGTGTTGGAGCCGTATGAATCAAATTGGCGCGGCACTCGTCCTCCCGCAATCGATCGTCGATCGCGCCGACATTGAAGAACAGGAGCTTGCGGGGGGCGCCGGCGTCGACGGCCTTGAGAAGCGCGTCCGCAGGCAGATCGGCGATCACCAGCGAGACGCCGCGCTCCGCCAGTGCCATGGTCGCAGCCACGGCATCGGCGCCTCCCTCGAGTCGGACGTCTTCCAGCGAGAACTGCTGATCGAGGAACCGCCCGGTCGTATTGTTGTCGTCGATCGCGAGCCGCGCACCCGCCAGTCCATCATTGGCGGCCGGCGTCTGAATCAGTGACAGGGTCGACTTCGCATCCGTGCGCCGCAGATAGCCGATGTTGATCTCGGCGGCATCGGTGGACGCTGACATCCACGCGAACAGGAAGGTCCCGGCTAACAGGAGGCGGATCAACGAAGCACACCGATCGGAGGTCGCCTTAGGAGCGATCGAACGGCCATTCTTCGTTTAAATCGTGATCTTGTGCTTTGCATTGGCCCATTTTTTCTCCGCGGATAGAGGGCTGCTTGGCGAGGCTTTTAGCTCACGACCGCGCGATAGCAGAGCCATCCCGCAAGTCCGATCGATGCCGCCCAGACGACGACGATCACAATTCCAGCGGTAGCACTCACGGGCCGATCCTGCGCCGCTGCCGCCAACGCCCGATGTTCCGCCATGATCTCCGGCGGAATCAATCTGACCACGATCAGAATGCCTAGAGGCACAATGATGACGTCGTCCATATAGCCCAGGACCGGCACGAAGTCGGGAATCAAATCAATGGGCGAGAGCGCATAGCCGGCAACGCAAAAAGCCAGCGCCTTGGCGTACCAAGGCACGCGCGGATCGCGCGCCGCCCGGTAGATCGCCTGCACGTCTCGTTTGGCAAGACGTGCCCATTGTCTCGTGCGCTCAATCATTGCGCCGCGGTTTCCCACGCTGCCAGCACATCGACAACGTATAAGATGTCCCGGAGACGTTTTGTCACGCGCGACAGGCGAAAGCACCTTCCTTCGTGCGTGGTGGATAGCCGCGCGCGAGCGCCGCGCCATCAAGGCGAACGGTGCATCGTCAGCGATCCACCGTCGCCCGAATGAACGACCAGATCGATTCGATCTGCTCCATATCGAGCACGTCGCGCCACGGCGGCATCTGAGTCTTGCCGTTGAGCACCGAATTGACGAAGCGATCATGGTCGGCCGCGCGCAAACGCGTAAGGTCGAACGTGACGCCGCCGCTGGTGTTGCGCAACTCATCGCCGTGGCAATTGGAGCAGTAGTTCCCGTAAATCGTCGCGCCCGTCGCGATCTTTGCGTCGGTGGCCCAGGCACAATCCGACGCGATCGCGGCGAGCGCGAACAAAAGTCGCGCGACGTACAACGGCGGCGACCGGTTCATCCCGCGCTTATCCCGCGCGACGGCCACGGTCCTAGTTGGCGGACGCCGCGCGCTGCGGCCCGGAATACTCCTCGAACATTTTGAAGGTCCAGATGCTGCCGCCAGCCGGGACATTGGCGAGATTGGGATCGCCGGCGCGCATCACGTAAGGCCCGGTGGCGCCACTAGTGATGGTGACGTACTGCTTGCCGTTGAGTTCCCAGGTGATCGGCTGTCCAACGATGCCGGCGGAGGTCTGGAATTCCCACAAAATCTTGCCGCTGTCGGCGTCGACCGCCATGAATTCGCCGGTGAGGCGGCCGGTGAACACCAATCCGCCTGCGGTCACGAGCGTGCCCGAGAAATTCGGGCTTTTGAACGGCGTCGCCCACTTCGACTGGCCGGTGAGGGGGTCGACGGCGCGCAGATAGCCGCGGCCATTGGGGTCATCGAATAGATACGACCACGGCCGCTTCACACCGTAGTGCGGCTCGCCGGGCTTGAGGTTGGCGACCTCGCTCAGCGGCAGCGGCGGGTATTCCCAGCCGAAGTCCATCGTATTCACGTAGATCAGCTTGCTCAGCGGGCTGTACGACATCGGGTGCCAGTTCTTGCCGCCGACGAGCGATGGCCACACTTGCACGGTCTTCCCGTCGAGGGCGGCCTTGGTCTCCGCGCTCCACACCGGGCGTCCCGTGGTCATGTCGACGCGCTCGGCCCAGGTCACCTTGACGAATTTGTTCGCCGCCAGAAGCTTGCCAGTCGCGCGTTCGATCACATACAGGAACCCGTTGCGGTTGGCCTGCATCACGACCTTGCGCGGCGTGCCATCGATGGTGAGTTCGGCCTGCACCCACTCGTTGACGCCGTCGTAGTCGAATGGATCGCTCGGCGTCATCTGATAGTGCCACACCACCTTGCCGGTCTTGGGTTGAATGGCGAGAACCGAGTTGGTGTGAAGGTTATCGCCCAGGCGATTGAGCGGATTCCAGGGCGCGGGATTGCCGGTCCCCCAAAAAACGAGATCGAGCTCGGGGTCGTAGGAGCCGGTGATCCAGGTGGAACCGCCGCCGTGGGAAGCGGAGTCGCCGGGCCAGGTCTCCGAGCCCGGTTCTCCCTTCGCCGGAATGGTGTAGGTGCGCCACAGCGACTTTCCGGTCTCGGGGTCGAACCCCTCGAGATAGCCGCGATGACCGAATTCGGCGCCCGCCACGCCGGCGATGACCACGCCGTTCGCGACCAGCGGCGCCCCCGTCATCGAATAGCCGTCCTTGGGGTCGGCCGACTTCGTGCGCCAGACCTCCTTTCCGGTCTTGAGGTCGAGCGCAATCACATTCGCGTCGAGCGTGGTGCGGTAGAGTTTGCCGTCGAACATCGCGGCGCCACGGTTGACGATGCCGCAGCACACGACGCGCGTGGTATCGGGGGGATACTCGATCACCGATTTCCAAATCTGCTTGCCGGACAGCGCGTCGAGCGCGACCGTCTTCTCGTGATCGGTGAGATAGATGATGCCGTCCTTGACCAGCGCCTGCGCCTCCTGGCCGCGATTGTCGGCCATGCTGTAGGACCAGGCCGGCACCAGGCGTTTGACGTTGTCGCGATTGATGTGCGTGAGCGGGCTGAAGCGCTGCTGGCCATAGCCCATCCCATAGGTGAGCACGTCGCCCGGAGTCTTTTCGTCGTTTTTGAGCTCGTCCGCGGTCTGGGCGAGCGCCATCATCGGCGCCGCGCTCACGAGCGCGGCTATGAGTGTCGATCGCATCATGGTGTTTCCTCCCTTGTCTTCAGATCGGCTGCGATTCTGTTGTTGTTCGCTTGACCGGCGGGGCCGCCTGGTAGGGGGGATCATAGCGCGCGCTTGGGTAGATGTAGACTGAAAAGATCGACGGTTCGCGCCGTTGCCCCGACCGGTCCCGGCATTTGCATCCGGCACCGGCTATGGCATCGTCTGCACATGTTTCGCACGTTGGGTTTTGCGTTTGCGGCCATGATCACGCTTGCCGCTCAAACGAGCGCGACGGCCGCCGACCGCATTCGTGTGGCGGTGCAAAGAACCGGGACGCTGGCGTGGGAGCTCGACGTCATCCGGACGCATGGCCTCGATCGCAAGCTTGATCTCGCGATCGACGCCGTCGAGCTCGCCTCGACCGAAGCTGGCAAGGTCGCGCTCAAGGGCGGCTCGGCCGATCTGATGTTGTCGGATTGGCTATGGGTGGCGCGCGAGCGTTCGCTCGGCGACGATCTCGTCTTTTATCCCTCGTCGAACACGCTCGGCGCGGTGATGGTGCCGGCGCAATCGCCGATCCGGGAGATCGCCGACCTCAAAGGCAGAAAGCTCGCCGTTGCCGGCGGCCCGCTCGACAAGAGCTGGCTCCTGCTGCAAGCGCTGGCGCGCCGCAGCGGGCTCGATCTCAAGAAACAGGCGACGCTCGTCTACGGCGCGCCGCCGCTGCTATCCGAGAAGGCGTTGCAAGGCGAGACCGACGCCACCCTGACGTTTTGGAATTTCTGCGCCGACCTCGAAAGCAAGGGGCACAAACGCGCGATTGCCATGGATCACGTCGTGAAAAGCCTCGGGGCAAAGGGGCCGGTCGCGCTCGTCGGCTACACCTTCGACGGCGCATGGGCCGCGCGCAACGGATCAACCGTCGAGCGCTTTCTCGCCGCCGCCCGTCAGGCCAAGGACATTCTTGCCTCATCGCAGGCCGAATGGCAGCGGCTGGCGCCGCGCATGCGCGTCACCGACGCGAACGCGCTTGCGATCTACCGCCAGCGCTATGGCGAAGGCATCGTGCGCCGCTCGCTCGCCGAAGAGGAGGCGGACGCGCGGGCCTTGTATCGCGTGCTCGCCGAGATCGGCGGCACGGAGCTCGTCGGCCCCGCACGCGAGCTCGCGGCGGGAACGTTCTACCGGCCGCCTGCCGGAGAGTGAACGTGAGCGTCAGGCTCGTCTCGCTCGCGCTCCTCATCGCAGCCTGGTACGCCGGCTCGCAACTGGCCGGCGCGCGCCTGCTTCCGGACCCGCAGGCGGTGGCGCTCGCCATCGTCGACGAAGCGCGCTCCGGCATGCTCGCCTTCAATCTCGGCGCGACGCTCGCGCGCGTCGCGGTGGCGTTCATCATCGCCATGCTGCTCGGCTCGGCGATCGGCCTCATCATGGGCCGGTCGCGGATCGCCGACCGACTCGGCGATCCCTGGCTGATCGTTCTGCTCAACCTGCCGGCCCTGGTGATCATCGTGCTCGCCTATGTCTGGGCGGGGCTGACGGAAACCGCGGCGATCGCGGCGGTGGCGCTGAACAAGCTCCCGATCGCCACCGTGACCGTGCGCGAAGGCGCGCGCTCCCTCGACCACGCCCTCGACGACATGGCGCAGGTGTTTCGCATGGGGCCATGGACGCGCATGCGCCACGTCATATTGCCGCAGCTCGCGCCCTATCTCGCTGCCGCCGCCCGCTCCGGCCTGTCGCTGGTTTGGAAGATTGTGCTCATTGTCGAGCTGCTCGGGCGCCCGAACGGCGTCGGCTTCGAGATCGGGGTTGCGTTCCAATTGTTCGACGTCACGCGCATCCTGGCCTATGCTCTCGCCTTCATCGCCGTCATGCTGGCAATCGAAACGTTCCTGGTGCAGCCGCTTGAACGACATGTCGCCCGCTGGCGCCCGCGACCGGCTTGACGTCAACATCAAGCAAAAGTCTTTTCGCGCTGCCTCCGGCGGGAAGCTCCAGGTGCTCGGCGAGCTTGCGTTCAGCCTCGGCAATGGGCAGGTCGCCGCGCTGGTCGGGCCATCCGGCTGCGGCAAGACCACGCTGCTGCGGATCGTCGCGGGGCTCGACCGCGATTTCGAGGGCGGCGTGGCGCTGCCCGCGCATGGCACGCTCGGCATGGTGTTCCAGGAGCCATGCCTGCTGCCGTGGCGCACGGTCGAGCAGAACGTGCGGCTTGCCGCCCCGCACGTGACCGACGCCGGGCTCGACGCGCTGTTCGAGACGCTCGGGCTCAACGCGCATCGCGATCATTATCCCAGCGAGCTTTCGCTCGGGCTCGCCCGCCGGGTGGCGCTGGCGCGCGCCTTCGCGGTCGAGCCCGATCTGCTTCTGCTCGACGAGCCGTTCGTGTCGCTCGACGACGCGCTGGCGGCGCGATTGCGCGAAGAGCTCGCCGAGCTGGTCAACCGCCGTCCTGTCACGACGCTATTGGTGACGCACAACGTGGAAGAGGCCGTCGGGCTCGCCGATCGGCTGCTGCTGCTATCGGTCAACCCCGCGCGGATCCTCGCCGACGTCGCGGTCGCGCGCCCGCGCGCGCCGCACACGACGGCGGAGCTCGCCGACCTGCGCGAGGAGATCGCGCGGCGGCTCAATCAGGCGTTTCTCTGAGGCGCATCTCTGATTGTCGTGCCCACCCCCGGCGGGATTCTGCCCACCCGAGGACATGGTCCGCCATCACGCGCCAGCCATCCACCCCATCATCACGGTCGAGGCTCTCGACGGCCGACGCAGATGCACTATTGTTGCCGGCAACAAGGTCGGTTCAACCGGCCGCCAGTACCGCCGCCACGAACGGCTTATCAGGGAGCGACGCTCATGAAAATCCTCGCATCGGCTGCGTGTGTTCTGTTGCTGCTCGGCGCCGGCGCCTCGGCGCAGACGCTCGACGACCTCAAGAAAGACGGCAACGGCGGCTCGACCGACAACATCCTCACCTACGGTATGGGCTATCATCAGCAGCGCTACAGCCCGCTCAAAGAGATCAACAAGCAGACCGTCAAGCGTCTGGTGCCGGTGTGGAATCTCAGCCTCGACAACAATTGGGGCGAGCAGGCGCAGCCGATCGTCTACAACGGCGTGATGTACGTCACCGACGCCAAGGCGACCGTCGCAATCGACGTCGCCACCGGCAAGCAGATCTGGAAACAGGCGCTCGATTGGCCGCCGGAGACCCCGCGCGTGGTTTGCTGCGGCGTCTCCAACAAGGGCGCAGCCATCTACAACGGCAAGGTCTTCCGCACCACGCTCGATGCCCACGTCATCGCGTATGACGCCAAAGACGGCAAGGAGCTGTGGAAGTCGAAGGCGGCCGAATGGAAAGAGGGCTTTTCGCTCACGGTTGCGCCGCTGATTGCGAACGGCGTGCTGGTAACTGGCATTTCCGGCGCTGAGTTCGGCATTCGCGGCTTCATCGACGGCTGGGACCCCGAGACCGGCAAGCATCTGTGGCGGCGCTACACCATCCCGGCCCGCGGCGAAAAGGGCAACGAAACCTGGCCGCAGAACAACAACGCCTGGGAGGTCGGCGGCGGCTCGTCCTGGATCACCGGCTCCTATGACCCCGAGCTCGATCTGATGTATTGGGGCATCGGCAATCCGGCACCGTGGGCCTCGCAGAGCCGCGACGGCGACAACCTCTACACCTCATCGGTGCTGGCCATGCGGCCGACGACCGGCGAGATCGTCTGGCACTACCAGTTCACGCCCAACGATGCCTACGACTACGACGCCTGCTGGGAGCTGATCAACGCCGACGTCGATGTTGGCGGCCAGAAGCGCAAGGTGATCATGCAGCTCAACCGCAACGGCTTTCTCTACGTGATCGACCGCACCAGCGGCAAGCTGCTGGCGGCAAATGCGTTCGAGAAGGTGAACTGGGCGAGCCACGTCGACAATGAGACCGGTCGGCCGGTCGAGACCGAGATCGCGAAGAGCATCCGCGACATGAAGGCCACCGAGCACTGGCCGTCCACGCGGGGCGGCAAGAACTGGCCGCACGCCGCGTTCAACCCGCAGACCGGGACCCTCTACGCGAACACGCTGCACGAGGGCCGCATGTACAAGCACCTCGAGACCAAGCCACACGTGGTCGGCCAGCGCTACCAGTTCATCGAGAACCTGCCACTGCCCCGGGCGGCGGATGAGCCGCTCGGCCACATGGAGGCCATCGATCCGCTCACCGCGCAGAAGAAGTGGCGAACTCCGCTGATGGATTTCCAGATTTGGTCGGCGATGCTGGCGACCGGCGGCGGCCTGCTGTTCACCGGCAAGGAGACCGGCGAATTCATTGCGGTGGATGCCGACACCGGCAAGGTCGTATGGCAGTTCCAGACCGGGTCGGGCATCAACGCCATGCCGGTCACTTACACGCACCAGGGCCGGCAATACGTCACCGTGCTGTCCGGCATCGGCGGGCTATACTGGAACATCGCGCGCGAGCAGCTCAAGGACAAGGTGCCGCAAGGCGGATCGGTGTGGACCTTCGCGCTCTTGCCGGAGTAAAGACCGAGCTTTCCATCGTTACTCAACGTATCATCGCCGGACACCGACCCGACCATGACACGTCTTGGGACGCGGTAGGATGTCAAAGTGCTATGCCCGCGTCGGCGGGCATCCAGGAAGCGTCGAAGTTCCCGGCATGAAGCGCGTTGCGTTACCGATCGCCCTGGCATGGTTCCTCATGAGCGCACCGGCTGCCGCCCAAGAGGCGCAAAGCTTCTCCAAGGACCAGATCGCGACCGGCGCGGAGCTCTACGCGGTCAACTGCTCGCCGTGTCACGGCGCGCGCATGCAGGATCCCGGGGCGGCATTTAATTTGCGGAAATTTCCGCCCGACCAGCGCGAACGCTTCGTCAATGCGGTGACGCGCGGCAAGAGCCAGATGCCGCCATGGGGCGATTTCTTCAAGCCCGACCAGCTTGAGGCGTTGTGGGCCTATGTCACGACGGGAGAGCGGTGACTTAATCCTCCCTAAAGGATAAAGCGGCTGCATGCTTCGAGACGCATCGCCGCGTGATGCTCGTCAGCACGAGGAGGGACGCGCGGAAGCGATCACAACTTCGCACGCATCCCGACATAAACCGAGAGTGGCTGCGCCGGCGTGACCGTGCGGTGGTCGAACAGCACGTTCGGTATCGCGTTGGCGACCGTCGACTGCGGATCGAAGAACGTGCCGAAGGTCGCGAATTTGCGATTGAACAGGTTGTTTATGACCCCGTAAATCTGCAGCTCCTTGGTGAGCTGGTACGAGCCGTGCAGGTTCGCGACCCAGTAGTCGGCGAGTTTGGGGTTCTGGTTGGCGTCGTCGCCAACGAACCATTGGCTGCTGACCCAGATGACGTCGGTGCCGAGTTTCAACTCCGGCGTGATC
>Ga0306926_10005051_pt1 | contig 13982 bp, 6 predicted proteins | sample flu12Cox44000178_FD_203759 | JGI IMG/M metagenome (GOLD analysis project Ga0306926, IMG submission 203759) | Lab enrichment of tropical soil microbial communities from Luquillo Experimental Forest, Puerto Rico - flux8day.12C.oxic.44.000.178 (v2)... | ecosystem: Environmental > Terrestrial > Soil...
CGACAGGCCCTTGGCGCGCACCACCACTTCCTGATCTGCGAGCAGCACATGGAGGAAGAGCGGGGTGGAGCCGGGATGCGACTCGCAGATGCGTCGCACGGAGGCGAGCATCTCGTCGGGCGACCCGGCGCCGGGCCGCACGCGCACCCGGCACGTGTGGGCGGGGGCCATCGCCGCGCCACCTCCGTTGCTCCTGCCGCCGTTGTCCGCCCCGCCGTTCTCCGTGGCCCGTGCGGCCGCGATCATCGCGTCGTCCAGCGGCTTAACCTCCTCCGCCAGCACCACGCGTCCCTTGTCACTGTCGTCGACGCGCCCGCGCACGAGCACGGGCCCACGATGGCGGAGGGCGACGGCGCACGCGCGGTAGGGCTCGGGGAACACCGTGAGGGGCACTGAGCCATCCACCAGTTCGAGGGTGGCGAAGGCCATGCGATTGCCGCTCTTGGTCGCGTTCTCGGTGAGCCCGGTGACCAAGCCGAGGAGGCGGACCGGGGAAGCCGCGGGCCGGCCCGCCAGCTCCGCCGCGGAGACTGTGCGCAGGCGCTGGGCGAGGTCCCGGTACTCGTCGAGGGGATGCCCGGTGAGATAGAAGCCGAGCACCTCCTTTTCCGCGGCGAGCAGCTCTTCGCGCGGCCACTCCGGCAGCTGCGCGCCCCCGTCGCGAGGAGGCGCAGCGGGCGTCGCCGTCTTGGGCCCGGCGAGCCCGTCGAAGAGCGATGCCTGACCTTCCTCGCGATCGCGCTGGCTTCGCTGCCCCGCGTCCATGGCCTGGTCGAGGCCAGAGAGGAGGCCGGCGCGGGTGAGGCGCAAGGAGTCGAACGCGCCCGCTTTGATGAGGCTCTCCACCACCCGGCGATTGACCAGGCGCAGGTCGACGCGCGCGCAGAAGTCTACGAGAGAGGCGAAGGCGCCGTCCTGCTCGCGCGCCTTGATCATGGACTCGATGGCGGAGGCGCCCACGTTCTTGATGGCGGCGAGGCCGAAATGGATAACCTCGCTCGCCACCGTGAAGCGCGCCCCCGACACGTTGACGTCCGGCGGCTCGACCCGCAGCCCCATGCTGCGGCACTCTTCCATGTACTGGACGATCTTGTCCGTCTTCTCCATTTCCGACGTGAGCAGCGCAGCCATGAACTCCACGGGATGGTTGGCCTTGAAGTACGCGGTCTGGTAGGCGACCAACCCGTAGCAGGCGGCGTGCGACTTGTTGAAGCCGTAGCCCGCGAACTTCTCGATGAGATCCCAGATGCGCTCGGCCTTCTTCCCGTCGATCTGGTTGGCCCGGCACCCCACGAGAAACTTCGCCCTCTGGGCGGCCATGAGCTCGCGGTCCTTCTTCCCCATGGCCTTGCGCAGGGTGTCCGCCTCGCCCAGAGTGAAGCCCGCGAGCTCGGCGGCCAGTCCCATCACCTGCTCTTGGTAGATCATGATCCCGTACGTCTCCTGGAGATGGCGCTCCATGAGGGGATGCTCGTACATGATCGGGGCGCGGCCGTGCTTGCGATTGACGAACTCGGGGATGAGCTCCATGGGCCCCGGACGATAGAGGGCAACCATGGCGATGATGTCCTGGATGCGGGTGGGCTTGAGGCTGCGCAAGGCATCACGCATGCCCGCCGACTCCAGCTGGAAGACGCCGAAGGTGCGCGCCTCCGCGAGGAGCTGATAGGCCTTGGCGTCGTCGAGGGGCAGGTCGTCGGAATCGACGGACAGGCCCTTCGACTCCCTCACGAGACGCGCGGCGTCGGCGAGCACGGTGAGAGTGCGGAGACCGAGGAAGTCCATCTTGAGGAGGCCGAGCTTCTCGATCGGTCCCATGGCAAAGCCCGTGATCAGCTCGGGGCGCTTCGGATCCTTGTAGAGCGGCACCCGCTCCATGAGGGGCTCGTCGGAGATGACCACGGCCGAGGCGTGCACGGAGGCGTGGCGGGTGCAGCCCTCGAGGGCTCGGGCCACGCCCCACATCTCGCCCACGCGCGGATCGCGCTTCACCTGCTCAGCGAGCGGCGGCGACTTTTCCAGTGCCTCGTCGAGGGTGATGTTGAGGGGGAAGCCAGGGACGAGCTTGGCGATGCGATCCGCCTCTCCGAAGGAGAACCCCATGACGCGGGCCACGTCGCGGATCACCGCCTTGGCGCCCATCGTCCCGAAGGTGATGATGTGGGCGACGCGGTCCGCGCCGTAACGGTCAGCTACGTAGCGAATGACCTCGTCGCGACGATCGTCGGCGAAGTCGATGTCCATATCCGGCATGGAGATCCGCTCGGGGTTCAAGAATCGCTCGAAGAGGAGCCCGTAACCCACGGGATCCACGTTCGTGATGCCGAGGCAGTACGCGACGAGCGAGCCCGCCGAGGAGCCACGACCCGGGCCCACCGCAATACCCTGGCGTCGAGCGAAGGCGATGAAGTCCCACACCACGAGGAAGTAGCCGGAGAAGCCCATCTTGGTCACGATGGACAGCTCGTAGCGGAGTCGCTCCACCACGAGGTCGGCAGGCGAGCCGCCGTAACGGCGCTTGAGGCCCTCGAAGGCCAGGTGCTCGAGATAGGAGTCGAGGGTATGGCCGGTGGGTACGTCGTACTTGGGCAGGTGGAACTGGCCGAAGCCGAGCTCGAGATCGCAGCGCTCCGCCACGGCCAGAGTGTTCCGGTAAGCCTCGGGCAGATCCTTGAAGACGGTGCGCATCTCGTCGGCCGACTTGAGGTAGAACTCCTCCGTCGAGAAGCGCCAGCGGCCGGGATCGCTCATGGTCGCCCCGGTCTGGATGCAGAGCAGCGTTTCGTGGGCCTTGGCGTGCCCGGCATCGACGTAGTGCGAGTCGTTGGTGCCGCAGAGAGGGGCGCCGATCTGGCGGGCGATACGCACGGTGCCCTCGGTCACACGTCCCTGCTCCTCGATGCCGTGCGACTGCACCTCCATGAAGTAGGAGTCCTTGCCGAACACCTCTTGGTACCAGCCTGCGGTGTCCTTGGCTTTGGCCTCCTCCCCCGCGGAGAGCTGGCGGCTCAGCTCGGAGTTGAGGCAACCGGAGAGGACGAGCAGGCCATCGGCGTGCTGGGCGAGGAGCTCGCGATCCACGCGCGGCTTGTAGTAGAAGCCCTCGAGATAGGCCTTGGAGACGAGCTTGATGAGGTTGCGGTAGCCCGTTTCGTTGCGCACGAGCACGGTGGCGTGGCTCGCCCCCTCGTAGCCGCCGTCCTGGCCTGAGCGTTCGAAGCGACCGCCCGGGGCGACGTAGAGCTCGCAGCCCACGATGGGCTTGATACCGACCTTCTTGCACGCGGCGTAGAAGTCGATGGCCCCGAAGAGGTTGCCGTGGTCGGTGAGAGCGAGGGCGGGGAAGCCGAGCTCGGCGGCCCGCGCGATGAGGCCCACGTCCTTCTCCTTCTTGGCCTGGCCCTCGACGCGCTCGATCTTCTCGAGCTGGGCGGCCCCGTCGAGGAGGCTGTACTCGGAATGGACGTGGAGGTGAACGAAGTCGGCGCGCGCGGCGCCGTCCTTCCCGGCACCGGCTACTCCCATTCGATGGTGCTGGGAGGCTTGGGGGAGATGTCGTACACCACGCGGTTCACGCCCTTGACCTCGTTGATGATCCGCGAAGAGATCCGGCCGAGGAGATCGTAGGGAAGCCTCGCCCAGTCCGCCGTCATGGCGTCCTGGCTCGTCACCGCGCGCAGGGCGACCACCTGGGCGTAGGTGCGGAAATCGCCCATCACCCCCACCGAGCGGACGGGCAGCAGCACAGCGAAGGACTGCCAGAGGTCCCGCTCGAGCCCGGCGCGGCGGATCTCTTCCTGTACGATGGCGTCGGCCTCGCGCAGGATGTCGAGTCGCTCCGCGCTCACCTCGCCCAGAACGCGAATGGCGAGCCCCGGGCCGGGAAAGGGCTGGCGCCAGATGATCTCGCCGGGCAGCCCCAGGAGCGAGCCAACTTCCCTCACCTCGTCCTTGAAGAGCTCGCGCAAGGGCTCGATGAGCTTGAACTTCATGTCGGGGGGCAGGCCGCCCACGTTGTGGTGCGTCTTGATGACGGCAGACGGGCCCTTGAAGGAGACCGACTCGATGACGTCCGGATAGAGCGTTCCCTGGGCGAGCCACGGGATCTCTCCGAGCTTCCGGGCTTCTTCCTCGAAGACGGCAATGAACTCGTTGCCGATGCGCTTGCGCTTGGTCTCAGGATCGGTTACATCCATAAGACGATCGAGAAATCGCTTGCTTGCATCAACGTGGATCAGGTTGATCTTGAAGGCATCCCGGAACGTCGAGACCACGGCCTCGGCCTCTCCCTTCCGGAGAAGTCCGTTGTCGACGAAGAGGCAGGTGAGCTGGTCGCCGATGGCCTTGTGCAGGAGCACGGCGACCACGGATGAGTCCACCCCGCCCGACAGGGCGCAGAGCACGCGATCAGCACCCACCGTGGTCCTGATGGCCGCGACCTCGGTGTCGATGAAGGACCTCATCGACCAATCGCCGGTGGCGCCGCAGGCGGCCAGGAAGTTTCGAAGCACCGTCTTGCCCTGCGCAGTGTGCGCCACCTCGGGGTGGAACTGCACGCCGAACAGTTTCCGCGCGGGATCGGCCATGGCCGCCACCGGGCAGTTCTCCGTGGAGCCAAGGGCCGCGAAGCCGGGCGGCGGCTTCATCACGGTGTCGCCATGGCTCATCCACACGCGGATGTGACCGTCGCGGCCCGGTTTCACCTGATCGAGGAGCCCGCCCTGGCTCGTGAGGAGGAAATCGGCGGGGCCGTACTCGCGCCGCTCGGCGGGCACCACCTCGCCGCCCATGAGGTAGCCCATGGCCTGCATGCCGTAGCAGATGCCGAGAACGGGAATGCCCGCCTCGAAGAGCCGCCGATCGGGCAGGGGCGCCCCCTCGTCGTAGACGCTGGATGGCCCTCCGGAGAGCACGATGCCCCGATAATTCTGGGCGAGGATCTTCTCGAGCGGCTCCGTGCACGGGACGATCTCGGAGTACACGGACATCTCACGAATTCGGCGGGCGATCAGCTGGCTGTACTGTGCGCCGAAGTCCAGGACGCAGATCTTGTTCATGCGGACCCGGAGCAGACCCCCTGCGTGCCGCAGACGGTCCGGCAATGCATGCGCCCTCCGCCTAGCGTGGCGAACCCAGCTTCTGGGCGCGCTGGAACACCTTGCCTTCGGTCTTGATGGACGGCGCGATGATCAGCTCCGTCTGCTGCAGCTCCTTGATGCTCTGCGCTCCCACCGAGCCCATGCAGGTTCGAATGGCGCCCACCAGGTTGAGGGTGCCATCCTCGGTGAAGGCGGGACCGAAGAGGATCTGCTCGAGCGAGCCGGAGACGCCCACGCGGATGCGCGTGCCGCGCGGCAAGTTCGAGTGCGGGGTGGCCATCCCCCAGTGATAGCCGCGGCCCGGCGCTTCCTGAGCCCGCGCGAAGGCAGAGCCGATCATGACCGCGTCCGCGCCCGAGGCGAAGGCTTTGCAAATGTCACCGCCCGTGGTCATGCCGCCGTCGGTGATGATGGGCACGTAGCGCCCCGTGCGCTTGTAGTAGAAGTCACGCGCGGCGGCGGAGTCCGCGGTGGCCGTCACCTGCGGCACGCCGAGGCCAAGCACCTCGCGGCTCGTGCAGGCGGCACCCGGCCCCACCCCGATGAGCATGGCGTCGACGCCGCACTCCATCAGTTCGAGACACGCCTCGTAGGTCACGGTGTTGCCCACGATGAGCGGGATGGAAAGGTGCTTCTTCAGCTGACGCAGGTCGACCGGCGTGTACTCGGTGGCCACATGACGCGCGGTGGTGACGGTGGACTGCACCACGAAGAAGTCCGCGCCGGCTTCCTCGGCGATCTTGGCAAAGCGGTCCGCGCGCTGGGGGATGGCGGACACCACGACAGGCCCGCCGCCCTTCTTGATCTCCGAGATGCGCTTGTGGATGAGCTCTTCCTTGATGGGCTCGCCGTAGATGCCCTGGATGATCTTGGTTGCTTCCTCGAGGCTCGCAGTGGTGATGCGGTCGAGGACCTCGTCGGGATTATCGTAGCGGGAGAAGATGCCTTCCAGATTGAGCACGGCGAGGCCGCCCAGGCGGCCCATCTCGATGGCGAGCTTGGGGCTGACCACACCGTCCATGGCCGCCGCGATGATCGGAATCTGGAAGCGGTGGCCACACAAATCCCACGAGATGTCGACCTCGTTTGGATTGATGGTGAGTGCGCCGGGAACCAACGCGATGTCGTCGAAGCCGTACGCCGCCCGGGCTTTGCGCCCACGCCCCACCCACATGCCCATGCGCTGTCGTCCTCTCCAGGCCTGGACGGCTCCCCTGCCCTCAGGCCCCGTATATAGAGAACCGCCGGCTTCGCCCTACCGTATTTAGGGGGAGTATACGGGCGGGCTCACCGAGTGTCAACCCGCTTCACAGTCACCGCACGTTCGTGGGATGCGCGAGCTCCCAGATGATGCGCAGTCCATGGATCGTGAGATCGGAGTCGACCACGTCGATGCAGCGCGAGATCCCTCGCATCCGCTCGGCGAGGCCGCCCGTGGCCACCACCTTCACGTGCGCGCCCATCTCCGAGCGCATCCGCTCCACCACCCCGTCCACGAGTCCTGCCCATCCATACACAACGCCGGACTGGATGTTGGTGACGGTGTTGCGCCCGATGGCCTCCTTCGGCTGGAGGAGCTCGACGCGGTACAGGCGCGCGGCCCGGGAGATCAGCGCCTCCGACGCGGTGATCATGCCGGGGGCGATGGCGCCGCCCACGAACTCGCCGCGCGCGTTCACGCAGTCGAACGTGGTGGCGGTCCCGAGGTTGATCACGATGAGCGGCTTGCCGTACAGAGTGACGCCGCCCACGATATCGCACACACGGTCGGCGCCCACCTCGTTGGGTGCGTCGACGACGAGGGGGACGACGTCGCGGTACCCGGGCTCCACGGAAAACGCAGGAATGCCGAAGTAGGCCTCCGACATCGACTCCAGCGCCTGCTGCACGGGAGGGACAACGTTGGAGATGGCCACGCCCGTCACCCGTGGCGGCTCGATCCCGCGCGTGGCGAGGAGCGTCTGGATGAACACACCGTACTCGTCGGCCGTCTGCTCTCGTCGCGTGGTGAGCCGCCATGAGACGAGGAGCCGCGAGCCGTCGAAGACGCCGACCTTGGTGTTGGTGTTGCCGACCTCAATCACCAGTAGCATGGCTCGCCTCCATGGTCACGTCTCCCGCGAGCACACGGAGGGTCTCGCCGCTGTCCGTGCGGAGCACGAGCGCGCCGTCGCGCCCGAGGTCCACCGCCACGCCTTCCCGTCCGTCCGCCGCCCGCGCGCGGCGCCCGATACTCTGCGCCCGCTCGAGCCACGCTTCTCGGATGCCGTCCAGGCCGGCGGTGAGGAACCGTCCATACCACCGATCGAGGGCAGAAAGCACGCCCTCGAGAATCTCGCCGATGGCCGTCATCCGTCCCGTCTCGATGCGGACGGAGGTCGCGAGATCGCACAGCGGCGCGGGAAACTCGGCTTGATTGACGTTGAGGCCGATGCCGAGGACGACGTGGCCGAGCGCGCCCGGCCTTGGCGTCGCCGCCTCCGGCAGCATGCCGCAAATCTTCCGCTCTCCCACCATCACGTCGTTGGGCCAGCGGATGGCAGCGCGCACTCCCGCACACGCCCGGAGGGCGTCAGCCACCGCCACGGCACCCACCAGGGAGAGCTGGGGTGCGCGATTCGGCGACACGGGCGGACGGAGGACTATGGACATGAGCAAGCTCTCTCCCCCGGCGTCGACCCAGCGGCGGCCGCGGCGGCCCCGTCCCGAGGTCTGATGGCTCGCCGTCACCACCGTGCCCTCGGCGGCGCCCGCCTCGGCCAACCGCACCGCCTCGGTCTGTGTCGAATCGACGATGCCCAGCGCGTGGACGCGGTGGCCGAGGCGGCGGGAGGCTTCGGCCAGGCTCACTGGAGCGCCGTGAGGCTCGCGCTGAGCTTGGCGAGGATCTGCTGCTGCTCCTCCAGGCGACCCCGCTCGCGCGCCACGACGTCGCCGGGAGCGCGCTCGACGAAGTCGGGCCGGCTCAGCTTGCCCTCGAGGAAGGCGATCTCCTTGCGCGCGCGCTCGATCTCCCTGCCGAGCCGTGCCCGCTCCGCGCCGAGGTCGACCACGCCCTCGAGGTGGACGTACACATCGATGCCCGAGGCGACCACGTGGGCGGACTGGGGCGGACGCGTCGCCTGCGCGCTCACGGTGACTCGAGCGCGCGCGAGCGCGGCGATGAGGGAGCGAGCCGCCTCGAGCGCCTGAGCCGTCTCGGAGGAGGGACGCACCGTGACCTCGACCTCGGCGGCGGGCGACACCCGGCTCTCGCTGCGAGCCGTCCGGATTGCGCTGACCACGGCGATGACGGGCGCCATAGCTTGCTCCGCGGCGAGATCGCGCCCCTTCCGTCCCGCCTTGGGGAAGGGCGCGACCATGATGGAGCGTTCGCCCGTTGCCGCGGCATTCTTGCCGTGGGGCAGCCGCTGCCAGACCTCCTCCGAGATGAAGGGCATGAAGGGATGGAGCAGCCGGAGCGTGGTCTCCAGCGTCTCCACAAGGGTTCGCTGGGTTACCGCGCGCGCCACGGGATCCTCGGTCTGGTAAAGACTCCGCTTGGCGATCTCCAGGTACCAGTCGCAGAACTCGCTCCACAGGAACTGGTAGACAGCCATGGCCGCGTCGTTGAACCGGAAGGTGTCGAGGGCCTTCCGGACGCCGACGATGGTGACGGCGAGCCGGCTCTTGATCCAGCGGTCGGCCACGGACGGCGTCCCCTTCCGCGCCAGCGCGGGATCGTAACCCTCGAGGTTGGTCAGCACGAGGCGCGCGGCGTTCCAGAGCTTGTTGGCGAAGTTGCGATAGCCCTCGATGCGCTCCTCGCTGATGCGGATGTCTCGGCCCAGCCCGGCCAGGGCGGCCAGGGTGAAGCGGAAGGCGTCGGTGCCGAACTTCTCCATGACCACCACGGGGTCGGCCACGTTGCCCTTGGACTTCGACATCTTCTGCCCTTCCGCGTCACGGACGATGGCGTGGAGATACACGTCGCGGAACGGCACATCCTCCATGAAGTGCATGCCGAGCATGATCATCCGGGCGACCCAGAAGAACAGGATGTCGGGGCCCGTGATGAGCACATTCGTCGGATAGAACGTGTCGAGGTCCGGGGTACGCTCGGGCCAACCCAGGGTTGAGAAAGGCCAGAGGCCGGAGGAGAACCAGGTGTCGAGCACGTCGGGATCCTGGCGAAGGTGGCCGCCGCACTTCGGACACTCCGTCAGGTCCGTACGTGCGATGTGCACGCTGCCGTCCGCGTCGCAGTACCACGCGGGGATCCGATGTCCCCACCAGAGCTGCCGCGAGATGGTCCAGGGTCGGATGTTCTCCATCCAGTGGTAGTAGGTCTTGATCCAGGGGCGCGGATGGAGCTTGATGCGTCGGGTGCGCACCGCCTTGAGGGCGACCTCGGCGAGAGGCTGGACGTTGACATACCACTGGCGCGAGATCAGAGGCTCCACCGGCGTCTTGCAGCGATAGCAGAGGCCGACGGCATGGCGATAGGGCTCGATGCGCTCGATCAAGCCGAGCTGCTGCATGTCCTCCACGATGCGCTTGCGCGCCTCGAAGCGGTCGAGCCCCGCGTACTTCCCCGCCTCCGCGGTCATGCGCCCGTCGAAGCCGATGACGGTGCGGATGGGCAGCCCGTGGCGGCGCCCGATCTCGAAGTCGGCGGGGTCGTGACCAGGCGTGACCTTGATCACGCCCGTGCCGAACTTGGGATCCACCGCGGTGTCGGCGATGACCTTGAGGGTGATGGTGCCGTCCACCGAGGGCACCTCGAGCGTTTTGCCCACGTACTTCGCATACCGCTTGTCCTTCGGGTGCACGGCCACCGCGGTGTCCCCGAGCTTGGTCTCGGGGCGCACGGTACCCAGGGTGAGCGGGCCGTACTTGATGTACACGAACTCGCCGTCGCGTTCCTCGCGCTCCACCTCCAGATCTGAGAGCACGGTCTGGCAGCGCGGACACCAGTTGACGATGTAGTCGTCCTGGTAGATCAGCCCTTCCTCGTAGAGGCGCACGAAGGTTTCGCGCACGGCCCGGCTCAGACCCGCGTCCATGGTGAAGCGCTCGCGCGACCAGTCGCAGGACGCGCCCAGACGCTTGAGCTGACGGATGATGGCCCCGCCCGACTCCTCCTTCCACTTCCAGGCCATCTCGAGGAAGGCCTCGCGCCCGATGTCGTGGCGAGTCTTGCCCTCGGCGGCGAGCTGGCGCTCCAGGATCACGTGCACGGCGATGGAAGCGTGATCGGTGCCCGGCACCCACAGGGCGTTGTAGCCATCCATCCGCTTGTAGCGGATGAGGATGTCCTGCAGCGTGTTGTTCAGCGCGTGGCCCCAGTGGAGCGAGCCGGTGACGTTGGGAGGCGGGATGACGATGCAGTAGGGCTTCTTCGGCGATGCGGCGGCGGCGTGGAAGAGACCGCGCCCTTCCCACACGCGGTACCAGTGCGACTCGACGCGGCCCGGGTCGTAGCGGTCCGCGATGTCAGCCATGATAAGACGTCATTCTAGCACGGGGGCGGCGGCGGTCAGCCGCCAGCCTGCGGGCGTGCGGCCCCACCAGAGCGACCACGGCACGGGGCCGCCCGAAGGTGCGGGAACACCGGCGGCAACGATGGCCGTGCTCGGGGTATCGGGGTTCTGCGAGTCGCACACGGGCTCCGGCACGAGGGCGCGCGGCAGGCGCGCGCGCAGGGAAGCGTCGGGCACCAGATCGGCGAGCGTCTTGCGATCGCCCGCAGCCAGCGCGGCGAAGAAGCGGGTGGCCGAGCGCTGCAGGTCGCGATGCCAGCCGTTGAAGACTTGGCGGCTCACGAGGGCGAGCGCGCCGCGGGCATCGGCGCGATAGCGGTCCTCCTGCTCGGCCTGTACGTCGCAGCCGGGCTTCCAGCCAGGATAACGGAGCTCGCGGCGCAGCACGATACGGTCCGCGGTGACGTCCAGGTGCGAGACCCACAGGCCCTCGGGGTAGCGGTCGACGCTTCGCCACACGGGCATGAGTTGCCCGTCCCGCACGCGCCAGAGCTCGAGGCGGAGCGGCCAGCTCTGCGGCCCCGCCTCGCCCGACCAGGCGAGGAGGAACTCGACGCCGGTGCCTCGCGGGCTCGTCCACCGATAAATCTCGGGCACACCGCCGTCGGTCCAGGACTTGAGGAGCGAGGCCTCACCGCGGCTCCGCCCGTAGAGACGGACGGAGCTGCCTATCCCTTTGGCAGAGAGACGGAAACGGCCGAGGAGCAGGCCGTCGCCGAGTGACTGTATGCGCAGCGAGGCGCCGCCCCACGCATCGCTGAAGGAATCGAGCCGCTCCCGGATGAACTCCGCCGAGGCATACGGGCCGCCCGCGCGGAGGCTATCGAGGACCTCACCGTCGAGGATGCCGTCGAGCTCCCCCTGCACCGCCGGGTCGAGGGCGGCTCCCGTGTTTTCCACGACGGCGAGACGGGTGTGGGCGAGCTCGCGGAAGCGCTCGAGCCGGTCGGTGGGCGGCGCTCCCCAGGCCGGGCCCGCCCCGGCGAGGGCGAACAGCGTCCACAGCCCTACCCAAAGCGGCATGCCGCTATCGTACAATGGAGCCGCATGCTCAAGATTCTCGACCGGTACATGATCAAGGAGGTCGGCCCGCCCTTCGCCCTCGCCGTAGGCGTCCTCACTTTCTTCCTCGTCATCGACCGTGTCTATCAGCTGACCGATCTCGTCATCACCAAGAGCGTCCCCTTCCACATGGTGCTGGGGTTGCTCGCGTTCATGCTGCCGGGCGTCCTCGCTCTCACGGTGCCGATGGCGCTCCTCGTCGCGGTGCTCCTCGCCGGAGGCCGGCTCGCCGGCGACCTCGAGATCGCCGCCTTCAAGGCCTCCGGGGTCAGTCCCTTGCGCCTCTTCGCGCCCTTCTTCGGGCTCGCCCTCGTGGTGAGCGCGGCGGTGGCCGTCCTCACCCTGCTCCTCGCCCCCGCGTCGAGTGGCGCCTTCCAGAACCAGCTCTTCCGCATCCTCCAGACCAAGGCCACCACCGGCATCAAGGAGCGCACCTTCAGCGCCTCCTTCAACCAGATGGTTATGTACGTCGACGACATCAGCGCCTCCCAGGTGGCGCTGCGCGGCCTCCTCGTCTCCGACGAGCGCGATCCCAAGCTCTCCCGCATCATCGTGGCCCGCGAGGGACGCCTCTTCTCCGACGCCAAGACCCGCCGCGTCACCATGCGCTTCATCGACGGCGCCATCAGCGAGACGGACACCGGCGACTCGCGCCGCTTCCGCCTCACCGGTTTCACCCTCTACGATCTCAATCTTCCCCTGGAGAATCCCCAGCGCGCGGCCGAGCGCATCGAGAAGCCCGAGAAGGAGATGACCCTACAAGCGCTGCGCGAGAGCATCGCCGATCTCAGGCGCCAGGGGCAGATCGTGACGCCGCTCCAGGTCGAGATGCACAAGCGCTTCTCCCTACCCGTGGCCGCCGTGGTGTTCGTGCTCGTGAGCTTCCCCCTGGGCATCCGGACGCATCGCGGCGGCCGCACCCTCGCTCTCGGCTCGAGCCTGGCCATCGTGGTGGCCTACTACGTCATGCACACCTTCCTTGAGGGCGCGGCTCTCCGGGGCAGCCTGCCCGTGGCGGTGGCCATGTGGCTGCCCAACGCCATCTTCGGGGTGACGGGCCTCGTGCTGATCCAGGCCGTTACGGAGGGCCTGCCTCCCGCGTGGGGACGGCTCGTGTGGCGACTGCGCGCGGCCGTGCCTCGCCTCGTGCGGGGGCTGATTCCCAAGCGTCCGCCCGTGGAGCGGGTGCGCGGGCCAGTGACCCGGGTGCGGGGCCCCCGCGCGTCGACCTACATCATCGATCGCTATCTCACCGGCCAGTACGTGACCTTTCTCGGCGTCGGCATCGGGGTCGCCTCGGTCCTCATCCTCGTCGTCGATCTCATCCAGTACCTCGACCGCTTCCTCCGCACCAAGCCGCCGTTCGTCTACATACTCCAGCACCTCTTCTATCGCCTGCCCGGCTCGCTCTACGACGGCCTGCCCATGATCGTGCTCATCTCCACCGTGCTGCTCTTCCTCACCCTGACCCAGCAGCGCGAGCTCGATGCCCTCAAGGCAGCCGGCGTCAGCCTCTATCGCGCGAGCCTGCCCATCCTCCTGGTGGCCCTGGCCATCAGCGTGGGCTCCGGACTCCTGCAGGAGACGGTGCTTCCCGGGCTCAACGCGAAGGCCGAGGAGGTCGACCGCGTCAAGATCCGCGGCAATCCACCCCGCCACCTCCAGCGCCAGACCCAGATCTGGTACCGCTCCTCCGAGACGCGCTTCCTGCGCATGGAGCTGCTCGATCCCATCGAGCGCTCGCTGGACGGCCTCCTCGTGGTGGACATCAGCCCCGAGTTCCGGCTCCGCGACCGCCTCGACGCGAGCAAGGCGCGCTGGACGGATTCGGGCTGGATGCTGAGCGATGGCGTCTACCGCAAGATCGGGCCGGGCGGCCGCGTCGTGGCCGACCCCTTCACCGAGCGGCTCGTCATCATGCCGGAGCAGATCAACGACCTGATCCAGGTGCAGAAGTCACCGGAGACCATGAGCTTCCGCGAGCTGAGCGCGTACGTGGTGCGGCTCGCGGAGACGGGCCATCACGTGGGGAAGTATCTGGTGCAGCTCGACTCGAAGCTCTCCTTCCCCCTCGTCCATGTGATCATGGCCCTGGTCGCCATCCCCTTCGCCCTCGTGTCCCCGCGCGGCGGCGGGCGCGGGGTGGGCATCGCGGTGGCCATTCTGATCTCCGTCAGCTACTGGCTCGTCCACTCCGTGGCCATCGCCTTCGCCAAGGCCGAACTGCTACCGCCCATGCTGGGAGCGTGGACGGCCAACATCGTCTTCGCGGGCATCGGCGCCACTCTCTTCCTCCGCG
>Ga0306926_10005053_pt1 | contig 13981 bp, 22 predicted proteins | sample flu12Cox44000178_FD_203759 | JGI IMG/M metagenome (GOLD analysis project Ga0306926, IMG submission 203759) | Lab enrichment of tropical soil microbial communities from Luquillo Experimental Forest, Puerto Rico - flux8day.12C.oxic.44.000.178 (v2)... | ecosystem: Environmental > Terrestrial >...
ACCTGGTTGCAGGATACGTGTTGTTACGAGCGGGGAGAGTCTCCCTGGAGAATCAAGTCACGCTGATCGTATTTCTTGCTGGCGTCATCGCTATTAGTACCATTCTCAGTTTTCGATTCAGGCAGAAGATGACTCAATAGGTGCCCCAGTCAGACCGGGACTTTGTTCGATGCAGTTTCCAATAACGTCACTTGATCCGGCCCAAAATCGGTAATCGCTGGGCTTGAACTTCGGCTCTTGTTTTCTATTTGGCGAAGACTTCAGTGCCGCCCGTCGAGAACCGAACCCACAGCTCGCCTACATAGCGAATCGGTACTCCTCGACGCACAACTGGCTCAAACCGCCACTGCCGCAGAGCTTCCAATGCAGAATAGATCAGGAGAACGTGGCCGGGTCCAGGCTCCATACATTCCACTACTCCGTTGGCATCGATCAGAAGCCTGACTCGAATAACACCTTGACAGCGGCAACTACTCGGCATCTTCGGCATTACTCTGTGTACCGCGATTCGGATGACGCGGTACGATGACAAGGTGACCGGAAACCCAGTTTTCTTCGCGAGCTTTAGCTGCATTCTGCAGCGGCTCTCGTCTTGGACTGGGTTGAAACTGAACGACAAACGAAGAACTGCATACCCTGACCGGGCAGGCGAGTCTCCGGTGAAGGTGAAGCCGAAGTCCTTTTGGAACTTCCACCTCGACACAGCCTCTTCTACGGAAGGAATCAATAGACGCTCTCCAAGAGCACACACTCTGACAACATCACCGGCTCGGTCCACGAGAACCTGCGCGTCCACCTGCCCACCGATACCGTTTTGCTGCGCCTGTTCTGGGTACGTTGGCGTGACTCTTTCGATTGCAAGATCCTCGTGACCGCCGCGAATTGGAGTACCGATCTTCAGAGGATGATAGCTATTGAAGTCGCACTTTCTATCTGGTGAGCGGATCTGCGAAGCCAGGGGAAAAACAACCACGCCGAGGAGCAATAAGACTTGGATTCGCGAAAGAACTTGCATCTCCTTTTCGACACCGTTCAACGTCTCACAGTTCCCTTGGCCTGCGGCGTTGGAGGCTACCTCAGGCGGCCCGGATCGTTTTCCGGCATCCTAACGACAAGTGCAGCGCCGTAAACTGGCCGAGTGCGACCGCCCGTTGCAGTAGGCGCTCTCTTGTTGATCATGCCGCCGCCGGGCGACACTCGCATTGGACCGACTAGTGTTCAAGCGTAACCAGGACACGAACGAGGCGCTCGCCGATTTTCAGAATTACGCGAAACAGGCCCGCGACCGTTTGGCGAAGATGGGCATCGACTTCAATGAAGTGTACGGCAACTCAACGTTGCCGGAGAAGTGCACTCATGTGCCTTCAGGGTAGCAAGTCGATCTGCACTTGATGCCCGGCCCGATGTGCTTCCACCACTAAACCCCGAAACCGATGAACGATCTCGCGAGCCTCATCCGACATCCGTGTAGTACCTCGGATTCGGATGTGAAGGGGCGGATTGCAGCGGTTTATGCCGCCTCCGGTGAGGGAATCCCAAACAGCATCCAAATTGCGCCCGTGCCAATCCGGCGCACCCACGGCTGCCAGGTACGATGCGTAGAAATCGTCAGTCCTCGTCCAGGTTGCCCCGTCAAGTTCAATCTCCTCCACGCCCGACTGTACCATCCGCTGAAACGCGGTCGCGAGGTTTCCGCAAACTATCGAGGTGGTGCCGGTTTGGGGCGGTCACTTTCCGAAATCCTCACTCAAGACCGCAACCATGGTGCAGCAGTGGCAACATGAAGGGTATGGCAATCGGGGAGCGGCTCACAAAGGTGCGATGGCGTCCAGCCGAGAGGCCTCCCTCAGTCGTAAAGGCCTTGAGCAGTGCCTCCCTGGTCATCCCCGGTTTGATGGTGAGCATCCGTTTCAAAACTCCGCTGACCCAAGCGACGTGGCCGTCAGCGGGTCCGGGCTCGGCTTTCAGACTTGAAATCTGAGGAAAGACACCTCCGATGAGCCCCGCGCAAAGAACCAACGCGGATCGTCGATGTGGGTTGGGTGTCTTGAGATCCTCTGCGGGATGGGCGTCATGGACCGCTCGGACCGAATGGCAGCACTTCGCCGATAACGCCAGTTATCGTCCGCAGTAGAGCTACCATCTGGGCTTCGGGGCACGTGCGAAGATAAGGTCATGAGAATCCGGCGGTTGCGCCGCGAACGAAGCCTCCTCGTTTTGTTGGCCGTAGCGGGCTATGCAGTTGGACAGACCTCACCAGATCCTCGCCTCTCCCTCGACGGGTACAGCGAGGACGCAAAGCTAATCCGATTCACCATTCAAAACAACCATACTTGGCCGATTACGTTCTACCAAGTAAGGCTGCAAGCGAAGTGTTCGGATGGAGCGGTAGTGGAAGCCGGTGGATGGTCGTTTGACAGTACGCGGACGAGAGCGACCCAACCAGACCTCGGTGAGTTTGCTCCAATCAAAATTGAACCCATCGATCCCGGTAGTTCCCACCGATTTGAGTTCATTCGCCCCCTCGATGTTTCAGGGGCGACTTTCAGCGGGCAAACAGCCGAGACAATAACTTGCCAACCGTCAACGCTGAAAGACTTCACAGCGATTTTCGCGGATGGCTCTGGGATTGGGGTCCTCGAACTCATCGACAAACAGTTTGTGATCTGGCAGGAACAGCAGAACGAGTTGAAGCATTGGCTCGGGCCGCTGCACGACATGCGGGCTTCTCTGGACACGAGTGCAGCAATCAATAGCCTTCGGGATAGCTTGACTCACGAATACGACGACTACGAAGATCGGCCACTGGCCAACGGGGAACTCACCAAGTGTCAAATCAACCGCGAGGTCTGGCATCAGGTCAACGGCCTTCGGCAGCGCCTGCAATCCTCGCCCCAAGGCGGTGGAGCGGCAGTAGTGCGCTTAGTCGAATACTGGGACCGAGTTGTGGAAATTCTTGAACAGTCCTTAAACTGTTTCGCCGACACTGGACCGTCGAGGTGATCTTTCTGCAAGGCCCGTCTTCCGACCGGAACCGCCACTCCTCAGCAAACGTCGACGATACATCGAATCAGCTCCTGGCCGTAGCGGACCGACGATGAAGGACTCTCAAGGCGATCACATAAAGGCTGGTCGCCGAAGATCCCACGATTAATGCGTAGATCATTGCGGCTGCGATACCGCCTAGCACGCCAAATAGGGGATCACCCAGCCAAATCTTATGTGGGTCGCCGCCTCTTAGCCAAAGGATGAGACCCCAGAGACCGAGCGATACGGGCCCGATTAGAATCCCGCTGAAGAGGATGGTCCAGATTCGCCGCTCCTCAGCATCCTTGAGTGCAGCCACGAACGGCAAGTACAGGCACCAAACTGGGAGCGCAAATATCATCGTGAAGCGAAGAATGAAAAGGAGCGGTTCGGCCCGGAAGAGCCCTTGGCTGCGTAAGAAAAGGCCGAAGAGCAGAGTGAAGAGAGTGACGGAAAAGAGTAGAGAGCCGAGGGACAAGCTAATGCGCCTCAACGTATTGATCAACTTGCTCGTGCCAGAAATTATCATGCCCCGTCTTCGTTGCGACACATTTTAGTCTACCTATGTCCTCCGCCTTTATTGGGAGCGAATGCCCGTTCCGCTCTTCCTGGCCATACGGCTTGATATACATGTCAGGATAACGACTGTCCCCCAAAGCCGAATGCCCGCCGATATCAATCATGCATTGTGACGGTCGCCGTCGCAGAAGTGCCGGTGCGTCCAGGCAAATTCGCCGCCCGTTTTCACACTCGAGATGTGCGGAGGGGAACCGAGTCCAGGTGTTCGATGATCCGAAAACCAACGTAGTCTTCCCGGTGCTTCCAAGTCCGTCGATAGTAGCAGTCCCAGTAACTCACGACGCGCTGCTTCGTCGTTTCCCAGAACGAGATGTTGTCGTTCAAGAACGCAGCGTAAACGGTCGAATCCAGGGAAGAGAGGTTATTGTGGATCGCCTCCAGAATTTCGACCACGTATTCGCCGACGAGTTGGATTACAAAGGGCGGAATCCAACTCTCCTTGCGGGAGATAATCCGCCCAAGGTTTCCCCCCCCCGCACGAAGCCATCGTGATGCCGTGTCAGGACGCAACCGAGGACCACCTGCTGTAAGGATGTGAGGCTGCCGAAACTGATGGCCTTCCGGTCGTAATAAACCCGGTAGGGGATGATCAGCGCCTCGTCTCCAATTGTCGTCCGAAACGTTGCCGAGCATGAGTGAAATGCCGTGGGAAGGACCGACACTACACGAACAACGTCGTGGCGCAGCGCCTGTGGAAACGCCGACAGTATTTGCATGTCCTGGTCGCGTGCATCCATGTCATGAGCCATTTGCCCGACTGCCACCATCGTATGCGCAGAGGTTCGTGGTAGTAAAGTGGCACAGCTACGACCGAGAAGTTCGATCCACTGGCCTCATGCAATGGCCGCAGAGTTTGGCCTTCGGGGTTCGCAAAGGCCTCCCGCATGACGTGCAGGGCGGCCCGTAATCGGAAAGACGGTGGTGCAAGATGGCGTTGGCGTTCGTTTCGTGGAATCCTGTGATCCGCTCGTATTCGGCGAGTACGGGGCCGTAGATTTTCTCCAAGATGCTGCCGTGCTTACCGGTCCCGCGAAACGCCATAACCTGACTGTACTCGTCATCGTCGAGCATCGGAACGTCCATCTTGCACCGCCAACACCAAATGACCCTCATGCCCGTCCAAGGCTAATCCTAACCAGACACGTGGCCCATGTGCCCAGTTTCGGCCAGAACCGTTCCGACCGTTTGCGGGAACGTCAGGACGCCATCGCATGCGGGGCATTATCCTGTTCAGAGATGCGATTGCTGTTCACCGTCACTGAGGCGTTCACGGTGGCAGGTCGAGGGGTCGTCCTCCTGCCGGAACTCAACTTCGTCGGCGAGGAGAAGTTCAGAGTTGGAGAGTCGCTCCGACTCCGATTTGCCGACGGTGCAGAAGAACTGGTCCAGATAGGTGGACTTGAATTCTTGTGTCCATTACACGGAAAATGCCAGCTGGTGATGATGCTTTCTGGCAAGAGTAAAGAAGATATTCCCATCGGAACAGAGGTGTGGGGAATCGAGAAATCCGCCGTTTGACGGAGCCTGGGAGAATCGGGAGAAATCGGTGCCAGCCGCATCATCCGAGAAGACACCTAATCGATAGTCTGATCTTCAATGTGGACACAACTGCAATCATTTGTGGGGAAGTCGCTGCGGAACATTGAAAAAGTGGACTGGTCCTGGTTCTTCAGGTTCGATGCGCCGCTTGTGATCGTGACGGAAGCTCAGTGGCGTCTCATCACACCACAGGGAATCGCTGTTGCAGATGGAGACCACAAACAGCAGTTTCGGCATGCCCGAACCTGTGGACGCCTCAAGGTGCGTGCTTTCTTCCCTGCCGTCACCTGAAGTTCAATCGGTCACCCTCGACGAGCAGACCGGTGACTTGCGGCTGAACTTCGCCGACGGCACCTGTCTTCAGTTTCTCCAGATGTCGTGCGGCTACGAGGCGTGGCGTGCCCACACCGCAGGCGGCGAAATCATCTGCACCGGCGGCGGCCAGACCGTGCTCATCGAAAAATAGGAGGGCGGCTGATAGTCCGGTGTTTTCAGTCTGGTGGCATTTCGGTTGGAAAGTGGCGTTTCATTCCATTGGCTGTTGGAACTGGACCCCGGCGGTGGACCTGAAAAGCCCCTTGCGTTCTTCACTCTTTGCGGGTGTCCCCTATTTCGGCCTGGCTCGAAGGGTGCGGGCAGTGGTTGCGTGAGGATTATTTGCCGAGGTACGCTGCCAAGAGTTTGTCGAATCGATCCAGTTGATCCGAGAGTTCCGCCATTCTCGCCTGTCCGTCGCGCACCTGATTCTCGGACTCGATCTGCTCTACCTGGCATTTCTGCGCCCTGTCCGTCCACATTTCCAAATTGGACTTCTCTTGCTTGAGAGAAGCTTCGGCGGCCTGTCGGGCATCAGAATTCGCCGCGTCTCGCTGTCTGGTTTCCGCCTCTTCGATCCGTCCAGCTGCCCACTTCTGCTGTTGCTGTGCCTGCTCGCATTGGCTACGAGCCTGTTCCAGCCGCACTTTCGCCTTGTCGAGTTGGACCGATGCGCTCTGCAGCCGATACATCCCGATCTGCACTCTTTGAATCGTTGCCGCGACGGATTGCAGGTCCTGCCTCAACTGGCGGACTTCGTCAAGCAGGGTCTTGGTGACCATGGACTCCGATGTGCCGCTCTCAGCGAAAGCAGCAGGCAGTGTGAGCAGCAAAGCCATACTCCAGACTGGTCTACTTCGCATCGCATGCCCTCCATAACAGTAGACTCCGTGCCGGCTCTCGTTGTTCCTGAACAGGGACTCACTTCCCCGAAGGACTGGCGCAGTATGCTCCGCTGGATCACTCGTAGTCTATAATTCCTAACATGGACGGAGGAAGACGCATGGCGATGGCGGGTTTCGGCGTCCCTCTTGGTATCATCCTGATTGCTGCGACGACGCTAACAGGGTTCGGCCAAGATCGCGACCTCTATAACCAGGAACCGGTAGAGGTACTTCGCGTTGCTAAGGCGGACTTCCAATTTGTCCAAGCGGTCGCCCACGCGGATACAGCTGGCGTTGAGAAAGTCCTCGACGCCGACTTTACATGGACAAGTGCCGATGGCGCGGTTCATTCCCGGTCGGAGGTATTGCACCAACTACCGAAGACCGCAATCCTGAACGAAAAGGATGAAGAATCGCGAGTCTTCACGTATGGCGTTCTGGCCGATGTCCAGGCGAACCGGGGGCGATTCCACGAGCTGCGAGTGTGGGTAAATCGCTCCGGGGGTTGGAAGGCCATCGTGTATCAGGAAGTGATATCGCTCGACAGACCGCCGACGTTCACGCCCGGCGCTGGCAGAGACTGCGACAATCCCTGCAAGGCTATCCCATTCACACCGAACACCGAAACGGAGCGGCAAGTGGCACTCGCGTACTCGAAGCTGGAAACAGCCGCCCACGCCCGCAACTCGGCGGCGTTCGCTCCGATGGTAGCTGACGAGTTTGTGGCAGCCAGCTCTAATAGCGACAGACTCCAAACCAAGCGCAGCCGGATGGCAGAATTCGACCGCTCGAAGGATGCCGGAGTAGCGCCGACTCCTCTGCTTTCCGCCCGGATGTTCGAGTTCACGGATGAGGTGCTGATGGTTTCAGAGCACAAGCCAGACCGTGGAAAACCGCTGCATGTGACTCGCTTGTGGGTGAATCGCGCCGGGAGCTGGATGGAGACGCTGAGCTATCAGACAGGCGTAAGTGTGGCCGCCAAGCCATGATAGGTAGTACGCCGCGGGATTTCCATATCGAACGCGCAAATTTCCGGTATCGCCGATTGACGTAGGCACTGCTGCCCTTTAGACTGGGCCACGGATGTCTCGACCGAGGGTTTACCTTACGCTGCTTCTTGGCTTGACCTGCACGTCTCCACTGATCGCTCAGTCCCGCTCAATCAGGCGGATTAGTGAGATCAGGAGGCTTTCCCAACAACTCCGCTGGGTCGATACCGCCCAATCGGGTGAGTATGAGCGTACAAAGGCAGTAATCACGCAGCGCCTGCTGAAGGAGCTGGACACCTACTTGGGGGAGAGCCTTAGACCGGACCTGATGACAGCCGAGCCGGTGACGCAGGCCATGGACTCCGCATTGGAATACAAGAGGGGAGACGCCCGCCACAATGTAGCCTTCTTCGCGGATCTCCCAACCGCCCGTCTCCTGGTAGTGGGCATCGAGATAACGCGAGGCGGTCCTGCAATTCCTGAGGACGCGGTATCTTTCCGCGCCTACAAAGCAGATGGAGGTCGGTGGAACCTGGCGGCGAACAGCGCGGTTTGGGAATCCGCGACAGATCTCTACGCGCAACAGCTGACTTCAGCCCCGGTCAAAGGTCAGTTCTGGTTCCTTGGCTCGGTAATAGTGACGCCCTCTCAAGCTCCACCGATGATTGCGATTCGCTTGTACGCATTCGACGGCGTGCAATTCACGATGGCCTGGATGCCAACGGATTCGCGGGTACAGGTGTGCCAACACTGCGTCCAGGCTGCTGAACCAAAGGAGTCCTTCACAGTTATACCGGACGGCTTCGTGGTCAACAAACTCTTCGATCCGACCGGCCACGCGCCGCATTCCCCGAATATCGTCATCCACGATCAATTTGTTACCACCGCTGGCGGGCCAACGAAGGTGAAGTCGTGGCGAACGGAGCGACGGTAAACGATCCGGCCCTTGACTGGCGTGAAGTGGGTTCGCGGAAACTACCCCTGGCGAAGGCGGTTCCCGTCGGAATGAAGTCCCGTATCGCCGTATATCGTCCCGGGCGAGGCATACCGTAAAATGTCAGTCAATGCGGTGTCTGCCATTGGCAATCCTGTTGGCTGCGGTGAATCTAATGTTTGGGTGCGGACAGTCAGCCAGCACCAAGTGGGGTGCATCAGCTTGCAATGGCGTGGACCGTGCCCTACCGAACGAGAGCAAGGCACGGATGGCGGGGGCCATTGCCGCGCAACTGCACGCTCCTGCCGTGGAGGTGCTGCAGTCGTTCAGAATGGGTGCCTGGAGGATCATCTATGTGGACAGTCCCATCAGTGATCCACCTTTTCTGTTCTTCTCCGGTGACCCGACATCCAGCCGGTATGTGACGTTGTGGAGTGGCGCGGCCACGGAGGACGAAGCCCCCGCGATCTACGACTGGACACTTAAGAATGCACCAGGTATTCCTCAGGGCCTCGCCCGTTGTTTCGCCTGGCATGTCACGGCTGATCGCGAATCGTTGATGAATCGCATCCGTGCATCAATACGGCCCGGTCTTGGACATGAAGTGGGTTATCGGAGAAGTGCTGCCATTCGGTCCGAGCGGTCCATGTCTATGGTAAGCCCGTAGACCAGCCCTCCTGCTTCCCAGGCACTAGTCCTTAATACTGAACTCGAGATAGGGCCGGGAAATCGTCACGATCAGGTCGCGAGGGTCTTCAGTTAGTGTTACTCGCCCCCGGTCATCGCGGTCCGGTCTGCCAACTGCTGTAAAGTCGATATCAACCTTAAAATATGGGCAATCGCGGCTCACAAAGGTGCGGTGGAGTCCAGTCGAGAGGCCTCCGTCGGTCGTAAAGACCTTGAGCAATGCCTCCCTGGTCATGCCCGGTTTGATGGTGAGCATCCGTTTCAAAACTTCGATGACCCAAGCGACGTGGCCGTCAACGGGTCCGGGCTGGGCCTTCAGACTTGAAATCTGAGGAAGCACACCTCCGATGAGACCGGCGCAAAGAACCAACGCGGATCGTCGATGTGGGTTGGGTGTCTTGAGATCCTCTGCGGGATGGCCATCAGAACTTTGAGCGCAATGCATATCGCCGATTGCCATACTCTCATGTTGCCACCGCTGCTCCGTGGTTCGGAAACTGAACGCCCAAACCGAAGGAGGCCGAGCGGGTCGTCAACGCCGTCAATCCGACGGCCCAATTCGTCTTGCAATCCCACATTGAAGCCCATTGCTCCTACCACTCGCCATTATTGCGTGTTCCCGGTCGGGAACCGGATCAAGTATGCTTTGATGGTGGCTACGACGGTACCATCCGTCCGCGCAGTTATCACCTTTCGGCCGAATCTAGGACACCCCCGCTGGCCCAATCGCGGGCGCGGCGTGCCCCATGTCGTCGTCGGCGATCCCGGCCAGCGAGAAGGGAAAATGTCCGGGGTTTCTCAGCGTGCGAATATCAAGAGAAGCAATGGCGAAGTTCACATGGGGAGATAGTGTGCGAATTGCGTAAGACGCACCAGACAATATGCGGCCTGGTAGCCCGGCTGAGGTCGTCGGTGTCTCTGAACAGCATGAGCGCATCGGATCGTAGCTCAATACGTTCCCAAGCGGGATTGTTTACACCGTCGAGTTTGCGGACGGAAGCAGCGCAGAAGTGCATGAAGATCACCTCATCTCGCTGGCCTCGAACGACGATTTCTAGTAGTTGCCGATAAGCGGCCTATCCGGACTTGTGCCGCGCAACCGAGTCTTTGCCGGCGAGCGCCGGGAACAATACGGGAACATCGAACGGTGGAAATGAGCCCAAAAGATCGCACGCCAGCCGAAGAAGACGCCCGCTTATCTCACTAAGAGCGTGTCGCTTGAACTGATTCTGAACCACCTCGCCTTGTCGATAAGCGGCCCTGAAAACGCTGGCTTCGAGGGCACTTCAAGGCTAGCGCGTTTCTCGGCTAAGCGATCGTGATGGGCATTTTCACGAGAAATCCGGATCGAGCTATCTCCGAGTCGTCGACAATCTGGAAAGAACTCCGAAAAAGTTCGGGCAGGTCCAGAAGCCTTGTGACCGGTCCTGCCTGTGTCGACTCTCAGGCCGATAGGCAAAAGCAGAATCATTTGCGTTCAGAGGCCCTCCTTCAAGGCTGAGACGATTCGGAGCCGTGATAGTTCACAAGTTGAGACGGACCCGCAAGCCGGCACATCGAGCCTACAGCCTTACACCCGACTCTTACTTCTACTTCAAAATGGTCGAGCAGAACGTCGTGTTCGCTCCGAATGGACCGCCGCACTGCATGGTCTGCGCAAACTGGCTGGCCTGTCGGAAGTCCTTCCGCGTATCGGGATAATCGACACCATAGTGAAAGCCGTTCGACGTGAGCGTGTACCAAGGGTAGATGCAGAACGGACCTCCATAGGTGCTGCAAGATGCGTTCACTTCGGCTTTGCCGCCCGTGTCGCTGACGACTGCCCACTTGTCGGGCTGGGAACCATCGCCGAAGGTGACCGACAGGATGCGGATTGGCACCATGGCAGCCCACGACGGGGCATTGTATGAGTCGCATCCAGTCTGTCCGGGCACACAAAACGCATCGGGGCTGCTGCTGTAGATCGACATGTGGCCGATCTCCCATACAAAGGAATTCGGGGCATCGTCCACTAGGCCCCATGCCAGCGAATTACCAATCGATTGTGTATCGAAGGCCGGCATGAGCGGTCCCGCGTTCGAATTGAGAACGATGGTTCCGGAAGCCTGGGTGGTGAGGTCGGTCACCGTCACATGAAATCCGTCCTGCGCGGCTGTTGTGAACCAATGAATCGTGATCGTGTCGCCGGCGTGCATAATGAGGGGGCTCCGTCCCGTTCCTTCCGTGAGCATGGCGTTAAAGGCCGCCGTCTCGCGAAACTTGCCGGCCGCCCCCGTCGTAGTCAGGCGGAAGACCGGCGAACAGGCGGTATATATGTCAGGCGCAAAAGTCACTGAGAAAGCACCGGTCGGCAAGCATTTGTTCACGATCGAATCGGGGTAGAACTGCAGTTCAACAAAAGACTGGCCAAAGAGGCTTTTCGGATCGGTAACGACACCGCCAAACCAAAACGCCGGTCCGACGGCGGATACCGGCCCGGTGCCGGCTGCAGGCAAAACTACCGTCCACATCAGATCCCTGGCCGAACCCGGTGCGTTCGAAACCGGCATCAGCTCTGGCTCATCATGACCTGTGCAGCCTGGCTCGTACGACGTTTCGATTTGTCCTGGGAGGTAAATCGCATGATGCGCGATACAGCCCAATGCCTGGGCATACGCCGGGCACCCAGCGAGCAGCGCGGCGCAACCCAGCGCCCGAAAGGTAAAGGTTCCACTTTTCGACAATTTCCCCTCCCCGTCGGCCGCCTCAACGCGGACCGGCTTGCATTCTATCAAAGAGGCAAGACCGGGATCGGCTCCATTGAATTGGGACACCCCATTGAATTGGGGCTGTATAATCATGTTCCCAGTTCCCTGCCCTGTCCAGCGACGCCCACAGTCCGACATGGCGACTTCCTGGGCCCCTATCGGCCCCAACTTCCGGATCGCGGACTAGCGTGGCATGATCGGTAAAGGCTAAGCCGTTTTGAAATGACCTATCCCCGGGAGGAGCCTGAATCGGATCATTCAGAGATTGGCCGGCCATCCCTCCGGATCGCGAAGTTGATCCCTGCCGGCGACATGATTCATAAGAGCAGGAATAAATCTGAGACGTCGGCAGCAGATCAGCAGATGACCGGTGGGGCACTGATACGGACCGACGCAAAGACCGCGGCGTTTGCCCTGATCGAACACAAGGAACACACGAAATATGAAGCCAAAGAACACGATCTGCCTCTGGTTCGACAAGGACGCGCATGAGGCGGCGCGCTTCTACGCCGCGACTTTTCCGGACAGTGTAGTAACCGCCGTTTATGAGGCTCCCGGTGACTATCCAGGTGGCAAGAAGGGCGATGTGCTGACGGTGGAGTTCACCGTCTTGGGTATTCCCTGTCTCGGTCTCAACGGCGGTCCGACGTTCAGGCACACCGAGGCCTTTTCCTTCCAGATCGCCACGGAGAATCAGGAAGAGACGGACCACTACTGGAACGCGATCGTCGGCAATGGGGGCAAGGAAAGCCAGTGTGGTTGGTGCAAGGACCGCTGGGGCCTATCCTGGCAGATCACCCCGCGCGCGCTAACCGATGCGCTCGCGGCTGCTGGCGGTGAGGCAAAGCGGGCCTTCGAGGCGATGATGACGATGAAGAAGATCGATATTGCCGCCATCGAAGCAGCTCGGCGAGGCTGAGCTGAACACGCTGGCCTGCGCGTCTAATCGGGAGCTGGCCGACTCCGTTGCGCGGTCGCGGTGGCCGGCGGAACGATCTCGGAGTTAGCGGTGTTTACATCCGGGCCAACAGCAGGGGCGTCGTTTCCCATCCCTCAGGTTGGAACAGCCCCACTCGATCCGGCGGCTTCTTGTTTCTGCTTTTTTCGCTGATTCAAACCAACAGATCCACTCGTTGCGTGCGAGGGGCGTGATATCCTCCCACTGCTGATAATGCTTTCGGGTCCGATGTAAGCGCCTTTCTTAGATCTGCTGGCAGTTCGTGTACGACACTGCTAGAAACCTTTCTCGGTGACATACATTAAAACCCTCCTTTCGTAGGCTCCGGCGGCGCAACGATGCTTCGTGAATAAAGGCTGTGGGTGGTTCGACTATGGCAAGGTCCTGACGCTCAGGTTAACTCGGCTCTCGAGTTTCTATCGCGCCCGTGTGATGCGCCACTTCCATCTCGTACAAAGCTGCCAACCGCCTGGAACGATAAGCCGCATTATCGGCGACAGTTTCGGGGGCGCCTGCCAACCAGCTATGCGCAGGATGTCAATGGGAATCACCGAGTTCGCGGATCCAGATGTTGCGGTAGCTGATCGGCTCGCTGCGGTCCCCATGCACCTGGAGTTTTATCGGCGCGGTGTCGTACTTTTTATAGAAGGGCTTGCCGATGTAGAGGGTCTCGCCCTGGAGCTCAAAGTGGTTCTGAATGAGCACTCCGTTGAAGAAAACCGTTACATACGCGGGTGACTTCACGGAACCATCGGCTTTGAAGACAGGCGAGGTCCAGACGACGTCGTAGGATTGCCAGTCGCCGGGCTTGCGATTGGCATTGGCGAGGGGGATGGCCTGCTTGTAGATGCTGCCCGCCATCCCGTTTACATACGTCTTGTTATTGTACGAGTCGAGCACCTGAAGTTCGTAACCCTCGTCGCCGGGGCCGGTGGAGGCCAGGAAGACGCCGCTGTTGCCGCGCGCCTGATCGGAGCCAGTGATGTTCTCCGGGATGCGCCATTCAATGTGAAGCTGGTAGTTGCGGAAGCGGCGCTTCGTCTCAATGTTGCCGACACCGCGCTCCTTGTTGACGGTTACGACGCCGTCGGCGACGAACCATTTCGCGGGGGAGTGGTCCTGAGAGGAGACCCATTCGTCAAGGTTCTTTCCGTCAAACAAGACGATGGCGTCGGAAGGCGGAGCGGAGTTCGTCGCCCCTGGGGTAACCACCTTGGGGACTGGCTCCCAGACTTCGGTGTCCTGAGGCTTCGGACCGGCGGCCTGCTGCTGGGCGAAAAGAGTGACGGAGGACAGGACCGCTACGACAAGGGCGTGTACGC
>Ga0306926_10005054_pt1 | contig 13981 bp, 9 predicted proteins | sample flu12Cox44000178_FD_203759 | JGI IMG/M metagenome (GOLD analysis project Ga0306926, IMG submission 203759) | Lab enrichment of tropical soil microbial communities from Luquillo Experimental Forest, Puerto Rico - flux8day.12C.oxic.44.000.178 (v2)... | ecosystem: Environmental > Terrestrial > Soil...
TTCTATCAGTATAAGCGATGGACCGACGCGGGCTGGCGTGCCATCGCGGCCAGGCTCGCCGAGCGCGGACTCTCCGTGATTGCGACCGAGGGGCCGGACCCGGCGGAGCGCGCCTATCTCGACCGCATATGGGATTGCGCCGCAACGCCCGTGCGCCGGATGCGGCTTGGCTGGCCGCAGCTCGCCGGCCTGCTCAGGAGTGCGCGGGTGTATGTAGGGGCGGATACGTCCACAACTCACCTCGCGGCGGCGACCGGCTGCCCGACCGTAGCGCTCTATGGGCCGACCAGCCCGCGCTTGATTGGCCCCTGGCCTGTGGGGGGCCTCGAGCGGCCGTGGCATCCTTCCGGCACAATCCAGCAGCGCGGAAACGTATGGGTGGTGCAGAATCCGCAGCCGTGCCTCCCATGTGAGAAGCTCGGCTGCGAGGGTCACCTCGCGAGCTTCAGTCGCTGTCTTGACGAGCTCACCGCAGAACAGGTTCTGTTGGCGGTCGATCGCGCGCTGGAAAGCGTTCGCATCAAATCCGTTCAGTCCGCCTGATGCCTATTATTTCCAGGATGGCTCTACGACATGATTTGAACAAAGCCGGTTCCCGTTAGATGCGGCCGGCTTTTTTGCCTTGGGGAACCGCTGGATTGGGTCGCGGGACGGTTGCAGGAGCGAAAGGCTCGTACGTCTGCTGCTTGCAATGGTCGACTGCGACGCCGGCGCGCGTGTCGATGATCTTATCGCCAAGTATGAAAACCGCATATTCCTGCGGTGTGCTGTCGGCGTGTATTCGCAGGCATGCCAGCCAAGCCGGGCCGCGAAGATGGCTTACGGGCCGCACTCCGGAAATTTCCAGCGTACCCAGCTCCGTCGTGCTGGGAAAAACGCTTCCAATATTGGCTGCGATAATTTGGCGATAGCTCGGTTCGGCAAGATCGGCCTGGAGCGGAGGCTCAGGCAGATATTGAATGGCGCTGCCGGCGGCGCATCCCGCCAGACCGACAGCAACCAAGAGGATGCCCAAACGCACAGTCCGATCAACCCGTTGACAGTTCCCCATTGATCCTTAGCCGCATCGTTGCTGCCCGTCCATTCACAACTTGTGCTCGGTACAAGGATGTTGTGCAATGATTGCTTGCAGGGCCTTCTTCCGCGGGTGATGGCGGTTGCCCTCAAAGCCCGGTAATGAACTTGCCAAGCGCCGCGGTTAGCAGGCGGCGAGGGGTAGCATGGTCCGCCTGTCGAGCTTCACGCCGCGTATGTGGCTTATTCTTGCGCACGACCTCCTGGTCACGGCGGCGGCGATCCTCGCGAGCTTCTTCATTCGGTTTGAGGAGGCCGGCATCATCGCCCGCTGGCACTTGTTGGCGATTATCGTACCCATCTTCGTCCTTTACGCCGGCTTCATCTACGCGCTGTTCGGTCTCTACAAGTCGAAGTGGCGGTTCACTTCGTTGCCCGATCTCTACAATATCGCGCGCTCCTCGACCGTGCTGTCGGCGACGCTGTTGGCGCTCGATTACGTGCTGGTGGCGCCGAATTTCTACGGTACATTCATTTTCGGCAAGATCACTATCATCCTGTATTGGCTGCTGCAGATCGCGTTCCTGAGCGGACCGCGCATGGCCTATCGCTATTTTCGCTATACGCGCACCCTCCAGCATGCAAAGGCAGGCGAAGCCGCCCCGATTCTGGTGCTGGGTAATGCGGCCGACGCCGATGTCCTGTTGCGGGCGATCGAGAGCGGTGCGGTCAAGAAGATCCGTCCTGTGGGCATCCTGTCGGCATCGCGCTCGGACCATGGACAGGCAATCCGCGGCGTCTCCGTGCTAGGGGGTATGGATGACCTCGAAGAGGTCGTTGGGGATCTTGCGAACCGCGGCAGCCGGGTCGCACGCCTGGTGCTCACGCCCAGCGCTTTTGATCCGGAGGCAAAGCCGGAAACGATCCTGATGCGCGCGCGGCGGCTTGGGCTTGCGACCAGCAGGCTGCCTGCGCTGGATGCAGGAGGCGAGGCGCTGCAGCTTGCTCCCGTGAACGTGGAGGACCTGCTGCTCCGGCCGGGCGTGAAGATCGACTACCGCAGGCTGGAAGCCTTCATACAGCACAAATCGATTGTTGTGACCGGAGGGGGCGGCTCCATTGGTGCGGAAATCTGCGATCGCATCGTCACCTTTGGTGCAAAACGCGTGCTGGTGGTGGAAAATTCAGAGCCTGCGCTGCATGCGGTGCTCGAAATACTCGCGACCAAAGGGAGTCGCGCGCGGATCGAAGGACGGCTGGCCGATGTTCGAGATCGCGAACGCATTTTTCGTCTGATTAAGGAGTTTGCTCCGGATATCGTCTTCCACGCGGCAGCTCTCAAGCATGTTCCCTTGCTCGAGCGCGATTGGGAGGAAGGCGTCAAGACGAACGTGTTTGGCTCCGTCAACGTCGCCGATGCAGCAAGCGAGAGCGGCGCCTCTGCCATGGTCATGATCTCGACCGACAAGGCGATTGAGCCGGTCTCGGTGCTAGGCGCCTCCAAACGCTTCGCGGAAATGTATTGCCAGGCCTTGGACGGTGCCTTCGCGCATCGCGCCGAGGCTTCAAAACGCGCCATGCGCCTGATCGCGGTACGTTTCGGCAATGTGCTCGCATCGAATGGCTCAGTGGTGCCTAAGTTCAAGGCCCAGATCGAGGCCGGTGGGCCTCTTACCGTGACCCACCCCGAGATGGTGCGCTATTTCATGACCATCCGCGAGGCATGCGACCTTGTGGTTACCGCCGCAAGCCATGCGCTGGAGGTCGAGCAGATGGGAGTGGCCGTGTATGTGCTCAACATGGGCCAGCCGGTGAAGATCGTCGATCTTGCCGAGCGGATGATACGGCTCTCGGGTCTGGAGCCCGGCCGTGATGTCGAGATCACCTTCACTGGCAAGCGGCCCGGCGAGCGCCTGCACGAAATCCTGTTCGCACGCGAGGAGCCTACCGAGCCGATCGGTATCGAGGGCATTGTCGCGGCCAAGCCGGTCAGTCCACCGCTCAACGCAATGCGAGGATGGCTTGCAGCGCTCGAGCAGGGGCTCGCACGAGGCGACCGCTCCATGGTGCTCGAGGTACTGCGCATGGCGGTGCCCGATTTCCGCGGCGAGGCGGCGTGAACGGATCAGGCGAGGCAGTCATGGCTTGCAGCGCGCAAAGCCAGCGAGCAACCAGGCCACGATCCCGGCGGCGCCCGTGAGTGCCAGCCAGCCGAGCCCGGGGGCGGCAAAGGTCGACAACGCAAGCGCGGCGAGCGCAATATTGGTGCAGAATATCCTTGTGACGACCTGGTGAACCGTGAAGCCGTTGGCGACAGCGCGTTGATAAAAATGCGTGCGATGGGCTTGCCAGAACGGCTCCGCGCGGGCTGCCCGCCGCATCAGCGTGATGCTGGCGTCGGCGAGATAGTAAAGGGGAAGGATCAACGCCGCCGCCAGATGGCCGTTTGCAGCAAGCTGCAACAACAGCCAGCCGAGTAGAAGGCCCATGGGCAGGCTTCCGACATCACCCAGAAAGAGCCGCGCCACCGGTTTGTTGAAAGGCGCAAAACCTGCGACAGCCCCGAGTAGAGCCGCAGCCAGCAGCGTGGTGGCAAAGTCGACCTTGCCTGCCACGCCGAGCACAACGATGCTTCCCGCTGTCGGCACGAATTCCGCAACCGTCATCCAGTCGATACCGTCCATGAAGTTGACGAGGTTGACGAACCACAGACCGCCAATGAAGAGACAGCTGCGCTCCAGCCAGCGCGGCAGGTGCGGCAGAACATGCAGGTCGGCCGGCAGCACGGCAACGATGGCGCCGACCGCGACGCATTGCAGTGCAAGCCGCGGTGCGGCCTGAACGGATCGGATATCGTCGAACGCGCCGATCGCCGCAAGAAGAATCATGCCGGCAGTCAACGCCAACAATTGCGCGGATTGCTCCTGCGCCAGCCCGGGTGTCAGAATTATCGCGCCCCAGCCGATCGAAAGTGCGGCAGTGATGACGGCCATCCCGCCGCCCTGCGGCGTTGCCTCCTTGTGCGACGAGCGTGCATTCGGATGCGCCAGGGCGTGGCGCGCCAGCCATGGCCGTAGAAGGACGATTAGGATCAGGCTGACACAAAGCGAGACAATGACTACTGGCGCGAGCACCCATAGGCGTGCGAGGTCTTGCTCATGCATCTTAGGTCTGCTCGCCGATTGATCCCTTGCACAGTAGCAATTCCGGCGCAGCACTGACACATCGCATACCGGACGCGCTAGCTCATTCAAGCTCACCTGGCATTGGCAGTCTGCAGCAAGGGACTACGCTGATGAGCTTGCCGAAACCTCACCTGCCTTCGCTGGATTTCGAGCCCGGCCAAGCTTGGCTGGATCGCCAAGGACAGGGGCTGCGACGCATGGCGACTGGCCTCGACGCGTTCAAATGGTGCATCTATAAGGGCCATTGGGCAACACGCTGCGCCGCATTGACGACGGCGTGGACCTTCGGGTGGTCCTCCATCATCACGCAATAGCAGCGCACCGCTTGCCGGCTAACTGCTCCCTTCGTAGCAGCGTGGGGGCGCGGCCGCATTGGGGGCTTTCCTGAAGTGACCGCCGGGTGAGCGTGCGCCTCACCCGAACGGCGGTAGCGTGGCTGGCCAAGGGGCCACGTTAACGAGCCTTCCGCCCTCGCGACGTTTCCCGTCAAGCGGCAGCACGAGCAAGATCCCGCCCCACTGGGGGCGCCCTATCCAAGAGCCCGTCCATGACCCGCGGCGTGAGGCAAAAACGAATCCTCCTGGTGAGGGACGGGGATTACTGCTTTCATGTCTATCAGTTGGCCGCCTTCCTCAAGCGCAATGGATGTGATGCTGATGTCCTGCATACCTATGATGCCGAGCCTGAGCCGCTTTACCGCGATCTGATCATCAAGACTGTCGAACTGGGCATCAACTGTTACCTGGTCAAGCCATCTGTTTCGCTGATCGAGCAGAAACTCGTCTCGCTTGCATCGCGGCTGCACGTTATTTCCAAGCTCCATGTCATCAGACCAGGGAAGATCAGGGCGGCCCGCAAGGCAGTTGCTCGACGCGCCTATGACTTCATCATCGCGCTTGATCCACCTTCGTTGTTCCTGGCATGCAAAGCGTTCCCCAGGAAGCTGCACAAGATCATCAATTTCAGCCTTGAAGTGGATGACGAGACCAGTGTTGTGTTCCGAAGGTCGCGCTTTGGCCGCAGCCTGCGCTACTTTGAACGCTCGGTGCAGGCGAAACTTCATGCCCTCATGATTCAAGACCGATTCCGCGCCCACGTGCTTTTGCGCAACTGTGTCCGCCCGCACCGCGTCAGAACGATCTGTTATCCTGTTGCGATGAGCGATACTGATCATGGTCAGGCGGGGATTGCACTGCCCGCTCGCGGAGAAACATCGGGGCGCCGGCAGATCAGTATCCTTTTTTTCGGGGCGATCTGGTCAAGAGAATTGCTGGATGAGCTTGATGCCGTCTCCAGGCGTCTGGGACAAGATCAGGTGCTGGTCATCCTGACGGGTCGGGGATCGGTGCGTCCTGCGGGCACAAGCAATGAACGGCTCATCATTTCCACGGAGCCGATCCCGTTCGAGGCCGTGAACGAGCGTATCGCATCTGCTGATATCGGATTGGCGCTTTATCCGGAGCAGACCTCGAACAACAGCCGCTGCGTCGCATTCTCTTCGGAGAAGATCGCGAGATATGCCCAATGTGGCATTCCGTTCATCGCGTTCCAGAACGAGGACTACGAGTTTCTGAAAATCGAGACCGGCTGCTGCGAGTTAGTGCAGGCGTACGCGGAGATCCCGCGTGCGGTAGATACCATCGTGAAAAATTACGACACATACCGCCGCGGCATGCGTGTCGCGTTTGAGCGGTTCTATTCTCTCGAGAATTCCGGAGCCCAATTGCTGAAGGACATTTCGGGGCGCCCTAACCCGTAGTCGCGCGCGAATTGCTGTTCGCAGAATTTATGCCTCGCAAAACAAGGCTGGATTTCTCTGAAACTTCAAAAGGGCCCTGCTGACCCAACCAGCGCTCCCCTCACTGCCTCGACAACCCGGTCCTGTGTCGGCTCGTCAAGGTAGGCGTGCATGGGCAGACTGATCACCTCCTGCGCCAGCCGTTCAGCAACGGGCGTGCCGCCCTCGGCCACGGGAAAGCCCCTGTAGGGCTGCTGCCGGTGCACGGGCAGGCGATAGTAGACCGCCGTCGGAATGCCCTCGACCTTGAGCGAGGCGGCAAGCCCGTCGCGCCGGCCGGGCGTGAGCCGGATCGTGTACTGCGCCCAGATCGACGAGGCGCCGCGGGCAACCCTCGGCACCGCCGCGACATCGGCGAGCGCGGCGGAGTAGCGCCGCGCAATGCGCTCGCGCGCGGCGATCTCTTCCGGGAACAGCTTGAGCTTCTCGATCAGCACCGCCGCCTGGATCGTATCGAGACGGCCATTGAGCCCGATGCGTGTGCAATCGTACTTGTCGCGGCCCTCGCCATGAACGCGCAGCGAGCGCAGCGTCTGCGCAAGCCCGTCGTCGTCGGTGAAAATGGCCCCCCCATCGCCGTAGCAGCCGAGCGGCTTGGCAGGAAAAAAGCTCGTGGCAGTCGCGGGCGCAACCGCCCCGAGCCGGCGATTGCCCCAGGTCGCGCCAAAGGCCTGCGCCGCATCGTCGAGGACGAACAGCCCGTGCGCCTGAGCCACCGCCGCAATGCGGTCGTGGTCCGCGGGCTGGCCGAACAGATCAACCGGGATGACCGCCTTGGGCGTGAGCCCAAGCCGGCGCGCCACCGCGCAAGCATCCTGCATGCTCTCGGGATCGAGGTTAAAGCTTGCCTCCTCGACGTCCGCGAACACGGGAGTGGCCCCAACGAGCGCCACCACCTCGGCGGTAGCCGCGAAGGTGAAGGTCGGGCAGACGACCGCATCGCCCGGCCCGATGCCGCGCGCCATGAGCACCATCAACAGCGCGTCGGTGCCGCTCGCGCAGGTGATCGCGTGGCGCGCACCGCAGAATTGGGCGAGCTCGGCCTCGAGCGTTCGCACCTCGGGACCGAGGATGAACTGACAGTGCCCGAGCACCCGCGCAATCGCCGCATCGACCGCTCCGCCAAGCCTTCGCCTTTGTGCAGCAAGGTCGATGAACGGGATGGGGGCGCGGGCGACCTCCAGATCGCCGCGCCAATGCTCTCGTGCTGTGACTGACAATGCTTGTCCCCTGAACCGCCCCGTCTGGCCGGCTTCTTAGCACGGTTGCTGCAGCGCGGCATCACTGGCGCCGCTCTTTCCGAACACGTTTTGAATCAATGCATTACGCCCGCCATGTCCGCCGGTATAGGGGTGAGACATGGCTCGCCCCTACAAACGAGGTGACCGCATTGCGGCTGCCTATTTCCTCGGGCAGAAGCTTTCTCCTTCGCCAACGACGCAAGGAAAAATAGTGACGCACGGTCGAAAGCTTGCCGTCATCGGTCTTGGCTATGTAGGTCTGCCCGTCGCAGCCGCGTTTGCCAGGCATGGCACTCCTGTCATTGGCTTCGACATCGATGAAACGCGCATTGCCGAGCTCAAGGCCGGATGCGATCGTACCCGCGAGGTCGAAGCAAAGGACCTCGGCCCCAACCTGCATCTGACATCCGATCCGTGCGCCATCGCGGCTGCCGATTTCTTCATTGTGACCGTTCCCACTCCCATCGATGCCTCGCGGCGGCCCGACCTCTCGGCGCTGCTGCGGGCATCGCAAACGGTGGGGGCGGCACTCAAGCGAAGCGACATCGTGGTCTACGAGTCGACCGTCTATCCCGGTGCGACGGAGGAGGACTGCGTGCCGATCCTGGAGCAGGCCTCTGGTCTTGCGGCCGGACGCGATTTCACCGTCGGCTACTCCCCCGAGCGCATCAACCCGGGCGACAAGGCGCACCGCTTCGAGACCATCAGGAAGGTCGTTGCCGGGCAGGACGCGCGCACCCTCGACATCATCGCTGCCGTTTACGGTTCGGTCATCACTGCAGGCCTGCACAAGGCGCCCTCGATCAAGGTGGCCGAGGCGGCCAAGGTGATCGAGAACGCGCAGCGCGACCTCAACATCGCCTTCATGAACGAGCTCTCTGCCATCTTCCACGAGCTCGGCATCGATACCAAGGACGTGCTGGCCGCAGCCGCAACCAAGTGGAATTTCCTCAACTTCACTCCGGGCCTGGTCGGAGGACACTGCATCGGGGTTGATCCCTATTACCTCACGTTCCGCGCGCAGAAGGCGGGCTATCACCCCGACGTGATCCTTGCTGGCCGGCGCATCAACGACTCCATGGGCGCGCGCGTCGCGCGCGAGTGCCTGCGCCGCCTTCTGCGCAACGGTTCCCGCGCGGAGGTAGTGACGGTGCTCGGCCTCACGTTCAAGGAGAACGTCGTCGATATCCGAAACTCGCAGGTGGTCGAGATCATTCGCGAGCTCAAGTCCTTCGGGGTCGAGGTGCAGGTCGAGGATCCGGTCGCCGATGCAGCCGCCGCTGCACACGAGTACGACATCAAGCTGTGCAAGAGCGCCAAGCCCGCCGATGCCGTCGTGCTCGCGGTCGCCCACGACTGCTACCGGGCCGCGGGCTGGCCGCTGATCACAGGGCTGCTCAGGGGAGGGTGCGGGCTGGTGATGGATGTCAAAGGTGTGCTCGACCTCTCGACCACGCCCGCGGGGGTCGAGGTCTGGCGGTTGTGATGGAGGCGTCTTGGCTTCGTGCGTAGCCCGGATTGAACGAAGTGAAATCCGGGGGGCAACGGCGGTGGTCCCGGATTTCGCTTGCGCTCAATCCGGGCTACACACCGCTCAATCCGGGCTACACACCCGATGCTAATTTACTTTGCGCACGCCCAGTCCAGGTTGACTGGCGGTAGCAGCAGGCGCGGCGCGTAGCTCTCCAGCGTTTCCAGCACCGCAACGTCCGGGTGCTCGCGGGCAATCACCGCGCCGTCGAACTGCTCGCCGACGTAGCGGTGCACCTCGGCGAAATGCCGGGCGAAAAACGGAGCGAGCAAGATCGCAAATGAGTCGCCGATTAGGACCATGCGCCCGCGCCCCTGCGGGTTACGCTGGACGAAATGGGTGCGGTCAATCGCCAATGGGCCTTCTCCCATCGGCTCCTTGGGTTCGAGCAGGACATTCTCATCGGCAAATCGCCAGGGCGAGAAAAGCACTCGCTCCGCCATGTCACCACCGGGATAGGGCATCGCGCTAATCCGGTAATGATCGAGCGAGGCAAGCTCGCGGTGCGCAACCGGCACCATTTGCGCAATCTTCTCGAGAAGAGCGAGGTAAGCATAGAAGGCGCCGAGCAGGTTCCAGTGGGTCTCGGTCTTATTGTAGAGGTGAAGCGGCGCATGCGCGCGCTTGGCCGCCCGCATGATCGGGCGTGGATCGACAATGATCGTCCTGGCAGCGGGGCTAAGCTCCTCCAGCAGCGCATCGAAGCGCGTGACAGGCATTCCCGCATCGACATTGATGAGATACTCGGGATAAATGCTCTGCTTGTTGGGCGCAACGAACACGGCGCTGGGAATGCCGCAGGCGGCGAGGCGATCGTGCGCCTCGCGCAGCTGAGAATCAATCCGCCTCACCTCGTTCGGTGAGAACCGAAGCTTGCCGCGGGAATCCGCCATAGTCGCGGGCGTGGTGTCCCGGTTGTCGGTCCAGTACATCCATCCTTCCCGGCCGAAGACGATGTGGCGGTCGAGCGGGCGATGCAGCAGTCCGACGTGAAAGTTGCTCCCTGCATAGATGAGCGGATAACGCAGCCCGATGCGGTCAGCGAACCAAAGGTCGAACGCCGCGTAGGCGCCGGGAGCGAATTTCGGCGGGAACGGAGCCCGGCCGCGGATGGAGATGTCGCCCGGACCGAACCAGGGTCCGTCGTGGCCGAGCATGAGGACGGGCAGCAGCACCATGGCGAAATAAGTTGCGACCGGCAGCCTGCGCGTAATGGAGCGGAGCGTGGAGAGCTGCATCGTCGCTAGAACCGGAAATAGATGAACGGGTTGTTCTGGTCGATGGTCATGGTGGCAAGGCAAAGCACGGTGATGGCGCCGATGAAGACCGCGCGAGTGATGTCGTAGGCCACCTGCTCGCCGCTGGTGACGACGATCTTACGGGCAAACTCGCGCAGTTGCGGCCAGATGGGAAACGAGAACAGTGCCGCCAGCGCGATCAGCAGCATGGTCGGCGGCGCCACGTGCGAGGATACCGGCAGCATGGTTGCTGCCCCGGCCTGCAGGCCGAACATGCGGGAGAGCATATCGAGCGCAAGCTCGAGCGTGGGCGAGCGGAAGAACACCCATCCCACCATGACGGTCAGAAGCACATAGGCGTTTTGCAGGAGGCGCGGGGCACTCAGCAGCGTACGCTCGATGACGCGCAACCGCTCGATGGAAAGGAACAGGCCGTGCCAGGCGCCCCAGACCACGAAATTCCAGCTGGCGCCATGCCAGGCGCCGCACAAGAGGAAGACGATCCACAGATTGCGGGTCGTGGTCCAGGTGCCGGCGCGGCTGCCGCCGAGCGGGACATAGACGTAGTCGCGGAACCAGGCGGAAAGGGTCATGTGCCAGCGCCGCCAGAAATCCTTGATCGAGGTGGCGCTGTACGGGTAGTTGAAGTTCTCCGGAAAGCGGAAGCCGAACATGCGCGCCATTCCGATCGCCATATCGGAATAGCCGGAGAAATCGAAATAGATTTGCAGGCTGAAGCAAACGACCGCAAGCCACACCGCCCAGATCGGCAGGTCGGAAGGGGCAGTGGCAAATAGATGATCGCCCACCGCGCCGATCGGGTTGGCGATCAACAGCTTCTTGGCGAGGCCCGCGGCAAAGCGCGCCACTCCGGTATCGATGTCGTCGAACGAGACCACGCGCTCTCCGAGCTGAGGCGCAATCGGCCGATAGCGGATGATGGGCCCGGCAATCAGCTGCGGAAAGTTGATGATATAGAGGGTGAATGCAACCGCGGAGCGTTGCGCCTGCGCGACGCCGCGATAGACATCGACCAGATAGGAGATGATGTGGAAGGTGAAGAACGAGATGCCGAGCGGCAGCGGCATCTCCGGATCGGGAATCCTCACGCTCCAGAACGTGTCCAGGACCGAGTTGATGTTGTCGATGATAAAGTTGGTATACTTGAAGACGATGAGAACGAGGAGATTTCCCGCCACCGACCAGCCGATCAGGCGATGGCGCCGGACCGGCTCGGCGCGCGCGATCGCCTGGCCGAGCGCAAAATTCGCGGATACGGAGACCGCGATCAGGACGATCGCGATCCGTCCGCCCCAAACGTAGAACACCACGCTCGCCGCAACCAGAACGAGGTTACGGGCGGCCTGCGGCGCGGTGAAATAGGCAGCGAGCACGATTGGCAGAAAAAGACAGACGAAAGTCAGGTTGCTGAAAACCATCGTGGCGCCGGTCGCGAAAAGTTCCAGATTTCCCCGGCGTTGAGCTCAATTGTGCCGGCGATGGCGTACCGAATAGGTGATTAAGTCAATTCAATGTCGGCAATGACGGGCAGCGGACGTTTCGCGCCTCAGCTCGCCGAGCGAGCTCTGAGCGCGTTGAGCAATCCCGCGCGGCGCGCGCGAACGATTGCAACGATCCTCCTTGCCTATGTCGTCCTTTGGACGCTCTATGGCATCATAGCGAAAGGCAGCCAGGACATCCACTTCGACATGTCCGAGCAGTTCGTGCTGGGGCGCGAGCCGGCGCTGGGTTACCCCAAGCACCCGCCGCTGACAATGCTGATCGTGCGGCTCTGGTTTGCCGTGTTCCCCGCAGCGGACTGGGCCTACTATCTCCTGGCGATGGCGAACGCTGCGCTTGCGCTCTGGATTGCGTGGCGGTTGTCGGCCCGGTTCATGGACGAGGACAAGCGGTTGCTCGGCCTGGCGCTGCTCATGCTGGTGCCGTTCTTCAATTTTCATGCGCTGAAGTTCAATCCCAATACCGTGTTGATGCCATTGTGGGCGGCAACCACGTTGTTCTTTCTGCGCTCGTTCGAGACGCGCGGGCCGCGCGACGCCATCTTCGCCGGGCTTCTTGCCGCAGCGGCGATGTATGGAAAATACTGGTCGGCCGTGCTGCTGCTCGGCCTGGCGGCCGCGGCGCTGATGGATTCCCGCCGCGGCTCGTATTTTCGCTCGCCGGCGCCCTGGGTCACCATGCTCGCCGGGGCAGCCGCCATGACCCCGCACCTGCTCTGGCTGGTCGCGCACGATTTCCTGCCGTTCTCCTATGCCGTCAGCGTGCATGGAGATGCTTCGCCGGCATCGGTTTTGGCCGGTGTCGTGGGCTATCTCGCGGGAAGTCTCGCCTACGTTGCCGTCCCTCTCCTGATCGTATTTTTCTTGACACGGCCCAGCCGCAAAGCCCTCGCTGACATGGCTTGGCCGTCAGCCCCGGCGAGAAAACTCGCGGCGAGGGCCTTCTGGGCGACGCTGCTGTTGCCCGCCTTGCTCGCCCCGATGATCGGGGTTCGGTTGACCTCGCTATGGTCCATGTCGGCTTGGACCCTGCTGCCGGTAATGCTGCTGTCATCTCCGCTGGTGACGATCACACGCAAGGATGCAGCCGGCGCGCTCGCAGTTGCCCTTGCGCTCCCGCTGATCATGATCGCGGCGGCCCCGGCGATCGGTTTTGCCATGCACCGGAACGGGGAGGCCCGCGAAGGCCATTCCTCGCTGCTGGCGCGACCGCTCGAGCGGCTCTGGCGCGAGACCACCGACCTGCCGCTCAAGGTATTCGGCAGCATGGATGTGCTCACCTACGGCGTTTCGTTCTATCTGCCGGAGCACCCGAGCGCGGTGCACGTGCTTGAGCGGCCGGCGACCGCGGAGGAAGGCGCGCTCATCAGTAAGTATGGCGTCGCACTGTTGTGTCCGGCAAGCTCTGCCGCATGCGTCGCGGGCGCTGATGCAATGGCCGCAAAGAGCCAGGCGAGCAAACGATGCGAGGTCGAGATCAGCCGCCGCTATCTCGGCAAGGAAGGTCCTTCCGAGCGATATCTCATCGTTGCGATCCCGCCGCTGCCGCCGGCGCAGAAGATACCTTGACTCATCTGCGACGTTCTCCCTCGAGCCGATCTAGAGCCGCCCTGGCGCGAGCCATTTCCTGCCCATGAGGAGGACAAGAGCGCCGGCATACGCGATCGCCCCGATGCCGGCGAGCGCGGCGAGCAAGCCCAGATCGCGCACTGAAGCTCCTGGCCATATCCGCCCGACGCTGCGTTCAGCAACCCACAGCACCAAAGCCAGCACTCCCCCGGCCGCCGCCAGGCGCGCGCCGCTGTTGCGCAACGACGCACCGATCGTGAGGTGACCGTCACGGGCCGCGAAATAGACAACCAGCGCGAGGTTGAGCCACGCCCCGATCGAGGTGGCGAGCGCGAGCCCGGCCTGCGCGAGGGGTTTCATGAGAAGCACCTTGAACAGGACATTGAGCCCGACGGCGGTCAGGGCGGCCTTGACCGGCGTTGCCGTATCGCCGCGGGCGAGAAAGGTGGCGGTGACGCTTCGGATCAGAACGAACGGCAGAAGGCCGATCGCATAAGCGGCCAGCGTGCGCCCGGCCGCCGCGGCGTCTGCGGCTGTGAACGCGCCGCGCATGAACAACGCGCGCATGATGAGGTCGGGAATCAGCAGAAACGCGACCAGGCAAGGTATCGAAAGAACGAGCGTGAGCTCGATCGCCCGGACCTGGGCGCGGTGCGCCCCTTCTTCGTCGCCAGCCGCTATGCGGTTTGCCATTTCCGGCAGCAGCACGGTGCCGACGGCAATGCCGATGACGCCGATCGGCAGCTGATTGAGCCGATCGGCATAATAGAGGGCAGAGAGGGCGCCGGCTGACAGAAAGCTCGCGATGATGGTGTCAGCGAAAAGCGCGATCTGCACGCCTGCCGAGCCGATCGTTGCCGGAAGCAGCGCCTTGAAAAAGCGCCG
>Ga0306926_10005057_pt1 | contig 13980 bp, 7 predicted proteins | sample flu12Cox44000178_FD_203759 | JGI IMG/M metagenome (GOLD analysis project Ga0306926, IMG submission 203759) | Lab enrichment of tropical soil microbial communities from Luquillo Experimental Forest, Puerto Rico - flux8day.12C.oxic.44.000.178 (v2)... | ecosystem: Environmental > Terrestrial > Soil...
TGTCGGCATCATCGTCGTCGGTCGTTGAAGAACCTTTGCTCGTGGTCTGTTGCGGCGTAGGACCCGTGTCTCCCGTGTCCTCGCCGGGACGGGCGAGGGTCGGCCTTCCTCCGGAACTTGCTGTGCTACCGGATGAACGTGCGGTGCCACTCGACGAGGAAGATCCGCTCTGTCCGTTGCCTGACGACGAGGTTGAGCTTCCCGTTGAGGATGACGGAGCGCTGTTTGATCCACTACTTGGGCCGCTGCCCGATTGCGAGCTGTTTGACGAGCCATTGGATCCAGGCCGGCGCAGTACCGGCGGTCCGGCATCGGCATCGCCCGTCATGACGGCCCCGCCGGGCTTTTTGGGGTGGCGGGCAGCTTCCTTCGCTGTATCGGCCGCCACTTTGGTATCGAGTGACAGTTGCGGTTTCCATTGACCGTCGGCAACCCAGTTGCCGTTGAGCTGCTTGGGCTCAGTCACGGTAAAGAGCCCGGTCGGCTCGCCATAATCCTCGGCTTGGTACACGGTTTCCGGCTGCAATGCCAGAGGCTCGGGGTTCGCTTCATACAGGCTGGCATCATAATAATGGCCATCGATCCACAGCGCGACCGGCACCAGCCGCACGTCCCCTTTAGGCAGAAATTCGACCACGCCTATCGCACGCGCACGGCTCTTCGTCTTCTTGCCAGGAGGTGGCGCATTGGTAGGCTGCTCGTTCTCACGATGTCGCATCTGCGGCCTGTCCTGGGCGATCCCCAGGTTCACCAGGAGGAACACGAACAGCAGTGGCCCAATGGCCCTGAGGCGCAAAATGCGATATAGGTAATGAGCTATGAAAACCAACGACAAAGCTCCCGACTTTACGCTGCCCGATGAAAACGGTAACCCGGTTTCGCTGCAACAGTTCCGTGGCCAGAACGTCGTGTTGTTCTTCTTCCCCAAGGCTAACACTCCCGGCTGAACCATCGAGGCGCGCGGGTTCCGCGACGCATATTCAAGCCTGCAGAAGACGGGATTGGTGGTGCTGGGGATCTCACCTGACCCGCCGAAGACCCAGCTCAAGTTTAAAGAAAAAGAACAACTTCCGTATACCCTTCTCGCCGATGACAAGAAAGAGATCGCCAGGAAGTTTGGCGTTTTGAAGGAAAAGAACATGTACGGTCGAAAGGTAATGGGCATTGCGCGTACAACCTTCCTCATCGGCCCGGAGGGCAAGATCGTTCACGTTTTCGAGAACGTGAAACCGGACGGTCACGCCGAAGAGGTGCTGGCACAGGTAAAGGGCGGTGGGAAGAGGTGACTGAGTAAAGCCTTACTGTGCGGCAATTCCTCTATCTTTATGGCGTAGGGATTTCAAGTTGCTTATAACGGCGCGGCGCGCCAGCGATTTTTCCGGACTTTGTGCCAGATCGAATGTGTGCCGCCTTTACCCTGCAAACAGCACTCGTGCTGACGTAGTTTGCCTTGGCTTTCTCCAGGGGCTGCGGACGAGCAAGTGAAGCTCTCCTCTCCCTCTAAGTGACAATCAGGCTATCTGAGCAGAAAGCACGCAGTTCTTAGCGTCGTAGTTTCGGGATCCATCGCGGTACGCGCCGACAAAATTCTGCGTATTCACCGTTGAACCGCGCCCGTAAAGCGGGTTCCTCATACAAAATAACGAAAAGATGAAAACCAATGGCAAGGAATGCACCATAGACCAGCAAGGTCGAATTCCAGTAGACCACCGCTTGCCCGAAAACAACTGCCAATACTGACGTATACATCGGATTGCGATTGACCCGATACGGACCGCCGACCACAGTTTCCTTTGTCGGGAATGCCGGCGCCGGCGTTCCCTGTGCTCTTACGAATAGTGTTGCGCACCACAAGTAGCCTGCGATTCCCAGCGCGATCAGCAGGCTTCCCGATGCTCGTGCTGCCACGCTGCTAACAGCGAGGGCATGTTCTTCTTGAACCGTGGCTTGCGGTATCGCTCCCGCGATGATCGCTGGGACCATTAGCGTAAACAAAGCAGTTTTCAACGCACTGGAGCACTTGCTCATGCTACTCCAGGCCCCACGAGGAAGCGCCTTTCACCTGTTAGAATCAATACTGCCGCCTAACCTTGAAGTCAGCCCGATGGATCCAGCACTCATCCGGAACTTCGCCATCATCGCCCATATCGATCATGGGAAGAGCACGCTTGCCGATCGCCTGCTCGAGCTCACGGGTGCCCTGACGGCGCGTGAGATGCAGGCGCAGGTGCTTGATGCCATGGACTTGGAGCGAGAGCGTGGGATTACCATCAAGGCGCACTCCGTCCGCATGATGTATCCGGCACACGATGGCCAAACTTACCAGCTCAACTTGATTGATACACCGGGCCACGTGGACTTCAGCTACGAGGTCTCGCGTTCCCTGGCGTCATGCGAAGGGGCGTTGCTGGTTGTAGACGCATCGCAGGGCGTAGAGGCGCAGACGCTGGCCAATTCTTATATCGCGATCAACAATGGTCTGGAGATCATTCCCGTCATCAACAAGATTGATTTGCCGAGCGCCGATGTCGAGCGTACGAAGGAGATGATCGAAGGTGCAGTCGGGCTGGATGCCTCGCATGCGCTGCCGATCAGTGCCAAGACCGGCCAGGGCGTGCCCGACGTCTTGGAAGCGATCGTCAAGAAAGTGCCCCCGCCAAAGGGGAAAGCTGATCACCGGTTGCAGGCGCTGATCTTCGACTCCTGGTTCGATCCCTACCGCGGGGTGGTTGTACTTGCTCGCATTGTCGAAGGCACAATCCGCAGGGGCCAGCATATCCGGCTGATGTCGAACGGTAGTGTATACGAGGTTGAAACCCTTGGCGTGCTGACACCGAAGCCGGTCGAAGTTGACGAACTTACTGCCGGTGAAGTTGGTTTTCTGATTGCCAACATCAAAAACGTCGCCGAAACCAAGATTGGCGACACGATTACCGACGATCAGCGTCCCGCGATCGAAGCACTGCCCGGCTTCGAGGAACTGAAGCCCATGGTCTTTGCCGGGCTGTACACGGTCGATGCGCACGAGCATACGCTCTTGCGCGAGGCCCTGGAGAAGCTGCGCCTCAACGACGCCTCATTCTTCTTCGAGCCCGAGAGCTCAGTTGCGCTCGGCTTTGGCTTCCGCTGCGGCTTCCTCGGGCTGTTGCACATGGAGATCATCCAAGAGCGGCTTGAACGCGAGTACAACCTCGAACTGATCACAACCGCTCCGGGGGTTCGTTACAGGATCACGCTGACGGATGGAGGAGTGATCGAGGTCGACAATCCCTCGCGGTGGCCTGATCCGAGTGAAATCGCCAAGGTCGAAGAACCGGTGATTCTGGCGACGATCCTGACCAACGAAGAGTTTGTCGGTGGAATTCTGAAGCTGGTTGAAGAGAAGCGCGGCAAGCAGAAGGGTTTTGAATACGTCAGTGCGACGCGCGTGATGTTGAGCTACGAACTTCCCCTGAACGAAATCGTGCTCGATTTTTACGACCGCCTGAAGTCTGTCTCTCGCGGTTACGCATCGCTGGATTACCACCTGGCGGGGATGTGGGAGTCGCCGATGGTGAAGCTGGACATCATGGTGTCGGGCGATCCGGTGGATGCGTTGTCGACCATCGTGCATCGCGACTTTGCCTATGATCGAGGCCGTGCACTGGCGGCGAAGATGAAACAACTCATCCCACGACAGATGTTCGAGGTCGCTATTCAGGCGGCAATCGGGGCCAAAATCATCGCCCGCGAAACAGTTCCTGCCATGCGCAAGAACGTTCTGGCCAAGTGCTACGGCGGCGACATCACTCGCAAGCGCAAGCTATTGGAGAAACAGAAAGAGGGCAAGAAGCGCATGAAGCGGATTGGGCGGGTCGATATTCCCCAGGAGGCCTTCCTGGCAGTTCTTCGGGTTGGCGAGGACTGACGAGCAGTCCTAGACGGCATTGGCCTACCTGTAAAGGGCAATTGAAGCAGGCAGGAAGTCCGCGAACATCGCTGAGCTCTGTGGAAAATTTCCAGGGACGTACAATTCCTCAACCGCCTGCGGAGAATAGTAACGTAATTTCTATACGGCAGCTAACCGATTGATTATTATGTGGTTATTCTGCATCAAGAGCAGGGCACAAAGCGTAAGTGGCTGATACAAAGCGGGCTCAAGGGCGCTAGTCCTACTTTTCCACAGGGTTTTGCACATGTCGGTGGATTCTTTTCACAAGTCCCACAATAGTAGTAAGTTACATTTCGGGCAGAGCGAGACCACAAAAATACTGTCTCCCACAGCAAGAATCTGCCTCCGACCTTGGTCAGCGGTGCTCAGCACCATATCTCGCCGAGAAAACAAAAGCCGCCCATTAGCGGGCGGCCTTAGCGCGCGAACGAGACGAGTTATTGCTGCTTGGTGCTGGCATCCGGCTTGCTGCTGGGTGCGACGGCGGCAGGCTTGGTGGCCGGAGTCGAAGGACCTGTTGGACGGCCGGTCGCTCCTGTGGTCGGTCTGGTTGCCGGAGGTGGAACGTTCGACTGGGCGTTATATGTATCGACAATCTGCTTTGTGATATCGACCGATGCAGTCGCCCAAAGAAGCGGACCTTGCGGCCAAGGATTCGAGGAATCCAGCAACAAAGCGTACCCGTTGTCTTTGGCATACTTGTCGATCACGGGCCCCATTTTCTGGAGGATCCGTTGCGCAACTTCGTTCTGCTGCTGTTGGAAGTCGTTTTGCGCGTCTTCAGCCGAGCGCTGCAAAGTCTTTTTCTTGGCTTCGATTGACTTGACAAGATTAGCGCGTGCATCTTCGTTCATCTTGTCGCCCTGGGTGTTAAGCTGCTTATTCAAGCTTTCCACCTCGGAGTTCAGATTTTGCAGCTCATTACGCTTGGGCTCGAACTTCTTTTGCAGAGCTTCGAAATCCCGTGCACCCTCATTGGTCGCAATGATGGCCTGCTGAATATCGATGATGCCTACTTTGACGCCACCCGAAGCCGGGCTGGAAGTAGAGGCGGTGGAGGCGGCCGGTGTGGCCGCACCGGCTTGTGCCAGCGCCGCCATGGATAGAATTGCGAGCAAGGCGGTGCCTACGAACGTGCGCTTCATTTGCTTGGTGTAGCTCCTTGAACTGCTCCGGGAATTCCTCAGATGTTCCAATCGCGTACGCGACCGAGCCGAGTACTGACTTGGACAACCAGGGAAAGCGGTCTGCCTGAACGCAGCCTCCGCTACGGTTCCCCGGCCGGAAAATTCGGCGGTGCGGATTAGTTCATTATAGGGAACTCGCCTCGCCAGCGTCAAACCGCCAATGGGCTCTCATTGTGTTGTAACCACCATGGAATGAGCCTTGGTGCTTCGTGCTCTCGTGAACAATCCTTGCGCGATCCTGCGATAGCGATTCCCCTAGAACGTGGTGGCTACGGTGAACCGAAAGGTCTTTCGCGGATACCGTATCAGATAACTCGGCGCATAATTGGCGACCGTATTCGCGAACGTGTAATCGCCCGCCGCCCCAGCCGGGAACATGCCACGCGTAATCGGAACGGGCTGGTTCACCACCGTATCCAGGCGCAGTGGGTTATACGCGTAGTAGAAGCGGAAGGGCGCATTGACGATCGGCATCAGGACCTGCAGCTCCAGGCCGGTCGACATGTACACCTGGTAATTGGTTCCGGGGAGCGGCTTGAGGTATGGCGAAAACGGGATCAGCGACCCCCCTGAACAACTAAACGTGGACGTGAGAGTCGGGCAGCCGAAATACGTGGTTTGCAGGGTGGTGACCTGTTGTCCGGCCAGCAGTAATTGTGATTGCCTCGCCACGAAATCCATGCCTGTATCCAGGAACGGGGCTAGAGTGACCGGTCCGATGATCGGAACGCGGTATTCCAGGTTATTGACCAGGCTCGTGTCGCCGCCCGGGAAGATGGGCTGCTCGATAGGAACCGTGATGTTGTATGTGCCGCGTCGCGGATTCGTCGGGTCCAGCGGAACCGAAGTGCCATCGGGGTTCTGCAGCGGGACGGTAATATAGTTCGGGAAAAACACCACCGGCGATATCGAGCGGATATCGAAGCCACGGATGTCGGTGTCGCCGCCCATATAAAAGCGCTGGAAGGGCGGAGCCACTTGTCCGCCATACCCGGTGATAAAGGAGCCCTGCAAACGCATGCCAAGCGTGTTGCGCCCCTTGTTCACCGGCTGGAAGCGCTTATATTCGACCACTGGCATAACGGAGCGCACGTTGCCTCCAAGCCCCGCTATTTGGCTGGTCACCGTAAGGCTCTGTCCTCTGTGGGGCTTCTGCGGCGCGTCAATGTGGTTGTAGGAAAACGTGGGAACGATCGAGCTCGTTACGATGCCGTTCAAAGCGTTTGGGCCGGAAATGCCGCGGAACGCAATGCTCTCAAAGTATAGCGTCGAGGCTGTGCTGTAGGTAGTCACTGAGGAATTGTCGAACTGGTAGGTGATGCCCACGCGCTTGAACGACCGCTTGATGGGGTAGCTCAGAGAGGTCGTGAACCCGGTGCTTGTCTGGCTGAAATTCTGCAGCTCATTCAGGTAACTCTGCGGCAAATAGAGTTGCTGGTTCAGCTGAATCTGCGCAAGAGCAGCCTGATTGTAGTTGTAGCTGCGATGGTAAACCGACCAGCCAAACTGCAGCGGCTTGTCGAACAGGTAAGGCTGGCTAAAGGCCAGGGTTTCGTTACGTTGATACTGGCCGATCGAAAACTCCAGCGTCAGCGATTCGCCCTTGCCAAACAGATTGTTCGTCGTGTAGTTGAGGCCGATGAATCCCCCCGCCAGCCCGCTGACTCCACCCGTGAGACCAATGCTGTTCTTCCCCTTCTCATGTACCTTCAGTGTGATATCGACCGTGGCGTCCTGGGCGTTCTGCTTGATTTCCGAATCCTGGTCCGGTTTGAGGGTCTCGAAATATTGCAACTGATTCAACCGAAGTAGGCTGAGTTCCCACAGATTGCCGTTGTAGACCTGGCCCTCTTCCAAGGCCAGCTCGCGGCGGATGACCTTGTCGCGCGTCGTGGTATTGCCCTGAAATTCAATGCGGCGGACGAAAAACTGCTTGCCTTCGTCCAAGTCGATCTTCAGCGTGATCAGCTTCTTTTCGTCGTCAGCCTCAGTATCGGGTACAGGAGTGAAGTTGATGTAGCCAAGCGCAGCGTAAGCCTTGCGCAGGTTGTCGAGTCCTTTGCGCACTTCCTCCGTGTCAAACACATCGCCGTCTTTGAGTTTGAACATCGCCCGCAAGCCGGCGACGTTAGTCACCGCTTTGTTGCCAGTAAACGAAATCGACTTCAGGCGATAGCGCTGACCTTCTTCCACCGGAAGCGTGATGTCGACTGCCTTGCCGGGAGAGTTTTTAAATGGGAAGTACCACCGGAAGCCACTCGTGTCGTGGATCTGGGTTTTCGGATCACCAACCAGCGCTTTGAAATAGCCCTTGGTCTGGTAGTAGTACCGGACTCGCTCTGCATCTTCATTCAGCTTGGTCGAGTCGTATGTGCGGGCCCAGATGTTTTCCAGGAAGATCGAATGGGGGATGCCTATGGGCTTCAGGTTCTTCATCGCACTGCGCAGCTCGCGCGGGGTAAGCGCCTTATTGCCCTCAAAGGTAATCTTGCCTACCTTGACTTTCGGTCCCTCTTTTACGACAAATGTGAGGCCCACCGCCGCCGGCGGGATGGGGCGTACTTCGGTACGGACCGTGGCGAACTGGCGGCCATGCGCGGCGAGCAACTCCTTGATGACAACTTCCGCCCGCTTCACCTTGGTGGGATCGTACTGGCTTTCCTGGGTCAGACCGACCTTGCGTTCCTTGAACTTGTCGAGGACATCACTTTGCGAGACCGAGCTCAAGCCGGTGTAGTTGATTTCGCGGATTGTCGGCTTTTCTTTGACATACACGTGAATAATCCAGCCCTTGGCCGAGGGTTCACGTTCAATGCGCAGATCATCAAAATAGCCGGTATTCCACAACGAGTTGAAGTCGCGCTCCAGGGCCGCCTGGTCATACACGTCGCCATTCTTGCTGAACATGCGTGCGCGTATGGTATCTGCCGGAATACGGCGGTTGCCATGGATGGCAATGCTAGAGATGACGTCTGGAGTCTGTTGGGCCCAGGCCGCTGTCACAGGGAAGAGAAGAAAAACACCGAGCAAACGGCACATCGCCCTCAAACCCAAGCGCAGCCCGCGGGCGGACCCGGACGCAGGGCTTACCTGAAGATTGCAAGGAATAGCAACGACCTCAATACCTGGTTTAATGAAATCGCAATTATACGGTACGAACCCTTCGATCGGAAGCGATGCGGACCGGCTTTCCAGCACGAATGCGTACCCTAACCCCCGCTGCCGGAAGAAGTTTCGAGCGCACGCTCGACCTCGACCATGGTGGAATAGAACGTAGCACCACCACCCAGGTCAGATAGCCTGTCTGAGGTCAGCACATTGATGTTCACGCCGCCGCCGGCCAGCTTCGCCCAACCCAAACGGGCACTGACGACACCCGTGGGAACGTCGCCGTCCACCCGCGCCGACAGAAAAATCTCTCCTCGCCGATTAAACACCCGCACCCGATCGCCATTGCAGATATGGCGCGCCTCGGCGTCAGATTTGTTCAGTTCGATCTCGTCCCGTTGTTCCAATCTCTGCATGCCGGGAAGGTTGGCGAAGGTCGAGTTAAGAAAATTGTCCGACTTTCGCGCCAGCAGCTCCAGAGGATACCGCTGGCCCGCGGCACGGTGCCGTGATTCCGTTGGTGGAACGAATGACGCCACTGGATCCATTCCGTGAGCGGCGAGGTCGGGGTTATAGAACCTTGCCTTGCCGCTCGCCGTGGGAAAGCCGTTGGCGAATGGCAGCCAGGGCTTGCCACTTTCCTCTCCATGCAGCTTCAGACGGATCTGGGGCTCGCTCTCCAGACGTTCGCGAGTGATGCCATCGAGTTGTGGTGCTCCTGACGCCAGTGCCGTGTCAATCAACGAGTCCACCGGCTCGCGGAAGCACTCATCCTCAAAGCCCATGCGTAACGCCAGCTCGCGGAAGAGTTCGACATTGGACTTGCACTCGCCAGGAGGATCGATGGCCTGGTGGGACACCTGCAGGTAGTAATGCCCATAAGCTCCCACCAGGTCCTTGTGCTCAAAGAATGTTGTGGCGGGCAGAACGATGTCGGCATAGTCCGTCGTGTCGGTAAGAAATTGCTCATGTACGACGGTGAACAGGTCGTCGCGTTTAAGCCCTTGGATCACCAGGTTGTGCTCCGGGCAAACCGTCGCCGGGTTGGAGTTGTAAACGAACAGCGACTTGACCGGCGGGTCTCCGAGTTCGGTCAGCGCCTTGCCTAACTGCACCATGTTAACCGTACGCGCGGGCCGTCCCAGTGGGCTCTTCAGCATCAGGTCGTGCCGCTCCAATGCAGGTCGGTTCAGTCCAAAGCCCCCGCTGGTCGACAGTTGCAACCCGCCGCCAAGTTCCTTCCAAGACCCTGTAATAACCGGCAACATGCATACGGCTCGGACCGCCGCGCCGCCATTCTGGGAGCGCTGTATCCCATAATTCAGCCGGATCACAGCGGGTCGGTGCATGGCGTACTCGCGCGCCAGCCGTTCGATGTCGTGCCGGGAAATTCCTGTCCAATGCGCTACCCGCTCAGGTGGATAATCGGGCAGCCGTTGCTGAAGCTCATCGAATCCCTCGACGTACTGCCCGATGTAGTCGGCGTCATGCAGTCCGTCACGTACGATGACGTGCATAAGTCCTAGCGCCAAGGCGACATCAGTTCCTGGATTGATGGCGAGGTGCCAGTCAGCCACGCGGGCGGTGCGGGTGCGGTAGGGATCGATGACGACCAGCTTCGCGCCCTGATGCCGCGCCTGCTCGATGAACGGCCACAGGTGCACATTATTGCCGTGAATGTTTGCCGCCCACGCGATGATATATCGAGAGTGGGAAAATTGCTCCGGCTCAGTTCCGACTTTGCGGCCATAGATGGAGATAATGGCCTGCCCCCCGGTCTCGGAGCAGATACTGCGATGCAGCTGCGATGCCCCTAGCCGGTGGAAAAAGCGCATGTCCATCGACGCGCCATTGAGAAGCCCGATATTACCGCCATAGGAATAGGGCAGGACTGCCTCTGACCCGAATTGCGCCGTTATGGCACGAAGGCGGCCCGTGATCTCTTCCAGCGCCTCATCCCACCCAATACGCCGCAGCGCACCCTCACTGCGTTCGCCCTTTTTCGCAATTCGCCGCATGGGATAGAGCACGCGGTGTGGCGAATAGACTCGGTCAAGGTATTTCGCAACCTTGGCGCACAAAAAGCCGCGAGTTACCGGATGCCGGGGATCGCCTTGAACTTTAGTCGCCCGTCCATCTTCCACGGTGATGAGCACGCCGCAGGCATCGGGGCAATCGTGGGGGCAAGCGGCGTGGACCACTCGTTTCATGGCCCTTTGATTATCCCACGGCAGCGCTTAAGCGCGGGCGACGATGAGGCGCATATTCGGTCAACAGTAGCTGGGACGAATTGCTTTCTGAGCGTGATGAACCACGATTGGGAATTGTCAACAAAGTGTATCGCTCTTGATTTTCGTCCCTCTAATCGAGGTATGATGCTGAAACCCACCTAGCCATCCCAGCCCCTTGATGGGAGGAAGCGTATGGTTCGCAATTTGGTGACGATGCTGGTCGTGCTTGCAGCAATTTTGCCCTCAGCCGCTAAAATGCGTGGCCCTTCGACTGCTGAGGAGCGAAACCGCGTGCTCGATTATGTCCGCAGTCTGGAGGAAAATCCCCTCGCCAAGGACAGTCTCGATAAGCGCATGTGGCTGACTCAATGGATCGTCGAGGTTCCAGACGTGCAGGTGAACGCCTGCTGCATGTCGCTCTGGGAGCTGGACAAGGTCAACAACACGTATTCGAATCAGCTACGCATGCAGGCGATTTACTCCCAGGCTGCGTTCATGTTGGAGCACCCGGAAGTGAAGGACGAGGCAGCCGCCCAAGCCGCTGGACTTGCCGGCACGCTGCGCGCTTATCGCGCGATTCAGCGCTTCGACCCGGCAGCGAAGTATCCCTTGCTGGACAACCTCCTGACGCTGGAGAAAAAGGGCAAGCTGGAGAGGTACGTGCTGCGGCAGAGCAAGTGCTCGGCCAACTGACGCTTCTGTGTTTGGGCTGTTGCGGGCGCGCGTCTGGCGCGCCCTTTCCGTTATACGGCGATTGGTCGAAACTCCGTTGGCGGGCGGGCACGGTGAACACTTCGGGGTGCGACAAATGCCAAGGCGATTTCAAAGAAGTGTGGCACGAGAATCTGAGAAGAAGCCCCCGGAGCTCGTTGAAGTGACAAGAGAGCCTCAGCTGTTGCATTCTAGCTCTAATCCATGAGGGTCTGGCCCATCTCGGCCACAGCTTTGATTAACCGTCTGCTGCCGGTCTTGGTCCTGTCTTGCGTGGCATCACAGGCGCAAACCATCCCACTCATCTCCGGTCCCGTCTTGCCCCTGTATCGCGAACTGTACAGCGTTGGACTCGACCCGCAGCAGGTGTACCACATTCGCGAAGCAGACATCGATCGCGAGGACGTACATCTTTCGTTAAACGATGGCACTATCGCATTCACCACGGCCATCGACGGACGAGTAACCGGGGCGTTCTTCGAAGGAGAAGGAGAGGTGCTGGTGCGTCCGCCTAACCGCATGGAACGGGCGTCGCTGGGCCTGTTCACGGGCACTGGAGTTCTGGAAGAAAAGTTTGTATCGGCCTACTTCCGCTTCAACGATGACACCGCACGGCAGCTACAGCCTTTTCTGCGGCCGGGCGAGGACGCTCCCGCCTTCGTGGCTCGCAACAACACGCACGCCCAGACGCTAGCGTCGATGGATGCAATGCGGCTCTGTATTTCATTTACCAGCCAGCCGAGAGCCAGTGGCCCTGGTCAAGCCGATCTCGACTCCGACCAGTTCCTCCATGCCCGTGTTGCCGGCGAGCAGCACGGCGTTTTTGACGTTTACTTCGATACTCTTGGCCCCGAGCAGGTTGTCGTCGGAAAAACATCCGCTGAGCACGACGAAGTCTATTACGACCTGTGGATGAGCTTTCCAATGACATCTGTGCGGAAGGCGGGGCATCCAGAGGCGCGTTTCCAGGGGCCCACGGGTCCGGCATGGACACGCGACGTCCTGAAGACAGATAAGTACACCATCGTTGCACGCCTGGATGCTCTCCAGGATCTCTCAATGGAGGCGACGCTTGACGTCCACGTGAAACAAGGTGGCAATCGCGTGGTCCTCTTCGAACTCTCGCGATACTTACAGCTGAAGCGCGTCGAGGTGGGCGGCAATGCGTTGGAGTTCATTCAAAACGAAGCGGTGCAGGGAAGCGACTTGGCCAGGCGCGGTAACGACCTCGTGGCGGTCGTGTTTCCTGCTCCCTTGACGCAGGGGCAGCGCTTTTCATTGAGCTTCCGGTACTCGGGATCGGTTCTGGCTGACGCGGGTGGCGGATTGCTGTACGTCGGGGCGCGCGGTATCTGGTACCCCAATCGCGGCATTGCCATGGCTAATTACGACCTGACATTTCGATATCCCCAGCCATGGACGCTGGTTGCCACAGGCAAGCAGGTGTCGCTGGAGCCTGACGGTAACTTTTATGTTGGTCACTGGGTTAGTGAGACTCCAATTCCGGTTGCTGGATTTAACGTGGGCCGCTATCAAAAAGCTTCCGCCCGAGCCGGCAGTGTAGCCGTAAATTCCTACGCCGCGGATGTCGACAAACGTGTTCCGACTCTGGCGGCAGCTACACCGGTCGTCTCCTCTCCACCGTCGGCGCCAGGCTTGCCCACCGCCGTAGGAGCTTTGCCGCAGCCAGCCGAGCCGGCCGGTTCAGGACAGTTAATGGCGGACAATGCTGCTGCGACCCTTGCCGCTTTCGAACAAATGCTGCGTCCCTATGCATTCGGCAGCCTGGAATTGACGGAACGCCCGGGGAGGGAAAGTCAGGGCTGGCCCGGTCTGATTTTCCTCTCGAACTACGTCTATATGACTCCGGAGGAGTTAACTGCCCTGAAGACGCCTCCCAGCGACGAACTGATCTACCGCGAAGTTATGCTGTCGCACGAGATCGGCCATCAATGGTTCGGTGACGAAATTTCCTGGGCCAGCTACCACGAGCAATGGCTCATGGAGGCGCTGGCCAATTACAGTGCCTTGATGTTGCTCGAACGGACCCATCCGGCGGATGTTCAGAGTGTCCTCGAAACCTATCGGCGGTTGCTCGCCACAAAGTCGAAGTCGGGACGCCCCTTTGTCGAGGCGGGCCCGGTCACACTGGGTGTTCGACTGTCTTCCTCCAAGTTTCACAATGGGTATGAATTCATTACCTACGGTCGCGGTACCTGGCTTATTCACATGCTTAGAAATATGCTGCGCGACACGTCACGGACGGCGGAGAATCCTGACGGAGACGACAAGGCCTTTCTCGCGCTACTGCGCGATCTGGTGGACCGATACCAAGGCAAGGAGATCACCAACGTGGAGTTCCAGCAGGCGGTGGAAAATTTCTTGCCTCGCTCATTATGGTACGAAGACCACAAGTCGCTCGACTGGTTCTTTGATGGTTGGGTCAATGGCACTGCCTTTCCTCAACTGGAGTTGAGCGATGTGAAGAGCACAAGTCACGGAGGATTCTTGTCGTTCAGCGGGGTGATCCAGCAGAGATCAGCGCCGGTCGACCTGGTCACCAGCGTTCCTGTCTATGGGCTGGAGGGTGATCGCAAGGTTTATCTCGGGCGCGTGTTTGCCGAAGGTGAGGAGACACACTTCAAAGTGAAGGCTCCTGTTGCGGTGAAGCATCTTGTCGTGGATCCCTATCAGACAGTACTGACCGCGCCGCACTAAGCCGGTGTTCGAGAAAAAATCTGCTCAAATTCTGAGATAAGTCTTTGATTCATTTGATCGGAAGCCAAGTTTGGGGCTGTGAAAATGTTCCCAT
>Ga0306926_10005060_pt1 | contig 13979 bp, 8 predicted proteins | sample flu12Cox44000178_FD_203759 | JGI IMG/M metagenome (GOLD analysis project Ga0306926, IMG submission 203759) | Lab enrichment of tropical soil microbial communities from Luquillo Experimental Forest, Puerto Rico - flux8day.12C.oxic.44.000.178 (v2)... | ecosystem: Environmental > Terrestrial > Soil...
GACTGAAGTCGCGCCCCAGAACAGGCTTTGCGGCCAAGACCTGGAAGTAGTCAGACGAAACGTGCAGCGCGCTCACGCGTTCCGCACTGTCACCCGCAGATAGGTTGAGGCCCATGTGCGTATACGCCGCAATTGCCGCCGGCCAACGACTGTGCTCCTGTACGTATCGGAACTGCTGGTAGGTAAATGAGTCTTCAGCCAATTCGCCACGATACGTGCGAACCACTTCAACCACCTGGCGCGCTTCCGGTACTGCCAGCGGCCGGATCAGTAGGCCGTAGACCACGCTGAAAATCGCTGTTGTTGCACCAATCCCGAGCGCCAACGTCAGTCCTGCAATCGCCGTGAACGAGGGTGCTTTCCCGAGCATTCGGACGCCATAGCGAAAATCCTGCAATAAGCCGCGCACTTGGACCTCCTACTCGTACCGCAACGTCACCATCGGATCCACTTTTGCCGCCGGAGAGTCTCCTGCTCTGCCTCCTCACACCGGGCGGTATACTCCGCTACACGGTCGCCATTATTCGTACCGCAGTGCCACCAGCGGATCGACGCGCGCCGCTCGATACGCCGGGATCAGACACGCCGTTAGCGCCACGCTCAACAGGATCAGCATCACGCCGCCGAATGTGATAGGGTCGCTCGGGCTCACACCCACGAGGAAACTGCCAATCGATCTTGCCCCGACAAACGCAAGAATCATGCCGAGCGCAATACCGGCAGCTACCATGATCAGGTTCCGCGAGAGCATCATCTTCAGAACGTCTCGTGCGCCCGCTCCCAGTGCCATGCGGATACCGATCTCATGTGTGCGTTGCGCCGCCGTGTAGGACACCACGCTGTACACGCCCACCACGGCGAGGCTCAACCCCAGCAGCCCCATCGCCCCGCTCAATTGCGCTCCCAAGCGGTAAAACAGGTAGCCGTTTATGCCCTGGAGATCCTGGTCCATCGTTTTCACGGTAATCGGAAGGCCTGGTGCCAGTTCACGGATTGCCGAGGAAATCTGAAGTTCCAGGTTCTCCGGTGCTACCGAAGTTCGCACCTGAATGTAGCGCAGCGGCAGGTACTCTTGCGCTAACGGCCGGTAGAAGTGGGGCATGGGATCTTCAATGATCCCTTTGTACTTGCTGTCCTGTACGATCCCAACCACCTCGAAGTCCGCCAATTTGTGCTCGTTGTCGGTGCTCTTGAATCTGTGGCCGACCGCGTCCTCGCTGGGCCAGAACTTCTTCGCCATGGTCTCGTTGATGATCGCCACCTTCGGCGCGTTTTCGTTGTCGGTGTCGTTGAAGGCGCGGCCCCGCTTGATCGGAATGCGTAATGTCTCAAAATAGCTGGGCGTCACGTAGTTGTCGAAAACACTGGGAGGAACTTGTCCCGGCCCTAATGGATGCTCGTCCGCGATCGCCTCGTCTTGCGCACTTATGACCCCCATGGGAACGGAAAATGCCTGGGTAACGGACACAACGCCGGGCAGCGCGCGAATGCGCTCCTCCGCCCTGCGAAAGAACTCTCTGCCCTGTGGCTCCTTGTAGCCAATCTCTTCGATGTCGAGTGACACGTTGACGATGTGATCCGCATCGAAACCCAGATACAGCTTCTCCGCTTTTCCAAGGCTTCGCACAAACAAGCCCGCCACGACCAGCAGCAGCAATGACCCGGCTAGTTGCACCACGACGAGCGAATTGCGCGTGAAATTCCGCTTCCGTCCTTCGGACGAACCCCGGCCGCCTTCGCGCAGCACATGGTTGAGATCCGTTTTCGCGAGCGGGAACGCCGGGATGATTCCGACCAACAACGCCGTAACGAGCACCAAAATCGCTGTGAACAGATAAACGCGCACGTCAGGTTGAAAGTTAAACTCGACCGGCAAATCCGTGCCAAGAGGTAGGGAACTGAGGAATCGCGATGCCCACCACCCGATTACCAGTCCTCCCGCGCCACCTAGAAGTGCCAGCAGCAGGCTTTCCGTCATACTTTGCCGCACCAACCGCCCCCAGCCTGCTCCGATCGCCGAGCGAATCGCGATTTCGCGCTGCCGCGCCGTTGCCCGCACCAACAGAATGTTGGCAATATTGAAGCACGCGACGATCAACACCAGCATTGCCAGCACGGTGAACGCCAGCGAAATCTTAGGCACTGTTTCGTCGGGGTCCGGCGCGGGCCGCGCCAATCTCTCCTGGAACACCCTAAGGCGCAGTCCTTTGTCGGTTTCGGGATGTTGCTCCGCCAGGCGATTCGCCGCCACTTGCAACGACGCCTCTGCTTTTTTCAACTCTACTCCCGGCTTCAGCCGTCCTCGCAGCTCCAGCGAACGTTCCTCGCGATGCGTCCACGTTTCTTCAACGGGTACGCCCCCTCCGGAACCCGCAACAGCGCTGAGGGGCACATAACCGTCCATGTTCAGGAACGAGTACATGCCCGCAAATCCCTTCGGCGCGACGCCTATGATCGTCACCGCATGCCCGTCCATCTCGATCTGTTTTCCGATTACATTCCTGTCGCCTCCGAAGCGCTTCTGCCAGTAAGCGTAACCCAGCACGAAAACGGGATCGGCACCGGGTGTTTGTCCTTCGGAGGGAAGAATCAAGCGACCCAATGCCGGCTGAATCCCTGCGGTTGCGAAATAGTTGCCCGTCACGCGGCTGATAACGCAGTGCTCGCCTTTGCCGTCAACCGTCAGTCCGACCAGCGAAACCTTGTAGGCAAGGATGTCGCTGAAGGCGTCGGTTTGGCTTCGTAAGTCCTGGTAGTCGGGGTAGGAGAAGGGCTGAAAACCCTCGTTGCCCTCTTGCTGTGCCGAGACCACGACGATTTGCTCCGGGTGTGCGACCGGGATCGGACGGAGCAGTATTCCATTAATTACGCTGAAAACAGTTGTGTTCACGCCGCTGCCGAGGGCCAGTGTCAGCACCGCGACGAGTGTGAAGGCGGGCGATTTGACCAGCAGGCGGACTGCATGACGCAAATCCTGAAGAAGTCCCTTCATCTCGGCCCCCTCCTGTCGCGCCCAAACCTTCCGGACCACGACCGCTTCACTGCGAAGAGTGCGCGGCCGCCGAAGTGTCCTGGCTTACCACCCATCCGTCTCGAAGCTGGATGATCCGATTGCCGTACGCTGCGTTTTTCTCAGAGTGTGTCACCTGAATGATCGTCGTACCCGCGTCATTCAAGCGCTTGAAGAGCTCCATAATCTCTTCTCCTTGTGCAGAGTGCAGGTTGCCCGTTGGCTCATCCGCAAGTATCAATTTCGGGTTTTGAATCACGGCCCGCGCTACTCCCACCAGTTGCTGCTGGCCGCCCGAGAGCTGATTCGGGAAGAGATCTTTCTTCGCCACAATGTTGAAGCGGTCGAGGGTATCGCAAACCAGGCTTGCTCGTTCCTTGTGTGGAATGTTCTTGTAGGAAAGCGGTATTTCCAGGTTCTCGTACACCGTCAGGGTGTCGATCAGGTGGTAGCTCTGAAAGACGAACCCGATATTGTACTTATGCAGTTCATTCCGCTGTTTGGTGCTCAGCTTGTGCACCGGCTGCTCATTGAAAAAGTATTCCCCAGACCATGCGCCGTCCAACATCCCGAGAATACTCAGCAGCGTCGATTTGCCCGCCCCGGACGGGCCCATAATGGTGACGAATTCGCCGGGCTGCACATCGAGCGTCACACGCCGGAGCACGTAGAACTTCTGCCCTCCAGCTTCAAATGACTTTTCCAGAGTCCGCAGTTGAATCAACGGTGCCACAAGGCCTCCCTATCGTGCGTCTTCATTCATACCGCAATGCCTTCAATGGATCGAGACGCGCTGCGCGGCGAGCCGGCAGGTAGCACGCCAGGGCGGCAATCGCTGCCAGCAGCAACGGCAGGCCGACGAAGGCAGCCGCGTCCGCTGCATCCACTCCAAACAGCAAACTTGAGAGGGCCCGCGCCAGCACGAAGGCGATCGGCAGGCCAATCGCCAGACCCATGGCCGTTAGCATCATCCCGCTGCCTAGCACCATCTTCAGAATGTCGCGGGACCTTGCTCCAAGCGACATGCGAACTCCGATTTCGTGGGCGCGCTCACTTACCCCATAAGACATCACGCCAAAAACCCCCACCGAGGCTAGCACCAGCGCAACGAAGCCCAGGACAGCCATCATCACGGCGACGTAGGCAATTCCAACGACGGACTCTGTAATCACCTTGTCTTGGGGCAGCATGTTGTACAGCGGCAATTCGGGGTCGACAGCGGCAATACCGTGCCGGACCGCCGAGACATACTGCAGTGGTGGCTTGGTGGTACGCAATACAATGGTCGTGTAGTACGGCGGCGTCTGCCGAAAGGACCGGTAGATTGTCGGAACGTCTTGTTTCACAATCCAGCTGTAATGCACGTCCTTCACGATTCCTACGATCGTCATCCAGGGATCGCCACTCGCGGCCGTGCCGGCTTTAATGTGCTTGCCGACTGCGTTTTCGCCAGGAAAGTAGCGTTTGGCGAGGCTTTCGCTGATCACAGCGACGCGAGGTGCTCCGGCTCCATCGGCATCATTCAATATCCGCCCGTCAACCAGCGCCACATGGAATTGGTTGAAATAGCTGGGCGTCGTGGTTTGGATTATCGCGTCTGTCAGTTCACCGCGTTCGGCGGGTGCGCGGCCTTCGATCGAGAAAGTGTCTGTCCCCAAATCTCCGCCGTTTGCGTAGGGAACATGCGAAATCAATGCCGCCGATTGAACGCCAGGCACGCTGCTTAGGCGTTCCAACGCCTGCTCGTGGAACGCCAGCCGCACTTCCGCTTTCGCATAGTGCGGTTCCGGCAAGTTCAGATTCATCGTGAGCAGCGTCTCTGGACTGTAACTTTCGTTGATGTTTAGCAGTCCCTGGAAGCCCTTCACAAGCAATCCCGCGCCAACCAACAACACCAGAGCGAGCGACACCTCCGTGACAACCAACGCGCCTCGTAGCCGATGCCGCGCCCGTCCCATCGACGCGTTCCGGCCCCCTTCTTTCAATGTCTCGCTCAGATTCCCGCGAGAGCTCAGAAATGCCGGGGCGATCCCAGACAAAATCCCGCTGAAAACGGCAGCCCCCAGCGTGAAGAGAAATGCCGTGGCATCCAGACGAATCGTGGTCCATCCCGCAATAAATTTGGCCACATCCGGCGGCATGTGCGTGAGTACGACCTGCAGGCCCCATTGCGCTAGCAGCAGGCTGACCACTCCGCCAGCCAGCGAAAGTATGAGGCTTTCCGTCAGTAGCAGCCGCGCGACGCGCCACGGGCTCCCTCCCATTGCCGTGCGCACCGCAAACTCGTTGCTCCTTGCCGTCACTCGCGCGAACTGGACGTTCGCGACATCCGCGCAAGCAATCAGAAGTACGAAGCCCACCGCTGTCATCAGCAGCAGGGTGTACTGGCGCGTTAGAGTGTCGGTTACGAAGTCCCGCAGGCGCAAAGGCCTCAGTTGCCACCCTTTGTTCGTGTCCGGATACGCTTCTGCCTGGCGTTCGGCAATCGACCGCATCTCCGTCGCGGCTTCTTCGAAGGAGACTCCGGGCTTCAGCCGTCCTAAAACCCAGAGCCACCGATTGCTCCGGTCCAATCGGTCGCCCGGGCTCACCGACAGGGGAACCCAAGCTTCTGCCGGTAGTGGGAAATCAAAGCCCTGCGCCATGACCCCGACAACTTCGAACGGTTTACCGTCTACCTTGATGTTCTTTCCCACGATCTGCGGATCCGATGCGTAACGCTCGGTCCACAACCCGTGGCTTAGGATGATCTCCTGACCCTTCCCAGGCTCTTCTTCTTCGAGGAAAAAGACGCGGCCCTTCTCCGGCATGACGCCGATGGTCGCGAAAAAGTTGGCGGTTACACCAAATCCCTGGATCTTTTGGGGTTCTTGATTCCCCGTCAGGTTGATTTCCTGCCATGCGTAGGCCGACAACTGATCAAACGAACGCGCTTCCTTCTTCCAGTCGAAGAACGTGGCCGGCGCGACCGTGTTCGTATCGATCCCCTGTCTCGGGCGCGAGTCGACCAGTGCCACGATCCGGTCCGCATCCCCAAAGGGCACAGGGTTCAACAGGAAAGCTTTGGCAATGCTGAACATCACGGTATTTGCGCCGATACCGAGAGCCAGCGCCACGATGCAAACCAGCGATGCAAGCCGGTGCTTTGCCAGCATGCGGATCCCAAACCGGATGTCTTGCCCTATGGAATTCATCGCTATCTCCTGAGCCTTGCCTCTCCGCACCCGACAGTTACCTATTCGTATCGCAGCACGGCCATCGGCTCCACTCGCGTGGCGGAGCGCGCTGGCACGTAACAAGCAATTGCCGCAGCCGCGACGAGCACACTTGCCGCCGTAAAATACCTCAAGGGATCATTGGCGCTCACACCGAACAAAAGGTTCGTGAGGAGGCGACTCAATACGAGCGTTGCCGTCAGCTGTAACAGGCGATCCGGCTCCGGAAACGGGAGTGGTGCGAGAAGAACGGCACCGATCACACTCAGAATCGCGGTGCTCGCGCCGATTCCCAGCGTCAGCATGGCAAGCGCCGCCAACGTGAATCCCGGCTTCTTCAAAATAAGCCGGGCTCCATAGCGCAGATCTTGCCAGATCGCTCCCATGGTTTCCGCTCAACGCTTTCAGGCGCCCACCTGTGCTTCCTGCGTCTCCTCAACGATGCGTCCATCAAACAGCCGGATCGTCCGCTCGGCGAAATGGGCGTAGCGCTCGTCGTGTGTCACCATGCAAATTGTCGCCCCGTTTCGGTGCAGGTCTCGCAGCAGTTCCATCACCGCCTCGCCATTTCGCGAATCCAGGTTTCCCGTGGGCTCATCCGCCATCAGAATCAGCGGGTCGCCCACCAGCGCGCGCGCGACCGCGACACGCTGTTGTTGGCCTCCCGACAGCTGTGACGGGTAGTGACGCATCCGGTGAGCCATGCCCACACGCTGAAGCGCGTGTTCCACCTTTTGCTTCCGCTCGGCGGAACCGGTGCCCCGGTACGTCAGAGGCAGCTCCACGTTCTCATAAACGGTGAGGTCGCCAATCAGGTTGAACGCCTGGAAAATGAACCCGATCTCGCGATTCCGAATGCGAGTACGCTCGCTCGCGGTCAGGTTTGCCACCGGCTGGCCGTTCAACAGATAGGCTCCTTCCGTGGGCGAATCCAACAACCCCAAAATCGAAAGCAGCGTCGACTTGCCGCAGCCGGAAGGCCCCGCAATCGACACATACTGCCCTCGCTGAATTTCCAGATGGATCTCCTCGAGAGCGTGCGTTTCAACTTCGTCGGTCAAAAAGACCTTTTTCACGCCTTCCATCTTGATGAGTACGTTGTTCGTGTCTGCCATTTGTTCTCCTACGCTCGCTTCCGAGCAATGCAAAGCTTCGCGAAAAACTCACTAACCGCCAAAAACTCGCATGTCCTCGATCTTTCTCTAGGCACACCGGTCCAGCCCTGCCTATTAGTACGGCGCACCGCGTGGAAAGTTCCCTCCGTCTTTGCCTTCCTCATCATTCGTACCTCAGCGCCACCATCGGATCGATCCGCGTAGCGCGCCGCACCGGAATCGCGCACGCTGCCAGCGCGATGGCCGTTAACACCACAGAGACCGCCACAAACGTAAATGGATCCGCGGGTCTCACGGCGTAGAGCAGGCTCGACAGAAACTGCCCCAGTGCAAGTGCGGCCACAGTTCCCACGGCAACCCCGACCAAGGTCAGCTGAAGTCCTTGCCCGAGCACCAGTTTCAGCACGTCCCTTCGGCTCGCCCCAAGCGCCACGCGCAGCCCGATCTCCTGCGTTCGCTGCGCGACCGAATAGGCCAGCACGCCGTACAAGCCCATCGCCGCCAAGAGCAATCCGACGCAGCTCAACACGCTCAGCAGCGTGGCTGCGATCTTCGCTCCAAACAATGAGGCTGCAATGTATTCCGTCATTGGTTCGGCGTCGAAGATGGTTAGCGCCGGGTCTATTGCCGCGGCTTCCGCGCGCAGGGCTTGGATGGCTTCATTCACCGAGCCCGCGGTGCGTACGTGGAAGGTCAGCCCATATTCCGGCCGGAAAATCTGCCGGATGGGAATGTAGAAGTATGGCTGCGGGGTTTCCGTGACGCGATGATATTTGCTGTCTTTCGCAATCCCCACAATCGTGAACCATTCACCCCAACCATGCACTTTGCTGCCGATCACAACGCGATTGGCCTCAAACCGCCGCACAAACTCCTGGTTGACGATCATCACCTTTTGAGAATTGGCGTCGTCGCGCCAGTCGAAATCCCGGCCTTCGAGCAAAGGAATCTTCATGGAATCGAAGTAACCCGGTGAAACCAGGTCGCGGTAGATCTTCATGTTCTCGTTGCGGCCGGGCACGTATCCTTCCACCTCGAGCGTCTCCCAGTTTCCTCCGTGGAATCCGAGCGGGACCGAATCGTCATAGTTCACGCTGGTTACGCCTGGTCGTTGCTCCAGCCGCTCACGCAGCCGGCGGCAGAAGTTGTCTACTTGCTGCGCATCGTAGCCCGTTGTGGAGAAGTCAAACTGAGCCAGGGCCACGCCCTCGGGAGAGAAACCAGGATTAATTGCACGGGCACTTTCGAGACTCTTGATAAACAGGCCCGCGCCGACCAAGGCAATCAACGCGAGAGCTACCTCCGAAATCACCAGAAGGCCGCGCACGCGATTCGTGTGAACGCCCGTGATTCCGCCCCGCCCGCTCTGCTTAAGAACATCGTTGATGCTGGTGCGCGAGGCGTGCAACGCAGGAACCAGGCTTGCCAGAACCGCAACGATGAGCGCCAGCCCGGCACAGAACACGAGGACCTGTCCGTCGAGCGGCGCCGGCAGCATCACGGGCCTCGCGACTTTGGGTAGTAGCCAGCGCAAAGCATCGCCAAGCCAATACGCGAGGAGCAGCCCTCCGAGCGCGCCAGCTAGCGCCATCAGCAGTGTCTCGGTGAAAAGTTGCAAGACGACTTGCCTCGGTTTCGCGCCCAGTGCCAGCCGGATGCTGAACTCCTTTAGTCGGCCCGTGGCGCGGACTAACAGCAAATTCGCAAGGTTCGCGCACACGATCAGCAAAACCACACTGCCCGCTCCCATCAAAATGGCCACGGGAGTGAGCAGGGTCGCCTGCGTGCTGAAATGCGACTGCCACACAGGTAACACGGTTGCGGCAATGCCTTGGTTCGAGTCTGCGTCAACGATGGACATGCGGTTCGCCAGTGCCTGCACCTCAGCGCGAGCCTGCTCCGTCGTCATGCCCGGAGCGAGACGGGCCAGCATCATGAAGTTTCGCGTATTGCGGTCCTCGAGCATCCATACGCCGGTGTGTGTCAACTGGCCATACATTGTGAGCGGAACCCAAAATTCATAGTCCAGCCCCGCGTGTGTGCCGTGGAAGCCTTCCGCTGCCACACCGATGATTGTGAACGGCGTCCGATTGATGCGCATGATGCTGCCGATGGCCGCAGCGTCGGACCGGTAGTGCGATTTCCAGTAACTGTGGCTGATCACCACAACGGCGTGAGCATTTTGCGCGTCGTCACGCTCCTCTGCGGAAAAGAAACGTCCCGCTTCCGGTTTGATTCTCAGCATGTCGAACATGCCGCCCGAGGCCATCTCACCCCACACACGTTCTGTTCCGGCGGCATCTCCGACGGAAAACACGTAGGCGCGATAAGCAGTCACGTTCTGCACGAGCTTCAAATTGTCGCGGAAATCGCGAAAGTCCAGATAGGATGTAGTGATCGGCTCACCGTCCGGAGCAGTGTTCTCAATCGCGACGATGCGCTCCGGCTGGGCGGCGCTCGGCAACGGATTCAGGAGCAGCGAACGGATCCAGCTGAAAATCGTCGTGTTGGCGCCTACCCCGGCCGCAATTGTGAGAATGGCGACAACAGCCACGCCCGGAGCGCTTCGGATGCTCCGCAGCGCGTTGCGCAACTCCTGCCGCAAACGTGTCATCGCAATGCCTCCTTTCTATTCGTACCTCAGCGCCACGATTGGATCGACCCGTGCGGCCCGCCGCGCCGGAAAAAAGCACGCCAAAGCTGCCACTGCCGTCAAGGTCAGAATGACAACTGCGTAGGTGCGCACATCCGTCGCGCTCACTCCGAACAATTGGCTCGCCAGGACCCACGACAGCGCGAGCGCCCCAGTCGTGCCAATCACCACTCCGAAGAGATAAAGCCGCAATCCATGGTTCAGCACCATTCCCAGGATGTCGCCTCGCCCCGCTCCCACAGCCACGCGAATACCGATTTCATGTGTTCGCTGGGCCACCAGATACGACATCACTCCATATAGCCCGACAACGGCAAGCAACAGTCCGACGCCTGCAAATGCGCCGCAAAGCGCTCCGGTAAAGCGCCTCTGCGCTATTGAGTCGGAGATGTAGTTCTCCATCGTCCGTGCGCGAAACACCGGTATGTCCTGATCGACCGCCTTCACTTGCTCCCGCATCGCCGGGAGCAGATCGAGGGGAGTCACGGAGGACGTCCGTGCAACCAGCGTCATGTCACCGATCGCCAGTTGGTCATAAGGCATGTAGCATTCGGGTTCCGCGGCTTCCCACAAGTGCCGGTACTTTAGGTTTCCGACCACGCCGACGATTTCCCGCATCGGCGGAGTTCCGGTCTCCGCCGCGTCCGGCCGAATCCGCTTTCCTACCGCGTCTTCCGCAGGGAATACCTTTTTTGCGAACGCCTCGTTTATGATTGCCACCGGTGCCCCTTTTGCATCGTCGCGGTTTGTGAACGTACGCCCCGCCAGCAGCGGAATGTGCATGGTGGTGAAGTAGTCGCGGTCGATCACGCGAAACTGTGTGCGAGGTTCTTCGCCTTTTGCTACCGGGCGACCCTCTACCGCGAACGACGTTCGAATCTGGCTGTCCGACAGCGGTAGCGGAAAGATGCCACTGGCGTCCTTTACCCCGGTGACGCTCCTCATGCGGTCAATCAACTGCTGGTAGAATTCGACCGATTGCTCCGGCTTGGCATAGCGCACCGCGGGTAGATTTACGTTGAACGTAAGAACATTGCTCGGGTCAAATCCCGGCGATACGCGCCACAGGTTCACGAGGCTTTCGGCAAGCAGGCTCGCGCCAATTACCAGCACCAGGGCGAGAGACACTTCTGCAATTACGAGCAAGCGCCGGACCCGGTTCTGCGCCGTGCCTCCGGTCGCCGTTCGCCCTCCTTCCTTCAGCGTCGAAGCCAGTTTCAGTTTCGAAGAACGAAGCGCTGGCGCTATCCCGAAAATAATGCCGGTCAGCACCGACACTCCAGTCATGAACAGCAGCGCCACCCAATCAAGCCGCGCCTGAGCTAGCCTCGGTATTTGTAGCGAGGGAACGGAAGAAAGAAAACGCGTGGCCCACGTGGCAAGCACGAGGCCGGCCGCCCCGCCCGCAAGTGATAGAATTATGCTCTCCGTCAAAAGCTGCCGCACGAGCCGTGAGTTGCCTGCTCCCAGCGCGCCTCTAACCGCCATCTCCCTCTCCCGCGAAGCTCCGCGGGCCAGCAGCAGGTTCGCGACGTTCGCGCACGCAATCAACAACAGGAAACCAACTGCTCCAAACAGCATCAGCAGCGAAGCGCGAACGTCGCCCACCAATGCTTCTGCCGCCGGCTGTAGCGCCAGTCCAAGATGGCTGTTCTCATCGGGATATTGTTTTTCCAGTCGCGCCGACACCGTGGCTGCATCAGCGTTGGCCTGCATAAGCGTTGTCGCCGCCTTCAGCCGCGCAATCCCGTACAGGAAATGCGCGTCTCGCTGAGCGGTCAGTGCCTCCTCCGGCTGGTCCGCCACCATTTCAACGGCCATCGTCGTCCAGAAATCGACCGCTTCTAAATTCAACGGAAACTGAAACGAGGGGGGCATCACGCCGATGATCGTGTAAGGCCGTTCGTTCAGCACGATCGCGCGACCGATAATCGCGGGGTCTCCTCCGTAACGGCCTTTCCACAACGAATGACTCAAAAGGGCCACGCGCGCGCCTGGCTTGTCATCTTCCGGTGTGAACCCGGCACCTATTTCGGGTGCAACGCGAAGCACGGACAGCAAGCTGGCGCTAACGATTCCGCCGTGAAGTTGTGCCGGATCGCCATTCCCCGCAAGCGTGAATGTTCCATCCGTGTAAGCTGCTAGAGACTCAAGGCTGTGGTTCTGGTCGCGATAATCCGCGAAATCGGGATAACTGATGGCCCGATGCGCCTCGCCGTTCTTGGAGTCCGTGCCCCAAATGGCCATCAGCCGGTGCGGCTCCGGAAATGGCAGCGGCTTCAGTAGCACCGCATCCAGAATGCTGAAGATCGCCGTGTTCGCTCCGATGCCGAGTGCCAGTGTCAGCAGTGCGATCGCGGTGAACCCCGCATCTTTCCGCAGCATGCGCACGCCGTACCGGATGTCTTGCCAAAGCGTTTCCATCATTCGACTCCTACTCGTACCTCAACGCCACTATCGGATCGACCCGCGCCGCGAGCCGTCCTGGAATCCAGCAGGCTATCAACGAAACAAAAATGAGCAGCAGCGCGACCCCCGAGAAAGTTGCGGGATCCATAGCGCTCACCTCGAAAAGCTGCGATTGCATCCAGCGAGTCAGTGCCAGTGCCCCGAGTACCCCAAAGCCAACCCCGATCCCGCCCGTGATCGCTCCCTGCTTGAGCACCATGCCCAGAATTTCCCGCTTCGATGCGCCCAGCGCCATGCGCACTCCAATCTCGCGCGTGCGCTGCGCCACTGCGTAAGCCGTCACGCCATAAATCCCAGCCAAAGCCAGCACCAGCGCAGTTAAGGAGAAGATCCCGACAAGGGTCAGGCTGAACCGTCGAGCCTCCAGCGATGCCGAGAAAATCTCCGAAAGTGTCCGAAACCGCGGTGGTATGTCTGGATCCAGATTGCTCAGAATCCTGCGCGCGGCCGAAATAACTGCGTCCGGCGTGCCGGAAGTCCGCATGACCACGTAGAACTGCCTGACAACCTGCGGCCTTTGCCGGTAGTTCACATAAATTGTCGGACGCGGCACGGTCTCCACCGCGCGGTCACGCACATCCCCGACAACGCCAACCACCGTCAGCACCCGCGGGTCCCCGTCCATGTTTCCAAACTCGATCGTGCGGCCGAGTGGATCGTGGTTCGGCCACTTTTCCTTCGCAAGCGATTCGCTGATCAACGCGGCGTGCGGCGCCTCCGGTGCATCGCGGTCGTCAAACAGCCGTCCCTGCAGAAGTGGAATGCCGAGCGCTTTGAAATAGCCTTCGCTCGCCACCGAATAGTCTGCTTCTCCCATGTGCGTCTGATCGCGGAACAACTCTTCGAAGAACTTTGTGAACTCGCTGAGCAGAACTGGATCATTCTGGAGCGACCCTTTTGTTGTCTTCTTGATTAATTCCTGCATCCGAGGCGAAATCTGTCCCGGGTTCATCACCACATATGAGCCGTCGGACGGCGCGCTTCCGGCCAGCGGGAGGTCGGTGGTCCCGCCGACCTCCTCGACGCCGGGAACCTCGCCGAGTCTCATCATTAGTTCACTCAGAAATGCGACTCCGTGCGTCCTCTCGGGGTCGTCCGGCAAACCCAGCCCCATCGTCACTACCCCTTCGGTCCGAAAGCCCGAATCTGTCGCCAGTACACGGAGCAAACTCCGTCCAAGCAACCCAGCCCCAACCAGCAGCACGAGCGCCGTCGCCAGTTGCCCGGTCGTTAGCAACCTTCCAAGCTGTTGCTTGCGCGGCGTTGAAACTTCGCCCCGGCTTCCGTCACTCAGTGCCGCACGCGGATCGGCTAAAGCTGTCCGAAACGCAGTGAACGTTCCCAGGGCTATCGAAACAAGAAAAACCGTTCCCAATGAAAACAGCAGCACCGGGAGATTTATGGATACGTTTTCGATTCGAGGCAAATTCGCCGGAGCCATCGCAAGCAGTGCATTCAGCCCCCAATACGCAAGCAATACACCGAGCACGCCACCGATAAACGCCAGCAGAAACGCT
>Ga0306926_10005061_pt1 | contig 13978 bp, 18 predicted proteins | sample flu12Cox44000178_FD_203759 | JGI IMG/M metagenome (GOLD analysis project Ga0306926, IMG submission 203759) | Lab enrichment of tropical soil microbial communities from Luquillo Experimental Forest, Puerto Rico - flux8day.12C.oxic.44.000.178 (v2)... | ecosystem: Environmental > Terrestrial >...
AGACTATCGAATACCACTCACTATACTGTCTAATAGCCCCACCAACAGGCACTCCTCCTACAGGTTCAGACTTGTCAAACGTCAAACTTCCACTGTCATTGTCTGATGGTAGGGATATAATCCAGCCATCAGACCCCATAATGCGGTTATCTGATGGGATGGTCTTCCCCACATAGCTGCTAAGAACAGTACAGGGCTTAGGTCCCTTCTTCATGCTGTCCGAAATTTCAAGCCCCCCAGGTTCACCCTTATCCTTGTACAGGATGCTTAGGAACATACACTGGACCTTATAGACATTCCCTTGATGTCGAAGGGTGGCTGTGATCCCATTGAAGTCTCCCTTGCTGTACTCCTCCGATGTAACTTTGCTCTCCCACTTGGCCACAAACCAATCCTTTAGACCAGGTGGTGGTAGGGCAATTGGGGTTTGGTGTACCACGGGTTTGGCAGACCGGGCAGGTTGAGCACCAGCCACCAGGACAGCCATCAGCAACAGCAAAGTGATTCGCAATTTCACCCGTTCCTCCTGCCTGACCGGAGGTCAGGCCCTCCTCGATTTGGGACATTGTAGCACCGGAGCATAGCGGTGATGCTGGATCAAATGGGGATTGGGGTATACCTTTCCGCCATGATGCCACACTTACGCTAAAATTAACCGACAGCGGAGGTCAACGTGGATTGGATCTCGTGGTTACAAGGTATCGCTTTAGTTGGATTGAACAATCTCGTTTCGCTGTTTTGGAAGCCGTGGGCTAGTGCCTATGCTGGTGAGAAGGCCAAGAACATTGCTCGGAAAGAGGATCTTGACAAGATTTTGGCAGAAGTCCGTGCCGTAACGGTGGCCACCAACGAGATTGAGGCGAAGATCTCTGGTGAACTTTGGGATCGCCAGATGCACTGGACTCAGAAAAAAGATGTGTACGGGGATCTTGTATCGAATGTAAACGAATTAATGGACGCTTATACCGAGCTATATACATACGTTCTTGGAAGCCAAACAGAACCGAAGTTGCTATCTCAAGAGTCGGCGAAGATCCGTGCAGGGTACGAAAAGTATTATCGCTCCTGCGGACTGGCAAGGATCTTTGCAAGTGCCGAATGCAACACGGCAATTGAAACGTTATAGGGCGGGGGGATCCGATGTCCCAAATCCGCCAACAAAGGAATGGGTGGACGAAGAGTTGAGGCTACTTAAAACTTTACTGGACAACATCATTGTAGCGGCTAGAGCCGATCTTGGCATTGTCAAGAGCATAAAAGAAGGAGGTGGCCCGAAAACCACCTCCGTTCCTTACGGTTGAAGTAAGGGGCGGGTCTACTTTTCCCCCTTCTTGACCTTGGCTAGAGCGGCCTTCCTGACAGCGGCCTTCAGTTTGTCCGTCTGGGCCTTGGACACTATGACTCGGGTGGGTTTCCATGAAGGTTCCGCCTCTACTGCTGGAAGAGGCTTCCCCTGCAACCATTGTGTGATCACATGGAGTATTTCACCAGCCCAAACCTTTGGGTCGGCACCTCCTGGGTCACTTTGAGCAATCTCAATTTCCTTGGCAATGGTCTGCCCTAGAAGTGAGTCAGTATATTCCCGGTGTAGTTCTTCGAGGAGTTTCGGTATCGTGACCGCCTTCGGGATCGGCATCCTACTTTCCCTCCTTCCGTGCCTTGGCCTTTTTGAACTTTGCCCACCGTGCCTTAGTGTACGTCAAATTCTGCCTTGGCATAAGCCTCCACCAGATCCAAGATCGTCTTGGACTCGATGGAGTTTTCGTGGATGGTTAGATCCGTGAGATCCCTCAGCAAGGCAAAGAATGCTGCCATGTGCCAATGATCCTTGTTCGACTCCGCAATGCCCCTCCTCAACCGCTCTGTCGTGCAACACCCCCAAGCGGAGAGAAAGTGCTGTGGATCTTCTGGAGATCGGTGGGTTGGATGCTTTGGAGGTATCTTTGCGTAACCAAAATGCTGCTGTGGCCAAGTATCCTCCGCAAGTACTCAAGATTGCCTCCATGTCTCAAGTACGTCACAGAAAATGAATGACGCAGAGTATGTGGTGAGCATCTGATCCCGGTGATTCCTGCCCGTTCACAAAGCTTCCGCAGGTCCCGTTGGGAGTTCCGTACACATAGTATCCCGCTACGAGTGGAGAACAGATACCCACCTCTGCGGGTAAGTTGGTAGAGGATCTTTCGACAGGAGAATGGGACCAATCGTTCCTTCCTGCCCTTGCCCTGCACCCTAATCAAGAAGTTTTCCAAATCCACATCCTTCGCCTGTAGTGCCAGGGCCTCACTGATGCGGAGCCCTGTATCGAGGAGCAGGAGGGCCAACGAATGGACCCGCTGTTGGCTCTTGCTTTTGGCCTTGTGTTCCAGAAGACGCTTGATATCCTCTGCCGAGAGAGTTTTGAGGAGTTTCTTCTCTTCCTGTAGCCTTGGGAGTCGAAGGTGGTCACAGGCTGGGCTGCACTTGCGGTTGGGATATGCCTGCCAATGCAGGAAAGCGTTTATGGCACGTAGCCACGAGTTGATACTGGTTGGACTGATGCCCTTCTCCCTCAGTTGGATGATCCTTGGCTTTGTACTCTTGCTCGGTAGAGCAAGAGTGGAAGTGGCTGAAGGCATCGTTGTACCAGATCAGGGTTTTGGGTGTGACATTCTGGAAATAGCGTCTCGATGACACGAATTCCGAATGGTCGGGGACAGGCGGTGAAATTGGCTGTTCCAAAGCGTTTATCCTTTCTGGAGAAGCCTTTGGTTTGCCCACTTGTTCGCCCGCAGACGGTATGATCGAAGAAAGAGCGGCATGGTTCGGATCGGGATCATCGGCGACTACAATTCGAAGCACCACACCCACGTCGCAATCGATGCGGCAATCGAGCACACCGCCACGGCCCTGGGAGAGGACCTGCGTGCCGTCTGGCTCCCCACGCCTGAAGTAGCCAGGGCGGATGGCGACAGGCTACTGTCGAGCTGTGATGCTCTTTGGGCGACGCCAGCAAGTCCTTATGAAAGCGGCGAGGGCATGCTGCGCGGCATCGAATATGCCCGCACACACGACGTTCCGTTCACTGGCACTTGAGGCGGCTTCCAATATGCTCTGGTAGAGCATGCGCGCAATGTACTTGGGATTCAGGACGCCGATACTGCTGAGAACAACTCGGGTTCGCAAAATTGGGTCGTCACACCGTTATATTGTGCAAAGCCGCGCGGCCCGAACGATCCTCCGACGTTGCGGGATCTCCACCCGATCCGGCTGCTACCAGGTTCGCGGTTGCGCGCCATCTACGCTGTAGAAATCATCCAAGCGGGTCATTTCTGCAATTACGGAGTGAACCCTGAATACATATCCCGTTTCGAAGCCTCGGGTCTGCGGATCGCCGGACTGGGAGATGCAGGCGACGTTCGTGCAATGGAACTGCCAGACCATCGGTTCTACGTCACAACACTGTTTCATCCTCAGCTTGAATCACAACCTGGGCGGCCGAGTCGATTTGTGCTGGCATTCGTCAATGCTGCGCGCGAGCGATCGGTGTCCTCATGAACCCGTCAGAAAAAGAGACTTTGCAGCGGATGAAGGGCAACATTGGGAGAGAATATACGGCACCAAGGCGCCGGACCAGGCGAGTTGGTATCGCCTTCATTTGGAGATTTGGCTTGCTCTGATTGAACGTGCGGCAACGAACCGGTCGGCAGCCATTATCGATGGGGGTCGGGTCCCTCAACCCTAGTCGACGATCCGGGGTTACGACAATTTCAGGGTGCGCTGAACGCTATCAATGCTTTCGATGTGCGCGAAAGTCACATTCAACGGATCGCCTTGGAAGGCGTGACGTATCCTACAAATCATCGAGTGGACGCCAGCAACGGGAGTACCGGCGATAAGCCTCCGGCTATATCCCCCAAATCGAGCTCCGGTCGACCTTATCAGAACTCAAGGCGTCGGCCGGACGATGACACGCTAAGTCCGTATGGCCTATGCACTTCAAGGCCTCTCGTTCATAACCTCGATCTCAAGAATCCTTATATAAGGGTATCGCATCTAAGAAAGCAGCCCGGCGATTGGCTACAAATGGCTTGCGGCCGGGCCACGGTAACCCTCGAAAGGAGAGTACGATGCTTCGCAAACTGTTTGCCACGGACGACAACACGGCTACGGCCATTCTAAGGCTGGTGCTGGGAGTTGTTTTTTTCGCGCATGGTGCGCAGAAAATGCTGGGGTGGTTCGGCGGGTTTGGTTTCTCGGGAACGATGGGTTATTTTACGGCTGCGATGCATATACCCGCCCCTCTCGCCTTGTTGGCAATCGTGGCCGAGTTCTTCGGCGGCCTGGGGCTAATTTTGGGATTCCTCACCCGTATCGCCGCCTTGGGCATCGCGACCAATATGGTCGTAGCCATCGCAACGGTACATAGCGCGTTCGGTTTTTTTATGAACTGGGCTGGCACTCAGAAGGGCGAGGGATTTGAATATCACCTGCTTGTCCTCTCGATGACAGCGTTCCTGATGATTCGTGGGGCAGGAGCGCTTTCCGTTGATCGCGCTATCGCGACGGCTTCACCCATGGCGCAAACCGGTCTGGCGCGCTCATGAGCTGTAAGGTAGACGCGCCTCACCTTTGGCTGGTTCTTTCGAGGTGCCATCGCGCGCTCAGCCACATCGCCGAGCGCAGCATTGAGGAAACCGGACTGTGTCTCTCAGATTTTGCGGCTCTCGAAGCACTTTTGCATAAGGGTCCGCTGACGATCACAGCAATCCAGGGCAAGGTGCTGCTGGCGAGCGGCTCGATGACGGCTGCGGTCGATCGCCTCGAGAAGAAAGGGTTGATAAAACGCAGTCCGGCACCAAGTGACAGACGGGCCAAGGTTTTGCAGTTGACGCCGCAGGGAAAACGCGTGGTGGAAACGGCCTTCCGCCGCCATGTCGCGGAGCTCGCATCGGCCATGGTTGTTTTGAACCCGAGCGAAATGCAACACCTTCACGCGCTTCTCAAGAAATTGGGACTATTTGCGGCTGGAGTCCGCGCGGAAACGGGTCAGCGGAAGGAGATTTTACATGATACAGATTCGCAGAAGTGAAGAGCGGGGTCACGCCAATCATGGCTGGCTCGATACCTACCACACGTTTTCGTTTGCAGATTACTATGACCCAAAGTTTATTGGTTTCCGGAGCCTGCGCGTACTCAACGAGGATCGCGTCGCTCCGGGTGCGGGATTTGGAATGCACGGGCATCGTGACATGGAGATTCTGACTTATGTCCTGGAAGGCTCGCTAGCTCATCAGGACAGCATGGGTCATCAGCAAGCGCTCGGACCAAACGAAATTCAGTGCATGTCCGCCGGAACGGGTGTGAGGCACAGCGAGTTCAATGCGTCTAAGAGCGATCGGCTGCATTTCCTCCAGATTTGGATAGAGCCAGCAACGACTGGAACCAAACCCAGCTATGAACAGATCCGCTTTGATCCGGAAGAGAAGAAGAATAAATTGAAGCTGCTGGCCGGACCGATGAGCACCAACGGAGCCTCTCGAGTCAACCAGGACGCACATGTATTCATTGCGGAACTGGCAAAGGGCACGGAGATTCTCTATAATCTTGCCCCGAATCGCGCCACCTGGGTGCATGTGGTCCGTGGACAGGTCGCTGTGAAGGGAGTCCCGCTGCATACCGGTGATGCTGCTGCCGTAGGCGGCGAGGATCACTTAGTGCTGGCCGGCGGAGATGCTGAATCGAGCGAGATCCTGCTGTTTGATCTTACCTGATGTGCGACGATCGGCTTTGGAAGACTGCATATGCACTCGCTGCCTTCAACATTTAAGGGGCAAACGTCGCTCGCCAGGCCGCTCGTCGCTGCCGAGCCGGTGAAGAGCGAAACCATTGTTGTGCTCGATCTCCGTGGGATCGAGCATGGCTCTGAACCGACGGGGGGCTGCGACAAGAAAATGCAGGCGGCGACATCAGGGCAGTGGTCACGGCGTTCGGGCGCGATCGAGCATCTGCGCTCTCACACGGCATCGGTGTAATGGTTGCCTAGCGGTTCCGGTTCCACTGCGCCGTTGCCGAGGGCGTCGTAGACGGTCGCGAGCCATCGATTTGGGTCGCATCGGAAACGACTTCATTGATTCCAACAAAGCCCGATGAGGTCACACGAGATGCGCGGGGATTCGATGCGCAAGAATCGCCCAAAGGCGAACTGGTAAGCTCGGGTCAACATTCGGGGGCCGGTCGACCAAACAATGCTACTTTGCGGGAGTTGTTCCCGTTTTATGGAGAACACGGCAAGAGTAGACGCACGCCTTCCTGGCTTGTGTTTCGCTCTGAGACGATTCCGAGTGCTTCGTCAAATCGTGTTCGCCGCATATTCTGTAGGAGCTGTTCCCAATGAACCATGCCATAGAGGATCTTCAGATCGTTGTCCGCCAGATTGACCTCGCCCGCCCAGATCCGCCGATGAAAGTCCCTAAATGAGACCAGGTTCTCAGTTTGGCTTATCGGTTTGCCGGCTGATCCCAGCAAAAGGAAAACCGCGGCGGCGAACATGTGCACCACCTGACGCATTAAGAAGAATCTCGCGCGTTGGTACTCGTCCGGCGGTCGGCCGAAATACTGCTCGAGGTAAGTCCATTCGTCCGCGTTGTTGGTAACCAGGAAGTTCGCAGCAACGGCTAGGTCGAAGTAGCGGTCGTTCACGAAAGCAGCTTGCCAGTCCACGAGCCAGACGCGTTGGCCGTCGAACAGGATGTTTTCCGGCTTCAGGTCGCTGTGGCACGACACCATATCCGAATCGAGACGCGGGTAAGCGGCGCACACTTGTTCGTACCGGGTGAAGATTTCCTCGATTTCGCCTTTCGGGAGCAGACCTGCCTTACGGAACCTCCAGATGAAACCGTTGTGCGCCGTGACGTAATTGAACGCTTTGGGAAATGGCGGCAGCGCATGGAGTCTTTGGAGCGTGGCCGGAAGCTGAACCAGCGCCTGCGTTGCCGGAAATGGCACGGCTTCAACGAAATCGGTAATCGAGATTCCATCTTCCGCGTTGCTATATCGGACGCGGGGCGCAAGACCTGCTTCTGCGGCGGCGCTCATGCATGCGAAGATGCGGCCAGGATCCATCCTTTCATCGATGCGCGTCATGATGCGCAGCAGGTATGGAGATCCTCGCACGACGATGCGAAAAATAAGGTCCGAGCTGAGACCTTTGGTCATCTTACGAATATCTTCGAGAGCTTTTGCGCCGAAAGCTTCGTGCAGGCCTCGATGCACTGCAGCGCTCTTTTCTTGCGGGATCATAAGCCTCCGCTGGTGTTGGATTGGGGGACAACAATCGAAACTGATGACGACGCCCAACCGATGGTGCCCACAGGGCTTCTGGGAACAGAGTTGCCATTGCAGCCCAGGGAAGGAACGTGCTAATCGGTTTAAGATTGGTTCCTTAGCGATATTACTCGAGCGTAGGGCCGGAAACCAGTTTTAAGATTGACTTGGCTGTGCCTCTATCTTACTTGTTTTCTGCGCGTTAGACTTCCCGATCGAGGGCCTGTTATCCTAAAATATAAGCTGTTCCTCACACTCTCGACGGTTGTGAGTTCCCAGATATCTGGAGACTGCGCGGTGTTGACGGGCCTCGGTGAATGTCGTTCAGAGCCCTTCGCGCTCGTCTTCGTCAGTGCTGATCCGGTGACCAGGGCTGACGCCTCGTTCCCCGCACCCCTTTTTCCGTTAGCGTGCTCTTCCTACGCTGCGCTAGCGACAGTGTTTCTTTCGACGAAGCCGAACATTTTCTCGCACAACCGCCTCCTTGCACACCGGTCATCTCGCGCGATCTCCTTTACAGCCGCAGTTAACTCGGCGTCGCGGCGACCTGTAACAAAGACATATGCGCCGTCATTCACAAAGCGATTCGCCGTGGAGCGCGTCCTCGGCTCTTTTGTGGTCTCCAATGGGCATGATTCATAAGGGCGGAGCATAGCTGGACTACCCGGTCTCTCCGTTGACGAGGCGCGGAACTATGGCTGGGCGGCTGTTATTCACCGAGACGAATCTGTGCAAGCTCACTGGTATTTGCAATTGGTGGTCGCATCCGGAGTGTCTGGATAAATCGAAGCGCGTCCGCCGTTTCGACGCTAACACATTGCAGCGTGAATCGGGGACATCGTCAGCGCTCCGCGGCGGCTTGTGATAGGCTAAGCCCAAACTGGCGATCTTTCATCGATTTCGGGAGGAGTCGTATGAGAAAAGCATTCGTGACGTTGGTAGCAGTATCGGCGGTGTTGCTGGGGCCTGCAGTTGAGCCGGCAGCCGCGCAGAGTGCAAAAGCCTTGCTGCAGGCCGCAGACAATGCTCTCGGCGCGAGCAAAGTGGATTCCATCAAGTACTCCGGGACGGGACGGATCAGCTATCTCGGCCAGAATTTCACCATCGCGGACGATTGGCCGCGCGTCGACTTGAAGAGCTGGTCGCAAACCATCGACTACGGCAGCAAGTCGGCCAAAGAAGAGATGGTGCGCGTGCAAGGCAACAACCCGCCGCGCGGCGGCGGCGCCGGGTTTCCCATCACGGGCGAACAGCGCTCAACGACACTGGTGAGCGGCAATTATGCCTGGAACTTGAATGCACAAGGCCAACCGCAGGCCCAGAACGATCAGGCCGAGGTGCGCCAGTTCATGATCTGGGTTAGCCCGCATGGTTTCATCAAAGCGGCGCTGGCCGATGCAAATGCGACCGTGACGGATCGCGAATTTGTGGGCGCGGACAGGACGCTGCGCGTCGTCGGCTTCACTACGATGGGCCGGTACCGGGCTACGGGCGAGTTCAATGGCCAGAACATGCTGGAGCGCGTGGTCACCTGGATTCCGAACCCGGTGATGGGCGATATGCAGGTGGAGATCCGCTACACCGATTGGCGCGACATCGGCAATGGCATCAAGGCGCCTTTCCATATCCACATGCATCAGGGTGATCATCCGCTTGTGCGCGGTATGAACTACATGGACGTCCAGGCCAGCGAGGTGAAGGCCAACGTTGACAATGCGTCCTTGACGGTTCCCGACGCAATGCGCACCACGGCGGCGCCTAGGGTCAATATTCAGACGACGAAGCTTGCCGATGGCGTGTGGCTGATCGCCGGCGGCTCGCATAACAGCGTCGCCGTCGAGTTCAAGGACTTCGCGGCCATCATCGAGGCTCCGCTTGACGATACGCGCACCAACGCGGTCATCGGCGAAACCAAGCGGCTCATTCCAGGCAAGGAGATTCGGTACGTCGTCAACACGCATCATCACTGGGATCATTCAGGCGGCTTGCGGACGGCTTACGCGGAGGGCGCCACGATTGTCACCAATGAGCTGAACAAGGAGTTCTACGAAAGGGTCATGCTTGTGCCGCAGCCGCGTTCTCTGAGCCCAGACCGGCTGTCACAATTCCCATTTGCGACGACGGGTCCCGGACCAGGGAAGCTTGAGACTTACAGGGAGCGGCATGCGATTAGCGACGGCGACCAATCGATCATCAGCTATCATGTCGAAGGCTTCAATCACGCCGGCGACATGGCGATCGTGTATCTGCCGAAGTCGAAGATTCTCGTAAATGCTGACATGGGCCCGCCCGCGGCGGGGACGCCGGTTGCCAATGTCAGCCCAAACTCCGTAGCGCTCTACAACAACATCAAGCGGCTGAAGCTCGATGTCTCCCAGCATGTGCCGATCCATGGTAATCCGAGTTCGAACGCTGATTTCGAGCGAACCGTCGGACCAGCAGCCGCGCGTTCACGTCCGGCCGGCCCCGAAGGTGGATAGAGCGGCAGCTCACAAGGCGAACACTCCGTCTACGCAGGCTTACCGAAAGCCTCGCGAGTTTCGTTCACAAACGGGAACCGGTCGTGGCAACATGGCCGGCATCGGCGGAATTGCGCCGGCAGAATCTACCAATTTGAGCGCGTTCAACACCTTATCGAAGCTGGTTTCAGTTTTAGTTGCAAAAGCTGTATCCGGGGCTCGCAGCAGTCATCTTTCCGAGCGAGTACTCGTGGTGCAGGCGGCCTGCCATCCGTTAGCAGGCGACGTTCGGCATTCCCAGATCGTAGCGGCCTCAGCGGCAGTGCGATACGGGGACGTAGCCTCAAATGAATCCGGTCCTGCTGGTAATGCGCGATCCGTCCCGACCCCAGACGCCGCGCGCGCGGCGGGATAAAGAGTCCAGACACTCTCGCTGTATAGTGCCCGCCAGCCGTCTATAACTGCAGTTGGCTTTGGGCGCCTGCATTGGAGTTCGCAGAATCCTTACGCCTTGCTCGACTAGAACAAGCTCCGGAGGCGGGCGCCGCGGATCTGACAGAGTCGAGCCCCGGATCAACGGCCTGCTCGTGGCGTTTCCGTGATGCGGCGTGAGCGTAATGACCCTCCTTGATAACATTACGAAACAGAGGCGGCTCAAGCGGACTGGCATCAGCGACCCGTATTAATTGCGGCAGTGACCCACACTGCCCGACCGGGCCGAGCGGCAGCGTCGGTCGGGGTTCAAAATCAGATCAACAATGAGTGTTCATTTTGGCGATGTCTTAATATGCAAACTCGCTCCCGCCGCGGATCTTGTGAATTGAGTTTCGGGCGAGCTCCTACGGTTTGAGATTGTTGAGATGGCGGTTTCATGGACGCCGGCTATGCCGATCTCATAGTTGGTCGCGATATTGCTCTAAGGCAACCTTGACCAATTGAGCGCGAGTCCGTACCTTCAGTTTGCCGAATAGCTGCCGGAGCGAGGCCTTCACGGCCCCTTCCGAGATTTCCAGCCGCTCGCCGATATCACGGTTGGACAACCCTTGGAATATGAGACGGAGCACAATCTGGTCACGTTCCGTCAGTTTTGGCCGATCGGGAGTTCGGGTCCGGTCCACGGAACGAAACAAGGGGCCTAGATACTGTTCCTCCAGGCATACTTGCCCGTTCGCGATATTCCGGATGGTTTGGCAGAGAACGCTGGTCGAATGGCGTTTGTGCAAGATGCCGGCGATTCCGGCCTGTACTAACTGAATGGCTTCTTGATCGCTGACACCCGCCGTGACGATCAGAACCTTGCCGTCAAATCCGCGCCGCCGTGCGTTGGCGAGGAAATCCACCGCACGCTCGCGGCCCAGGTCGACATCCAGCAGGACCACTTTGGCGCCGCTCTTGTCCAGCGACTCCAGGGCCTCTGTGGCAGACGCGCACTGCCCCACGATCTTCAAATCCGGCTCTTTCTCGATCATGCGTGCCAGACCCTCTCGGAACATCTGGTGATCATCAACCAGCAAAAGAGGGATCGTCTGAAGTTGAGCGTTGCTCATTTGGATCCTCACTAGGCGACCGGAACTTCTACGGTAAAACACGAGCCAGCCGGCTGCTGCTCGAAACGCAGCTCCCCACCATAGCTTCTTACCACTGCCCGGGAAACATAGAGCCCGAGGCCCGTGCCGTCCGAACCCGGTTGGAAGGGTTGAAACAACTGCTCAGGCGATGGAATTCCCCTCCCTGTGTCGCGAAAACAGATACGGGCGGTGTCCCCTTCCGCCGAGACGGAAATAGCTAGCTCCCGGACTGCGCAGTCCTGCACGGCTCGGTGACTGTTCTGCGCGAGGTTCAGGAACGCCTGCAACAATCCATGGCGTTCCCCCAGGACAACCGGAACGGAGGCGGGCAGGTTCCAGCAAACCCTTCCGTTGATCTCGCGCCAATCGGGCTCAATGACGATCCGTAGATCGTCCAAGACCTCTCGAAGCGGAACTTTCTCGAGCGCCTCATGAACCCTCGATTGTAGGTCCATCGACGCGACGCGCTCGAGCCCATCGACCAGGTCAATTAACCCCTGAAAATCCTCGTCGTGGGCAAGGCCGTGCTTTTCGCTGAGATTGGAACAAATCAACGAAATCGCGCTGCATAGGTTGCGAACTTCGTGGGAAACGGCGGCTGCCGCGATGCGGTTACCCTTCATCAGTTGTTGCAAACTCTGTTCTTCCCGGTCGCGCATTTCCTCGGACGAATCGACCACGATGGCCGCCAGGCGCCGGCCATCAGATGCGGTGTACGAGGAGAACCAGGTGTGAGCTAGAAAGAGCTCGCCATTTTCCTTGCGGCCCTGGCATTGCGCCGCCGTTCGTAGCCCCTGCGGCCCGCTTTTGTACTGTAACGCATCTGCGAGCACCGCCAGGTAGGCTCCGATCGGCCTACCTTTCAATGTTTGATTTGGTGGAATAGAGAAAAGGCTATCAGCCGCTTTGTTCGCCGCCAGCACAGCACCAGCGCCGTCGACGGTCAGAATGGCCGCCGGGCTGCTTTCCGCCAGCAGCTTCAACTGTTCCTCCGCTTCGCGCCGCAATGCCTGTTCCTGGCGCACTTCAGCGAGATGCTTCATCGCGACCTCTCGATTTCGGATTAACGTGGTCATGAACAGCCCGAATCCGGTGTATGCCAGAAAAGCGAAGAGGGAACGAAGGAGCAGTTCGAGGGGTTGCGGGTGAGGAAGATCAAACCACGCACGCAATGCGGAGCAGACGAGCGCCAAGCCCGCGGTCTGCCAGGGAGCGACCACCGTAGCTCCCATAGCCATCGGGATGATGTACAGGAGGCCTAAGGATGCCCGGGCGCCTACCGCCCAGTCAGCAATGGCGATCAGCGCGATGGCTAGGCCCGTGGCCAACAAGACCTGAGTCCGGTTCGCCTTAAGAAAAAACGCAATCACACTTCCAAGATAGCCTTTGTCGATCGCTCGGGAGCAGTCCCGCCTCGTTCAATCCCTCCGCAGTTCTCGCTCCAAATCGGTAAGTGCGTCCTGCTGACGTTCGCTCGCGAGGTCTCTCTCAAGCCGGCGAAGAGCCACGCCCACAATGTCACGGTGATGCAATTTGCTGCCGAAATTCGGCTGCAGGCGAAGCCAAATGTCGTGAGTGCGGTCCAGGTCCTCGGGCCACAGGCGGGGTGGGTGGGGCCCCAGATTGACGTAGATGGGAGGCCGCCCCTCCGCGATGATTTCGAGCGAAAATGGGTGCCGCGGTTCGGGAAGCTTCTCCCAAGCCATACCAATCCGGCTTGCCAGCTCCTCAGAATCCATCCGAGCCGAGACGCCCGTAACCAGGCGCGACGCCTGTAGCTTGGCGGCGGTTTGCACCATCGCGTCAAACGGATCCACCCCGGGCACCACCAGCAAATCGACCGTCTTGCCCGCCTTTTCGGCCATGCTGACAACCCTGGTGAGCAACTCGCGTTCGTAGTCGGAAAAGAGCTGCTGATCGGAAAGTTGGTATTCGCCCGCGCCAGTGGAGACGGGCCGCACAGTCATCACCACGATGTCATGCCGCCGAGGGTTGGTTTTGCCCAGTATGCTCGCGAGGTGTGCCATGCGGCCGTAGTCGCGTACCGCCGCCAGGATGCAGCCCGGCCGCGCGTGAATGCTGCCGGCGCTGACATCCGGCCGCATGTCCAGATTGAACTCCTCCAGACCCGCCTTCTTGGCGTCCACTTTCTTCTTGTTTATGAATTCGGAGGCCGTAAAAACGGCGAACAGCCCTACGGTGAAACTCACACCATAGATGGTGGCGATCTGCTTGGTGAACAGGTTAGCCACCGCCACCATCCCCAGCACTAAAGTCGTCACGATCAAGCCGATCGGCAACTCGAGTTTGCCGATTCGAATGTTAACGGGAGTCTTGTATTCCTGATCATGCCGCTTAAAGCGAAGCACTAAGACGCCCAGCGACTTGAGAAAGAAGCTCCACACCACGCCGAAGGCGTATGCTTCGCCAAGCAAGTTCACATCGCCTCCGCTCATGGCGATGGTGGCCAGTTGCAGGAGGGTGATCAGGTTGATGATCCGGGAGGTCGTGCCAAAGCGTTTGTGTGGGCGGCGGAACCAGTCGAGCAGGACGCGATCTTCCGCTAATCGGTTCATCACCCCGTTGGCACCGATCATTGAAGTGTTCACGGCTCCCGAGAGGATGAGAACGCCGACAATGACGACG
>Ga0306926_10005065_pt1 | contig 13974 bp, 10 predicted proteins | sample flu12Cox44000178_FD_203759 | JGI IMG/M metagenome (GOLD analysis project Ga0306926, IMG submission 203759) | Lab enrichment of tropical soil microbial communities from Luquillo Experimental Forest, Puerto Rico - flux8day.12C.oxic.44.000.178 (v2)... | ecosystem: Environmental > Terrestrial >...
CGAATTCCTCGAACAGCCTTCTGACTGGTTCTTTTGCTGAAGTGCATTTAAAGGTTCCATCGGAGTCCTCCACCTTTCTGCTCCCTGTGGACACTTTGATTTTCCGGTCGGACAAGCTGCAGGTCGGTGTGGTGAACGATGGCAAAGTCAATCTTGTAGATGTCACTCCGGGCCACGATTTTGGGGAAGAAATCGAAATCATCGCAGGCCTGAAGGCTAACGATCAGGTGATCGTGAATCCACCAGACTCCCTGGTTTCGGGACAGGCGGTCTCGATCGAGCAAGCATCGCTTCCGGGGGACAGGAAGTGAAACGTCATCGGGAAACACCGAAATCCAGAGCTGCCGCGGGAGGCACTGCTTCGGGCAGAGTGGCTATGGGTCCGCAACACCAGCCAATTGCGGCCGTTTTTCTTGCGGTTAGCGTGCTAGCACTGAGCGGATGCTCTATCGGGCCCAAATACAAAATTCCCACCGCCCCCACACCGCCAGCCTACAAGGAAATGGGAAACTGGAAAATCGCACAGCCCAACGACCAAAACCTTGGCGGGAACTGGTGGGAAATGTTTCGGGATTCCAACCTCAATACCTTGGAACAGCAAGTCGAAGTGTCCAACCAAAATCTGAAAGCGGCGTTCGCTCAGTATCAGGAAGCCCGCGCCCTGGTGCGGTACTATCGAGCCGATTACTATCCGACCCTGACCGCAAATCCTTCCGCGTCCCGCGAGAAATATTCGGAGAATCGCCCGCCCGCCGCTTCCAGCTTCAATGGGAAGACCTTCAATGAATTCGTGGTGCCGTTGGACTTGTCCTACCAGACGAACGCCTTCGGCAGGGTGAGCCGCAACGTTGAATACTACCGTGAGCAAGCACAGGCGAGCGCGGCCGATCTCGCGGTGGTGAACCTGAGTGTCCACGCCACGCTCGCCTTGGATTATTTCGCCGCACGGACTTTAGATGCTGAGGAAAAGCTGCTCCAGGACACGGTCACGCAGTACCAAATGGCGTTGCAGCTCAACGTAGATCGCTACGAGGGCGGCGCCGGTTCCGAGGTGGAAGTCGAGCAGGCGCGAACGATACTGGAAACGACGCGCGCCCAAGCGGTCGATGTGGGTGTAGCCCGAGCTCAATACGAGCATGCTGTCGCTGTGTTACTGGGCAAACCGCCAGCCGATTTTAGCCTTGCGTCCCTTCCGCTTACGACGCCGCCCCCACCGATTCCCGTTGGGGTCCCGTCCGAGTTGTTGGAAAGAAGACCGGATATTGCGGCAGCGGAGCGCCAAGTAGCCTCCGCAAAGGCCCAGGTCGGTCTCGCCAAGCTTGCCTACTATCCGGTGATCAATCTCATCGCGTCGGGCGGCTTCGAGAGTGGGGCCATCACGACGCTGTTTCAGGGTCCGAGTGCCATTTGGGCCCTTGGGGGCTCGGCGGCGGAAACCATCTTTGACGTGGGCCGGCGCCGCGCACTCTCCGACCAGGCCAAGATGGCCTACGACTCCACGGCCGCAAACTATCGCGAGACAGCCCTCACCGCCTTCCAACAAGTCGAGGACAATCTGGCGGCCCTGCGTATTCTCGAGGACGAAGGCAGCATCCAAAATCAGGCAGTCGAAGCGGCGCAACGCTCGCTTTCGCTTTCCGTCGCTCGATTCGAGGGCGGAGTCACCAGTTATCTCGAGGTCATCGTCGCGCAAAATGCCTTGCTTTCCGATCAAGTCACGGCCATCAGCATCTTGGGCCGGCGCATGGCCAGTGCCGTGGGGTTGGTTCAAGCCCTCGGTGGAGGCTGGGACCGATCCAACTTACCGCAACGCCCCGAATGCTGCGGAAGTTTGAGCACGAATTCGAAATAGGCGTCCGCCCCTCGGTCCGCGTCCGACACTAGCAGTGATTTTATGCTGTTGGATTTACCTAGCGTGATAGGCAGGGGTAAAGGCGACGCCTGTGTCCTGCCCAATTCCTTCCGCGCCCACCTGCCCCCAGTGCTTGGGGACAAGCCGATGACTGCGGTTGATACCGAAGGCCGTACAGGAACTCATCACGAGTAGCTAGGCGGAGCGAGTGCACGATTCGACGGATCTCTCAACGGAGCTCTGAGCACACGTCGCTGCGTACGCAAGTATTGCGGACTACAGCGTTCCGACCTCAATCAAAGCTCAATCGACTGACAGAAATCGTTGCTAAATGATGGGGACTGACGAATACTTAAGTGCCTTTGTTTTCAATATAGGTCCTTTGTTTGCAAGGAGGTAGGAGCGATTACGAATCGGCTGCTCTACCACTGAGCTACCTCGGCCAGGAGTGTGTAACCCAGTCTATCACAAGCGTTTGGTATTCCCGCAGCCCGAGGAATCCTCGAATTTGATACATGTTTGGTGCGCGTTTGCGAAATGGTCGAAAAAGGTCGCCACAAACTGAGTTCCGCCATTTTCGTTCTAAGCAGAAACAAACCGCCATGTGCAAATGCCACACGATGTTATGTTCGTCGCGAGCCCATAAATTTGTAGCCGAGTCCAGGAACGGTCACAATGAGGTCCCGTTGACTCGTCTTTGCTCCACGCTTCCTTCAGACCTCACCTCGCGGTGATGCCCTTGCGCCCCTTTACCTTCACCTCCATCAGTGGTTCATGTCGCTTCGGATGACCAGACCAGACTGATGGGCGGGCTCCGCTCGCTCCAAGGTTGGACGGCCTTCACTCGGCACAAGTTGCAGGCAACTTATAGCGAGGCTCGAATCCATTTTCACGATCGCCTTGAATCCCAGCGCCTGACCCGCTATTACGTCAAGCGTCTTGAACGCCTGGGCCATAAAGTGACCCTTGAAACAATCGCCACTGCTTGAGAGAAATTTTCAGGGCAGGTTTGGTCGGGACTTGGACCCGCCAGCTGCCGAACACGCACGGCTACACCAAAGGGGCGGGAGTGGACCCGCCCCTTAGTTTACGGAGTGGAAGTGGCTTATTTCCCGTCTTTATCCTTCTCGATGTTCACTTTGGTAGCAGTCGTGCCTTTCAGACCTTCCCAAAGGATCTTGTTGTAGAGCTCGACCGGAACGCGGTCTTCTCCCGAGAAGTCGAAGTTTTTGGTTTTCTCTGCCCAATACTGCGCGTCATGGGTCGGCTTCAAGTCTGGACCCTTGGCGAACTCTACCTTGTTCGGATCCAGTCCCAGCGTGGTTAGTTTCAGCAGCGTCGATGCCACTGCGTTGAACGTCCACTTCCCGGAGGACTTGATGTCGAAAACACCCGCCATCGGTCGCGCATAGTAGGTGTTCAGGTTGATGTGCTCCGTGCCGAAGATGTCCTCGATCGTGCGCAGCACGTTGGGCTGGCTGTAGCGGGCGCTCACTACCGCGTGCTGCTTCACATACGGGCCAACAAAGTAGGTTGTGGCGCGGTGGGAAGCGACGTGATCGGCTCCGTCCTGGCAATCATCTTCGATGATGATGATCAGGGTGTCCTTCGCATAGGGGCTGTGAGCCACGGCTTCGACGAGAAGGCCGACCGCGTAGTCGTTATCCGCCTGCTGCAGTTCTGGAGTGTTCACTCCAGCGAACGCGTTGTTGAAATTGCCGGTATGGTCATGGCTGAGCCCGCGGATCATCTCGAGCGACGGCAGATTACCGTTGGCGACAAACTGCTGGAACTCGCGGTTCCATTCGCTGAAGCGCCAATAATCCGGGTACCGCTGATCGTAGGCCCGGAAGTACGGATCATAGAAATTGTTCTCATAAATAAGCTGGTTGGCCGTGGTGGTCTGGACGACCCCGGCGGTGAAAGGATCAGAGAGGGGGTTGGCACTGTTGGCGGTGGATGGGATGTTGGCCATCCAGCCGTAGTTGCGAACGGTTCCGCCGGCGTTCAACACGGCGTTGAAGATGTAGCCCTGCTGATAGCCCGTCGGTCGCGGCATGGTCGCCGTCACCCGCCAAGATATTGGCCGTGCCGCCCTTGAGCGACGAAGTGGAACTGCTATAGGGCGTGGTAGCGCCAGTTGGGTCATAGAAAAAGTCGCGCGCGGCTGCGGTGTTGAGGTTAGCCGGAATATTGCGGTTTTGCCCCTCACCCTCATAGGAGAGGCCGCGATTCACGCGCGCGTAGTTGATCTGCTGCGAGAGTGTCTCCGTGTTAGTGACACGGCCGCGCATAGACCAGGACCAGCCATCCATCGAGCCGTCCCCAGGGTCGTAGAAGTTATCGAGGGTCACAAAATTCCGAGCCATTCGATGGAAGCTGGGTGTAACGCCTTCGCCGAAGAGAGCCAGCGAAGGATCGCCGTTCGAACCATTCCCCAGATCGCCGAGAATCTGATCGAACGTGCGGTTTTCCTTCACGATGTAGATGACATGCTTGATTTTCGATTGCAGGAAGTTCATTACGTCCGTATCCGCGTCCGACAGTCGCGCCGAGTATCCGTTGTTCGCTGCTACCAACGAGGTCAAATCCCACAGATCGTCACGCTCCGGAACTTGTGCACTGACGAGCGATGCGTGTTCCAACTGAAATTGATACTGGTTGTTCGCATTCAGCCTAGCGGACTCTGCGGCATTGCCGCCCGGGAAGGGGCCGCCCGGCGGGGTGATGTACTTGATGAACGCAAAGTTGCCGTAACCATAGCCGGGGTTCGCAGGGGTGTTGCTCTTGCCGTTGATGATGTACATCCAGCTGCCATCGGTGCTGAAGGCGAGATCGGTCGGGTCGTAAGCCGTTGGGATCAGGCCGGTCGTCTTGAAAGCCTGGGGGCCGCTTAGCGGGATCACCGCGATCGAGTTCGAACCCGCGTTGACGGCATAGAGTGTTTTGTTGGCGTGATTAATGGTCACGGCGGTCGGCGCCGCGCCCGTGGTGTTCGGTGGAAAACCGAGAGAGGCGGGACCGCGGGTGTCGATCTTGTGGGTGACCTGGTTAGTGGCCGTGTCAATGACTGCAACCTGATCCTGATTATCCTGAGCCACATACAGCTTCGACCCGTTTGCACTCAGGGCCATGCCGTTGGGATTGCCGTCCAGCTGGATGCGGGCGACCAACGAACCTGCGGTTAGGCTGGCGACGTTGACAACCACGACCTCACGATCCCGATCGGCGCCTACATAGGCGACGCTCCCGTTCAGTACGATGGAGAAGGGGAACGTGCCGCCCTTGGTGCCGTTCTGAGCGCCCGAAGCATAGGGCCGCAGATCGAATTCGTAGCGCACCGTTCCTGTCGCGGTGTCGATTACGCTAATCGAATCGTTGTAGTTGTTGGCAGCCACCAGCGTTTTGCCGTCTGCGGAAATGGCCAGCCCCGCCACGTTGGGCGCGACACCGCGGCCCAGGCCGGTCTGATTGGCGCACCCATTTGGCGCGTGCAAAAGACTGATCTTCCCGCTTAGTGCAAAGCTGGTGCCATTGTTGCCGTACACGTATACAACGTCATCACAGCCACCCGCGGCGTACAGTGTCTGGCTGTTCGGCGCCCACACCAGACCAACGTGTGCATTGGTCTGCTGGATCACTTGTTTCAGCGCGGGCTTCGTCTTATTCGCACCGGAAATGTCGTACAGAAAGAGGAACTGGGTTGAGGCGGCCGTGTCGACACTGGCAGTAGTACCGCTAGGGTCGAGTTTGATGAGTGAGTTCATCCCCGCCGTCAAGATCGCCAGGGTCTTTCCATCCGGGCTGACCAACGCTTTTACCGCTTCACCCGCGACGAAGTTCGGATAATTGGCGAGGCCCGGGTTTAGATCCTGCTGCACGGCGTTAGGCAAAGCCGTTGGGGTTATATTGAGACCAGGCGGCGTCGGTGACTTCTTTTCGTCATCGTCGTTCGCTTGGGCGTTCGCGGGACCCGCAAAGAGCAGAATGGTGCAGGCGAGAGCAATCGCCTTGGGCAATCGGGTAAACCTGAACATTTTCATGCTGCAATTCCTTTCTCCTGAAGTTTCCTCACGATTCAGTCGTGAGGCGAGGGTGGGAATGTATGATGCGTTCGGAATTGCTACAGCGCGGAGAAAGCCACGTGAATTGTTCGCAAGGCGCTAGTGATGGCTCGGAAGCGATTTACGGAAGCGCGAAACGGAGGGCAAGAATCCCGCATGCGGGTTGCACTAGGCGATTCAAGGGGTTACCGGCAGGTTGGAAGCCCCCCAAGGTGATCGATCTCGATTCCGAACCCTTCAAACTCCGGGCAAACTCCTAGTGCACAGAGATGGGCAGAATTAATCGCGTCCAGAGCACTCTATTTAGAGAACGGGTACATCGCCCAGGCAATCCCGATACCGACCACAAGAAACAGCAGGAAGCACCACAGGATGTACTTGATCCGGTCCTTGGGCTGGCGGCGTCCGAGAAAACCAAAGGCGACAGAGATCACCGCGGCGAAGAACAAGAACGCCTGGAAATGGGTGAATTGAAACAGGCTCGTATAATTCACGCTTTCCTGCCCCGCGCTGCTTCAAAGGCATGCAGGGCCGCAAGCAGATTCAGCACGCCGGCCGTAGCCAGAAAGCGCGTGCCGTAGTCTCCGCCCGCGTGCGAAACGTCGGCGCCGGCACCTTCCATCGCCCGAGCCAGAAAGTAGAAGCTGCCCGTGCCGAGGTCCGCAATATAGCCCAAGCTATCGAAGGCATCGTTGCCATTCGAAGTGAAAACATTTCCCCGCAGCGAAGTGCCCGCAACTACGAGCAGCCCCACCGCTACGAACACAACCACCGCGCGTCCCCACATTCGTTGCAAAGCGTGTCCCAAGCCCGGAACCAGCCAACCCGCAATGGCTACGGCCCATGCCCGGTTTTCATTGAGCACGGCGTGTTCTCTGACCGTTGCCGATCTCTCGGGCAGCGGCACGGTTGGTGTGTTTTCTTCATTCATCTTGAACTCGCGCTTAACCCAGTAACGGCAGGATCTCGGACTGCACTGCTCCGGTCACGTGGGCTTCTTTCTCACCGACATATACGTCCACTTCGCTGCGCACCCCGAATTCCGGCAGATAGATCCCCGGCTCCACGGAGTTGCAAGTCAAAGGAATCAAGTGGCGTTCATCGAATGTCTCTAGACCATCCATATTTACGCCGTTTCCGTGGACCGATTGTCCGATGTTGTGGCCCGTGCGATGGAAGAAGTACTTGCCATAGCCAGCCTTTTCGACGACCTGACGCGCGGCCGTATCCACCTGCCAACCCTGCAGCGGTTTCCCGGCTTTTATACTGCTGCGTATCAATTCCACAGCTCGGTCGCGGGCATCGCGCACCACATCAAATATTTTTGCATACTTTTCCGGAACCTTTGCGCCGAGGTACCCCATCCATGTCACGTCGTAATAGACGCTGCCCTCCGCTTTCCGCTTCCCCCAAACGTCCAACAGCAGCAAATCCCCCTCTCGAATCGGGGAGGACTTTTGGGCTGTCGGGCCATAGTGGGGATCACTGGCGTTCGCATTCACTGCTATGTCCGGCCCTTCTTCTGTCTCGATGCCAGCGTCGGCGAATTTTCGTAGAATCCACTGTTGCAGATCGTATTCCGTTAGAGCCGTTTGCGCTCGAACCGAGTGTGCGGCGTGCGCGAATGCCTCGTGAACAATCCGATCGATGGCTTTCCCCGCAGCAAGATGCGATTCGAGTTGTTCTTGGCTCCAGCAGGCCTCGTATTTCTGGACCAGATCCGCGGAGCTGACGACTTTCGCACCGGCCCCCCGAACCAGTTCGATGGTACCCGCATCGACCATCGCAATGTAGGGAATCGCGTTTTTGGGCGAGTATTGCATTGCGATTTTCCTGGCCCGTCCCAGAAGCTTCGTCAGATTTTCGCGCAGTTCCTCCTGTGCCGCGTAATATGATGTGTCCCCCGGTATTGAAGCCAGGGATCCTGCTTCAATCTTGTGCACAAGCTTTTTGGGCCTGCCTTTAGCAGGGACGAAATAAAACCATCGACGCGTGCGCATGCCCGGTGGAAGTCCCAGGATTCTATGAGCGATGGGATCACGCCCGCGAAAATCATAGAACAGCCAGCCATCCAGCTTTGCAGCACGCAAATCCGCCTGCATATCTGCGATATTCACGCTCATCGTGACGCTTCCCTTCTCAGGCCCAGCTGCCCTGAGGTACATCGCCTCCAGGAGACTCAGAGCTCGTCTTCAATTTACCCGGGCGATTCTTGGATGCTTCTTATCGTCTCCATTTGGCCGCACCGGATTCTAGCAGCCAGCGGCAAGGGTTTCAAAACCTGCGGAAGGAGCAATTGCTCGGTCGCGCGTCTCCAGTTACAATTGAAGCTGACGAGCTTCATTGCGGTTAAGTAGGTATTACGGTTGGGGGCCCGCAAGCAGTTCCAGGGCATGTCAGCGCAGTAGAAGTGATGGCCGGCTGCTCCGGCAAGCGGGTGAGGGTGTTTCGGGCTGGATTCGTCTTCGCAGATTTTGAACAAGTGAGGGGATCGCAGATTGTGCGGAATTGCCGGCTTCACACATAAGAACTGGGCGCCACCCCCGGACCGCATTCGTGAAGCCACGGACACGCTGCTTCATCGCGGTCCGGACCAGCAGGGAGTCTTCTCTTCCAGCCTTTTTTCGATGGGTGCGGCCCGGCTGAAGATCATCGACCTCGCCTCGGGGGACCAGCCGATCCATGCGGGCGACGGCAACTGCGGGATCGTTTTCAATGGCGAGATCTACAATCACCTGGAAATCCGCAGAGAGCTCGAAGCTCTCGGCCACCGGTTCGAATCTCATTCCGATACGGAAACTGTTCTGCACGCCTTTCGCGAGTGGGACATCGCGTCGTTCTCGCGGCTGCGCGGCATGTTTGCGATCGCTTTGTGGAACAAGGCAGAAAAGCGCATCGTTCTCGCCCGCGACCGTATGGGGATCAAGCCACTCTACATTTCAAGAGTAGGTGCGGAACTCTTCTTCGGCTCAGAGCTGAAGTGCTTGTTTGTGCATCCCGAAATCGATCGCAGCCTCAGTATGGAGGGGCTCGATTGCTACCTGGCGCTCAATTACATTCCGTCGCCGTGGACCCTGGTCGATGGCATCGAAAAGCTTCCACCGGGCTGTTGGCTCGAATGGCGCGATGGCGTTGTTACCAGCGGGGCTTATTGGCAGCTTCCCTTCGGCGTTGATTCAAAGTGGACCCTGAACGCGGCGAAGGAGGAGTTGGACTCGCTGCTGGTGAGTGCGGTTCGCGAGCATCTGATTTCCGACGTCCCACTTGGTGTGTGGTTGAGCGGCGGCATTGATTCTTCCACGATTCTGCATTATGCCGCTGCAGCCTGTCCTGGTCGGCTGAAAACCTTCTCGATTTCGTTTCGTGGACGAAGCTTCGATGAAACAGAGTATATCCGGCGAGCTATCCAGCAATACGGAACAGACCACCAAGAACTGGACCTCACTCCAGAGTCCGACCTGCTCGGCGCGATTCAACAGTTTGCCTACTATTCCGACGAACCAAGCGCGGACGCGGGCGCGCTTCCTGTCTGGTTTCTGTCGCAACTCTGCCGCAAGAGTGTCACCGTGGCGCTGAGCGGCGAGGGCGCGGATGAACTGTTCGGCGGTTATCTCACTTACCCCGCGAATCGCATCTCCTCGCAGGTCCGCAAACTGCCGCGGGGCCTGCTGAATCTGGGCCTCGCGGGAATGCGCCATTGGCCGGTCTCTGACGACAAAATCAGCTTTGATTACAAGGTCACGCGGTTTCTCGAGGGTTCGCTGATGCCCCCTGAGCGCGCGCATCTCTACTGGAACGGCACTTTCACAGACCAGGAAAAGCAATCGCTTTTGAACCGGCACTCACCAGGCTCCCTCCAGAAAATCATTGCCGAATTGAGAGACCTGCCAACGACCGGTGACGATCTGGCGCCTTTCCTCTGGCTCGATCAAAAGTACTTTCTCGCCGACGACATTCTCACCAAGAGCGACCGCATGAGCATGGCACATTCTGTCGAAGTGCGGCCACCGTTCCTTGACCATCGTGTTGTGGAATTTGCGTCTAGACTGCCCGCTCATCTGAAAATCAGGGGCAAGCACCAGAAGTTCCTGCTGAAGCAACTGATGAAGGAGAAGCTGCCTGGGGCAATTCTGCGTCGGAAGAAAATCGGATTCGACATTCCCGCTCACGAGTGGCTGCGAGGACCATTGCGGGTGCTGCTTCTGGAAACCTTGGAGGAAGGGCTTTCCACTTATCCCGATTTGTTTCGCCGGGACGCGATTGAAGGCTTTGTGAAACGCCACCTCGAACGCAAGGCAAACCTCGGTTACCACTTATGGGGGTTGCTGATACTTTTCTTGTGGATGAAAAAATGGAGAATTCGGACAACTGGCGCCGCGACCACGAATCAGTTGCTGGAAGCAAGAGCTGGTTCCCTTACCTAGCCGTTCTGCTCATTACCGGCGCCATTTATCTGGGTTGCATAATTTCGCCGCCATCCCTTATGGATGACGTCGATGCGGTGCAGGCACAGATCGCGCGCAATATGCTGAGTTCCGGCGATTGGGTGACGGCGCACATCGACGGTGTGATCTATCTTGAAAAAGCGCCGCTCATCTACTGGATTATCGCGGGGTTTTTCAAGTTCTTTGGCGCATACGACTGGGTCGCGCGTATCCCCATCGCGCTTTCAGTCATCGGTTTGGCCTGGCTCACGGCTGCTTTTGGAACCTGGGCGTTCGGCAAACGCGCAGGCTGCTACGCCGGGTTGTGCATGGGCACAGGCATCGGCCTTTTCCTCTTCACGCGTATTCTGATCCCCGACGTGATGCTTACGTTCACGATCGCGTTGTCGATGTGGTCGTTTCTTCGCGTGCTTGACGAGGAAGAGCCTCGGCCGCGCCTTTGGGCGTTTCTCATGGCCGCGAGCATTGGTGTCGGCCTGCTGCTAAAGAGCCTGATCGGCGTTGTGTTTCCGGTGGCCGCAGCGTTCGTCTACCTCCTCCTGACCAAGCAACTGCTTGCGGCGAGAACGTGGCAGCGGCTTCATCTGATCAGCGGAACCGTTGTTGCGTTGGCGATCGCTGCGCCATGGCACATTCTCGCGACTCTCCGGAATCCGCCCTATTTTGTGTTTACGTTGCATAGTGGGCCGGGTCAATACCACGGTTTCCTCTGGTTTTACTTCATGAACGAGCAGGTCCTGCGCTTCCTGAATATGCGCTACCCGCGCGACTACAACACCGTGCCGCGCCTCTGGTTTTGGCTCTTTCATTTTCTCTGGCTCTTTCCCTGGAGCGTCTATTTTCCGACGATCGCTAAACTGTCGTTCAAGCCTCTCGACCGAGCAGGCAAAACCCGGCTGCTCGCTCTTTGCTGGACCGGTTTCATGCTGATTTTCTTCACCTTTTCCACCACGCAGGAGTATTACTCCATGCCGTGTTATCCGGCACTTGCGCTTCTACTTGGGTCGGCCATGGCCGCGGGCGGCGATTGGATTCGCCGTGGAACTCGTGCCCTCTCGGCGATCGCCGCACTCGCGGCTACCGCCACCGCGGTCATCTTTTACCTGGTGCGCAACGTTCCGGCGCCAGGTGATATCTCCTCAGCCCTGGGGCACCACCCGAGCGCTTACACTCTGTCGCTCGGACACGTGGAAGACCTCACTTTTGCTTCTTTTGCTTATCTGCGGTTGCCGCTTGTGCTTGCGTCCATCGCGTTCCTGGTAGGCGCCTTGGGAACATTTTTCTGGGATGGCAAGCGCGCGTTTCTTGCGGCATCGTTGATGATGGTGATCTTTTTCCATGCTGCCAGAGTCGCTATGGTGGCCTTCGACCCGTTTCTCTCTTCGCGACCTCTCGCTGCGGCCATCCGCCGCTCGCCTGAAGGCAGGCTCATCGTTGATCACCATTACTACACGTTTTCCTCGGTATTCTTTTATTTGAACCGCGACGCGCTGCTCCTCAATGGGAAGTTCCACAACCTGGAGTATGGAGCCGCCGCTCCCAACGCCCCCCCGGTGTTTATCACAGACTCAGACTTCGTAACGCTTTGGCAGGGACCGGAACGCTGCTACATTGTCGCGGACCATTCGGCTGCGCCACGATTGGAGAAACTCGTGGGGCCCGAGGCATTGAGCGCAGTCATCGCCAGTGGCGGAAAACTCGTGCTAACGAATCAAGCGTTCCCAGGAACTTTTCCGCTGTCTCAACTGAGCCCAAATAGCGCGCACCTCGAATCAGGTTCGGCGCATCCTTATCTTGCAAGTGAGGTTCACCCGTGAATCGGTGCGTCCGCGCCGCATGGGCAACCAGCGGAAGAACGTGCTTGCATTGCTTCGGCAGGGCAGGTAAAAACAAAAGAACCCCATAATTGAGTGGAGGAGGCTTCATGAAGATTGCCGTATTGGGCGGCGACGGTTACTGCGGTTGGGCAACTGCATTGTATCTGTCTCAAAAAGGTCATTCGGTTGCCATCATTGATAACTATGTGCGGCGGCTTTGGGACCATGAATTGGGCGCACAAACGCTGACACCGATCAGGCCGCTCGCGGATCGCCTGCGTGTTTGGCAGAACTTGACGGGCAAGACCATCGAGATGTTTACGGGGGACATCACAGAATACGATTTTCTTTCGTCGGCCCTCAAGTCGTTTGAGCCCGAAGCCATCGTCCATTTCGCCGAGCAGCGCTCCGCACCTTATTCCATGATCGACCGCAAGCACGCTGTGTTCACGCAGGTGAACAACGTCGTTGGTACGCTGAATGTTCTCTTTGCCATCCGCGAATTTTTCACGGATTGCCATCTGGTCAAGCTCGGCACGATGGGCGAGTACGGTACACCGAACATCGACATTGAAGAGGGTTACATCTCGATCGAGCACAATGGGCGAAAGGACGTGCTGCCGTTCCCGAAGCAGCCCGGTTCTTTCTATCACCTCTCGAAAGTGCACGACAGCCACAACATGATGTTCACGTGCCGAATTTGGGGACTCCGCGCCACTGACCTCAATCAGGGCGTTGTGTACGGCACGATGACCGACGAGACTGCTCTCGACGAAGCCTTGATCAACCGGTTTGACTACGACGACGTGTTTGGAACGGTGCTGAATCGTTTCTGCGTGCAAGCCGCGATCGGCCAGCCCCTTACTGTCTATGGGAAAGGCGGTCAAACGCGAGGTTTTCTCGACATCCGTGACACGGTCCGCTGCATCGAGCTGGCCTGCGAAAATCCCGCGGCCAAGGGCGAGTGCCGCGTCTACAACCAGTTTACCGAGCAGTTCTCGGTGCTCGACCTTGCGAAAATGGTGGAGACGGCAGGCAAGAAGCTGGGCCTGAGCGTAGAAATCGACCATATCCCCGACCCTCGCGTCGAGGCCGAGCGGCACTACTACAATGCCAAGCATTCGAAGCTGATCGACCTGGGGCTCAAGCCGCACTATCTTTCCGATTCCCTGCTCGATTCGCTCATGAACATCGCGATTCGTTATAAGGACAATATCGATCTCTCCTTGATGCTGCCCCAGGTCAACTGGCGCCAGCCCAGGAATGACCGGCACGTGCAGATCAGCATGCCCGCGAAGACCTCAGCACATTATGCCGGAGCAGTCCAAGGCGCCACGCCGCAACTTAAGGCGAAGAAGTAGGAGCAGCCGCCATCTTTGTGGTTCTTCACCCACGTCTTCTGCGGGTGAAGAATCGCAAGGCGGACATCTTTGAACGCTGCGCGGAGAAAAGCTCCTCGGTGTCTACCCGCGAGTTGCCTCGCCACAGGAGGTTCAGGTTCGCTCGGCTTCGGGTGTGGCGTGTGGCGGGGCTGCCGGAACAAAGCGGCCTTCACGAATCAGGTAGTCGATGCCACGCCAACGTATTGTGCTGCGAGTGAAGCTGGCCAACCAGATGAGGAACGCGAAAGCGTCCCAGAGCGGGATAAGGAGCATCTTCTTCCAAATGCCGCTCTGCTTCAGTCCCCAAATGCCAATTTCCCAGGCCGTGGCTGCGCGGCAAAAGGCATAGCCGCCGAGATACGCGATTGCGATCCACGCCTGAGGCGCGCGAACTGCGGCCAGAATTGCCCACGG
>Ga0306926_10005068_pt1 | contig 13970 bp, 11 predicted proteins | sample flu12Cox44000178_FD_203759 | JGI IMG/M metagenome (GOLD analysis project Ga0306926, IMG submission 203759) | Lab enrichment of tropical soil microbial communities from Luquillo Experimental Forest, Puerto Rico - flux8day.12C.oxic.44.000.178 (v2)... | ecosystem: Environmental > Terrestrial >...
TGGCGATCGATCTCGGCACCGCAAACACCCTGGTCTACGTGAAGGGCCGGGGGATCGTGCTGAACGAGCCATCGGTGGTCGCGATCGCCAGCGTCCGCGGCAGAAAACAGGTCCTTGCCGTCGGCGAAGAAGCGAAACTGATGCTCGGCCGCACCCCGGGCAACATTCAGGCGATCCGACCGTTGCGCGACGGCGTTATTGCCGATTTCGAAGTGACGGAGGAGATGATCAAGCATTTCATCCGCAAGGTGCATAACCGGCGCAGCTTCGCCACGCCCCAGATCATCGTCTGCGTGCCCTCCGGTTCGACCGCGGTGGAGCGGCGGGCTATCCAGGAATCGGCGGAAAGTGCGGGCGCCAGGCGGGTCTTTCTCATCGAAGAGCCGATGGCAGCTGCAATCGGCGCCGGTCTTCCGGTGACCGAACCGACGGGTTCGATGGTCGTCGATGTGGGGGGCGGAACGACCGAGGTTGCGGTGCTGTCGCTCGGCGGCATTGTCTATTGCCGGTCGGTGCGCGTCGGAGGCGATAAGATGGACGAGGCGATCATCGCCTATATCCGGCGCAACCATAATCTCCTGGTTGGCGAGAGCAGCGCCGAGCGGATCAAGAAGGAGATTGGGTCCGCTTGCATGCCTGAGGACGGCGAGGGGCGCGTCATGGAGATCAAGGGACGCGATCTGATGAACGGGGTGCCGAAGGAAATTGTGATCAGCGAGCGTCAGATCTCCGAGAGTCTCGCCGAACCGGTCGGTTCGATCGTCGAAGCGGTCAAGGTAGCGCTAGAGCACACCGCTCCCGAGCTCGCCGCCGACATCGTCGACAAAGGGATTGTGCTGACCGGCGGCGGCGCGCTGCTGAGCAATCTCGATCTGGTGCTGAGGCATGCTACCGGGCTGCCGGTATCGATTGCCGACGACCCGCTGACCTGCGTGGCGCTCGGTACCGGTCGCGCGCTTGAGGAAATGAAGACCCTAAAGAACGTGTTGGTCAACATGTGGTAGAAATCTTAATCTTTGGGGGGCTAGGGGGACGTCATGAAGGTAGGGGCGACCGAACGGCGCGGAGCGTGTTTGCATGGCGGGGCTTGCAAACTCCGCGGCGCGGGAAGATGCAGTCGGGTTCGGCGAGCGCAGTGCAAGCCCGTGAGATGATCGGATTGTCGCCGCTGCGCCGCGCGGCTATGCAGCGAATAGCCCTCCCGCTTCTCGTCTTGCTGTCTGCGATGATGATCCTCCTCGGCAAAGCCGATCAGGTGATGTTCGAATCTCTCCGGGTCTCGGTGACGGACACCGTCTCGCCGGCGCTCGACGTAATGTCGCGCCCGCTGGCCGCTCTCGGACGTCTCATCGATCGCGCTCGAGACTTCGTCGCCGTTTATCAGGACAATCGCCGCCTCGCCGAAGAGAACGACAGGTTGCTGCACTGGCAGCAGGCTGCGCTGAAGCTTGCTTCCGAGAATGCCCGGCTGCGCGAGCTTTTGAAACTGACACCTGAACCCGCGACAACTTTTGTCACGACCCGCGTGATCGGAGATCCCGGAGGCGCCTATGTACGGAGCCTGATGGTCCACGCCGGTAGCGAAAACGGGGTAGAGCGCGGCCAAGCCGCGGTCACCGGCGAGGGCCTCGTCGGACGCGTATCGGAGGTCGGAAGCCGCGCCGCACGGGTCCTCCTCATCACCGATCTGAACTCACGGGTGCCGGTGATTGTCGAAGGAGCTCAGCAGCGGGCGTTGCTGACCGGTGACAATTCCGAGCGTCCGTGCCTTCGCTATTTGGATGCGGGCGCTGGGATCAAAGTCGGCGACCGAGTTGTCACCTCGGGACAAGGCGGTGTCTTCCCACCCGGGCTGCCGGTCGGCGTCGTTGCATCCCTCGATGGCGAAGCCCCTCGCGTCGAGCCCTATGTCGAGTTGTCTCGAGTCGAATATCTACGAATCGTTGACTATGGGCTGGCCGAAGGGTTGCCCAAGCCAGTTCCGATCGCCTCGCGCAGCGGCCGGCGCGCAGACCCGCTAGCGGGCACCCAACTGGGCCGGCGCTGAGCCGCGAATGGCTCTCAGATCCGCCGGCACAGTCACCCCGCAGCAAGCCGACAATCCGGTAGCCCGACTATTACCGATCGCAACAACGCTATTGGCGACGGTTATCTCGATTCAACCGGCGCATATTCCGGGCGACGCGGCGCTGACCCCGGCCTTCACATTGATGGCGGTCTACCATTGGACGATTTACCGGCCGGACCTGCTGCCGCCGCTCGCGCTCTTCTTGGTGGGCATCACCCAAGATTTACTCGCTGGCGCCCCGCCGGGAGTGACCGCCCTCGTCCTGCTGCTCGCGCGCCCGGTTGTGCTGCGCCAGCGGCGCCACTTCGTCAACCGGCCGTTTCCATTCGTGTGGGCCGGCTTTACGGTTCTGACCGGCAGCTCGATTCTGTTGCTCTGGACCTTGCATTGCTTGCTCGACGGGGTGGTGGTCGATTTTCGCGGCACCGTATTTCGGGCCGTGTTGACCATCTCGATGTTCCCGATGGCGAGCTTTCTGCTGGGCCGAGCCCAGCGGACATTGATGGGCGCGGGTTGACCGGCGGCGCCCGATCGCGCAGCTCGGTTAGCCGCACCGACGATGCAGCGTGAAGCGCAACGCCACAAGCTTTTGACCCGGCGGGCGGCGATCCTTGGGGTGGGTCAAGCGATCCTCTTCACGGCTCTTGCCGAACGCATGTACCAGCTCCAGATCGTGGAGTCGGACCGCTACGTCGTGCTCGCGGACGAGAATCGCATCAATCTGCAGCTACTGGCGCCGACCCGCGGGCGCATACTCGACCGCTTCGGCACTGCACTTGCGGATAATCGTCAGAATTATCGCGTTGTCGTAATCGCCGAGCAGGCCGGCGACATCACGACCACGCTTGACGCACTTGCTGAGCTGGTTGAGATCGGTGAGGGGGACCGCCGCCGGGTATTGCGCGACGTCCGACGCAAGCACCCCTTTGTGCCGATCGCAGTTCGCAGCAATTTGAGTTGGGACGAAATGGCGCGCATCGAGGTCGCCATTCCCGAGCTGCCCGGTGTGGCGATCGAGCAAGGCCTTACCCGATCCTACCCGCTGGGCGAAACCGCGGCGCACGCGGTCGGCTATGTCGCGGCGGTCTCCGAAGCGGAGCTGAACGGCGATCCGCTGCTCGAACTGCCGGATTCTCGCATCGGTAAGAGCGGCGTCGAGAAGTCGCAGGACGCCGCGTTGCGAGGGACCGCAGGGACGAGCCAAGTTGAGGTCAACGCCTTTGGTCGTGTTGTCCGCGAGCTCGCTCGGGTGCCCGGCCGACCCGGCAGGGATGTCGTGAGCTGCCTCGACGCTGTGATGCAGGACTTCCTCGCGCGTCGCTGCAGCACCGAGGAGAGCGTGGCTAGTGTCCTGCTCGACGCGGTTACCGGCGACATTCTCGCCCTAGTGTCGAGTCCGAGCTTTGATCCTGCGCTGTTCGTGACCGGGCTCTCCCCAGCGCTCTGGCAGCAGCTCTCGGCCGACCCGCACAACCCGCTGACCAACAAGGCGATCGCCGGCGTCTATCCGCCGGGGTCGACATTCAAGCCGGTGGTCGCAATGGCGGCGCTGACGGCCGGGGTGCTAACACCCGATATGTCGATCAGCTGCCCGGGGTACTTCGAGCTCGGCACTGCCAAGTTTCACTGCTGGCGCAAGGGCGGGCACGGCAGTCTGCGTTTGCGAGACGCAATCAAGAAATCCTGCGACGTCTTTTTTTACGAGACTGCGCGGCGGGTGGGGATCGATCGCCTCGCCGCGATGGCACGTCGGTTTGGTTTTGGCAGCGTCCTCGGTCTCGATATTCTCGGCGAGCGACCCGGATTGATACCCAGTAGGGAGTGGAAGCTGGCGACCTCAGGAACCGCCTGGTCGCCGGGGGAGACGGTGATTGCCGGGATTGGCCAAGGATCGGTGCTGGCGACCCCGTTGCAGATCGCGACCATGGTCGCGCGGCTCGTCACCGGCCGGGCAGTGGTGCCGCGCCTAGTCCGCGCCGAGGGCATGATGGCGCCGGGCGGTGACCGGTTACCACCCGACTTCCCGGAACTGGGTGTCGGCCCGCAGGTGCTCGCGCTGGTGGTCGACGGGATGGATGCGGTCGTCAACGAGCAGGGCGGCACGGCCTATGCCGAGCGCATTACCGACCCCGGCCTTGCGATGGGCGGCAAGTCGGGCACATCGCAGGTGCGCGTGATCACCGAGTACGAGCATGAGCACGGGCTGCGCAAGATTAACCAGATCCCGTGGAAGGAGCGCGATCACGCGTTGTTCGTCGGCTTCGCGCCGGTCGGTGCGCCGCGCTATGTGTGTGCGACAGTTGTCGAGCATGGTGGCGTGACGGGCGGCCACGGTTCCGAAGTGGCAGGACCGATTTGCCGCGACGTGCTGCGCGAGGTGCAGCGCCGGGACCCGGCCCGCCGCGTGCCTCGCGGGGATACCGTGGCGCAGCTCCACCCGCGCGACTGGCCTCCGCCTCACGCGGATGAGCCGGGCGGTTGAGCTGTGGCGAGCCTGTCCACCGATCCGGACCGAAGCGAGCCGAGGCTCTGGCAGCGTATCTACGGCATCAGCTGGGGGCTGGTGCTGCTGATTTGCGCGGCGACCGGCTGCGGCATCGCGATGCTGTATTCCGCGGCCGACGGCAGCATGGAACCCTGGGCCGCCAAGCAGACGATCCGTTTCGCGATCGTGTTGATCCTGATGGTCGGTGCGGCGCTCCCCGACATCCGCCACTGGTTCCGTGCGGCCTATTGGGTTTACGCGATTGTGCTGGCACTGGTGGTCGCCGTCGATCTACGCGGCTTTGTAGGGATGGGAGCCCAACGCTGGATCGATCTTGGGGTGATCCAGCTACAGCCTTCCGAGCTGATGAGTGTCGCCGTTATGCTCGCCCTGGCGCGTTATTTCCACAGCCTCTCCGACGAGGATGTCGGGCGCATCCGCTATTTGATCATGCCCGCGCTAATGGTCGGCGTGCCCGCTGCGCTCGTCCTTAAACAGCCCGATCTTGGCACCGCGGTCATCCTGCTGATGGGCGGCGCCGTGCTTTTCTTCATCGCCGGAGTGCGCCTGCGCTACTTCGCGTTGACGGTGGCGGCTGCCGCCGCTGCCCTGCCGGGGGTCTGGCACTTTCTGCGCGATTATCAGAAGACGCGGATCTACACCTTCCTCGATCCCGACAGCGACCCGCTCGGCGCCGGCTATCACATCTTGCAATCGAAGATTGCTCTCGGCTCTGGCGGGCTATTCGGTAAAGGCTTTCTGCAGGGCAGCCAAAGCCATCTGAGCTTTTTGCCGGAAAAGCAGACCGATTTCATCTTCACCACCTTAGCCGAGGAGTTCGGCTTCCTCGGCGGGCTTGGGCTGCTCGCCCTCTACTCGCTGATCATCGTCTACGGCTTTGCCATCGCGCTGCGGAGCCGCAATCACTTTGGACGCCTGCTGGGCCTCGGCATCGTCACCAATTTTTTTCTCTCGGTGTTCATCAACACGGCGATGGTGATGGGCTTGATCCCGGTCGTCGGCGTGCCCTTGCCGCTGATCTCCTATGGCGGGACCGCGATGCTCGCGGTGATGTTCGGCTTTGGCCTATTGATCAACGTCGGTGTCTATGGCGACACCTGGCTCAACAGCAGGGGCGAGCCGCGGCCGAGCTGAGGCGCGCATTTCCGGGTTTCGCCGGGAAAATTCCCGGAAATTTTTGGTTTAGCGTCCTGCGTACCCGAAAAACTTCGAGAAATCAAACCGCTGCGGCGAAATTGCCGGCCTATAAACCGGGTATTTTGTTGCACCCGAACCGGGAACGATAACCCGGAACCGGGAATTAACCGGGAATCGGCGAGCCCGCCTTGGCTCGTATCCCTTTGCCGGGACAGACAGGACGCGTGGCCCGGGACAGACAGGACGCACGTAAAGTAGCTGAGCTTTACGGCATAATTCAGGTCCTGATCTCCCAACCAAGGACCGGCGGCGTTTCCCGCCTGTCTGGCCCGCGCCCGCCAATCCTGGTAAGCAGGCAGCGTCAGCGCACAGCCGGCCGAGCGCTCTATGCGGAGGAAAAGTCGATGGCGGAGAAGGATCCGGCGGAGAGCGGCCGCCGCCTACACGTGACTACATTGCTCGTCGCCTCACGCCGTGCGCTCGACAACGCGCTCGCCGAGCTCGGCTTTGCCGAAGACGATGATCGGGTCGTCGAGCATGACGGCCGCCTCGCTTTTCTGACGTGCTCACACGAGGAGGATTGCGACGACATGTTCGCGCTGATCACCGAGCTGTCGGCGCGCGGCGAGAGTTGGGAATTGCAATCGCGCATCGACGCCGAGGTAGGCCGCGCGATCTACCAGTCCTTCGCGCGCTATCGTCCGGTCGAAGCGGTCGACGCCGCGGTCGAGGAAGAGCAGGAGCCGGAGAGTTCGGAGACGCCCGTCTACGACATCGAAACCCCCGAAGGGTTGCAGACCCTCAAACGCATCCTGAAGCGGATCGAGCCGGCCGACGCGTTCGCAACGATCCGGCCGGGCCGCGACGGCCGCGCCACCGCCCGCGTATTGCGGCGGAGCTCGCGCCGCGTGATCGCGGCGGCGACCGGTGCAGATGAATCGACCCTGCGCGGCGTTATCCGCGAGATCTTGCCCAACGTCATGCTCGACGTCGCGATGAAGCCGCCCGGGTAGCGCACGACGGCGGAGTTCCCTCTGCTGGGGTTCGATCGCCTGGCGACGCTGACCGGGTTGCTGCGCGACCGAACCGTGCGGCTCGCCGTCACCGGGCTCAGCGGGTCGGGCAAGACCGCGTTCATTACCAGCCTGGTCCACAACCTGCTGAGCGCCGTCGGTCAGCCGGCCCGCGTGCCGTTCTTTCGCGCCACCGCGGAGCGCCGCATGCTCGCCATCCGGCTCGACGCGCCAGAGGCCGACACCATCGCTCCATTTCCGGTTCGCGACGCAATCGCGGCGCTCGCAGCCGACCCGCCGCGATGGCCGGCGAGCACAACCGATCTGCGCCGCGCGGATCTGACGCTGCGCTTCACACCCGGAGGTTTTCTCGGTCGCGCCGCTGGCGGCATCGCCGAGCTCCACCTCGAAATCATCGACTACCCCGGCGAATGGCTGCTCGACCTGCCGCTTCTCGGTCAAAGCTACCGCGAATGGTCGCGCGTGACGCTGGAGCGGGCGCGGCACGGCGCCCGCGCGCCGCTTGCCCAAGACTGGCTCGACTTTCTCGCGCGCCATCCGGCCGACGGCGCCGGCGATCCCGACGCGGCGGGTCAGGCCCACGACCTCTACCGCGCCTTTCTCGCGGCGTGCCGAACCCGGGAACAGCTGAGCTTGCTGCAGCCCGGGCGGTTCTTGAACCCGGGGCAGATCGCCGATCCGTCGCTGCTGTGGTTTTGCCCGATGCCGCTCGCGATCGGCGCGCAGGCGCGGGAGGGCAGCATGGCGGGATTGATGGAAGCGCGCTTCGACATCTACAAGCAGGTCGTCGTGCAGCCCTTTTTCACCCAGCTCGCGCGCGGCGTCGATCGCCAGATCGTCCTAGTCGACGTGTTGCGTGCGCTGAACGCCGGGCAAGCGGCCTTTGCCGATCAACGCCTAGCGTTTGAGACGATCCTTGCAGCATTTCGTTTCGGTAGGCGCAGCCTGTTGCGGCTCTTATTCGGCGCGCGCATTGATCGCGTCCTCTTTGCCGCGACCAAGGCCGACCACGTGCCGGCCTTGCAGCGCGACCATCTCGAAGCGCTGATGGCCAATCTCGTTGCGGTGCCGACACTGCGTGCCGAGGCGGCGCATGCGCGGGTCGCGGCGACGGCGCTGGCCTCGATCCGCTGCACCGAGGACGGCACCGACGTGATCGATGGACGCAAGGTCGATGTGGTGATCGGATTGCCCGAAGGCAGCGAACGTCGCGTCCGTTTTTTTCCCGGGATAGTGCCGGTCACCCCGCCGCCCGAGGGCTTCTGGGGCGAGCGCTTCACCGAGTTCCCGGTATTTCAGCCGCCGCGTATCGCGCCTGCGGACGGGAACGGCGTGCCCCATATCAACCTCGACAAGGCGCTCGATTTTCTGCTCAGGGATGCTCTCGCATGACAAAGCGGACGCGGCGCATGAACCTTCCCCCGACACGCCTCGTAATGTTCCCGTCGCGCCAGATAGGGCGGCGGGAGTTCGTCTTGCTTATGGCCGGCGCATTCGTCGCGTGGCCGCGCGGCTTGCAGGCCCAGCAACCCGACAAGGTCTACAAGATAGGCCTCCTCACTGCAGGCTCAGATGCGGCGGTGCGCTCGCTCCAAGGCATTCTCCGCGATGGCCTCCGCGAGCTTGGATGGATCGAAGGCAAGAACCTTATATTCGAGGCCAGGTATGCGGAGGACGACCTCGACCGGCTGCCTGGGCTGGCTGCCGAGCTCGTCAGCCTCGATGTAGATTCGATCGTGACAGTGGGAACCTTGGTGCCGATTGCGGCCAAGCGGGCCACCTCGACGATCCCGATCGTGATGGCGTTCTCCGGCGACCCGGTCGGAAGCGGGCTCGTTGCCAGCTTGGCGCACCCCGGGGGCAACGTCACCGGGTTGAGCAGCATGACACCGGACCTCGGCGGTAAGCGGCTGGAATTGGTCAAAGACCTCCTGCCGGAAGCTCATCGCGTGGCCGTGCTGTGGAATGCGGCCAATCCCTATTCCGCACTGGTGTTCAAAGAAACCGAGCGCGCTGCCCGAACTCTGGAGATTGAACTTCAATCGTTGGAAGTACAGGCGCCTGCCGATTTCGACGGCGCGCTCGATGCTGCGACTCGTCAGCACACGGATGCCCTTATCACGGTTGAAGACCCTCTCACGATCGATCACCGCACCAAGATTGCGGAATTCGCTATTGATAAGCGATTGCCGACGATCGCCGGCTTCAAGATGTTTGCGGATGCTGGAGGACTCATATCCTACGGTCCGAACCCGGGCGAGTTCATGAAGGAGAGCGTCGGTTATGTCGCCAAGATCCTCAAAGGGGCGAAGCCGTCAGACCTGCCGGTTGAGCAGCCGACCAGGTTCGAGCTGGTCATCAACCTGAAAACTGCCACAGCGCTCGGCCTGACTATTCCTTCTACCCTGCTCGGCCTCGCTGACGAGGTCATCGAGTGATGAGGCCTCGATGCGCGGAACCCATCAGGGCCAGCGGTCCGCCCGGACTGCATCAACGGGCCGGACACATGACTGCAAGCGACCCTTGCACCACGCGCAGTATGAACTCTTGCACCGCGGGGGCCATCCACACATGAGGCGTCGTGAATTCACCGCGGGTCTATTGCTCGCGGTAGCAGCCCCGCCGCTGCGGGCGCAGGATCGGGCGAAGCAGCATCAGATGGCGATCGTTATCCCCGCGGGTTGCACGCATCGACGACACCGGAAGTCGCTTCTGGCAAGCGTTCTGGAAAGAACTGCGCGGACTGGGCGATGTCGAGGGCCAAAACCTTAGCGTTGAGCGGTATTCCGGCGAGGGGCGCCCCGAGGGCTTTGCCAACCTTGCCCGCCGGGCAGTCAACCGGAATCCGGACGTAATCGTCGCCAGCACCGAAGCGATCGCGCGGGCGGCGCGCGCAGCCAATCCGTCGCTGCCAATCGTTTGGATCGGCGGCGACCCGATCCAGGCGGGATTCGCGACGAGCTTCGCGCGGCCCGGCGGCGCCGTCACCGGCGTCACCGTTTTTGCGGGGCTCGAGATCTGGGGAAAGCGCCTCCAGATGCTCAAGGAAGCCGTCCCCTCGGCATCCAAGGTCTTATTTCTGACCACACGCACGGTGGTAGGTAATGAGCAAATATTTCAAGAGGCGGGCCGACGACTGCAAATCTCGGTAATCCGTACGCCGCTCCAGGAGTCGACCCCGTCCGAGATTCAACGCACGTTCGCGGAAATCGCGCAGGAGAAACCGGACGCGATCATGGTCAGCGACATCGGTGATCTGATCCCCTACCGTCGCTTGATCGTTGAGCTGGCCGAGAGAAGCCGCCTGCCGGCGATGTATCCCTGGCGTGAATACGTGAAGGCGGGCGGGCTGATGGCATATGCTGGGGACTTCGACGAACTCGGGCGGCGCATGGCCGATGACGTGCACGAGATCCTGAAAGGGGCCAAACCGGGCGAAATTCCGATTTATCAGCCGACCAAATTTGAGCTCATCATCAATTTGAAAGCCGCTAGGGAACTCGGCCTGACGATCCCACCTACTCTCCTCGGAACCGCCAGCGAGGTCATCGAGTGAGCAACCGAGGAATCCGCCCGTGACGACTGAAGCCGACCCGATCCGCGAGCGGCTGCGGCCGCGCATCGTCGACACCGCAGAGACCGGCCGGCTCGATCTCGGCTTGCCGGCGATCCCGGAACCGAGCCTTGCGCTGCTGCCCGCACGACGCTTCCCAGCGCCTTTTGCCGTCGCGATGACCGGGCTCGGCATTCTCGTCGCCGGCATCGTCGGGATCGATCTCGCGCAGTTTGTCGGTGGCGCCTTTGCGCATGGCACCGGGGTTGGCGTGCTCGCCGCAGTGGCCGTCGCTGCCGGCGCGGGCGGCGCCCTCTACTGGCTGGCGGCGGAATTGCGTGGGCTCATGCGCTTGCGCTCGGCCGAGCGGCTCAGACGCCTGATCCCGTCGGCGCTGGCCGGCGAGCTGAAGCCGGAGATCGACGCCGCGGCAGCGATCCTCGCCCATGATCCGCTGCTGGGCGGGGCCGTCCATAGCTACCGCGCCGCGTTGGCACCCCATCACACGGGCCGGGATGCGCTCGAACTCTTTTCACGCTTTGTGCTGGCGCCGGCCGACCAGCTGGCGCAGGGGGCGATCCGACGGGCCGCGGCGCAAGCCTTCGCGATCAACGCCATCAGTCCGACCGTGCTCCTCGACACGCTGTTGTTTGCCGCGCGAGCGATGCACCTGATTCGCGAGGTCGCCGAAATCTATGGCCAGCGCCCTGGCCTCGCCGGCACCGTCCATCTGCTGCGCAGGCTCGCCAGCGGCGCCGGCCTGGTCGGCGCCGTCGATGTCGTCGGCGGGGTCATCGTTCAGCAGCTGGGCGGGGCGGTGCTGGAACGCTTGAGCGCGAGCGCCGCAGAGAGCGCCTACGCGGCGCAAAAGATGGCACGTCTCGGCCTCATCGCGATGGCGTCATGCCGGCCAATCGAATTCCGCCCCGGCGAGGCGCCTTCGCTCTCCGGGCTCGTTTCGGGCCTTCTCAAGAAAAACCAGAAGCTCGACCAATAATCTGCGATTTGGCGCCGGACGATCCGCCGTCAGTCGGGGCACGAGATTCAGGCGGCCCCGTTAAGTAAATATTAAGCATATTGGTTTAGAAGAAACAGGTGTTGCGCGTCGCTCTCTCGCTGACCCTCGTAGCGATCTCTGCCTGTGCCCCGGCCTCGTCGCTCTCATCGGAGGCTGCGGTCGCGGTTTGCTTCTCGCCGGAGGAGAACTGCGCCGCCTTTGCCGACCGTGCGATCGGCAATGCTGAGCGCGAGATCCTCGTCGGCGCCTACGGTCTGACCAACGGGTCCGGCATCGTCGAGGCGTTGATCCACGCCAAGGAGCGCGGCATCGACGTTCGGCTGATTGCCGACAAGACCACGCCTTGCGAGCGCAACAGCGCCGTGGAGCCATTGGCCGCGGCGGGAGTGCCGATCTGGATCGATGATCAAGCCCGGATCGCGCATGCCAAGACCATGGTCATCGACGGCGCCATCACCCTGACCGGCTCCTACAACTGGACCCGCGGCGCCGCGGCGAATTCGGAGAACCTGAACCTGATCTCCTCTCCTGCCGTCGCAGCCGCCTACGCGGCACATTGGCGGCAGCGCCTCGCGGTCTCGGTTCGCTATAACGGCAAAGGCGAGTGGTGCCGCGTCGCGGCGACGGAACCGCGCTGATCTCGTAAAATTCTGCGGCCGCGCTAACAAGCGGTAGCGGTCCCGTTCGGCGAACCTGCGTCGAGTTCTTTCCAGAGAACTTCGCGCGAGATCCTCGACTTGTGCTGAGCCAGCGACAGGGGCAGCATCGGGGCCCGAAAAACGACAGCCACAATTGGAGGGGAGGATGCGTGCCTTCGGTCTCTTGGCAGGTGCGGCTGCGGCTGCGGTGGTCGGCGGGTCGATCGGCGTCACCCCGATCTCGGCACCCGCTCAGACCTTGATTGTCGGCAATGACGAGAAGGCCGGCGTGGACGAAAACGGCAAGCCGATCACGCGCGAGCCAGGTCATGACACGCTCTCGGTGATCGATATTTCCAAGCCGGATTCGCCGCGCATCGCCGCGACGATCCCGCTGATCAACTCGGTCGCCGGGCCGCCGACCAACCTCGCCGTCAGCCCGTCTGGCGATATCGCTCTCGTCGCCAACTCGTTGCAGCCGGAGACCGAGGGGTGGGCGCACCGCCTGGTCCCCGACAACAAGGTCTTCTTGATCGACCTGAAAGCGACGCCACCCAAGGTGATCGGCACGATCACCGTGGGCAAGCAGCCCTCGGGCATGGCGATCAGCCCGAAGGGCGATCTGGCGCTCGTCGCCAACCGCGCCGACGGCACGATCTCGGTGCTGTCGATCCACGGGAAGGACGTCCTCGTCACCGACACGATCACGGTTGGCACCCCGACCGACGGTGTCTCCGCCATCGCGATCACCCCCGACGGCAAACATGCGCTCGTGACCAGGCCCGCAGCTGACAAAGTGGCGCTGCTGTCGATCAGCGACGGCAAAGTCACCTACGACAAACACGACCTGCCGGCGGGCATCTTCCCTTACAACATCGCGGTGACACCGGATGGCAAGCTTGCGCTGACGGCGGATACCGGCAATGGCGGGAGCTCGGACGGCAATGTCGATACGGTCAGCGTGATCGACCTCGAAGCCGACCCGCCGCGGGTCATCGACCACGTTACCGTTGGGGATTCGCCCGAGGGTCTTGCGATCAGCCCGAAAGGCGACCTCGCTATCACCGTCGAGGCTCGCGGCTCGAATAAGAAGGGTACCTTTTTCTACCACCCGACCGGATCTGTCACTGCGCTCAGGATCGACGGCAAGAACGTCACCAGAGTTGGGGAGCTTGCCGTCGGAGCGCTGCCCGAAGCCGTCGCGTTCAGCGCAGACGGCAGCCACCTCTATGTCGGGAATTTCATCGATGGAGATATGTCGGTCCTGAAGGTGGAGGGAACCACGCTCACCGACACCGGGCAGCGCATCAAATTGCTCGGCCATCCGGCATCCATGCGATCCGGCCCGCAATAAGCCGTGACCAATACACTTCTGACCCTCCACGATCCGGAGATGGCACGTCGGTACTATGCCGAGCGGCTGTGGCAACAAGACACGCTCTACACGCTGCTATGCGATCACGCGGCGCGGCGGCCCGCGGCCCTCGCCGTGCGGGATGGGCAACGGCGGCTCTCGTGGAGCGAGCTGCGCGAACTCGTCGACGGTGTTGCCGCCGATCTGCACGCTGTCGGCCTCAAACGCGGCGAGCGGGTGTCGGTCTGGCTGCCGAACCGGGTCGAGGCGGTCGCGATCCTGCTCGCCTGCTCGCGCCAAGGCTATGTCTGCAACCCGTCACTGCACCGCAATTATACGGTTGGCGAGGTCGTCGAGCTGCTGAGCCGCATCCGCGCAGCGGCGCTGTTCGCCGCGCCCGGCCATGGCGCCGACGCGGCCTCCGCCGACATCTTCGCGACGGCCGCAACCTTGCCTTGCCTGCGCCGGATCTACACCCTCGGGACCGGCCCGCGGCAGGCGACCCCGTTGCCCGCCGCGGCAGCAAATCCCTCGCTGCCGCCCGCCGATACCGATCCCGACAAGATTGTCTACCTGGCCTTTACCTCGGGCACCACCGGGACGCCCAAAGGGGTCATGCATTCGGAAAACACGTTGCTCGCGAACGGCCGGGCGATGGTCGG
>Ga0306926_10005071_pt1 | contig 13962 bp, 9 predicted proteins | sample flu12Cox44000178_FD_203759 | JGI IMG/M metagenome (GOLD analysis project Ga0306926, IMG submission 203759) | Lab enrichment of tropical soil microbial communities from Luquillo Experimental Forest, Puerto Rico - flux8day.12C.oxic.44.000.178 (v2)... | ecosystem: Environmental > Terrestrial > Soil...
GCTGCTCGCGTTCGCCATGTACGGGCATTTCGAGCTCGCCAACCTGGTGATGATCTATCTGCTCGGGGTGACGGTGGCCGGCCTGCGGCTCGGGCGCGGACCGTCCGCTCTCACCGCGGTGCTGAATGTCATCGCGCTCGACTTCTTCTTCGTGCCACCGCGCTACTCCTTCGCGGTCTCGGACGCGCAGTACCTGGTCACCTTCGCCACCATGGTGACCATCGCTCTGGTCATTGCCAATCTCACCGCGAGCGTCCGCCAGCAGACGCGCGTGGCGGGTGCGCGCGAGCGGCGCACGGCGCTGCTGTACGCCATGAGCCGCGAGCTCGGCGGTACCCGCGGGACCCCGAACATGGCGCGCGTCGCCGTGCGGCACGTGGCGGAGGTTTTTCAGTGCCAGGCCGTCGTGCTGCTGCCCGATGCCAACGGCAAGCTCGGCTACCCGCGGGACACGCCGCTCGAGAGCTCCTTCCGTCGCGCCGATCTGGCGGTCGCCCAATGGGTGGCCGATCACGGTAAGCCCGCCGGCCTCGGCACCGACACCCTGCCGGCGGCTCCCGGACTGTACCTGCCACTCGGGGATGAGAATCGCACGGTCGGGGTGCTCGGCGTGCGCCCGGGCAACCCGCGGCGCGTGCTGCTGCCGGAGCAGAGCCATCTGCTCAGCACTTTCGCCGGACAGATCGCCCTCGCGCTCGAGCGCGCACGGCTCGGGGAGGTGGCCGAGCAGGCGAGCCTCGCCGCCGAGCGCGAGACGCTGCGCAACACGCTGCTCGCCTCGATCTCGCACGATCTGCGCACGCCGCTCGCGGTGATGGCCGCCGCCGGCAGTACGCTCGCGCAGCACGGTGCCGGTCTCGACGAGGCGACCCGCGTCGAGCTCGCGCACTCGGTCGAGACCAAGGCGCGCGAGATGTCCGAGCTCGTCTCGAACGTGCTCGACCTGGTGCGGCTCGAGTCCGGGCAGGTGGCGCTGCGCCGCGACTGGCAGACACTCGATGATCTGGTGGGCAGCGCTCTGGCGGCGTACCGGGAGAAGCTCGCCGCGCACCCCACCGAGATACGGCTCTCGCCCGAGCTGCCGCCGGTGTGGGTGGACGCAACCCTCATCGTGCAGGTGTTCAGCAACCTGTTGGACAACATCGCCAAGTACACCCCGCCCGGTACGCACGTCACGATCGCGGCGGCCGCGGACGCCGAGCGCGAATTCGTGCGTGTCACGGTGGACGATGACGGCCCGGGGCTGCCCGCGGGCGATCCGGCGCGACTGTTCGACAAGTTCCAGCGCGGCACCGGGGAAGGCAGTGTCATCGGTGTGGGCCTGGGGCTGGCGATCGCCCAGGCGATCGTGCGCGCGCACGGCGGACAGATCGAGGCACAGCGCCGCGAGGGCGGTGGCGCGCGCTTTACCTTCACGCTGCCCGCCACCCAGGGCACCCCCGCGTGACCCAGGCGATGCATCAGGTGCTCGTCATCGAGGACGAGCCGGCGATCCGCAGCGTGCTGCGCGTGCTGCTGCAGGCGGAAGGTTACCGTTGCATCGAGGCCGACACCGCGATGCGCGCCGAGATCGAAGCGCGCAGCCACAAGCCCGACCTGCTGCTCATCGATCTCGGGCTGCCGGATGCCGACGGTCTCAAGGTGATCCGGCGCGTACGCGCCTGGTCGCAGGTGCCGATCGTGGTGCTCTCGGCGCGCACCATGGAGGAGCAGAAGATCGCCGCACTCGATGCCGGCGCGGACGACTACGTCACCAAGCCCTTCAGTGCGCCGGAGCTGCTCGCGCGGATCCGCGCCGCGCTGCGCCGCGACGTGCGCGGCGCTGCGCCGGCGGCGGCACTGCAGTTCGGCGCACTGCGCGTCGACCTGGCGCGGCGCGAGGCGCAGGGTACGGAGGGCGAGGTCCACCTGACGCCGCTCGAGTACCGCGTGCTCGCCTCCCTCGCCCGCCACCTCGGCTCGATCGTGATGCAGCGCCAGCTGATCCGTGAAGTGTGGGGACCGGAGCGGCAGGATGACTCGCGCAGTCTCCGCGTCTGCATCAAGAACCTGCGTGCCAAGCTCGAGCCTGACCCGCGCCGGCCGCGCTATCTGATCACCGAGACCGGGCTAGGCTACCGGCTGCGCGCCGACTAGTGGACTGTAACAGCTGATATGGAAGGATCGATTCGGTGGCTCGGATCGAAGTACTTCCATTTCACGGTTCTGGGCGCCTCGTTGTAATTGCGGATGTAGCGCATGAGCTTTCGCTTCAGATCGGTCACCGAGGTAAAGATGCCGCGAGCGATGACGTCGCGCTCGATCTTGGCGAACCACAGTTCGACCTGGTTGAGCCAAGAGCTGTAGGTAGGAGTGAAGTGCAAGTGAACCTTCGGATGCTGGGCAAGGAAGGTCTCGACCAATTCGGTCTTGTGAGCCGAGAGATTGTCGGCGATGACATGGATCTCCTTGCCGCGCGGCTGGTTAACGACCAGGTCGGTCAAAAAGGCGACGAACTCAGCCGAGGTATGCCGAGCTGCCGTCTTGCCGAGCACTACTCCGGTCTTGGTGTTGAAGGCCGCGTACAACGAGAGCGTCCCGTGGCGCTTGTACTCAAACCCATGCCGCTCGGCGCGCCCCGGCGACAGTGGCAACACCGGATCCAGTCGATCCAGGGCTTGGATCGCGGTCTTCTCATCCACACAGAAGACCGCAGCATGCGCCGGCGGGTTCAGGTACAGCCCGATAATGTCCGCCGCTTTCTTCTCAAAATCCGGATCGTCCGAGCTCATGTAACGATCCAGTCGCTGCGGTCTCAGCGCATGCTTGCGCCACACCCGCGCGACCATCATGTGCGAGATACCCAGCTGCTCAGCCAGCTTGCGAGTACTCCAGTGCGTCGAGCCGTCGGCGGGCTTGCGTTTCACGGACCACTCGAGAATCCGGGCTTCAAGCTGCGGGGTGAGGGTACTGGCTTCCTGCCCAGCGTGGCGGGAAAACAGCCCCGCCAACCGCTCCTCGAGAAAGCGCTTACTCCAGCGATCAATGAACGCATCGTTGCAGTCGAGCTTCTCGCGAATCCCTGCCCACGTGTCGCCGGCATCGAGCAGCAGGATCAGCCGCGCCCGTCGTGCGTCATCCGCCCGACCGGCTCGGCTGCTGGCTCGTCGATTCAGTTCCACGCGCTCGACATCCGACAGAGTGATCGTGCTCATGAGCACGATCATACTCCCGTTTTAATTGTTACAGTCCACTAGTTCATTGGCCGAAATCGCAGGAGGCGATTTCGGCGGACATCAGCTTCGTTGCCGGGCGCCAAAGGCGCGACTTTGGCGCCCTGCGCGGCCGTTAGCCTCCGGCCTTATCAGGTGAGCGAGACGACCAGCTTCGCCGAGTGACTGCGCCAGTTGATCGGGATGATGAAGGAGCGTTGACCGGGCTTTTGCGGGAACTCCGGTTTTTCGCCCGACAGTACGCTCGGCACCGAGATCACGAAGTCGCGGCCGAAATCGCGACGCGCATTGCCGGAGATGGTGTTGGCGACCTCGCCGACGAGGTCCCGCATGGTCTCGTGACTGAAGTCGTTCTCCTGCATCTTCATCAGCAGCACCGTGAGCATCGCCTTGGGCGCGGTGAAGTACACGACGCCTTCGCGCTTGCCTGAGATCTTGATGACGCCGGTGTACTCGTGCACGGCGGGCGAGCCCTCGATCAGGTAGGGCGAGCCGATCGAGGCCGGCTGTTGGGCGGCGACCTCGAAGAAATTCGTCGTGCCGTCGACGAATGTCTTGAGTTCCTGTTCGTACAACATGGACGGTCGCTATCCTACCGCAGGAGCTCCGCGATCGCCTCGTTCAACTGCCGGTCGGTGAAGGGCTTGTTGAGGAAGCCATTCGCGCCGCGCTCCATCGCTTCGACGGCCGTCGCCTTGTCCGCCAGCGCCGAGACTACCAGGATGCGGATGGCGGGCTTCATCGCGACCAGCCGGGCAATACACTCGATGCCATCCATGTGCGGCATCGTGATGTCCATGGTCACCACGTCAGGGTCGGTCCTCCTGAAGAGGTCGAGCGCCTCGACGCCATCGCCGGCGGTGCCGACCAGCTGCAACTCCTCGAACTGCTGGGAGCGCTCGATGCGCCGCCGCATGAGGTTCGAGTCATCGACGATCATCAGCTTGAAGGTTCGCCTGCCGTTGCCGCGCATGGTGCCGTTGCTCCTGCCTGCGCCCGCCCCGCTGCTCACGCGACCGCCGTGCTGACCGCCTCGGTCGTCGGCAGGACGATCTTGAAGCGCGTGAACTTGCCGGGATGGGTGCTGACTCCGATCTTGCCCCCGAGCGCATAGACGCTGCGCGCCACGACGTCCATGCCGACGCCACGGCCGGCGTCCATCGAGATCTGCTCCTGGGTCGAGAAACCGGGGCGGAAGATCAGCGCCATGGCCGCACGGGTATCCATGAGCGCGGCGTCCTCTTCGCTGATCAGCTGCCGCCGCACCGCCGCGGCCTTGAGCGCGTCGGGGGCAATTCCGGCGCCATCGTCCTCGAACAGCAGCTCGTAGCCGTCGGTTACCTTGCGGAAATCGACCAGCACGGTGCCGGTGTCCTTCTTCGCCTGGGCGCGGCGCACTTCGGGCGGCTCAATGCCGTGGACCGCGGCGTTGCGCAACATCTGGATCAGGCAGTCCTTGATGGTCGCGGCGTACGGTGCTGGCACCTCGGCGAGCCCGCTCAGGCTGAGGCGGAAGCGCTTGGCGTGATCCTGGGCGAGCCGTTCGGCCATCGAGTGCAGCGCCGGGGAGAGATCTTCCACGCGGCGCGCGACGCGCTCGCCGGCGGCAGCCTTGCCCGTCGCCTCCTTCGCTTCGCCGCCACGAGCCATCACTCCGCCAGGCGCGGTGACGGCTGCGCCCGGGGCCGCCACGCTCGCTGGCGGGGAGGGCGGCGGCGAGGCCGACGCCGGGCGCGCACCCGTGGTCGCGGCGGCCGCGGCAGCGCCTGGCGCCGTATCCCTCAGGGCGGTCAGGCGCGCCTCCATCTCGCGCACGTTCCGCAGGTGCGCGAGCAGATCATCGAGCTTGAGCACCATCGGCAGGAAGTCATTGCCGGAGAGCTCGGCCTTCTTCTTGCATTCGCCGACCATGTCCTCGAGCGTGTGCACGCGGGTCGCGACACTCTTGAGATTGAGCGCCGAGGCCTCGCCCTTGATGGCGTGCAGCTCGCGGAACAGCCCGGTGAGCTTCTTGCGGAACTCCGCGTCGGTGCGCGCCGGCTCCTTGAGGATGGTGTTGACGAGCTTCAGCCCGGTTTCGGCGGTGTCGAGGAACGACACCAGCTGCAGCGGGTCGACGTGCATCATGCCGACCATCATGTCGAGCTGCGCGTTGGCGCTTTCCTGCGAGTCCTGCAGCTCGCGGGCGAGCAGCACGCTCGAAGTGATATCGCCCACCGAGCACAGCACGTGCTTGATGCCTTCCGGCCCCATCACGCGGTGGAAGTCGAACTGCAGGTAGCGGGTCTCCTTGCCGCCGTGCCCGTTGTCCATGTTGATCTCGAGCTGCCCGAGCGGGTTGATGCTCTTCATCAGGTTCTCGTGGGCGCGATCACCCCACAGCAGCTTGATGTACTTCATGGCGGTCGCGAGCGTCGCCGCCGGCACCTGGTCCTTCAGCAGTTCTTCGAACGTGAGGCCGGCGAAGTCGTTGCGGCCGAACATGCGCGTGAGCGCGTCCGACCAAACCGCGCCGATGCGGTAGTGCGCATCGAGCAGGAAGAAACCCTCGCGCACCGTCTTGAGGATGTCGCGGGTCTGCTCCTGCGCCTCGCGGGCGACGCGCTCGTGCCGCGAGCGCGACAGCTGGAAGTAGGCGGCGACAGCCGCCAGCACCAGCGCCGCGAACACACCGCCCATCAGCAGCGCGCGCAGGCGGGTCGCGGCATCGGAGCTGGTGCGCTGCAGACCGGTCGCGAGGTTCGCAAGGTGCGTCTGGAGCGCCCGGGCGTTCTCGCTCGCGAACAACTGCGCGCGCTTCACCGCGGCGTAGTGCTCGCGACCCTCGCGTGACAGTGAGCTGCCGGTGGTGTCGGAATCGACATACGGCTGGCCGCTGAAGCTGACCACCGGGTCGAGCACCGGCCCGTACTGGTGCCACAGCAGCAGCGCGCGGCCGAGCTGCGGCGAATCCGCGTCCACCGAGCCGGAAAGGACGCGCAGCTCGTAGTCGAAGCGCTTCACCGTCGCCTGCAGGTCGGCGAGTGCCTGGCCGGAGTAGGCGCGCACCTCGAGCCGATCGCGCAATGCGTTCAACTGGTGCGAGAGCTCCTCGGGGTAGGTCTGCAGCGTGCTCGCCGTCTGCAACGCGGTGATGTTGGTGCGCATCTGCGTGGCGAAGCGGAAACCGAGCAGCAGCACGGTCCCCATGAAGAGCATCAGCACCGTGCCGATGACGGCGGTGACCAGGTGACGGCGGCGCTCTGTGCCTGCGAGGCTCATGTTGGCGGGTCTCCCCGTTATTTAGGTAGCTCGAAGCGGATGCGTGTGCGTACGCCCGGCACGTCGACGGCGGTGCCGTTGACGAGCGTGGGAGCATAGCGCCAGCGCTTCACCGCGTTGGTCGCCGCCTGATCGAACACACCGGGGGGCGTCGCCTCCACGACGTGGATGTCACGGGGCTCCCCGCGGGTGTCGACGCTGTACTCGAGCGTGACGCTGCCGGCGATCTGCTGTGTCATGGCGGCCTGCGGATACTCGGGCGCCGCCGCGCGCACCCGTTTGAGATTGGCGATGAGCGCGGCCGGGTCGATGGCCGCGCCCCTGGACCTGGGTGTCTGCAGCTGCTGGACGGCAGCGATGTCCTTCGGATCCGCGCCCCAGCGACGCGCCTGGGCGAGGTCGGCGTCGGCAGGCCGGCCGGCGAGCACCGCGCTGCGGGCGCGCTCGAGGAGCTTACCGGCGAGCTCGCGACTCACATCCGCGAGCGCGGCGCTGCCGGCATCCGCCGCCTGCAGCTGCGTCAGGTACCCGGCGGCACTGTCCTGGGCGGGGTCGGTCAGGTGGCCGTCACGCAGGCGCTCACGAGCCAGTTGTGCGAGGCGATCGTTATCGGCCTGGAGCGCTTTCTGCCGCGAGCTGGCCATCTCGCGCTGGAAGGCCGCGGCCTCGGCCGGTTTCATGCCGACTGCCCGGGCCTCGGCGAGCCAGCGCTCCTGTTCGACGGCGTTGCGCGCCAGGGCGGCCTCGCGCGCCTTGCGAAGATCGGCGGCAATCAGCTCGCGGGTGACGCGCTGCGTACTGGCGTTGGCCGGTGCCGCGGCTTGCAGCTGCAGCAGATGCGTCCTGGCGCTGTCGTCGGAGTCGGTGAGCCGCCCCTCACGGATGCGCTCCTCGACCAGACCCGCAAGGCGCTGGACCTTCGCGTCGTCCTGGCGCCGAGCGATGTCCGCGCGCCAGCGCGCGATCTCAGCGGCGGGTATGGCGGTCGACTGCTGTGCCTGGCGCACGTACTGGGCGGCACGCTCGAGGTTACCGTCGTTGAGCGCCTTCGACACTTCGGCGGCGTACAGACGCTGCTCGAAGGCGACGAGCCGCGCGTCGCCCGGAGCGGCCGACTTGAAGTTGGCCAGTGACTGCGCAGCCTCCTCGAGGCGCCCGCCAGTCATGGCCTCCTCGAAGCGACTCGCCAGCACTGCGGCCACACGCTGCAGGCCGTCGCGGCCTTCCGCGCTCGTGGGATCCGCCGCGACCGCCGAGCGGTAAAACAGCAGCGCATTGTCGCCGGCAGGCTCGGTGAAGCGGCGCTCTTTCATGGCGAGCCGCGCCTTCTCGAGCAGCTCATCCACCTTACCGTGCACGATGAGCGTTTCGGCGCTCGGCGCTGCGACCGGAGCTTCGGCCGCCGCTGCGGCTTGCTCCCCGGCAGCCGGGGGCGCACTCGGGGGTGTGGTCGCGAGCGGGGCCGGTGCCGGTGCGGTGGTGTTGCCGTGACCACTGAAATACCAGGCGGCCCCGCCAGCCAGCGCCAGAACGGTGACGCCGGCGGCGACGAACACCGGCAACGGCGGCTTGCTGCCGCGGCCGCTCCTGCCGCTCACGGCGGCAGGCTGCGGCTCGAAGGTATCGACGCTCAGCTCGGAGCGCAGTGAGGCCAACGGATTCGCCGCCGCCGCCGGTGCGCACCGGGCGACCGCTTCCGCGAGCGCGCCCTCCACGACGGCCTGCGTCTTGCGTGGGTCGAGCGGCATCGGCAGCACCGCGAACACGTTGCTGCCTCCGAGCGAGGTGCCGAGCTGTTTCTCGGCCGCTCCGGCGGCGAACACCAGCATCACCGCGCCGGGCGCCGCAGCGCGCGCGGTATCCACTACGTCACGGACGTCGGCGACGTCGCGTGCGTCGATCACCAGCAGCTGGGCGCGCCTGCCCCGTGCCATGACCTCGAGCGCTCCCTCGAGCGAATCGACGGGATGCACCGACGCCTGTCCGCCGAGCGTCTGGCCGAGCTCGAGGAGGAAATCGTCGCGCGTCGTGATGACGGTGATGTCGGCTGCGGGCTGAGTGGCCGGCGACGCGTCCGCGCTGCCAGTCGCTGCGCTTTCGTGACTGCGGGAGGCAGAGGTTGCACTGGCCACGTGGCGTGTTCTCCAGCTAAGACTTTCGAGGACTCAAGACGCTCCTCGCTTCGGTGAAACGCGGTGACCGCGCCGGGCAAGGCCCTTGTTGCACGCGGAAAACCTCGCCGTTGCAGCATATGCAGGCTCGGCGACAACACAGTGCGTCAGTTCACAATAACCGGAGCTTGCGTCGGGGCGCCGCGACGCCAGATCATCAAATTCTGAAGCACTGCTCGCTTTGCTCCCCCGCAAGCGGGGCGGCGCGGCAGCGCCCGCGGCCGGCGGCCGCCGGCTGCTGACGGCGTCCGCGCGGTGGCCGTCGCGGGCACCCCGCCGCCATGCGCGGGGCCTAATCGAGTGTCCGACACACGACCGGAGCGTGACGACTGCACCAGCGCGGTGCGCATATGTCTAGTTTGCAATCAGTCACTTAAGCTATGCAACAGCGCGGTGTGTGGCCGCCGCTGACCCGCGCCGCTGGCGCAGCGCGAGCTTCGAGTGAACAATCCGTCGCTGTGATCGTCTTAACGTAACGGGTATGTCAGGATCTGATCGCCGTCACTCATTGTGGGCGACGTTGCGACTAAGTTAATCATGGCGCTGGCGTTTGCCGGCATCGGCGCGCGGCTCTCGGTTCTCGAGCTCGACGGAGGGAAGGACGATGCGACTGCTGGCTGTTGAGCAGGATTCCCATGGTGGCACCGCGGATTTTATCGATTCTCTGAGCTCCTTCAGCCGGCTGCACCGTGCGCAGCGCTGGGAGGGCACGTTCGGCGATTACCTCCAGCACATCCTGCCGGCGAACCCGGTTGCGCTCGCGCGGACGAGCCACGAGTACGTCTGGGACATGTTGCGCTGGCATGGCCGTGCCGGACCGCCCGATGCGCCGGAGAACCGGCGCGCCCGCGAGCTCTTCAAGCGCGAGCTGTTCGGGATCGACGAATCGCTCTCGCGCGTCGTGGATTACTTCAAGGCGGCGGCCGCGGGCTCGGATGTCGGCCGGCGCCTGCTGCTGCTCCTCGGGCCGCCCTCCGGCGGCAAGTCGACGCTGGCCATTCTGCTGAAGCGTGGGCTCGAAGAGTACAGCCGCACCGATGAGGGTGCGCTGTACGCCATCCGCGGCTCGCCGCTGCGTGAGAATCCGCTCAATCTCATCCCGACGAGCCTGCGGCCCGAGTTCCGCGAGCGTTACGGTGTGACTGTCACCGGGGAGCTCTCGCCGTGGGCGCGCGATTTCGTCGAGCGCGAGTTCGAGGGCGATTTCGTGCGCGTGCCGGTGGAGCGCGTGTTCCTCGCGGAGGCTTCGCGCATCGGCATCGGCACCTACGCGCCGCACGATCCGACCACCGCCGACATCGCCGACCTCGTCGGCTCGGTCGACCTCGCCAAGGTCGCGCAGATCGGCGACGAGGGCGACCCGCGCGCCTGGTCGTGGTCCGGCGCGGTATATGCCGCAAGCCGCGGCGTCCTGGAGATGATCGAGATCCTCAAGGTCAAGCGCGAATTTCTCTACCTGCTGCTGACGCTCACGCAGGAGAAGAACGTCAAGGTGTCGCGCTTCCCGCTGATCCACCTCGATGAGACGATCCTCGCGCACACCAATCTCGCCGAATTCCACAAATTCCTCCAGGAGAAGGAGAACGAGGCGCTGCTCGATCGCATGGTGATCATCAAGATCCCCTATGCGCTCTCTTATCGCGACGAGTCGCGCATCTACCAGAAGCTGGTCTCCGGCGCACCGGCATTCCGTAACGTGCACCTCGACCCGCACGTGCTGAACCTCGCGGCGGTGTTCGCCATCCTCACGCGTCTCGTGAAGCCCGAGCGCGAGGGGCTCGACGTGGCGAAGAAGCTGCGGCTGTATGCCGGCGAAGCGGTCGAAGGCGTGCCGGAGACCGAGGCCACGCGGCTGCATGCCGAGGTGCCCGATGAGGGCATGACCGGGGTGAGCCCGCGCTTCGTGATCAACGCCATCTCCAACGCCATCACCCGCGGCAATACCCACAGCCTCACCAGCATGGAGCTGTTGCTGGCGCTCAAGGATGGCATCGAGAGCGACGCCCGCATGGACGTCAAGCAGAAGAAGGCGTGGATCGATCACCTGGTCACGGCACGCAAGGAGTTCTATAACCGCTGGGTAAAGGAGGACGTGCACCGCGCCATGTTCGCGTCCTTCGAGGAGGAGGCGCAGCAGCTGCTGGAGAAGTATCTGGACGAGGTCGAGGCGTCGCTCGATCACCGCCAGGTGAGCGATCCGATCACCGGCGAGAGCCGGGCGGCGGACGAGCGCTTCCTGCGCTCGGTCGAGGAGAAGATCAAGGTCTCCGATTCCGGCAAGCTCTCGTTCCGCCAGGAAGTGGTGCGCAAGGCCATGGTCGCCTTCAAGGCCGGCGAGAAATTCAAGCTCGCGAGCCACGCGCGCATGCGCGAGGCGATCGAGCAGTACCTGTTCGAGGAGCGCCGCGACGTGCTGCGGCTCGTGACCTCGACCGCGCGCCCGGACGAGGACGCACGGCAGAAGATCTCGGTGGTACAGCAGCGCCTGGTGAACGAGTACGGTTACGACGAGCACAGCGCCAAGGAAGCGCTCAGCTACGTCACCACACTGCTGGCCCAGGAGTAGCGGGGCGCCCGGAAAAGGTGTACCACTAGCGTCGTGAGCTCCGAGGATCGAAAGCAGCCCGACAAGGCCGGTGCGGCCAAGTGGTACGAGCTCTTCTCCCGCGGCGCGCGCGACTGGCTGCGCCACGACGAGAAGGTGCGCGAGGCGGTGCGTGCCAACCTGCCGGAGATCATCGCCGGCGGCGATGTGATCAACGACGGCGCCCGTACCGTGCGCGTGCCGGTGCGCATGCTCGAGCACTACCACTTCCGCCTGCGGCGTCCCGAGGAGCAGCAGGGTGCCGGCCAGGGCAAGGCGAAACCCGGCGACGTGTTCTCCGATCCCAGCCGCAACCGCGCACCCGGTGAGAAGGGTGCCGGTGGGCGCGACGAGGGCGAGGTGCAACTGGTCCTCGAGTTCAAGATCGACGACATCGTCGACTGGCTGTGGGAAGAGATGCAGCTGCCGAACCTCAAGGCGCGCGCCGGGCCCTCGGATGAGACCGACTGGGTCCGCGAGGGCTGGGACCGGCGTGGCGCGCGCTCGCGCCTCGACCGCCGCCGCTCCTTCAAGGAGCTGGTGAAACGCCGCGGCGCTCCGGGGGCGACACCCACCTTCACCGACGAGGACCTGCGCTTCCGCCAGCTCGCGCGGCGGCGTCAGCCGGCGGTGCACGCGGTGGTGTTCTTCATGCTCGATGTCTCGGGCAGCATGTCCGACCGCGATCGCAAGCTCGCCAAGACCTTCTTCTTCTGGGTAGTGCAGGGACTGCGGCGCGAGTACCGCTCGCTGGAGACGCTGTTCGTCGCGCACACCACCGAGGCGTGGGAGTTCAACGAGCCCGACTTCTTCCAGGTGAGCGGCACCGGGGGCACCGTAGCCTCGACGGGGCTGCTGAAAGTGCGCGAGATCATCGATGCTCGCTACAACCCCGGCCGCTGCAACATCTATCTCTTCTACGCTTCCGACGGCGACAACTCGGTGAGCGATGCGCAGGACGCGCGCGCCGCGCTCGGCTCGATAGCCGCGGACGCCTGCTTCACCGGCTATGTGGAGGTCTCCTCGGGGCTGTCACGGCAGCTCGCCACCGAGACCGGCAAGCTCTTCGCCGAGCTCACCGCCGCCGGCTGTGCGGCCGGCAGCTATTCCCTCAACGACTTCGACGACGTCTGGGGCGCGGTGCGGCACTTCTTCACCGCCGAGAGTCACGCGCCGGAAGGGCCGCGCGCTACCGAAACCCCCGGCAGCAGCCCATGAGCGATGACTGGCGCAATTACGTGCGGCGCATCGAGGAGCTTGCCGCCAGCTCGGGGCTGAAGTTCCACCCGGTCGACTTCGAGGCGGTGCCTGACAGCTTCATGATGGAGATCGCCGTGTACGGGCTGCCGGTGCGCATGCCGCACTGGTCCTTCGGCGTGCGCTACATCTACCAGCTCATCCAGCGCCACATGGGGCACTCACGGCTCTTCGAGGTGGTGTTTCCGGGCAATCCCGGGCACGCCTATCTCGCCGAGAGCAACGGCCTCGCCGAGAACATCCTGGTGACCGCTCACGTGCTCGGGCACGCGGATTTCTCGCGCAACAATCTGCTGTTCCGACGCTGCCAGGAGCAGGTGAGCGAGCGCATCGTCGAGCATGCCGCCAATCACGCCCGGCAGATCTCGCAGGCGATCGAGACTCACGGCGCGCAGCGCGTCGAAGCGGCGCTCGATGCCGCACTCGCCCTCGAGCAGCACGTCGACATCGATCAACCGCTGCGCCGCCCGCGCTATCCGGAGTACCTCGAGGACCACCGCGCGCTCTCGGACGACCAGTTCCGCAAGCGCTTCGCGGCGCTCGACCCGACCGCGGCCAGCAGTGCGCTCGAGACCAAGAAACGCGCACCCGTCCCGCCGCATCCCGAGCGCGACCTGCTGTGGTTCGTGGCGAACTACGCCCCGGAGATGGAGAGCTGGGAGCGTGACATCTTCCTCGCGGTGCGCGAGGAGTCGTTCTATTTCTACCCGGTGTTCGCCACGCAGATCATGAACGAGGGCTGGGCGTCCTACTGGCACGCGCGGCTGCTGCGCGAGGCCGACTTCGTGCCGCAGCAGGCGTATCTCGACGCCATCAAGTGCCACTCGGACGTGGTGCGTCCGGTGGCTGCGGAGCAGCAGGTCTCGCTCAGCATCAACCCCTATCACCTCGGCTTCTCGATGTGGGAGAAGATCGTCGAGAGCGAGGGCCTTCCGGCCGCGCGCCGCATCATGGAGCAGGACGATGACTTCGGCTTCGTGCGCAATCACCTGACGCGCGAGCTTGCCGAGGAGCTCGGGCTGTTCCGCTACAGTGCGCGCAGCGACGGGCAGATCAAGGTGCTCGAGCACGAGCTGACGGCGCTGCACGAGGCGGTGCTCGCGCCCAAATACAACTTTGGTGCCCCGATCGTGTCCGCGGTGCGCGTGCGCAACGATGGCACCCTCGAGCTCGTCCACGACAGTGGGGTGGACGGGCGGGGTCTCGATCTCGAGCGCAGCCGAAAGGTGCTCGATTACCTGCAGCGGGTGTGGCGGCGTCCGCTCGTGCTCACCACCGTGAACCAGGCCGGGTCGTCCCTCGAGCTGACTGCGCCCTAGAACGCAACGCCTCCCGGGCTGTCCGCGCCGCGTCCCTCAGCTGCCGCCCGCAGGGGTGGGTTTTGCCGGCGGCGGCGGCGGCTCGGTATCGCCCCAGTCCTCCTCCTCGTTCGAGGTCACGATGGAGACCGGATCGCTCGCCGGAAAACTCGCCTCGA
>Ga0306926_10005074_pt1 | contig 13955 bp, 9 predicted proteins | sample flu12Cox44000178_FD_203759 | JGI IMG/M metagenome (GOLD analysis project Ga0306926, IMG submission 203759) | Lab enrichment of tropical soil microbial communities from Luquillo Experimental Forest, Puerto Rico - flux8day.12C.oxic.44.000.178 (v2)... | ecosystem: Environmental > Terrestrial > Soil...
AATCGACGGGCTACAGAGATGCACGGAAGAACATTAACCGTAGTCAATCCACGTGTTGTCGATTGATTCCTCCCGGAAGTGACCCAACTAGGGCCGGCGGAGTTACCGCTTCGGTTCGCAGCAAACTGCAAATAGATAGTGGGCCATCGGGTGGAACCCGGTGTGCACGACCTCGTCGTTCATCGAGAAGATGAACACTGTATGGAAATACTCTTTGAGGAGCGCCTTCAGCGTGCGGCCACTCTTGCAATTTATGTTATCGATCTTGCTTTGCGGCGTGGAGTACAATTGCGACTCGAGCGAGGGAGTGCCGATGATTAGCACTCCTGTGTCGGATAACGAATCGCAGAGATGGCGCAGTAGCCGCGCCTCCTGAGTTACGGGGATGTGCTCGATTAAATCGAGGCTATAGATGGCGTTGTGGCGGGTCGGCAGCGGTGTTTCCAAAATGTCGTGACGCTGCGCCTTTACCGGCCAACGCGGATCCCCCCCGTGTTCAATATCCTTGATCAAAATCGGGTCGTAATTATAAACGGTCACGTCTTGCGATTCCTGCAGCACGATACGTGCCCCGAACGCACCGCCACCACCCACCTCAGCAACGCTGCTCCGCCCGCTCAACATCTTGGCTACGAATTTGTACCGGGTGAGGATGAAGCTCAGCCGGCGCGGATCTTCGCGCCACACCTGGTTGGCCATCAGGTCGGCCGGCCTGACACAAACGTCCTCGCTGACATCCAATGGGCGGCGGACGTCTGGTGACTCGTGTGTCCAACTCCCGGTACCGATCGAGCTTTTACCCGGGTCTGTACGCTCGCCCTCCTGTGCTCGGCTCCTAATGCATCCAGCGATCTCCGGTCCCGGTGCGCTCAACCGAAGCCGCATGAGAACGCTCGAAACGACGCCATGATCGATGGACGGGGATGGCCGCACGGAACTGACCAGATTGGCTCCCAGCGAGAGCGGGCCAAAGACTGACGCGAGAATCGCCCGCAAGGGCATCAGCAGCACCGCGCCGTGCAACGTGCGTATGAAAGCGGCGTTAAGCCACCATCGAAGCCAGCTCGCAGATACGATGAGCATATCTTCCGGCCATAGACCCGAGCGCCAAAACAACGGGGCGTTGGCATACACGACATTGCCAAAAACCGCTGGGTGATCCCACCACCGCGGATTGTACGCCACCACGAAGACGGGTGCGCCGGGCCGCAATGACGGTACGAGCAAATCCACGATTTCGGCAACGGCGGCAAAATCCGCCTCGTGCAACTCGAGGACGCACCCGTCCAAGCGTTCCGGCAACCATCCGTCCGCCCTCAACCGCGGCAGCAATCGGCGGAGCGGAATCCGAATCGCCTGCGGTACCAGTTTTGCGACCCAATCCGTGAGGACGGTCCCCGATGACGCGATCAACAAGCGCGGTCCAACTTCCGCGATTGCCGTCTCGATTGCAGCGCGGTGTCGGCTAAAGTCGGCCCAGCGCGGATGCGTTCGCTTCACTTCCGGGGGCCGACCCCAGACAAGCCGGACCACCTCGGACAATCGGGAGGCGATCGACCGCTGCGATCGGCCCGCCCAGCGGGTCTCCTTCGCCAGGTTGGCGTGCTTTGCCGCTTCGAGCGCGGCGATAGCTCCGCGCCAGTACGGATGATCACGGTGCGGTTGCGGCGTTGGCGAAAGTTCTTTCGAAACTTTCGAGATGAAACGGGTCGCCTCGTCCATAACGCAAGATAACGACGCTGGCAATTCGTCCGCGTGATAGACAATGGTGTGGTGGACATTCAGCCGGTGCCGTGCAGTCGTCCACTCTGACAAACTGATGGCGACGTCACTAGGCCTCGCAGGCCCCCAGGTGATAAAACGTGCCTCGTGATCGCGTGGTTGGACCTCGATGGCGAGGTATTCGTCCGAATCGCCTATCGTGACTACGTTGTCTGATGGACACATCTCCGGCACAAAAGAGTAATCGCACGACGCGCCGATCACGAAATTGGTGAGCTCGGGCCGGATGCAAATCATGTGCATCAGGTAGAAGCGCCCAATCAAGGTATTGTCGTCAACCCGCCAAAACAAACGGTTGGTATGTTTATTGTGGCAGACTGGATTGTTGACCGTGTTAGCGATTGTTACCGGGTGCGGGCAGGTCAATGCCCAGCGCATCAACTCGCGAGCGGACAGCGCAACCGCACCGGCTCCCGCGGCGAGATGCCGATCGAGCCATTCACCTCCCTCATCCTCGACAGTCTGGAAGTTGCCGACCTGCACGGCGCTGGCCCCCGCCTGCATGCGCGCCAGAACCGCCGCAAGCGACCCGTCGGCCATCAAGTAATCGGAGACGAGGAAAAAGAAGCATGTATCCAACGCCGACCGGCCGGATCGCTCGATCTCCCGTGCATAGGCGAGGGTGAGAGTGGTCGAGTGGTTGCCCCTCATCACCAGATCATCGATCTCCTGAAACCGCACGGCGCAAACCGTCGCGAGCCGCCGATAAGCGGGGTGCTCGCGGATATGGGTCTTGTCGTGCTTCGATGTCAGAAAAATGAGCTCGGTGGGCAAAACAGCGGCGATCGCCGGCAGGTTGCCAGGAGCGAGCAGCGTCGGCAGACCGCGGTCGAGGAACTTCCGGACGAACTCATAGCCCCATACCGGGATCAGAACCCTAGCGGCCGCAGGCGCGCCACGCACCTCGAGATTTTCCGAAGCAGCCAGTCGACCTACCGGACTCGCCGGGTATTCGGTGCGGCGAAGCGGCGCCGGGCCGCTCACCGGCGGCACAGCGCATGCCTGCGCTCAATATAGCGATAAAGGTTGTCCGTCATTGCGTTGGCGCCCAGCCCCCGACAAGAAGCATTACACGTACCTCCGTTGCTTCCTCGACGCCTGCCAGGCTACACAGGCCCGTAGGCGAGCTGGGCCTCGGCACCCGTCGCATGTGACGCAAACGCGGTCCCCTTTTATTGACGAAACGGTTAGAATCGGGTAGCGATAAAAAGCGGCCGCCCTGTTGACGCAACCGCCCCCCTCGAAGCAGCAGCAAGCGTGAGTTCGCCATAGTCAGAGCGTTAACATAGACCAACTATTGGCGCAAGCCGGATGGGCCTGCTGCCAATTTCCTGTTGAGTGAGGCTCCACACCTCCCGCGCCGCTTCGAGACGATCCGGTGGTCCCAACCTGTCGCGCCGCCAAAGCTCGCAACCGAGGCCAAGAACGCGATCGGACACAAGCTTTCCGCTCGCACGTGACGCGCCGATCACGTAGTGTAACCGCGCCGTGCGGTCTGGTCAGGCTAAACTAGAATTTGCAAAGCAGGCCAGCCCATCAATCTTGTGACAACTCAACGAGTAGGATTTGCATATCGCTCGCTTCCTCACATCGACACCAGTTCTCATAAGTCGTAAAACTCGAGCTGAGACTCGACCTTCGTCATCTCACCAGCCATGATGGAAATTTCGTCCCGCGGCTCCGCCTCAACCACCCCGCGGCGCCAAATGTACCGGCGATCCGGTCTCCGAGAAACCCGTATCAGGTCGCCTGTTTGCGGCTCCAACCATCCTCGCCAGGGACCAGGAAACTTTACTGGCGAAGCGACGTCTCCTAAAGCATACTGCACAGCATAGTTTATTGTCCCAGTGTCTACAACCCGTCCAAGGTATGAGGCATTGATCAGATCAATGAGTTGTTGAAATGGAATTTTCGAAGAATCTAGAGTACTATTCTTCCCGTTCCTTACCAGGATGTCGTCTCGGCCGCGCATACTGGTCCAGAGCCTTGGTTTGATCGTCCCAGTTCTGAATATATTCAACAGGCGTCTTCGAAAGATCGCATAGCATTGAAAAAAGCAATCGGCATCTTTAATCAGCCACTGGAAAGGATCAGCCTCGCTATAGTCGGCTTGGGATGGCTCCATACCACGCATCGCATATATAGTTGGCAGCCGTGCTATTTTTCCAGTGATCACAGAGACTATTTGGAACATGAACTCCTGAAAAACTGTGCCTTTCACCGACTTCGCTGCCTCCATAGCCTTCGCATACACTTCGGTGCGAAAGACGGCCCATAAATGGGGCTGGTATCGTCGCATTAAGTGGTAATAACGTTGTATAGGCTCATGATCGTTAATCGTCGGTATGAAGTGTTCGACCTCATAAATGTCGAAGTCGCCGCGTTCGAAGCCAAAACGCAAACTATAGCCGTGCGCCGCCACGTAATCCTCATTTTGTCGTAAAAATCTCAACGCTGACTCGATCGCGTGTGGAAGCGCGATATCATCATCGGGGAGAACGACGATATACGGAGACGTGACAGATCGTGCGATACGAGCCAGCTTTTCGTATTGTCCGATTTGCGCGCCAAAATACCGATATCGGGCTAAATCCGCGATCGAGCTCCGAAGCGCGCGACTGCGATCCTCTTGGCTAGAATCTGCAACGACAACGGGATGAGCGAACCCGCATGCCTTGAGATAGTGCAACAGGGCTAAACATTCCTGGACGCGGTTATGAGCGGGTATCACCGCGGTCAAAGGCTCACCAGGAACAGTTTGCCACACCCGGTAGGTTGATAACGCCATAATGTTTCCTCTTTTGAAAAACGAGTGGGTGCCCCTCAAAATCGGCCCGCTCCTGTTCATTGGCCGAATGGTGAGCAACGATGCTGCGAGCTATGCTCTTGTCAAGGCTGAAGCCGCCGCAGGCAAGGGCCGAAGGCCAGCCTTTACAAGGACATAGATCGCAGCGACAATTGTCCACCAAGGTCAGTGGGCCGCCCTTACCGCCACCTCAACCCCTGGCCGTCGGGCCGAATCAACCGCCTCGGCCTGCGAAATTCACCCACTCAAAATTTAAGAGAGCTAAACCGTCCGGACGTCGATATTGCGGTGCCGCACGCTGCGCCAACAATAAACACGAATACGATATTTGCACCGGCGGAGGCAAGGACACCGGCTTTTTCGATATCGTTTCCCGATCCATCAAGCCGCTCGCAGAAGGTGGCCGATGACTACGGTGTAAAACACATGTTTCCTTCCCCGTCAAAACCAACAATATGGACCCGTTTCGTTTGCCAACCGTTTTGAATAACTGCAGCCGAATCAAAAGGTGAGCCTTATGCCTTTGCTTCCGGTGAGATGAACATTTTGTAAGGGGCGGGCTGGTGTCCGGCGGCGATGCCGAGCAAGGATCGGAATGCGGCATGCCGGGTGCGCCGGCGGTTGAAGCGAAAGACAAATTCATCGAGGTAGGATTGGAGGTGTTTGCGGCGCAGCCCGTGATAGACCCCCAAGGCCCAGACCTTGAGGTTGGAAAAGATCCGATGGACCCAGGGCAGGACGATGTGCGCGGCCATCTTGCCGACGACATGAGGATCATGAGTGAGGCCGGCGGCTCCGGGATATCCGGACCAACCATCGGTCTTGGCAGTGGCACCGGGCGCGAGATTGGCGGCGAGAAAGGGATGAAGGCTAGCGGCCGAATAATCGGCGACTTGGCTGACGAGGATGCGGCCGGGACCGCGGCCGCCGTCCTCGACCTCAACGGCGCCGGCGACCAGCATTTTGCCCTGATGGCTGCGCCCGCCACCCCCGGTTACCGGATCGTTTTTGCTGCGGCAGGCGATTTCGGTTTCATCCACCTCGACAAGGCCGGCAAGCGGGCTGCGCCCCGGGGCGAACATGCTGCGGCGCAATTTGGCGCAGAGCAGCCACGCCGTCTTATAGGAGCCGAAAGCAAGCTGACCCTGCAGCTGCAGCGCCGAGATGCCATTGGAGTGGATGGCCATCAGATAAGCGGCCCAGAACCAGGCGGTCAGCGGCAACTTAGAATGATGCATGATGGTTCCGGCGGTCACCGAGGTCTGGCAACCGCAGTCGGCGCACTCATAGGTCCAGGCCTTAGTCTCCAGCCGCCAGGCTCTGCCGCCGCCGCAGCCTGGGCAGACAAACCCGTCAGGCCAGCGCGCCGTGGCAAGATATTGAGCGCAGGCTGCCTCGTCGCCAAAGCGCTGCTGGAACTCGAGCAGGGAACGCGGGAAGTCGGTCATCGCGGCCACCGAGAGCGGTTGCGTTCGTGATTTGTTCCAACACGGACTCGCCCTCGTGACTACAACATTCTGCGTCCCCGGAGGCATAAGCCGCCGAGAAGGTATCCGACAAAAGCCTTATACCTTTACTTCCGGTGAGATCAGCATGTCGTAAGGGACGGGCTGGTGCCCGGCGGCGATGCCCAGCAGGGATCGGAATGCGGCATGCCGGGTGTGCCGGCGGTTGAAGCGGAAAACGAATTCATCGAGGTAGGATTGGAGGTGCTGGCGGCGCAGACCGTGATAGACGCCCAAGGCCCAGACCTTGAGGTCGGAAAAAGATCCGGTGGACCCAGGGCAGCACGATGTGGGTGATGCCGGCGGCGCCGGTATAGCCCGAGCAACCATCGGTCTTGGCAGTGGCGCCGGGGGCGAGGGTGTCAGCGAGAAAGGGATGAAGGCTGGCGGCCGAATAGTCCGCGACTTGGCCGAGGCGGATGCGCCCGGGGCCGCGGCCACCATCCTCGACCTCGACGGCGCCGACAACCAGCATTTTCCCCTGATGGCTGCGTCCGCCGCCGCCGGTGACCGGATCGTTTTTGCTGCGGCAGCACCCGAACGTGCAGATTTCCCGCATCCGGTTCTTCACGAGAGAGGTTCGCTCGCGGCGGCGTAGCCGTTGAGGATCTTGACTGAAGGCAGTGGGTGCCGGGCCAGAAGTTCAGAAGTTCGTTGAGGCGAGCCCAGCGATTTCGGTTTCATCCACCTCGAAGTCGGCCGGGCAAAGCGTGTGGTCGCCGCGATGTAGGTGCGTAGCGGCAGAGTTGTCGATGCCGGCGATTTCGACGGCGAGGCGATCCAGGTGCCGCATCCCGCAAACGTTGTCGTCGAGGAGCGGCGCACTTAGGCAACGAACTCGGAGACCCCCGGCGTCGTTCACGTTCTCCCCGAGATCAGGCCGCCCAATCAGGCCGATGAGGTGCCAATCGCGGATGGGAAAGCTCCTTGGCGTTCTGATTGGTGGGACACTCGTTCCGAAAACGTGCGAGATACATCGAAAGAAAAGTTGTCCCACCTCTTTTCTAGTGCGTTGATTTTTCGTAGAAGTGCGCTCTCGGTATAAGATACAATGTTCGAGATCGACCGAGGCGCGCATGGCGGACCCAACGGGTGAGTCGACGAGCGCCCCGCTGAGGCTCGATTTTGACCGCCGCCTGAAGCTGGAATTCCACGGCAGCGTGATCACCTACGATGCGGGACTGCTCGCCGATCGCGAGTTGGACAACACGCTTGGCTTGACCGGCATGGGTGGTGACGTGCTCGCGGATGTGCGCACCGGCAAGAACGGTCGTCACCTGTTCGTCAGCTTGCTGCGGCAATCGGTATTCGGCCGGCTTGCCGGCTACGAGGACGTGAACGATGCCGAGCGGCTGAGCCGCGATCCGGCGATGCGCTGGTGATCGGCGACCGGGCGATCGAAGGGACGGCTGCATCGGCCAGCCAGACGGGCCGCTTCGAGACAGAGTGGCTGACCCGGCCGGAGAACCTCGCGGCCGTTGCCGATTTGACTGGCCAGTGGATCGACACCGTGCACAGGCGGCGCCCGCCGAGGATCGTCGTACTCGACATGGATTCGAGCGAGAGCCCGACTTATGGCGAGCAGGAGGGGAGCGCCTACAACGGTCACTTCAGCTGCACCTGCTACCACCCACTGTTCGTATTCAACCAGCTCGGCGATCTGGAGCGGTGCGCGCTGCGGCCAGGCAACGTGCACTCGGCCGACGGCTGGCGCGAGATATTGGAACCAGTCGTGTCGCGCTACCGGGGCAAGGAGACGCGGTTATATTTTCGAGGCGACGCGGCCTTCGCCAACCCGGGGATATACGAATTCCTCGAAGTTGAAGGCATCGGCTACGCGATCCGGTTTCCAGCCAACCGGGTCTTGCAGGAAAAGATTGGATACCTGCTCAAGCGCCCGGTCGGTCGACCGCCGCATGAGGTGCGCCGCTACTATGCCAGCTTCGGCACCAGGCGCAGAGCTGGAAGAAGCCCCGCCGGGTGGTGGCGAAAATCGAGTGGCATCCGGGCGAGCTTTATCCGCGGGTCGGCTTCATCGTCACCAACCTGGCACGCCCGGCCGAGCGCGTTGTCGCCTTCTACAATCAGCGCGGCACCGCGGAGCAATGGATCATAGAAGACAAGGGCGCAATCAAGTGGACCCGGCTGTCATGCCGCACCTTCGCCGCCAACGTCGCCCGTCTTCAGCTCCCAGGCCCTCGCCTACAACCTCGGCAACTTCATGAGAACCCTGGCGATGCCCAAGCCCGCGGAGCCGTGGTCGGTGACCAGCCTGCGCGAGAAGCTGATCAAGATCGCCGCGAAGGTCGTCAGCCACGGTCGATACGTCATCTTCCAAATGGCCGAGGTCGCGGTGTCATGGCAGATATTCCAGGAAATCCTATCGCACATCCCCCGGCTGCGGGCACCGCCCACTCCGGTGTGAGAGGCGCTGGGATCAGATGCGACAGACGACGACGGCAGAGGTGGACCTTGATGCAGGCAAAGGAGCGCGTGCTAGCGCCTCGGCGTAGTCAATTGGCTGGTTCGACCGCCTCCCGCGCGCACACGGTGCGCGTTTGCTGTTGCCGAAGACGCCCAAACGGGCGATTCCTTGCCCCGCAACAGCCTGGAATCGGGGGAATGTCGGGCGAAATCCCCGACATCGCGGGTGGCGAGCTCGGCACCTGAAGGCGGCGCGTGAATTGTGCTGAGAATGCGAGAGCGAGCGGATATTTGCCGCCTATGGGGCGCTACTGCCGCGCGGAGCGGCACACAATAATGGGGTTCGACCGATGTCACAGGCATATGGATCGGGGAATGGGGAAGCGGCAGGGAGAGCCGAAATCGCCCCTAATGCAATAGAGGAGGGCGTTGCGACGCTCTCCCAGATATTTATCGAGCACGACGGTTATGTCTCCGATAAATGGGAGCAATACCTTCCGGCTTATGAGGCGGTTTTTCATGGGTTCATTGAACAACAAAGGCCCGTCCGCCTGCTCGAAATCGGCATACAGAATGGCGGATCGCTCCAGATCTGGTCGAAGTATTTTCCGCGCGGCTCGACCATCGTCGGGATCGATATAGATCCGGCCTGCGCCGGCTTTGTGACCGAGCCGAACGTCTCGATCCGGATCGGCGATGCCAGCGATCAGGTCGCGCTCGACCGCATGTTGGGGGACGCGGAGTTTGACGTTATCATCGACGACGGTTCGCACCGTTCGGACCACGTCGTAGCGACATTCAACGCATGCTTCGGGCGGCTCAGTCGCGGCGGTCTCTACATCGTCGAGGATCTGCACTGCAGCTATCATTCCTCTCACGGCGGGGGCTTTCGCCTCGCCGGCTCATCGATGGAGTGGTTCAAGGGCTTGGCGGACACCCTCAATGCGGACTACTTCGAGCCTGATGCCGCCGCGAGACTAGATAGCGCCGAGTTGGAGCGGTTACGAGAATTCGGAAGAGAGATCGGGCGTGTCACCTTTTTTGATTCGCTGGTCGTCGTCGAAAAACTGACGAGCGAAAAACGACAGCCCTATCGCCGCATCATCACAGGTCGAAAGGCGCATGTTGTGGATGTCGTCGGCTCGATTGCGGTCGTGCCTAATGCGCTTCGTACCTTGCTGCTGCCGCCCGCGGCTGCCGGCGCGTTTACGCCGATGTTGCTGGACAAGCTGGCGTCGGCAAGAGAAGAGGTGGGGCAGTTACGAGCTGCCCTGACACAGGCCGAGGCGCGGCAGGAAGATGAGATGCGTACCGCTTTGGCAAGCTATGAGCAGCGTATGACAGAGGCCGAGGCGCGCCTCGCCGAGGAAACGCGGCGGCGCGTCAACGCCGAGCAGCGGGTGGCGGAAGCGGAGGCGCACCTTGCCGCAGAGGCACGGCAGCGCACGGACGCGGAGCAGCGCGTAGCACAGGCTGAAGGGCGCCTTGCTGAGGAGACGCGGCAGCGCAGGGACGCGGAGCAGCGTGTAGCACAGGCTGAAGGGCGCCTTGCTGAGGAGGCATGGCAGCGCACGGATGCTGAGCAACGTGCAGCGCAGGCCGAAAGGCGCCGCGCTGAGGAGGCACGGCACCGGGCCGAGGCCGTGGTGGAGCGCAAACTTGTTGATAAGCGCCTCGCTGAAGCCGAGGAGCAATCGGCCGCTCGAGGAGCAGAGCTCGCCAACCTGGGGGCGCACGCGGCACAGCTGAAGGCAGAGCGCGATGAGCTCCGGCATGAACGCGACGACGTCTTGGGTTCGACATTCTGGCGCATAACCGAGCCGGTCCGCAGAGTCGCGTCTGTTCTGCCCCCGGGCCTGAGGCGCCAGGGCCGGCGCAGCGCCAGGGTCGCCTACTGGATCCTGACGCCGCATCGCACACGCGAGCGGATCGCCTATTTTCGAGCACGCCGCGAAGCGCTCCCGGAGTCACCCTTTGCCATCGTTGATCCGCCGCCTGCAGAGAAGCCGGCCGCAGCGGAAGTTGCCCCAGCGCCGGATGCGAAGCCGCCCGAGCCAGAGATCACGCCCCCGCCGATCAGCCCGGTCGCAGGAGGCCCGCCGGGCGAGGTCACGATCCGCACTGCGGCAGCGTTGGCAGAGATTCCGTGGCAGCCGAGACCGGGGCAGACGCCAGCGGCAATGGATCAGGCGAAGGCTAGGTACCAGCAGGCAAAGCTCAGCATGATCCGCAGCGGCGCCGGCGAACTGCTTGCGGAATTGAAGGCGGCGATGTCGGCCTGGGCGGCGGGCGAGGCCGGCGAGGCCGACGCCGAGGCCTTGATCCGGGCGGTCGGGATCATGCCGCTTTACGAGCCTCCGGCAGCGCCGTCGGAGCACTTCACGGTCCCCATCCTCCGCCGATATCGCGAGGCGCAGATCGCGACGAACCAAAGATTGCGTCTAGATCATCGACATATTGGGGGTAGCTGCGGAGCAATCACCGTTTCGATATTGATGCCTATATATCGGATCGCAACAGTTTACCTAGAGAGAGCGCTTCTTTCAGTTGTTTGCCAGACATATCAAGATTGGGAATTGTGCATTGTCGATAGTGGCTCTGGCGATGCCGGCATCACCGCGATCTTGGACTATTACGAAGCGTCGGATCAGCGCATCCGGACTGCTCGCATCCCTGAAAATGCGGGTATTTCTGCGGCGACCAACATTGCGCTGGAGATGGCAACCGGCTCGTATATCGGTCTGCTCGACCACGACGACATGCTTGCGTTCGACACTCTCGAAAAGATAGCAGACCATCTGACTAAGGACCCGAGTATCGATCTTCTCTACACAGACGAGTGCAAGATTGACGAGAACGACATCGTTCAGGAGTTGATGCCGAAACCGGACTGGAGTCCACTATTATTGACGGCGTTTATGTACACAGGGCATTTCTCGGTGTACCGGACTTCGATTGTCCGCCAATTGGGTGGGCTGCGATCCGAGTACGATTTTTCGCAGGATTATGATCTGGCGCTTCGTATTGCGGATCTGAATCCTAGGGTGGCTCATATCCGCGGTTATCATTACGGCTGGCGTATGATCGCGGGGTCTCACGCCATGGGTGGCAAGGTCTATGCCCGTGAAGTCAATATTGCTGCTCTCCAGGATGCGATTGAGCGCCGCGGTTGGGGTGGCACGGCAGTTGCCCTACCCCAATCGAACCGTGTGCAACAGCGCGTCGAGCAAGAGCAGTCACTTGTCTCGATCGTCATTCCGACGGGCGGTAACATTCCAATGCTGAAGAGATGCCTAGACGGCATCTTGTTTAGGACCAACTATCGAAACTTCGAAGTTATCATTCTCGATAATACCGACGCGAGCGTCGAAGTATTCCAGCACCTAGATACGATTTCGGCCGATCCTAGAGTGAAGTTAATCGAAGCGAAAGGGCAGTTTAATTTCTCGCGAACCTGTAATCTCGGCGCCGCAGCCGCGCGCGGCGAGATCGTTGTGTTCTTAAATGATGACGTCGTGGTGATATCTCCCGATTGGACTCAAGCACTTCTCGAATGCATCGCGATCCCAGGCGTAGGCGCGGTCAGCCCGAAGCTGCTTTACGAGAACAACAGGATTCAGCACGCTGGTATGGTGACCGGTACGCGTCGTCTCCTTGGTACAGCCTTTCATGCGTATCCCCGCGGCACCCCAGCCAATATGGGCATGGCACAAAGCGTGCGCGAAGTATCACTGCTCAGCGCGGCATGTCTGGCGATGCGGAAGACTATTTTCAATGAGGTTGGTGGATACGATGAAATAAATACCCCTCGAGAACATTCGGACGTGGACCTATGTTTCAGGCTGAGGGAGCTCGGCTATAGTTGCATTTACACACCGCATGCCGAGTTGACTCATGTCGGTCATGTATCGATGGGGGCTGCGGAGTCAGCAGGTAAAGTCTTCGGTCAGCATAAGCATGACATCTTCGTTATGAAACGTTTTGGCGCATTCCTGGCCGACGATCCCTATTTCCCGAAACCTATGTGGGACATTCTTTACACGGATTCTCAGGAAGAATTCAGGTTTTTCCCCCGCCAGTCAGCGTCTCCCGGCGAGGACAAAGCTGCCATTCCTGCGGCGAGAAACGCTTCCTCCGCTTTGGATATCCTGATTTTCTCCCACGACCTCACCGAGAGCGGCGCACCGCGAGCGGCGTTCGATGTCGCACGCACCCTGCGAGACGCTGGTCATTTCGTCGTGGTTGCTTCGCCAAGTGACGGCCCCTATCGGGAACGTCTGCGCAACGTCGGAGTGGACGTGATTGTAGACGAACTGCTGCTGAGCCAGCAGCGACACGTCTCTGATTTTGCCCGCAATTTCGATAAGGTGATCTGTAACACGGTCGTCTGCTGGCCGGCCGTGGCGCAGCTACACGAGGTGGTCGACACCTATTGGTATGTGCATGAAACCGAACTCATTCGCGATTTCGCGCAGAATGTTCCCGGGTTTGCGGCGGTGTTGAAGGAGAGAGTTCCAATCTGGGCGGATAGCCGCCTCGCAGCCAGGTTCTTAAATATATATGGCGTTGAGCCTCGCATCATCGAGTACGGGATAGAGGATCGGGCCAAATTGCGCTCGACACTCCGGGGCGAGGCCAGGAAGGTCGTGATTGGCGTCTTTGGCACCTACGAACCTCGGAAGGGCCAGGATTTGGCGGTGAACGCGATGCTGGGCCTCTCTCGCCAATTTTGCGACCACGCGGAATTGAGGCTGTTTGGACGTACGTTACCCATGTTCAAGAGCTATGTTGAAAAGCTCGAGCAGCTTGCCGCCGGTCACGGTTCTATCGTGTTTTTTGGAGAGGTCGAGCATGACGAATGCCTGAACCAGATGGCGGCATGCGATGTCATTCTCGTCCCCTCTCGCGACGATGCGATGTCCTTCGTCGCGCTCGATGCCCTTTCCCTCGGCAAAGCGCTCGTTTGCAGCAAGGCGGCCGGAGCTTCGGAGTATCTGCAGGACGGTGTATCCGCTGTAATTTTGCACGACAACACGCTCGAAGAAATCGGCTTGGTGCTGTCACGTTTGATCGACGATTCCGGATTGCGTGCGGATTTAGGGATAGAAGCGCGGAGAGTTTACGAATCTACCTTCAGCCCACAGAGCTTCACCGAGAAGCTCCTCGCGGCGCTCGGGCTCAAGCAACCCGCGGAGGTGGGCGAGCTGAGAGTGGTAGAGGAAGACCGCTATCCGGTAAAGTCATCTTGGTCGATAGAAGGCGAGGATGTCGTATGCAAATTTCTGATGGACCACCTGTTTCAAGGAGCTATAGAGAAAGGATTTTTTATCGATATTGGCGCGCATCATCCGTACCGATTTTCCAACACCTACTTGCTTTACAAGCATGGGTGGCGGGGGATCAACATCGAGCCCAATCCGGATTTCATCTCAGAATTC